>Ga0310121_10001678_pt1 | contig 22114 bp, 16 predicted proteins | sample CB27_Tmax_986_MG_FD_203504 | JGI IMG/M metagenome (GOLD analysis project Ga0310121, IMG submission 203504) | Marine microbial communities from Western Arctic Ocean, Canada - CB27_Tmax_986 | ecosystem: Environmental > Aquatic > Marine > Oceanic | place: Canada: Western Arctic Ocean | collected...
GTGGCGTTCGAGCGAGGGCCGTCAACGCGCTGGCCGCTCGCGGCGACGATGATGCCGTCACCCTGCTGGAAGTGGCCTTGCGGGATGCTGAACTCGGCCTCCGTCTGGACGCGATCGAGGCGCTCCGACGCATTGGCGGAGACCGGGCGGCGCGGGGATTGACCGGCGCCCTTCACGATCGCTCGCGGCCACATCGTCTCCGGGCGGTGGATGCACTCGGCGCCATCGGCGGGCCCACCGCCATGCAGCTGCTCGACTACGTCGAGGCCGTCGATCACGATGAGACGGTACGGGCCGCCGCGACCGACCAGCTTGCCGTCCTGCGAGCCAGGCAGTAGTGCCCTGCCACAACACCTCCCTCGCCGCCGCTGGCCCGCTCCGGGCGGCGCGCAGCGCAAGTAGCCCGCGACTCATGTTTGCGAAGTATTGATACCAGACAGGACAGTTGATTGCCGCTCACTTCGTTGGACCAGGTCTCGATGGCGCACGGGCACGTGCCGTTGCTCGAATCGGCCAGCCTGCGAATCGAGGCTGGCGAGCGCGTGTGCGTTATCGGGCGGAACGGCGCTGGCAAGTCCACTCTGCTCCAGTTGATCGCCGGGCGACAGACGCCGGACCGAGGGAACGTCCGCCGGGAGCGTCACGTGCGGATCTCGCTGCTCGCGCAGGATGTTCCGCTGTTCTCAGACCGTCCAGTCTTCGATGTCGTGGCCGAAGGATTGGGAGACCTGGCCGAGCTGGTGTCCGCCTATCATCGCGCCGCGACCGAGTTGGGCGCCGGCTCCACCTCGGCCCGGCTCGACGCGCTGGGCCGTCTACATCACTCCCTTGAGGAGCGCGACGGCTGGCGTGTCGAACAACGCGTCGAGCTGATCATCGAGCGGTTGCGGCTGCCGTCGGACGCTGTGGTCAACACGCTGTCCGGTGGCTGGCGGCGGCGAGTGTTATTGGCGCAGGCCCTGGTCGCCCAGCCGGAGATTCTGTTGCTTGACGAGCCCACGAACCACCTCGACATCGAGGCCATCGATTGGCTCGAGGCGTTCGTGGTCGACTACCCAGGCGCCGTGGTCCTAGTCACGCACGACCGCCAGTTCCTGCGACGAGTGGCTACGCGGATCGTCGAGATCGACCGGGGCCAGCTTACATCCTGGCCGGGAGACTACGACAACTATGAGCGCCGGCTGGAAGAGCGCCGAGCGGACGAGTCGGTGCGGCACGCCAAGCAGGACAAGCGACAGGCCGTCGAAGAGGTGTGGTTGCGTCAGGGCATCAAGGCCCGCCGCACCCGGAACGAAGGGCGCGTCAAGGCGCTGATGGCGATGCGAGCGGACCGTGCGGAGCGACGCGCCGAAATGGGGCGTGTCCGGCTGAAGCCCGCCACCGCGGACGCCTCTGGTCGACTGGTGTTCGAGCTCGAGGGGGTCGCAAAGTCGTTCGACGGAACCCCGGTGATTCCGGAGTTGAATCTGCGCGTGCTGCGGGGAGACCGGGTCGGTCTTCTCGGTGCCAACGGTGCCGGCAAGACCACATTGCTGCGTTTGCTGCTCGGCGACCTCGAGCCCGACCAGGGTCACGTTCGTCGCGGGAGCAACGTGCGGATCGCCTACTACGACCAGCAGCGCGAACAGCTCGACGTCGAGCGGACCGTGTTCGACATCGTGGGAGACGGCAACGACACCATCACCGTAGATGGGCAGGCTCGTCACGTCCATGGGTATCTTCGTGACTTCCTGTTTTCGCGCGAGCGTGCCCGGTCGCCGGTCAAGTCGTTGTCTGGCGGCGAGCGCAATCGGCTCCTACTGGCTCGCCTGTTCACACGTCCGGCCAACGTGCTCGTGCTCGATGAGCCGACCAACGACCTCGACCTGGACACCCTCGAGTTGCTGGAGTCGCAGCTTGTCGAGTGGTCAGGCACGGTGCTGCTTGTCAGTCACGACCGGGTGTTTCTCGACCACGTGGTGAGTAGTACGGTGGTGTTCGAGTCCGATGGCCAAGTGCGGGAGTACGTCGGCGGTTACCAGGATTGGGTGCGGCAACGCCGTGCCCAGTCCCCCGCAGAGCGTCCGGGTCGTCTGACGACACCTCGCGCCCAGGCGGCTGAGCCGCAGACATCCACCGGCGCCGCGGTTGCGGCCCCAGCGCGACTGTCCTATAACGATCAACGCGAGCTGGTGGCGCTCCCCGCGCGGATCGAGCGGCTGGAGGCCGACGTCGATCGGCTGAACGGGGCGACGGTGGCGCCCGACTTCTATCGCGAGGCGCCGGAGTCGATCAAGGCGACCCTCGCACGCCTGCGGGCCGCGCAGGCCGAGCTGGACTCCTCCTACGTGCGCTGGGAGCACCTGGAAGCCCGTCGCGGCAATTTCCGCGACTAGATCGCAAGGGCCCTCAGGGCGGCTGAGGGCCGGAACGGTTCACCGACATGCGAGATCAGTGGTACGGCGATGACCGGGACGTCCTCAAGTGGAGCACCCTCGTCCATTTGGCCCGACGGGAATCCGTTCCCGGAATCCTGCACGTCGCGATGTATCGAGTGAGCCGGCCGATCGCCCCGCTGGCCACCGCGGTCGGTTCTGTCGAACCGCCGGACGAGGTGCTGCACCACTTTCGCGACCTCGACGACATTCAACGGTTGGCCGCAGCGACCGGGCTCGAGATCGACGTCATCAAGAGCCCCTTCGCCCATAGGGCGACCTACTTTGGCGAGGTCTGCGGTGCGGTACGAGCGCGCACCGGGCGGGTGCTTGTGTTTCTGGACCCGGACATCGGTATCGAAGCCGAACAGGGTGGGCCCGAGCACGTCACGTCGGCCGACATCGCGCGGGTCTTCGACGCTCTGCAGCCGGGCGACCTGCTGGTCTGCTACCAGCACGCGAGGCGGCAGAAAGGCTGGCGTGGCCGGGCGCGCCGCGCCTTTGCGCATGCGCCTGGGATTCCCTCCTTCGACGTGGAGGTGGTCGAGTCCGAGCAAGTGCGTGATGTGCTGATGTTCTCCGTGAAGAAGTCGTGACCCCCGTACGGCGCCCAGCGATTCGGCTGCTAGGGCGCACCGTCTCCAGCCAGCGCCTTGACGAGCCGGTAGAGAAACTCCTGCCCCTCGTAGAAATGCTCGATGAGGATCCGTTCATCCTGCCCGTGGGCTCGACGGTCGTCCATGTCTCCGAACAGGCCACTCACGCCGTAGACCGGGATGCCCTCACGACGGAGATAGAGCCCATCGGTCGCGCCGGTGGACATCACCGGCAACACCGGCACGCCAGGCCACATCTCTTCGGTAATCCGAGTGATCGGCCCCAGTACCTCTGGCGTGAGAGGCGAGGGCGGGCTCGGGGTGGCCGAGCCGCGGGCCGTGACCTCTACGTCGAACGGCGACGCTAGCGCTTCGAGGCGGGCCTGTACGTCGCCTGGGTCGTCGTCGGGCAGGAGGCGGCAGTTCACGTTGGCCCGCGCCGTCTGTGGCAACGCGTTCTGGGCGTGGCCCCCCTCGAGCAACGTCGCCACGCAGGTGGTTCGCAGCCGCGCGTTGTAGCCGGGGTCCTCGGAGAGCGTGGCTGCGGCGGACCCGTCACCGGGGTCGGCCACGATGCGTCGCATCGCCTCACCCATCTCCCCGTCCACCAGACCGGCCGAGCCGGTGAAGAACGCCTCGGTGACCTCGTTCAGTCGGACCGGAAAACCGTAGTCCTGGACGGCCAATAGGGCGCGCGACAGGTCGTAGATCGCATTCTTTTCTACCGGCCGCGATGAGTGACCGCCCGGGTTGGTCGCCGTGAAGTAGAACGACAGGAACTTCTTCTCGCCAGCTTGGACGTTGTGCGAGATTTTCCGGCCATCGCGCTCCATGCCCCCGCCGCCTTCGTTAAGCGCAAACGCCGCGTCGATCAGGTCCCGATGCTCCGCCAGTAGGAACTGCACCCCGTTACGCGGGCCGCCCTCCTCGTCAGCCGTCAATGCCACGACGATGTCTCGGTCCGGCACGAACCCCTCTCGCCGCATCCGGATCAAGTTGGCCATGTAGATGGCCGCCTCGTCCTTGTCGTCCGTCACGCCCCGACCGTAGAAGTAGCCACCCCGCTCAATAAACTCGAAGGGGTTCAGGTCGACGCTCCAGTCTTCAGGCAACGCCTCCACCACATCGATGTGGGCCAGCAGCAGGATCGGCTTCAGGGTGGAGTCCCGTCCTCGATATCGGGCGACGAGGTTGCCTTTGGTCGGCGCATCGTCTGGTATCAGGACCTGGACGTCCTGCTCGGCGAAGCCGGCGTCAAGTAGTCGACGCTTGAGCGCGCGCGCCGCCACCGTGTTGTCGCCTCGCTCGCTGTCCGTGGTGTTCGTCTCGACGAGCTCGGCGAGGATCGAGCGCGCCCGCTGCATGTCCTCGGCCGGCGACATGGTCTGCGCGTTGAGTGTGACGGCCGCCGTGGTCATCAGCACGGCCGTCAGCGCGGCACTTCTGTTTCTTGGGTTCACAGGGTTCTCCTGAACCGGCTCACCTCGTCACGCCGTGCCGTGCTGACCGACGCTTGCTGCGAATCACCGTGACAGGAGACTAGCAGGTTGTGGGTTGAGTCGACAGTCGTGGGGCAAGGCTTCAGCCTTGCCTCGCAGGCGTGAAGGCCTGCGCCACACGGGTGCCCCGTCGGAAAACCTAGGTGGCGGCTGAAGAACGACCAAGAGCGGTTTCCTGCCGAGGCGTTCGGCTGACAAGGCGCGACGAGGGAGCATGCAGGTGGCACATGACCGAGGAAGCAACGCAGTCAGGTGGACGGATCGGCGGGAAACCTAGACGCGTGCCATCGCGCTCGCCAGGTTGCTCAACGCCCGCTCAACCAATTGCCGGCTGGTCGCGATGTTCATCCGCATGCAGCCCGACCCGCTGGTGCCATAGCTGGAGCCTGGATTGATGTGGATATGGGCCTGCTCCAGCAGGTAGCGCTGGAACCGTTGTTCGGGCGTCTCGCCGTTGTCCGACTCATCTCCGTGATCGACCCGATCGATTGCCTCGCTGACGTCCAGCCATGACAAATAGGTGCCCTCGGGCTTGACGACCCGTACGTGAGGCACGCGTGCACCGACGAACGACTCGACCAAGTCGTGCGTCCCGTCGATGTAGTCGAGGAGCTGGTCGAGCCAATGCTCGCACTCGTTGTAGGCGGTTTCGGCGGCGACGAGGCCCAAGGTGTTGATGCCCTGTTGGTGCTGTCCGGCCCCGCGAATTCGGTCGAGGTAGTCCGGGTTGGTCGAGAACAGGTAGGCGCACTTCAGGCTCGAGAGGTTGAACGATTTGCTGACCGACTTGTAGGTGATGCTATTGCGGACGACCGCCTCGTCGTCGAGGGTCGCATACGGCGTGTAGGTGTGTCCGCGGTTCACGAAGTCGCAGTGGATCTCGTCGGCGAGGACGACGACTCGACGGCGGGTACAGATCTCACCCAGGGTCATCAGGTCGTCACGTGACCAGACGTTGCCGGTCGGGTTTTGCGGGTTGCAGAGAATGAACGCGTAGGTGTCGTGGTCGATGCGACGTTCGAGGTCCTCGAAATCCATGCTGTACCGGCCGTTCGACACTCGCAGCGGGCATTCCTCGGCCACGGCGCCCACGACGCGGATATCGGTATAGAAGCCGTTGTAGCCCGGAGTCTGGAGGAGGATCTTGCTGCCGGGAGGGCAGAAGGCGCGCAACGTGCTGATGATAGCTGGATGCACCCCATCCGAGTGCAGGATGGTGTCAGGTGCGATCTCGAGACCGTACCGACGTCGGTTCCAGTCGACGATCGACTCGAGATACGACTCGGGCTTGGTGAAATAGCCATAGTTTTCGTGGGCGACACGGTCCCGCAGGGCGCGCGTGATCGCGGGCGCGATCCGAAAGTCCTGGTCGGCGGTGCCCATGCCGACCTCGACCTGCCTCTGGCCGTATTTGGCAATTTGGGCGTCCCACTTCGACGAGTCGGTGCCGATGCGACTGTAGATGGTGTCGAAGTCGTAGCGGCCGCCCGGTGGCTGCACGCGCTCGCCGCCTTCCGCGGTTGGCAGCGCTGCGCCGGCCGCTCCGGCGACGGCGGTGAATCCGGCGCCCCTCAAGAACGTCCGTCGATCAAGCTGACTGTGCTTCGGCATCATCGCCTCCGGCCGGCGTCACGGTCGCGGGACGCGTCGGCGCACGTCACGCTGCGGGATGGTTCGATGAGGCAAGCATAGTCGACTTGACGTGGCTGGCGAGCACCATTGCGTCAGTCGTGTCCAGCGAGCCACACGTGGCGACCCTCGCCGTGTGCCCACGGACACCCTCGCACCCCCGCGGGTGCGTCCGCAGGCGGGCTCGTCTTGCGCGCGCCGCCGCATTGTCGCGTGTCGCGCGGCCCGGACGGGTGGCATGGTTCCTGCTCGGCTGGTGCAGTGTTTGTGTCAGAGCGACGGTGGACGCCGGCGCGGCCGGAAGCACTGTCTCATTGGCGGAGACGCTGCACGAATCTCAACCACACGGCGCGGACGGGAGTCCGCCAGACCAGGGGAGCACTGACTATGTGGAAGCGACAGGAGCCAGAACCAACACACGCACCCACCGTGCCGGCTGCCCCCGAGCCCCGCCAGACCGGGACGCCGCCGCCGCCGGATGCGAGTGGTCCCTCATCGGCCGCGAGCATTGGCCGGTCAGTGGTGATGAAGGGCGAACTGACTGGGAGCGAGACTCTTGTCATCGATGGACAGGTCGAGGGACCATCAACCTACGTGAGAATCTGCTCACAATTGGACCGAGCGCGAACATCAGCGCGGAGATTCTGGCCAAGTCCGTGATCGTGTTGGGTCGTCAGCGCGGCAACATCACCTGGACCGAGAAGATCGAGATTCGAGAGAACGGTTCGGTGGAGGGCGATATCAGCGCGCCCCGGGTGGCGATCGCGGAGGGGGGTCACTTCCGCGGCAGTATCGACATGCAACAGGCTGACCAGTTGCCCGGGGGGCCCAGAGCGCGGGCGTCGGCTGGGCCGCGTGCCGACGCCGCTCCCCGCGTCACGAGGGGCGGCAGTGTATCGACCGCCTCAGCGAGGCCGACTTCGTCGTAGGATCGTGGGTGTGAGTTGGGCGGGGACTGGCATGTTCAAGCGGCGGGCAGAGCGGGACGATGACGCAACGGCACCGCAGGCGTCAGAGGTCAGGCCCGAGACCGTGGTGCGTTCGACCGTCAGGCCGAAGTTCATGGCGGCAGTGGCTCGCCGCGCGGTGCCAGTTGTCGTCGATCTTGGCGCCGTGGTCGGTTTGAACGTCGGGTTCCTCAGCGAACGGCTGGATTGCACGATCCATGTCCACGATCTTTTTGCCGACGTGGAGGCGCACGCCCGCGGTCGGGCGCGTGACCCGGACGTAGGCCCGTTGGCGTTGGCGTCCCACTTGCTGCCGCCGCTCGAATCCGTGGACGGTATTCTGTGCTGGGATCTCTTTGACTATCTCGACCCGCCGACCGGTCGCAGTTTGGCCGCGAGCCTGACCGGTCTTCTCAGGCCCGGAGGGGCACTCTACGGGCTGTTCGGGACGACGCCCATCAACTCTCCCACTACACGCGTTTCGTGCTGGAGGCCGACGACCGTCTGCGGCTGCGGACGTATGCGGCGACCCGCACTCGGCGAGCGGTCCTCGCGACCCGAGAGATCCACCGCATGTTCGGCCCACTGACGGTCGACGAATTCGTGCTGCTCAGGAGTCATTCCCGCGAGACGCTCTTCCGTAAGCCCGAGCCCCGTGGCTGAAGGGTGTCCGGATGAACACAGCCGAACCGCTCGGTATGTGTCGTCCAGCACACGTCGGCGCCGCCCATGGCCGATGCCTGATGCGACTAAGTCATTGCGAGACAAAAGCCTGGGTCTGATCATCCACGCGTGGTCATTGTGGTGCGCTCCTTGCGATACATCGTCTCGAGAGAGAGGAGGCTCCCATGCCCACGCATCCCCTGATCGTTGTTGCCGCCGGGCTGGCCCTGGCTGGTTCCACTGGCTGCGCCACACGAGGGTACGTCACCAGGACGGTTGCCGAGAGGACCCGAGAGGTGGAGCAGCGTGTCACGCAGGTCGAGCGGGTGGCCGAAGACGCGACGGTGAGCACCGGTCGCAATGCCGCCTACATCCGCGAGCTTGACCAGACCGCGACGAACGCCCATGACCAGGCGGCGAGTGCTCAGGAGACCGCCCACGCGGCGGCCACCGCGTCCAGGTTGGCTCAGATGACGGCCAATGACGCCCGGAGCGTATCTGATGGGCTCGACGCCGCAGCCAAGCGGTTCCTGTTCGAGGTGACCGTGGCGGAAGACCATGGGCACTTCGGGTTCGGGGACGCGGCACTCCCCGACCCGGTATCGGCCAGGTTGGACGAACTCGTGGACCGGGTGCGGTCGCTGGACGCGCCGGCTCACCTCGAGATCGAAGGCCACGCTGACGCGACCGGCCCGGCGGATTACAACGCGCGGCTCGCGTTGGAACGGGCCGAGTCGGTGCGGCGCTACCTGCACGAGCAGCATCGACTGCCCTTGCACAAGATCAGCGTGATTAGTTACGGCGAGGAGAAACCGATTGCGCCCAACGATACGGTCGACGGGCGGGCCATGAACCGGCGGGTGGTCGTCCGAGTGCTGGGATAAGCGGACGGCGACACCCGGGCGCGTCGGCGCATCTGGCGTCGGCGCGTCCGGGGCATTCCACGACGGGTGGCAGACGTCCGGTGTGCGCGCTGCGCCCGGCTTGTCGTAGGGGCACCGCGACGCCCAGGTGACAGTGTCAGTTCCCTTCGATCGCGCGCTATCATGGCGGTTGAGGGTGAGATTGGGATGCCACGACTGACAGCCGTTCGACTCGCGTGCGTCGCCGGCATCAGTGTATCGGTGTGGGCCTGCGGTGCTCGCTCCGCTCCCACCGCGCCCCCGCCAGAGCCGCGCTCCGCGCCGGTCGCGCCGAAGGTCGAGCCGGAGCCTGCTCCGGTCGTGGTCGCCGTGCCGCCACCCGCCGTCGTCACGCCCGAGCCGACGGCGCCCGAGCCCGCGGTCGATCCTCCACCGGCGGCGGTGCCGGTCGCGGCCGACTGCTCCCTGGTCTCGCCGGCCGGTACGCCCATCCGCACGGTGGCGCTGTCCGAGGACATCGATCCGACGCATGCGCCGTATCCGAGAAACGACAGTGAGCGGTTTCTGTTCAGGCAGCTCTATGACACGCTCGTGCGCGTCGACTGTGATGGCCGTCTGCAACCTGGGCTGGCGTCGAGCTGGCGTTTGGATCCGACCGGGCCCACCTGGGTCCTCACGCTCGACGAGCAGGCTCAGTTTTCCGATGGCAGCCCGCTGACGACCGCACACGTGTTGTCGGGGTGGGGCGAGCCGGGGCGGGGCGCCGCGCTTCGCCCCTGGGTGCGACGGTTTGTCCGTTCGATGGTGGCGGTCAACCCGCGGGTGATCGGCATCACGCTGCACGACCCGGACAGCGGGCAGTCTCTTCGCGCGCTGGCCAACCCAGCGTTGGCCATTGCGACTAGCCGGTCCAGCAACCCGTGGCCGCTCGGTACCACCGGGCTCCGGGTGGTCGACCAACAGTCGAGGGTGTCGGGGGAGATCAGCGTCGTGACGATTGGGCGCCACGTCCGGGATGATCGCGAGACCGGGGCGAGGCGGAGCGGGCTCGTACAGTTTCTGGTGGAGCCGGAGGCTGACCTTCGGGACAGGCTGGATCAGACGGACGGAACGAACCAAGCTGGCCGGACGACCGAGTCGCCCGTCGATCTGTTGGTCACCCGCGACCCCGCGGTCCTGTCCTACGCCGCGAGATTATCGGCATTCCGCAGCGTGCCGCTCCCGTGGCTCCGGACCCACGTATTGCTGGCCCCGGCGCGCGAACCACCGCGCGGCTCGGGGCAGGCTGCGATCGGTCCTGCGACCCGACAGGCGCTGGCGACCGATGCCGTGCGGGGCGAAGCCCGTGGGGCGACGGGGACGTTCTGGTGGGAGTTGCCGGCCGAGTGCGCGGCAGGCGTTCCATATACTCGCAACCGGCCCGTGGGGGCCGGCGCCTACGCCAAGCGGGTGGTGTTCCCGGCCCATGACCCGGTCGCCGGAGGACTGGCGGCTCGTTTGGTCGCGCTCGGCGCGTTTGACGAGGCCGACAATGCCACGCTGATGCGCGCACTGTTTCCGACGGGCGCGACAGGTCTCGTCACGGTCGGTCTCAGCGATACCGACTTCGAGAGCGCGCTGGCCGCCGGTCGGGACAGTGGCTACGTGATGGCGCTGGACCGTCGCCCGTTCGGCCCGTGTCAGCCAGCGCGGAGTTTGACATCCCGGGCGACCTGGCTCGTGCGCTCCGCCGAGGCACTGGATGCGGCCGTGGTACCGCTCGTGGACACCAGAACCTGGGCTGTGATCCGGCGGGGACGATCCGGCGTCGAGGTCGAGTGGGATGGTGCCCTGCGGCTGGATGGCGTGCGTTAGATCATGAGCTTTCGTACCCGACTCTTGATGACAGTGGCTGTCGTCGCGCTCGTGTCGCTGGCCGTGCTGGCGTTCGGGCTGCGTCGCGAAGTGTCTAGGCAGTTGTCGAACGAGTACGGGCAACGGATCGAGGCCACGGTGTCGGCGATCGAAGCCGACCTTCGTCTCGAGAGCGATGGGATCACGGAGCGGCTGGTGGCGCTCCGCGACGCGTTGCAGAACGACAATCGGTTTCGCGCCGCCGCGGTGGCGGGGGCAGAGTCTGAGCGCCAGTACCTGCTGGACTACGCCGGTGCCGTCATCGGGCTGACCGGACTGTCGGTCCTGCAGATTCAGGATCAAGACGGCCGTATCGTCAGCTCTGGACACTTTCGTAATGAGCATGGCCGTTTGGCGCCAGTGCTTGCGAGACGTCTCGTGGCGAACCCCGATGACGTCGCGTTCCTCACCGCTCGGACCCCGGAGGGCGCGTTCATGGCGCTGGTTCGTGGCGAGGAGTTGAAGGTAGGCGGGCGCGCCTTCACCATGGTCGGTGGCGTCTCCCTCGATCGGCGTTTCTTTCAGCGGCTCGCGCGAGACCGAGAGGTGTCGGTATCACTGGTGTATCCAGGGCTGGAGGTGTCATCGAGTCCCGCATTGGTGCCACGGTTGGCCGAACTGTCGGTCGTACCCCCTGACGGCGTGGTTGGCCTCGACGACCTCATCGCGGGGCGCCTGGAGGTTACGGTCATGGGGGCCGATGGCGAACGCCCACCGGTCGCGACGGCCCAGGTGTTGGTGACCCACACGCTCGAGCCACTCCGGTTGCTGGTGGGGCGTGTCGATAGGTGGTTCATCGGCGCGGCGGTGGCCACCTCCGTGGTGGCGCTGGTGCTGGCGGCCTGGTTGTCCGTGCGGGTGAGTCAGCCGCTCGCCGCCTTGGCCGAGAAAACAGCGACGTTAGACCTCGATCGTCTCGACATCGACTTCGACTCTCGAGGCGGCGACGAGGTCGGCACTCTGTCCCGGTTGCTTGGAGACTTGACGGCGCGGCTCAAGACGAGCCGGCGCCAGCTCCGGGAGGCTGAGCACAGGGCGGCGGTCGGGCAGATGGCTCGTCAGGTGACCCATGACATCAAGAACGGGCTCATTCCGTTGCGCAACGTGTTCCGCCACCTGTCCCAGGTCGATCGTCGTGATCCGACCGCCTTGGCGACCGTGTTTGATGAGCGCCGCGGCACCATCGACGCGAGCATCGACTACCTCGAGACGCTGGCAACGAATTACGGGCGTTTGTCGCCCGCCCAACAGCGCCGGATGTGCGACCTGAACGCGATCGCGAGCGAGGCCATGCACGTGTCGCATGGTCCGCACACCGTGCTCCGGGGACGCCTGGCCGAGGACGTGCCGGCGGTCGTTGGAGACCCAGTGGCGGTGAGGCGCATCTTGGACAACTTGATCGCCAATGCGGTTGACAGCCTGAGCGGGGGACGCGGCGCCGTCACGATTGTGACCACGCGTGTGGACGACGCTGGTCAGGCCACGGCCCGGCTGACGGTCGCCGACAACGGGTGCGGAATGAGTGATACCGATGTGTCGAAAGTCTTTACCGATTTCTACACGACCAAGCCAGCAGGTACCGGCCTCGGGCTCTCGATCGTGCGGCGTCTCGTGCTCGACCTGGAAGGCACTGTGCGCGTGGCCAGCGAACTCGGCGAAGGCACGCAGGTGACCGTCGACATTCCGGCCGCACCAGCGAGCCCACGCAGGTCCGCAGCCCAGGTCGACCATGTCGAGTGAACCGCGAGGAACGGAGGCGGAACGGCGCGACATGATCCACGTGCTCGTCGTCGACGACGTGCCGGTGATGGCAGAGCACTATGCCTACGACCTGAGGCGCGTCGGGGGCTACAACACGTCCATCGCCGCCACTGGCGCCGATGCCCTCGAGATACTGAGCCGGGAGCCGGTGGATTGCGTGGTGCTGGACCTGGAGATGCCAGGCACGGATGGGTTCGAAGTGCTCCGGACGATGAAGCAGCGCGGCATCGAGACTCCGGTCATCGTCTACACCGGCACCGGCTCGTACGACCGATGCGTGCAAGCGGTGCGACAAGGGGCCCTGGGTTTTATCGACAAGGCCGAGCACATCGAGCGCGTGGTGCAGGAGATCGCACAGGCGGTGTCGCGAGGGCGCATGTTGGCCGAGCTCAAGACGCTGCGGGGGCGCGCCGGGGCCGAGACGCCGCTGATCGGTGACAGTGTGCCGATGCGTCTGCTCCGCGGGATCATCGAGAAATTGGCTCCGATTCCCAGCGGCGTGTTGATTCTTGGCGAGAGTGGAACGGGAAAGGAGCTGGTGGCGCGCGAGTTGCACCGGCTCGGCGCCGGTGAGAAACACCCGTTGGTCGCGGTCAACAGTGCGGCGTTGCCGGAGCATCTGGTGGAGAGCGAGCTGTTCGGACACGAGCGGGGCGCGTTCACCGGGGCCGACCGTCTGCGGAAGGGTGCGTTCGAGACCGCGGCAGCCGGCACCCTGTTCCTCGACGAGGTCGGCGAACTGCCGGCCTCGGTACAAGCCAAGTTACTGCGCGTGCTGGAAGACCACACGGTAACTCGCGTGGGCGGAGACCGGCCAACGCGGGTGCGGGCCCGCATCGTCGCCGCCACCAATCGCGATCTTGAGCGTGAGGTGGAGGCGGGCAACTTTCGTCAGGACTTGTTCTATCGCCTCAACGTCCACATCATCCGCGTCCCGCCCCTCCGGGAGCGGCTGTCAGACCTGCCGCAGCTGGTGGAGCATCTGCTGGTCGACATTACGACCCGCTTCGGCGTGCGTCCGGTCAGTGCGCCCCCCGAGGTGGTGGCGCGACTCGCCCGGTATGACTGGGCCAGGAACAACGTACGCGAGCTCAGAAATTGCCTGGAGCGGATGGTGATCGCGACCGACGATCTGCAGCTCGGCCTTGACGACATCCCAGAGGAAATACGAGAACAGGGCGAGGCTGAGCCACCCGGGTCAGTCCCCGACCAGTCGACCCTGAAAGAGCTCAGGCTACGGGCCGAGCGCCGCATCGTCGTCGACGCACTCGACGCCAACGAATGGCACATCTCCCAGACCGCTCGTCAGCTCGGTCTCGCCGACCACTCCAGTCTTCTGAAGATCATGCGGCGCCATGACCTCCGCCGCGCGTCCAGCCACTAGGTTTCCTGCCGAGGTGCCCGGCTGGACGGCGTTGCTTCCTCGGTCACAGCCCGCCTGGCTGCTCCCTCGTCGCGCATTGCCAGCCGAACACCTCAACAGGAAACCGCCCCGGACCGTTGTTCCGCACCCTGTAGGTTTTCCGTCGCCTCGTCAGAACACCCCCTCGGACCTTTTTCAGCAGCCTGCTAGTGTTCTTCCCAGGGCAGCACGTTCGGCCGACACCGGCCGGCATGAATTCCGCCTTACCTGGTGCGGGGGAGCGGGATGGCGCGGACGGTCGTGGCTCCGGGGCGCGAGACGCTGATTTCTGGAATCCCGATGCGGGCGGATGACGAGAACGAGAGGAGGTACTGGGTGCCCAGTTCGCGGCCGATGGCGTCCATCGTCTCACTAAGGTCCCCGGGCGCCGCGATGGTGTGGAAGTGGCCACCGGCGCCCGCGGCGAGACGCTCGAAGTTCGTGAGCGGGACCTGCGCGGCGGAGACGCCGTAGAAGAGGATGCCGTGTTCCCGCAGCGATGCGGCCAGGCGGTCGATATCTCCGTTCAGGTCGGTCGCTCGGCGGCGACCTCGCACTTGCGACGATTGCAGCGTCGACGGTGCGATCTCGCTCGCTTGTCCCAGCATGAGGATGACCGGCCGCGGGGCGGCACGCGCGGAGAGATCGTCAATCGCCTCGATGATGGCGGCATCCAGCTCTCCGTCGACACTCTGCATGTCGACGATGCTCTCGTCGTCGAGGCCCTCGATGAACTGTGAGAGCGCCGACGTGAGTTGTTGCTGGGTCACCGCCAGACCCTCGAAGATCGCCACGATCTGCACGGTTGTCGGGGCGGGTTCGGCGCCGGCCAGGTCGAGCTCGACATCGTCGACCCGCACCGTGAACTCGTCACGGGTCAACCCGGCGACCGGGGCGCCCGCTTCATCCGTCACCGTGACCAGCAGACGCATCGGCGCTTGCGCGGACGCGGTCCACGACGACCACGACAGTGTCGCCACCACGAAGCCCGCCGCCGCAAGGCACCGAACCGGCAGCCAGTGGCCAGTGTTGATGGGCGCGGTCATCGCGGAATGTACTTCTTGACGTCGCCCGGGCCGACCTCGGCGCCGTAGATGTTTCCGTCAGCGTCCACCGCCACGCCCTCGGCCCCGCTGGTGCCACCGCGCTCCGCCGGATCGGGGATGAAGGCGGTAACGGTACCGTCGATGGCGCTGCCGATCCGGATGCCCCGGCGCACGTTGGGGTGATGCCCGTAGCTACCCTCGTTGTCACGCGACTCGGAGTCGGCAACATAGAGGACGTCATGCTGGTCGATTGCCAGGCCGCTCGGCCGTCCGAATTGCGTCCAGGAGTCGACGAGCGCACCCTCCTGGTCGAAGATCTGGATCCGGTTGTTGGTCCGGTCGGCGACGAACAGGCGACCCTGTGAGTCCATGGCGAGTGAATGGGGACCATCCAGCTCATCCGGCCCGGATCCGTGGCGGCCCCAAGACATGATGAACGTGCCGTCGGCGGCAAACCTGACGATCCGCGCGTTGGTGCTGGGACCATGGCCGTCGGCGACGAAGATGTCGCCGCTCGGAGCCACCAGCACGTCGGACGGCTGATTGAATGTGTATTGTCCTTCGCCCGGAACCCCGGCTTGTCCCAGTGTCATTAGTTCCCGCCCCCGGGGGCTGAACTTGAAGACCTGGTGGCCCTTCCCGTTGTCCGGCGCTACGCCATGGTCGGTCACCCACACGTTGCCGTCCGGATCGATGTGGAATCCGTGTGGGAAGTTGAACAGCCCGGCCCCGAAGCTGTCGAGCAGCCGGCCGGACGCGTCGAGGTGAAGGATCGGATCGAGATCGGAATCGACACAACTGTTGGCTCCACAGCGGTCATATGCCCAGATACTGCCGTCCGGCGCCACATCCACACCGGCCGTGGATCCGAAACGACGACCGTCCGGCAACTTGGACCAGTTCAACACCGTGATGAACTCGTGCGGAAGGTTGTTCGGCGGTGGGGCGTCCACCTGTGCATGGCCCAGGACCGAGGAGAGGGCGGCGGCGAGCACGATGGTGACGAGCACCGCAGCGGCATCGTTCCTGAGCAGGCGTTGCATATTGGGCCGTATCCGGGATGAGGCAGCCGGGTCCCTTGGTCCGTCCAGGCGTTCGCGCTACTGCTATCTCGTGACGGGCTGCTACGGAATTATAACGGGGACAGCAGGGAGGCGAGCAGCTCGGCCGGGTGTCGGGCCGTGACGCCGGCCAGATCATGCACCTGGTGTCGACAGGAGACGCCGGACGCCACCAGTGCCTCATCCGGACCCAGCGCCCGAGCGGCAGGGAGCAGCCGCCGTTCTCCAACCTGTCGCGACACGTCGAAGTGCTCGCGCGCGTAGCCAAACGATCCGGCCATACCGCAACAGCCAGCGTCGAGTTCGATCACCTCGGTGTTGGGGATCCGGTTGAGCAGCGCCCGGGCCGGCGGCACCAGGCCGAGCGACTTCTGATGACAGTGGCCGTGCAGCAGCAGCCGTTTCGGGCCAGGTCGGAAGCTGAGCCGCGTGGCCTCATCCGTGAGGACCCCGTCGAGCCACTCTTCGAACAGCAGACAGCCGTTGGCGACCTCACGGGCGCGGCGCTCGTCCTCGCCACGCAGCAGGGCGGGGATGTCGTCCCGTAGCGATGAGAGGCAGCTAGGTTCCAGCACGATAACCGGTTTCCCGGCCGCGACGATCGGGTGCAGCCTCCGCGTCGTCTCCACGGCTAGACTCCGCGCCTCGTCCAAGAGCCCCTGAGAGATCAGCGGTCGCCCGCAACAGGCATCCGGCCCGAGTCCGATGCCGATACCGGCCCGGTCACTGAGCGCCGCCACCGCGAGACCGATCTCGGGATGGTAGTAGTTCGTGAACGTGTCGTTGAACAGGACGACGGCGTCCGGGTTCTTGGCGACCGGCCGCTCGCGCCAGCGCGACGCCAGCGTTCGCGTGGCCCACACCGGCAGCCGACGGCGGCGGTCCAGGCCCAGGAGCCGCTCGTTCAGGAGCCGGACCACCGGGCTTGCCAGCAGTGGATTGAGAAGTCGCGCGAAGGGGCTGGCCCAGGCCGACAGTTCGTGGATGCCCCCCAGCAGACGGGCTCTGAGGGGCGTGCCGTGGCGGCTCCAGTAGTCGGCGAGGAACTCGCTCTTGAAACGCGCCATGTCGACGCCCACCGGGCATTCGGCCTTGCAGGCGCGGCACTCCAGACAGAGATCGAGCGTGTTGTACACCGCCTGGTCGCCGAGACCGGCCTCGCCGAGCTGCCCGTTCATCGCGTAGCGCAGCGCATTGGCCCGGCCGCGGGTGGAATGCGCCTCATCGCGGGTCACCATGTACGACGGACACATCGTCCCGTCCAGCGTCTTCCGGCAGGCGCCGACTCCGCTACACATCTCAACCGCGCGGCCCAGTCCACCAAACTCTCCGTACTCGAACCGGGTCGGTGGGTTCGGCGTCTCGTAGCCGGCGCCGTACCGGAGGTTGTCCGTCAACGGCGGGGTGTCGACAATCTTGCCCGGATTGAACCGCCCGTCGGGGTCGAACGTCCGCTTGATGTCGCGAAACGCCTCGTAGAGCTGCGAGCCGAACATACGTTCCATGAACGGTCCGCGGACCAGCCCGTCCCCGTGCTCGCCTGACAGCGCGCCGCCAAACTCCAGCACCAGCTCGGCGATGTCGTGCGCGATCGCTTCGAACTGCGCGACACCGGCGGATGTCTTCAGATTGACCACTGGGCGCACATGCAGGCACCCCACGGAGGCGTGCGCATAGATCCCGGTGCGGCTGCCATGGCGGTGCACCACCGCCAGGAACCGCTCGATATAGTCACGCAACCGCTCGGGCGCGACGGCGGTGTCTTCGACGAACGAGATGCTCTTGGCGTCGCCCTTCATCGCCATGGAGAGTCCCAATGACGACTGTCGCAACTTCCAGATACGCGCCTGCGCGTCCGCGGTCTCAGCCCGGGCAGTACGGACGGCGATGCCCCGTGTGCGCAGATCCTGCTCGATGGCAGTGAGTCGATCAGGAAGGCTCGCGGCGTCGTCGGCGTAGAGTTCGACACAGAGCAGGGCACCGGGCGTGTCGTCGCTCTGGAGCACGGTCCGACGGATTGCATCCAGCGCCGGACTTTCCCGCGCGTGGTCCAGGATGAACCGGTCCATCACCTCAATGGCGGACGGTTGATGGGCCAGGATGGTCGGCGTCGCCTCCAGTGCGTCGAGCAGTTCATCGAACTCGATCGTCAGGACGGCTGTCGCCCGCGGCAACGGCACCAGGTTCAGCCGGGCTTCGACGAGGACGCCCAGCGTGCCCTCCGAGCCGACCACCAGTTTGGCGAGATTGCACGGCTGGTCGGGGTCGCTGAACGCGTCCAGGTTGTAGCCGCCGACCCGGCGCAGGATTTTTGGAAAGCGACGCTCGACTTCGGCCGCGTGTGCGGCCCCCAGCCGTCGTACCTCGCGGTAGCATCGACCTTCGAGCGTGTCGGTGTCACACACCGTCTCCAGCTCGGTCCCCTCCAGGGCGCGAAGATGCGCGATGGAGCCATCACTCAGGGCGACATGGAGATCGAGCACATGGTCGATCGTCTTGCCGTACAGCACCGAGCGGGCGCCGCTGGAGTTATTGCTGACCATGCCGCCGATCGTGGCCCGGCTGGCGGTGGAGATGTCCGGCGCGAATCGGAGGCCGTGTGGCAACAGGTGTGCGTTCAACTCGTCGAGCACGATGCCCGGCTCCACCCGGGCCCACCGCTCCTCGACATTTACCTCGAGAAGATGGTTGAAGTACTTGGCGGTGTCGAGCTGGAGCCCGGCGCCGATCGCCTGTCCCGCCTGCGATGTGCCGCCGCCGCGCACTGTGATCGACACCTCGTGCCGGCCGGCAATCTCGATGGTGCGCACCACATCGTCCCGGGACCGCACCATGACCACGCCGGTCGGTTCGATCTGATACACGCTCGCGTCAGTGGAGTACAGCAACCGCGTGACGGCGTCGAAGCGGACGTCACCGTCGAGCGCGGACTCGAGGTCGTGCCGGAGCTGTTCCCTCACGCGGGGGAGTATACGGGATTGTCGGACGGTCGTTATCGTCCTGGTGCGGCTCTCGATGGTGGTTGCGCGGCCAGCCACGCCACGCCGCAGAACAGCGTGAGCATGAGCGCCCGGTCAGCGTGCGCGGCGACCCCACCGAGGGCGGTCGGTAGTGCCCACAGGGTGTCGAGACGACGCCAGACACCGGGCACATCGACCATCAGGCCCAGCTGCAACAACCAGAAGAGCCGGGTGCGAAGGACCGCGGTCCGAGGGTTGTCGTCGATGACCAGTGCAACCGCGAGTGGCACCAGGAGGACAAAGCCGTAGGTCAGATGGAAAAAGGTAAGGAGCGACCAGAGACCGACCAATCCCGGCGCCGCATACCCGAGCGGTCCCGACGCCGTGTCCCGGAACGCGAGCCACACCGCGGCCGTGAGCAGCGCGGCGGCGATGGCTGCCGACACGATGTCCACGCCGCCGGCGTGGCCCATGAGGAGTGACACCACTGGACGCAACTGCGACAGTTCGACGACGAACGGGTCGCCGGTGTAGATTTCCGCCAGCGTGGCCATATAGCGACGGGCGACGTCTGCCGGCGAGGCGACTGCACGGACGCAGAACAGCAAGGAACCGACCGCGACCCACCCCCGTCGCGGAGACAGAGCGCGACGCGCCCCGTGACCAACGCCCACACCACGAACGGCGCCGCGACTTGCGGTTTCATCAGAGCCAGGCCGAGCGCAACGCCGCCCCAGGCCGGTCTTCGGTCGGCCAGCCGCATTGCCATGAGACCGAAGAACAGCGTCAGGAGGCTGAACTGGAGCAGGGTGCGGAACCCGCCCCAGCACAGGATCACCAGCGCGGGCCACAACAGACTGGACCGACGGGCTGCGGGGCGAGCGAGTCGCAGCGCCAACACCGGTACCATGGCGCACAGCGCCAGATTGACGACCATCCACAGCGGGACCGCCCATCCGTCCGGCAGAACCGCCAGTGGGGACAGGGCGACCAGGGCGTGGGGCGGGTAGTCGGTGTACTCCTGCGGCATCGTGTACAGGTTGACGCCATCAACGAGCCACAGACGAGACCACCGAACGATGGCGAGGAAATCGACTTGCCGCTCGGGGCGAAGGGCCAGGACGACGCTAGCCAGCAGATTGATCGCCGCCATCGCGCCCCAGGCCGTCACCGCCAGATGCCCTGGATGGACTGGGAGTGGACTCGACGGAGTGACCGGCTCGTCTGTCACGCCCCTCCATGACGAGGGCGACGAGCGCCGATCGAGCGAACCGATACATGACCGTCAGCACCGCTGCATTCTGACAAACGGTATCGGCGGGGACAAACACAGCCACAACCCTCGCCAGGGCGCGGGCGAGGGATTCACGAGCGGCTTGCCGGCTGTCGGAGAGGTGATAGATTGTCGCGGAAGAATCGAGCGGCGCCGCACGTTCGGTGTCCTCGGGGGGACCCCGGCCCGGAGCGGAGAGGGCTCCGTTCCGACCGACCGACAGAGTAGACTCACGCCATGTCCTATCGCGCCGGCCGTCACTTTCTGCAGATCCCCGGACCGACGAACGTCCCGGATCGAGTCCTCCGGGCCATGTCACGCCCGACTATCGACCATCGCGGACCGGAGTTCCAGGCACTCGGCTACGAGTTGCTCGCGAGTGTGCGTGAGGTGTTCAAGACGACGCATCCGGTGGTGATCTTCCCCGCCTCCGGTTCCGGCGCCTGGGAGGCGGCCCTGGTCAACTGCCTCTCACCGGGGGACCGGGTCCTGATGGTGGAAACGGGGCAGTTCGCGACATTGTGGAAACAGATTGCGGAGCGACTCGGGCTCGACGTCGACTGGATACCGGGCGATTGGCGTCACGGCGTCGATCCGGCCGCGGTGGAGACACGGCTCGCCGATGATCGGGAGCACGCCATCAAGGCGGTCTGCGTGGTGCACAACGAGACGTCGACCGGGGTCGTCAGCCGGATCGGTCAGGTTCGTCACGCGCTCGACCGCGCCAGCCATCCGGCGCTCTTTCTGGTCGACACCATTTCGTCACTCGGATCCATGGATTATCGCCATGACGAGTGGTCGGTCGACGTCACGGTCGGAGCCTCGCAAAAGGGACTAATGTTGCCGCCGGGTCTGAGCTTCAACGCGATCAGTGACAAGGCGTTGGCGGCGCATGCGCAGGCCGCGATGCCGCGATCGTTCTGGGATTGGACCGCCGTGCTCACGGCCAACGAGAAAGGGTTTTTCCCCTACACTCCGGCGACCAATCTGCTCTACGGACTACAGGAAGCGCTCGCGATGCTGCGCGAAGAGGGCTTGTCCAACGTGTTCGCCCGGCACGAGCGTCATGCCGAGGCGACGCGACACGCGGTGCGGGCCTGGGGGCTCGACATTCTGTGTGCCAACCCCGACGAGTACAGCGCCTCGATCACAGCCGTGGTGACCCCCGACGGCCATGACGCGGACCGACTCCGGAGCGTCGTGCTCGATCGGTTTGACCTCTCGCTGGGGGTCGGGCTGGCTCGGTTGGCGGGGACCGTGTTTCGCATCGGGCATCTCGGCGATCTCAACGACTTGAGTCTGCTCGGGACACTGGCTGGGGTGGAGATGGGACTGACGCTGGCAGAGATTCCACACGACGCCCAGGGCGTTCAGGCGGCCATGCGCGCGCTGGTGGAGCGGGCGGCCTGATCCGCTTTGGAACCGGGCCTGCAATACGGACCTGAGGCCTGGCACGTGCGATGCGGCGATACACTTAGTGCTGCCGGTCACAACTATTTCACCACGGGCTGGTAGGGAAACGGCGAGGAGACGGACATGGCGAGACTATCGACTAGACGGCTGGGTGTGACGCTGCTCGTGGCGGTGATGGTGGTGCCGGCGACGTTCCGTGCGGCGAACGCCCAAGCGCCCGAGATGGACTACACCCCGGTGACCGACGAGCGATTGCGCACCCCTGACGACGCCGACTGGCTGATGTATCGCGGCACCTACAACAGTTGGGGCTACAGCGCCCTCGACCAGATCACGACGGACAACGTGTCGCGACTGGTCCCCGTCTGGTCCATGTCGACCGGCGTCGTCTCCGGGCATCAGTCGCCTCCGATCGTCAACGACGGGGTCATGTTCGTGACCACCCCCGAAGACCAGGTCCTGGCGATCGACGCGCGCACTGGTGACCTGATCTGGCGTCACCTGCGCCAATTGCCCGAGGAGACCCTGCGGGCACACTGGACCAACCGCGGTGTCGGTCTCTATGGCGACAAGGTGTTCTACACGACCCACGATGCCTTCGTAGTCGCGCTGGACGCCAAGACGGGCGAGATCGCCTGGGAGTCGTCGGTGGCCGACTACCGGAGTGGGTATTACATGACCATGGCCCCGCTCA
>Ga0310121_10001681_pt1 | contig 22080 bp, 20 predicted proteins | sample CB27_Tmax_986_MG_FD_203504 | JGI IMG/M metagenome (GOLD analysis project Ga0310121, IMG submission 203504) | Marine microbial communities from Western Arctic Ocean, Canada - CB27_Tmax_986 | ecosystem: Environmental > Aquatic > Marine > Oceanic | place: Canada: Western Arctic Ocean | collected...
GAACGCGGCTCGCCTCGCCAACGCGGCACCGGTTCGGACTCGCTTGGCAGCGCCAGAGTGCGTTCGCGGGGCAACCGTCGCTCTCCTCGCTTGCGCGTCGGGCTAGTGCTGCGGTGGCATCGCTATCTGTGTCAGCATTTGGCGGAGTTATGATCAAGGCCGCGACCGGACACTCGACGGTGTCGTGAATGGTGAGATTTTTGAATGAACGGCGGTCGTTGGCCTTTGGTTCTTTCTTGGATTTCCGTCGCTTTTCGGAGGAGTGATCCGAATTAGACTCTTGGTCGTCGCCTTGGTCATCTTGTTGGTCGTCGGACTTGGCGGTTGTTTTACTTTTCTTTTTCAGTTCGAGCTTTTTGCGCAGAAGTTCGACTTCGTCAGCCAAGGCTTTCTTGTCAGCAGCGAGAGCTTCCACGACGTTCAGCAGTTTCTCAATTGCCAATTCCGCCTGCTCGGGCAAGTCGCCCGCGTCCGCCAGCAATCGCTCGACTTGCTCAATAATCGTTCGTACATCGGTTACACTCATGCACTAATTCATAGCCAATCCTCAGAAAAATCAACTAGATGCGATGCTGGCAGTTGAGAGGATGCACGCAGGCTGCAAAGGTGCCAGGTCTTTTTCCGCCGAATCAGGAGTCCTGAGCCTCGGGTCGTTGTACTTGGACGCGTGAAAGACCCGAGGGTAGTGCCTACGGCTCAAATCCACATTGACGTCACCGAATTGGCGCTGTCCAACTAGTCTCCTTGTCTCTGCACATTTAGTCTGTAATATTCTGCACAAATAGCAGCGGATGATTTCGACTCGATTTCGACAGGGAGACGCGTGTCATGTCAGAGATTCCTTCAGTAGAGACTCATTCTGGTCCCAGTCCCAATACGTGGGCCATGATCGTTCATTTGTCGGGACTGACGGGATACCTCTGCAATGGCTTCGGCAGTGTTATCGCCCCCTTGGTCATCTGGTTGTGGAAGAAGGACGAAGTTCCGATTGTTGACGAGCACGGGAAGGAATCGCTCAACTTCAATATCTCGGTGATGATCTATGCAATGATCTTGGCGGGCATCACCGTCGCGACTTTTGGATTTGCTTTGATATTGACCGGACCAGCCTTTTTTATTCTGGCGGCCTTTCACCTGGTGTGTGTGATCGTGGCAACGGTGCGGGCAAATCGTGGCGAGCCGTTTCAATATCCGCTGACGATTCGATTTATAAAATGATCGTCTAATTTCGCCGGGCCACTCAATTTCGCCGGGCCACCACTGCCTGGCGGAGGTTCTCGACGAGAAGTCCGACGAATTGATTAAGCGAAGAATCGTCGAACTGGCGCAGTGCAGCGTGTTTGCGAAATCCATCACTGAAGGGAACGGATTTGCCTCTCGGCACCTGCATCAGCGCGAAGGCTTCTTCCGTCGGAATGCCGAAGGCAAATCGGCTGGCATCCACATGTAGTTGACGGTCTTCGTGTAAGCCCTCACCGAAGACCTGCATTTCGTCACTGGCGAGTTGAAAACGATCTCCTTCGTCTTGTTTCAGCATCCAAAGGGCCATGTTGATGCGACCACTTCGCGGTGCAATCCAGACAACGTGACGCATTTGCATGGGCTGGTGTTCGCCGTCTCGAAGCATCATCGCTTTTGCGTCAAACACCGTTATCGTTTTAGTTCTCGCCACCGCGACAACGTCGTCCAGGAATCTTTCGTTGGTGGAAAGTATCGTTTTGGCAATTAAACCCAGCCCGGCATTGGGTGTCTTTGTTTTGCTAGATACGACGATCGTTTGGCCGTCTTGGTTGATGGCCACGCCGGCGGCTACCCGCTGGATGCGGTATGAAGGCTGTAAAGCATCGCCGTCGTTGGCTACGTCGGCCATGAGTATCAGCTTGAACATGCTGGTAAAGGTGTCACTGCCCGGCGGCGTTTTGTCCAGATCGCCTCCGGCCAGACGAGGCTCGGCCAATAGCAGCAATCGCTGATTTGGATTGGCCTCGGCTTGTGCCAAGGTGATGCCAGGTTCGAGCTGGTCCAGCGGCCTGTGTTCGAACTCGGCACCGGTGGCGGAGATCGAAATCGCGAGCGCAATGGCCAAGGCCATGCGCAGAGTGTTGTAATGAGTGACCCGTGTCATGTTGTTGGTTACTCCTGGCAGCAAATTGGGAACTGTCCGAGGATAACAGCAGCGGAGAATGTCCCTGCTGTCGGTGATTATAGTTACTACGTCGTTGGACAGTAAATGGATCAAATCATCTATGAACGATCAATTGTTGACGCGCCCAACATTGAAGTCGAGAAAATCTCAATGAGTAAGCTAGCAGGTCATCGGATCGTTGCGACCTGGTCGGCCTGAGTAAAGATTGAGGTTGGTCTCGATCGTCGTGGCGTCGTTAGTAGCCGAAGTGGCGAGGCTGTGAACCCGTCGGCGACAGGCGTTGACCGGTGAGCGGGCGGCAGAAACGCACGCGGCCAACGTCGGCAAGGGGGCGAAATCAGCCACTTGTCCACCGCATGAGCAATCCCCAAACCTTAAAAAAAGCGGGAAATCCGCCATAAGTTGGGGCCAGACCTCGGTATCGGCGACTGGTTGCTATATCCTTAGGTGAATTGGCTTACTTAAACACATAAGACTTTCCACATGATCACCGCTTTTGAGTTGCGAAAATGTTTCCCCAGCGCTGATGGTGACGTGGTGGCCGTGGACGGATTATCGTTCGAGGTCGGGGCAGGGGAAATCTACGGATTGCTAGGCCCCAACGGTGCTGGAAAGACAACGACGCTGAGAATGATACTGGGGCTAATGGCTCCCACTAGCGGGGACGCTTCGGTTGGCGGGCACAGCGTGTCGCAAGCGCCGGACGAAGTCAAACGCCGGGTCGGCTATGTGTCGGCAGGGGTCGGAGTTTACCCTTGGCTAACACCGCACGAGGTACTGTCGTTCATTGCCGATCTCTACGGAGTCCGGCAGTCCGTGGCCAGCGATCGGGTACGTGAGTTGGCGGAGTTACTGGATTTTCGAACCATATTGAATCGTCGGTGTGGCACGCTCAGTACGGGCGAACGACAACGTGTGAATCTTGCTCGAGCCTTGATTCACGATCCACCAGTGATCTTGATGGACGAACCGACTCGGGGGTTAGACGTCGTTCTTAGCCAGGTCATATTTGAATACATCGATCACGTGAGAGCGATCGGCAAGGCGGTCATCGTCTCGACACATCGGTTGGACGAAGCAGAGCGACTGTGTGACCGATTCGGATTGCTTCACGAAGGCATCTTGCGGCAGGAAGGCCGGTTGGCCGAATTGCGTATGAAAACAGGTCGTGAAAACTTGACCGAAATGTTTCTGGATTTCTTGCATCCGGAACGGCGCAAGGAGCCAGTATGACCGAACGCGAAACTGGCTTTGCCAATCCCACGGGCTTTGCGCGGGGCCGAACGTGGCGGTTGGCGATCAAGGAGCTACGGGAAACCCTACGCGATCGACGTACTATCGCTACGCTGGTATTGATGCCGTTGCTGGTGTATCCGCTGCTTGGTGCCACGGTGCAAATGTTTCTGCTGCAGAATTTGCAAAGCGGCGATGGCCCACCGATCTGCATTGCGATTGATTCTAAACAGTCGGCTCCCATGTTCGAACGAGTTTTCGTCGCAGGGCATCGAATACTGAGCAGTCAGAAGCAAGACGAACCATCGCCGTCCTCTTCCAGACCGGTCGACCGCCTCCTCCGTGGCAATACCGCGGACGACCAGGCCATGGAGATGTTTACGCTTGACGAAGGAGATTCTTTGGAGGACGCCGTGCTTGAACAGCGAGCACATATCGGCGTTCGAGTTGTCACTGGACACGCAATTGAGTCTGAGCGGGCGAATACTGAATCGTTTCCGGACATCCGGTACGAATTGATTTACGAGCAGTATTCGTCGTCGAGCCGATCTGCCTTCGAGTTTGTGACGGAACGACTGCGAGCGGTGAATGAGGCGTGGATGCTGCAATTATTGGGACAGAATGGATTGGCTACGGGGAAACCTGCCGCCTTTAGTGAAAAGGTGGTGACGTCCGAGCGCCAGCAAATGTCGCTGATTTCATTCGTGCCCTTGGTATTGGTGTTGATGACGATCACGGGAGCCGTCTACCCGGCCATCGACCTCACTGCGGGCGAGCGTGAACGAGGCACCATGGAAATCCTCATTGCCGCGCCGATACCGCGGATGTCGTTGCTGTTTGGGAAATTCGTGGCCGTTCTCACTGTGGCCATGTTGACCGCCATTTTTAATATGGCTGCCATGCTGTTTACGGCGACCTCTTTAGGATTGGGTAAGTTGCTGTTTGGGGACGCTGGTATTTCCGTACTGGTCCTTTTACAGATACTTCTTTTGCTGTTTGTGTTCGCTGCTTTTTTTTCTGCGGTGTTGTTAGGCGTGACCAGTTTCGCTCGAAGTTTCAAGGAAGCCCAGGCGTACCTGATTCCGCTGATGTTGATTTCGCTGGCGCCGGGACTGGTCAGCCTTATGCCGGGATTGACAACGTCCCCCGGTTTGGCGGTCGTGCCTTTGGTGAATATCGTCTTGGTGGCTCGCGACCTATTATCTGGCACTATCCAACCTGGGTTATTTGCCATGGCGATCATTGCGACGTTGTTCTATGGACTGTTGGCCTTGGCGGTGGCTGCACGCGTATTTGGAACCGACCCCGTACTCTATGGAAGTGCGGGTACCTGGAAGGATTTGCTGCGTCGTCCCGCGGAACTCCAGGCTGCGCCTTCGATGCCCGCGGCGCTTTTTTGTTTGGCCCTCCTTTTTCCATCCTTCATCGTAGCAGGTGGATTGCCGGCGCAGTTTAATTTCTCGATGCGAGGGTTGCTGATGCTCAACGCGTTGTTGACCACTCTGTTGTTCTTCGTCGTACCGCTGTTATTCACGCGCTGCACCTACACACAAACATCAACGGCATTTTCGTTGTCCTCACCAAGCTGGCGGTCTGTCCTCGGCGCCGTGTTGATCGGTACAGCCCTCTGGGTCTTCGTTTACGAAATCGAACTGTTCCTTTTGTCAGCAAATCGCGTGTCATTGATTAAAGAGTTATACGAGTCCATCAAGGTTGGGTTGGGCGATGTGCCATTGGGCTGGAAACTCTTTTGCCTGGCCGTGGTGCCGGCCGTCTGCGAGGAATGGTTTTTTCGTGGATTTTTGCTTAATGCGTTTCGAAGGAACTCCAATACGCTGGCAGCGGTTATCGCCTCCTCAATCCTCTTTGGGCTGTTCCACGTTTTGGTACGCGAAAAGTTGCTGGTTGAGCGATTGCTGCCGAGCACCCTCATGGGACTGTTACTGGGATGGGTCTGTGTCCGTACCGGGAGTCTATTTCCAGGGATTTTATTGCATTTTATCCACAATGGGCTTTTGGTCTCGATTTCTGCCTTTGAACAGCAAATTCAGGCCTGGGGCATCGGTATTTCCGAACAGCAGCATCTTCCAGCCGGATTGCTGTTGGGCGCCTTGTTGCCGGTCGGCATTGGGTTTTTACTATTAATATGGAGTGAGACATGCGGTAGGGGACCTGCTCACACGAGCGCGCCCTCGGCCGAGGGAGCTTAAGGTCGGTGAAAACGACCGGTGGTCAGCTGTCGATTCTCGTGCGTTTGGCTACGATGGATCTGGTTAATTGGAAAGAGGAAAGATAACCATGCTCAAACCAAAAGAAGTGCTCGACAATTACTACCTGGAGGCGCGATGCCAATTACTGGAAATCGCTGCCATGTTGGACCGCTATGACCGTTCACAAGATGACTCTACGTCGGTGGAGGACGATGGGCGAGTCGATTTAGTTTACGAATCGCTGGCGCTACTTTCTCAACGTGACGCCTCGCCAGATCGCAGTGAGAAGTTGCTGAACCTTTTTTCCGATCCAGAATAGACAAGACCGCGTCCAATCGAATCGAAAGTAAGACTATGCAAATAATTCAACCACATTACCACGCGATAGCACGGACGGCTCAAGACTACGAGCGGATGGCGATGTCTGGCGTGGTGGCGGTTGCTGAACCCGCTTTTTGGGCGGGCTTTGATCGCGATTATCCAGAGACCTTCGTCGACTACTTTCGACAAATCAGTGAGTTCGAGCCAACTCGGGCCGCAGAGTACGGCATCCGTCATTTCTGTTGGGTCGGCGTGAATCCAAAGGAAGCGGAAAATCCGACATTGAGTTATGAAGTACTCAAACATATGCCGGAGTTTTTCCAAAAGCCAACGGTGCTTGGTGTTGGTGAAATTGGGTTTCACAAAACGACGCAAAATGAAGAGGATATATTTTCGGCGCAAGTCGAAATGGCGATTCAACATGACCAACTCATCCTGATTCATACACCCCACCTTCAAGACAAGGTCAGAGGCACGCGACGAACCTTGGATGTTTTGCGAAACATGAACGTTAATCCAGAGCGAGTCTGGATCGATCATGTCGAAGAACACACCATTCGTGAACCGCGCGAAGAGGGTTATTGGGTCGGATTCACGCTGTATCCGGTTACCAAGTGTTCGTCAAAGCGCGCCGTCGACATGTTGGAAATGTACGGACACGAGCGGATTCTGGTGAATTCATCGGCCGATTGGGGGCCGAGCGATCCGTTTACGCTACAAGAATGCGTCATGGATTTCCGCCGACGAGGTCATTCACTTCAAGAGGCAATTGAAATTTTCCATAACAATCCCTGCCGTTTTTTGGGACAGACCCCCAAATTTGACATCAAGCCGATTCGCGTTGAAGAGATTCCCGAGCCGCAAGTGGCTCTCTCCTGAGCCGAATTATCGAAAGGACGAATTCCATGAGTCTCCAAATAATGCGTCGGATTAAATTCTGCGCCGGACACCGATTGCACCGGCATGGGGGCAAGTGCGAGTTTTTTCACGGACACAACTACGTTGCCGACTTCTACATCACGAACCATGAAGTCGACTCGGTCGGACGGGTCATTGACTTCGCTGATCTCAAAGCCCGGTTCAAGGGGTGGTTGGACGAACATTGGGACCATGGATTTATTCTCAATGAGGATGATCACAACGGGGTCTCCGCCATCAAGATGGTCGATCCGTGTAAGTATTTCGTATTGCCGTACAATCCCACAGCCGAGAATATGGCTCGATATCTCCTGGATGTTGTCTGTCCCGGGCTTTTGGCGGACACGGACGTGGAGGCCACCCGCGTGGTGATTTGGGAGACGGAAGAAGCGTTTGCCGAAGCGTATCTGCCCGAGCCCTCTTCAGATTCCCTGGGTCTAAGCACCGACGAGACGGTGAGAGCCGGCTAGGACAGTCTCTTCGACTACTGAGCATGCCGAGTTTCCAAGAGATCCGAGCTGACGAGATTGAGTTGGCTTTTGCAGCCGAGACTGTGCTCAGCGATCTCTCGTTCACGATTCCCGTAGGCCGTTTTGTCTCGATTGTTGGACCTTCCGGGTGTGGAAAGACGTCACTGTTGCGGTTGGTAGCAGGACTGCAGAATCCGACGCAGGGAGAAATTCAATTCGTCGGTGCGGAAAGTACCTGGCCTCAGGTCGGATATGTTTTCCAAGAACCGCGCCTGCTGCCTTGGCGCACCGTGAAAGAAAACGTCTGCCTGCCGTTAGAGCTGCTGGGCCAAAACGGATCGGCGTCGCGTGAAACCGTCGAGCAGGCCCTATCCATGGTGGGGTTGGGTGAACAAGATGGCAAGAAATTTCCCCGCCAACTGTCCGGAGGTATGCAAATGAGGGTGTCGCTGGCCCGCGCCCTCATTCGGCACCCGGAAATTCTGCTGTTGGATGAACCCTTTGCGGCATTGGACGATCTGCTGCGCTATCGGCTGAATCAAGAATTGTTGCAGCTGTGGCAAGTCCAGCAATGGACGGCCATTTTTGTTACACACAATGTCAGCGAAGCGGTGTTTCTCAGTCAAGAAGTCCTGGTCATGAAGGATCGCCCCAGCTCGATTATCTCCCGCGTGGAAATTCCGTTCACCTATCCAAGGACGCCCGAATTGCGATCAACCGCGGAATTCGCGCGATTGACAGGGGAACTAAGCTCGAAACTCTAGTTCCCAAAAACTAGTGAAATCCAGCCTTACCTATTTCGCCAAAAAAGGGGAGGCTCCCCTTTTTGGCGACCCATTTTTGGCGAAACGGGTAAGGTTCGCCGCGTCGGCAGGGCGATTGAGTTTTGGACTGTAGGGAGTTGGATGAACAGCCACCGTGTGAATGAGCGGAGAAACGAGGAGGTTGTTAGCCGAGTACGGTTTGCGCTGATACCGCCGTTGATTGCGCTGATCGTGCTGTTGGTTATTTGGGAAGGTGCCATCCGAATGTATGGCATTAAAAGCTATTTCCTGCCGTCACCTTGGGAGGTTCTCTTGGCGGCTTGGCGAATCCGTGGCGAGTTGGCCGGTGCCGTTTGGCTGACCGGTCGTGCCGCAATCAGTGGATTTTCCTTAAGCCTGGTGAGCGGCAGCGTGATCGCCATGATCTTTGCGCAGTCGGGCCACATACGGCTGGGATGTTTTCCCTACGCGGTCCTCTTGCAGACCGTGCCGATCGTGGCAATCGCACCGTTGGTGATCAACTGGCAGGGGGCTGGATTACAGAGCGTGATTCTGATTTCTTTTGTCGTAAGTTTGTTTCCGATTATTGCCAACGTGACCGCGGGACTTACGTCGGTCGATCGACAGCTCGTCGAGTTGTTTCGTATGGGAGGCGCCAATTGGTGGCAGGAAGCTATAAAGCTGCGCGTGCCGCATGCGGTGGCTGATCTCGTGACAGGGGCGCGGACGTCGGCTGGCCTGGCGGTGATCGGTGCGATTGTGGGCGAGTTTTTTACTGGGAACTCCACGTCGCAACATGGACTAGGGTTTCTGATACCCCAGCGGATACACTGGTTGAAAACGGATGAAGCGTTTGCCGCCGTGGCCATGGCGACGTTACTGGGCGTGGTCATGTTTGGAGCCGTGGGGTGGTTGAGATCGACGGTACTGGCCCGTTGGTGTGATGCACGTGGATAAAAACAGATCGGAACTCAGTTGGTGATACTGGCCGAATTTAGAAGGGGAATTGCCTTTGCCGCCGCAATGGTCCTTGTGTCAATGGCTATCCTTGCGTCATTGGCTGGTTGCGGGGGCCAAGGCAACGTGGCACATCAGCCAACGACTGGCGAGGCCGATCAGGTGACGTTGCAGCTGAATTGGTTTCCGGAAGTCGAGCATGGCGGTTTCTATGCGGCCAAGCTGTGTGGTTTTTACGAAGACGAAGGTCTTGACGTAAAGATTGTCCCCGGGGGACCGAATGTGCCCGTTGTGCAGCAATTGGATTCTGGTCGAGTGGATTTTGCCGTCACCAATGCGGATCGGGTGGTCTTTGGGCGGGATGCGGATGCGGATATCGTTGCGGTGATGGCGGCGATGCAGCACAGTCCTCGCTGCATTCTGGTGCACCGCGAATCTGGCATCACCTCATTAAGCAATTTGCGTGATGTGACACTGGCCGTGGGAAGTGGTCCGGCTTTCTACAAGTACATGGCAAAACATCTTCCTTTGGAAAATGTGCAAACTGTCGCCTACCCAGGGAGCATTGGGCCATTCCTATCCAATAGGAAACATGCCCAGCAAGCCTATGTGTTCAGTGAACCGTACGTGGCTAAGGAGAAAGGTGCGGATCCTGTGGCGTTGATGGTATCGGATGTGGGATTCGATCCGTATGCGAGCACGTTGATTGTGCGGGGCGAGATGATTCGAGAACGGAGTGAATTGGTGCAACGGTTCGTGCGGGCGACGGTAAAGGGATGGCAACATTACCTCGCAAAGCCCGCATCAACCAATCGGCATTTGGACGAAATCAATCCCGATATGGAGCCGGGAGTTTTGGCATACGGCGCTGGTGAAATGGCTAAGTTGTGCTTGCCGGACGAGATGCCCGTGGAACGTTTTGGCACGATGACCGCCGACCGTTGGCAAACACTGGTCGACCAATTGGCGGAGATCGATTTGGTGGACGGAGGTGTGATTTTGGCGGAGCAACTCTTTACGACGCAATTTCTGACGGGTGACTCACAGGGAGCCGTTGCGATTGAGGAGTGACGTAGAGCCAGCGTCTAAGAAAGATCAAATCGAATGCCCTGCGCCAGCGGCAGTTCATCGGAGTAGTTGATCGTGTTGGTGGCACGGCGCATGTAGGCCTTCCAGGCATCGCTTCCTGATTCACGTCCGCCGCCGGTATCTTTTTCACCGCCGAAGGCGCCGCCGATTTCAGCACCGCTAGTACCGATGTTGACGTTGGCGATGCCACAATCACTGCCCGCGGGCGAGCAAAATAATTCTGCTTCTTGAACGTCCCGCGTCAAAATGGCGGAGGCCAGCCCCTGTGGTACCTGGTTGTGAATTTCCAGGGCCTGATCCAGGTTTTCGTATCGAATTAGATAAAGGATCGGCGCAAAGGTTTCCTGCTGCACGATCGGCGCCGCGGCATTGATTTCGACGATCGCTGGCCGCACATAACGCCCGCCACTGGGCACATTCGATTCAATCGGTTCTCCGCCGTGGACAATCCCACCCTGCTTCTTAGCCTGAACCAAGGCTGCTTGCATGGAATCGGTGGCCAATCGGTCGATAAGCGGACCGACCAGCGTTTTGGAGTCGCTCGGATCGCCAATTGGTAGCCGTTGGTAGATGTCCAGCAGCCGATCGCGCAATTCGTCCGCGAGGCTCTCGTGCACGATCAGCCTCCGCAGACTCGTGCAACGTTGCCCGCACGTACCAACCGCAGAAAACAGGGCGGAGCGAATTGTCAATTCCAAGTCGGCGCTTGGCGCTACGATCATGCCATTGTTACCTCCCAATTCAAGCAACGATTTTCCCAATCGTGCCGAGACCGTTTGGGCCACAGCGCGGCCCATCGGTACGGAACCAGTCGCGGATATCAATGGCAATTTTTCTGAGGTGGCGAGCGAGTGGCCGACGTCTGCTCCACCTATCACGAGATTCAACAAACCTTCAGGAACGTCTGTCGATTGGTCCGCAACCGATTGGGCGATGGTTTGGCAGGCGATGGCAGTGAGCGGCGTTTTTTCCGACGGCTTCCAGACAACTGGATCACCGCAGATCAAGGCGATCATCGCATTCCAGGCCCAAACTGCGACCGGAAAATTAAAGGCGGTGATCACGCCAATCGGGCCGAGCGGGTGCCATTGTTCGGTCAATCGGTGTGCGGGACGTTCGCTGGCAATGGTCTTGCCGTAGAGTTGGCGGCTGAGTCCCACCGCAAAATCACAGATATCGATCATCTCCTGAACCTCGCCAAGTGATTCCTGGACGATTTTTCCAGCTTCCCACGTGACAAGCGTTGCCAGGTCCTCTTTGTGCTGACGAAGCCGCTGCCCGATCTGTCGCACCAATTCGCCGCGCACTGGCGCTGGGACCAGCCGCCATTGTCGGAAAGCGGATTGAGCGCGATCGGCGACATCGTCAATCTGCTCTGGCGCCGCCATGGTCAATGAAATCAGTTCACGACCATCGATTGGGCTGGTGACTGCCAGCTCGGCTCCTTGTCCGCCAATCCACTGGTTGCCGACTGCGATGGCCGACGGCGCAGCGGGCAGGCCGAGTTGTTGCCTGGCTTTGGCGACTGGTTCAATCATGGTTGCATCATCCTGTTGCCGGCATGTCCTGCTGCACGTCCAGATTTCGAGCTGATTGGTAATGCCTGCCAAAACGATTCGACATGAACGCCTCGAAGTCAATGTCTTCTTGTTTTACAAAACCCCGGTCGGCAAGTTCGCCGCTGCAAAATAGATCCACAGCGGCACAGATGCCGGCGGCGGTGGTCACCTGGATGGCGCTCCACACCTCGTCGCCGATCTTGCGACTGTAAATCTTCCGCGCATCGCTCATTTGGACCAATTGGCCACCGCGTGTGCCCGTGACGGTGCAAAAAGTGACTACGACATCTTGAAACGTGATGGGAACTGCGTGTTCGAGGATGTCTTTCAGCAATTCACGTCGTTCACTGAGCCGCAAATCGTTAACCAAGAAGTTGACGAGTTCGCGATGCCCCATGTAGCGGATCGTCTTGTAATTCAGTTCCCTCACGTGTCCTGCGAGAGTGTCGCAAAGAGTTCCCAAACCACCACTGGTATTGAACGCCTCGTAACGAACGCCATCAATGGAAAAGTGTTCCAATCCTTCCAGCGGGAGTACATCAATTCGGTGGTGGTTGTAAATGGCGTCACATGGATTGCAATACTCGTTGATCAGACCATCGGTGGACCACGTAAGGTTATACTTCAACGCATCGGTGGGGAATTGCGGCAGAGCGCCGACGCGCATCCGCAGAGAATCGATCTCGTCGTATTGCTGTGCCAGATGATTCGCGATGATGGAGATGAAGCCGGGTGCCAGGCCACATTGGGGCATGAAAATCTGGCCGGCCTGGTTTTTCTTAGCCGTGGCTCGCACCTTCACCGTTGTTTCAACATCTTCGGTGAGATCAAAGTAGCTGGTCTTGGTTTCACTGGCCATTTCCGCTACCAACGGGTTGTGCTGAAAGCTCAGTGCCGAAATCACCAGGTCGCGGTCTTGCATGGCGTCGGACAGCTCTTGCTTGTTTGCCGCGTCAAGTCTCGTGGTGGTGACTGAGGGTAAATCGCGAAGCCGCCCAAGTGACGCCTGGTCATGATCGCCGACGGTGACCTGGTAGTCGCCTGATTCGGTTAGAAAATGGGAGATCATCCGGCCGATCTTCCCGGCTCCCAAGAGCAAAACACGGTGCATTCGCCAGGCCTCATTCCGTGAGAAAGGTATCGACAACCGAGTGCCTCGCTTGTCAGCGATTGTCACACGCTGGACGACGTGGTTTCTTCATATCCGTAAATTCCGGAATTCCAGGGGATATTGTAGCGGATGGGGCGCTCCATTAAGAGGCGAATCTGGTGAGCCAGGCCGGTGAGCATGATTTTTTGAGGTTCCGACGAGACAGAGAGTATGATGAAATGAAGCGGATGCCACGTTCGAGGGCCAGGGGGCAAGTACGGCCACTCGCATTTGCTCAGGAACCAGAGAGACGAAGAGGCAATTAGTCATGCTCCAGTCACGAGCCCAGCATGAATATCTTTGGCAGCCTCAGCCCGCTGCCGCCGAGTACATTCGTGATTGCGTGGATCGTGTTTGTGCGCGAAACAAGGACATCGAACGATGGCGCCGCACGTTGCCCGCCGAAACCGGAACGCGATTGATCGATTGGATCGACCAACTGGTTGTTCCAAACCATCCGACGGCGGATGTGGAATTGGTCCGTGTGGGTTACGAATTCGTTCCCGAGCCAGCGGCCGATGACCATGTAACGACCTGGCAACATCACGAGGCGATGTTGCCGGCCGTCCGCATCGTCGGCGACGCAGCACGCCATGGACATGCTCCGTATCAACTATATTTGAAGGTTGACTCGGTCGAAGATTTCCTGGTGACGCACAGCCTCGAGTCCGTGGCGACGATTGACGGCCCCGCTGGTGCGCCATGGCGGCAAGCCCGTGTGGCTGACAACGAGCAAGCGGAATTGTGGATTGTCGAGCGCCACGGTTGGCCAGGCTATGTCGGTCCGGACGTCTTGCCTGAACGGATTGATCTCGCGGCCAAACATCTCAGCGGATTTCGGGCCCGGCAGCGTCTTGATGGAGCCAAAGGCTTTGCCGTGTCAGCGGAGTTGATCGAGTCGGCCGTCAGCGATTTGGGCCAGGATTGGACATGTGCGTTATTCTTCCGCTGCGAGCGTGATTATTGGCAAAGCCGCAATTCGGCGGCCCGCGTCCAATTTGAGCGACAGAACCGCGTCGGGATGGGATGGGCTAATCATGACCACCATACTTATCGCTGCAGTCGCGAGCATTTTTACCGACTGATCGGCCAGCTGGAACGAATGGGTTTCTTTTGCCGCGAACGTTTCTACGCGGGAGACGAGGCTGGTTGGGGCGCCCAGGTGCTCGATCATCCCAACTGCAACATCACCGTCTTTGCCGATGTCGATCTTTTCGCGGAAGAGGTGAGCGGTGATTTTTCCCATTATCCCCTATCTCCCCGCGAGTCGCTCGGTACTGTTGGGCTTTGGTGTGCTTTACACGGAGAGTCCTTCCTGGCGGCCGGCATGCATCACCTGGAGTGCCAGTTTGATTTCAACGCCATCCGTGAGCAGTTGGCCAAGGACGGCATCAAGACGATGGCCCCGTTCACAGATTTTGAGTATCTCAAACAAGCGTTCACCGAAGGGGAGCGTTGGACGGTCAAGTCGGACCGCGTCGCTGGCCTCGTGGTATCCAACAAAATCGATCGAGCGCAAGCCGAGACTTTCCGCAGCCGCGGCGCGATTGGGTCCCATCTCGAGATCCTCCAGCGAGATGACGGTTACAAGGGCTTTAACCAAACCGGCATTAGCGACATCATCGCCCGCACCGATCCGCGCCGGCAGTAATCAAGACTCGCACGAGTGGTCGCAACTCGTCGGCGGTTTTCGTTTGGGTTATGTCGGCGACCTGACCAGTCTGTACACAGAGAATGAAGTGGATTTAGTGCAAGCGGAAGATTCAATCTTCTGCTTTGCTACCATCGTCACACATCTTGACGATTTTGGGATCGAAGCGGCCGACGGTTTCGACGAGGTCCGCTTGTCGTTGCATGACCTGACGAATGTCTTTGTAGACGCCTGGTACCTCGTCCGCACCGGCTGAGATCACCCTGATGCCACGTTGGCGAAGCTCCTTGCGGACGGCCTGCCAGTTGTATTTGTCCTTGGCGGCGCGACGAGACATTCTTCTGCCAGCTCCATGGGATGCCGAATCCAAGGAGGCAGGGTTGCCTTTACCGCGGACAATGAAGGCGGGATCAGCCATGGAACCGGGAATGACGCCCAGCACCCCCGCGCCGGCTGGCGTGGCACCTTTGCGATGGACAATCAACTCTTGCCCGCTGTGAACTTCTTTCCAGGCGAAATTGTGATGGTTTTCCACACCGCCGAGAATTTCCGCACCCAGCAGTTTCGCGACCAATCGATGGAGGACGTCATGATTGGCGGCTGCATAGTCGCCCATGAGATTCATCGCTGACCAATATTCCTGGCCCTCCTGCGTGTCCATATCCAGCCAACCAAGTTGTTTTAGATCAGCGTATTTCTTCGGCAGGCGACTGCGGGCGATGGCGCTGTACGTCGAGCAGACCGAGGCCCCAGTGCCGCGACTGCCGCTGTGACTGAGCAACGCGACATACGTGCCTGCTTCGACACCGATCTCAGAGACGGCATCTTCTAGTTCGAGCAGTCCGAATTCGACAAAATGGTTTCCTGAACCGGAGGTTCCCAGTTGCTTCCAGGCCTTGTCTTTGTTTTCCCTGGTGATGCGGGTGACACTCCAATCCTGATCCATGACCGCGTGCGATTGTTTCTTTTCGTGCTTGGCACCAATGCCGAATCGCGTGCCGCGTTGTAGCGCATCCTCGTAGGCAGCTGATTTCGATTCGATCGTGTCGGGGCCCATGTCCAGCAGCGACAGTTTCATGCGGCAGGCGATGTCGACACCGACCGCATAGGGAATGACGGCATTGTCGCATGCCAACACGCCGCCAATGGGAAGACCATAGCCGACGTGGGCATCGGCCATGAGCGCTCCGCTGCGAGCGACAGGCACAGTACAGGCCTGGCGCATTTGGCTATGTGAGGCTGGATCGATTCCGTCGTCACCCCATGTCCTGTACTCGACCGGTTCACTGCGAACGAATTTGCGATCTTCGATAATGGCCCGCGCCAAATCACCTAACTCGGCATCGCCGGTGAATTTGACCGGATCGGCGGCAACCGCCTCGAGTTGCTGCTTGATCTCCAGTTTCCTTGACGCACGCACCGACTTGAGCCGTTGGATGGCGATGATCGCTGCGGGAACGCAGTCGGTCGGTATTCCGAGCTTTTGTAGTTGTCGGCTATTCACGTCAGTAGCTCCGACAGAATGGTAGGTGTGGCTGTTCTGCTCCAGTCCCCGAGTGGGACAGTCGCGACGGGACAGAAGTTCGGGGGGCCGGGATGCGGATGTCAAATAGCCGTTAGATGGACGCGATCTTCAGGCGATCGCGTAGGTTCGACCTGCCCCTTCCATCCTTAGCAATCTTGTTTTCATGTCGGCGCCGCCGCGTGCAGAATAACGGCCGTACTTTCGATTTTCAGCTGGCACAACACGGTGGCATGGCACGACCAACGGCACCGGGTTTTTGGCCATCACATTTCCGACGGCCCGAGCGGCTCTCGGATATCCGCTGACCGTTGCCAAATCGGCATAGGTTCGGACTTTCCCGTAGGGAATCCGGCGGCAGTGCCGGATGACGGACTGTTCGAAATCAGACCACGCCTCGAGTGCTAGCGGGACGTCGTCGAACTGCACACAGTTGCCGGCTGAGAAGGACTTTAGCCGGTCGGCCAAAGCTTCCTGGACTTGACTCCACCTCCCCCTGCAGGAGGGGATATAAGCCAACTCGGACTGGAGGGAAGCTTCATCCGGATGGCCGAAAATCAGACTTTGTAGCTGATCGCCGGCCCAAATGGCTGCCATCCAGCCCAAATCGGTGTCAAAGGTGGTGGCTAAAACGGTGTTATTGATTATGCTGGCCATGTTCCCCTCGTTGTCCTTTTTGCTGCTGAATTGATATTTTGACGGTTTCGATACGCCACCTTATACTGAAGTCATCATCCGGGGAATGAGTCCATCAGGGGAAGGGACTTCGTCGTAAGCGAGACGAAGGGATAGGGAGTTTGTTGAATGCTCAATTATGATTCTGTGAGCGATGACTTTTACGTCAACCTGAATCTCAATACGGAGATGGAGCTTAACAACGGCCGTGAAACCGTTCTGCATTACTTCGAGCAGCTTCGCAAAAAATATCCCACGATGCGCAATTTCTATTGCCGCGATCGGAACGAGCATGTTTTGGAAGAGGACAAGGATCTCGGACACTATCGTTGGGCGACGGTAGAAAACAAGCGAATCTGCTCTGGGTATGTCAATCCAGAGTCACTCTCGGCGGCTCTTGAACAACATTCACTGGTACTGGATCTGGTCACTCATGCGTTGGCGATCAGCCCGATTGACTGTGAATCGTTGAATCTGATGTATGGGTTCGATTTCACTTATCGGGGCAATCACAATCAACTGGTCGCAGACGCCCTAGGGATCGTGCCGTCGTTTGAGAAATTTTTGCAAACTCCTGGTGCGACGGCGGTGGCGTATGAGCCGTCGATTCAAATCGGATTGGATGAGGAGTGTCGGGTCCAGTGCCGAATGAGCATCGAGACTCGCACTAGCGCGTACCATGTTCGCACGGGCGATTTCCCTGAAGAGCAGCTCAGCGTCTATCTGACTGCCCGGCGCTATGGGAGTTTAGAGCCGAAGGAAACGTACGTGGACGTGATGCAACAGCTGAATGAAATCTGCTGCGACGCGGTAGACAATTTCGTGATCGAGCACGTACTGCAGCCGTTACAGCAGACCATTCTGATGAAGTGATCGGGCCAGCGCGGTCACGGCTGAATATCTCTTCCTTGAATCAACTCGTCTGGCCGCCAGGTTGGTCGTTGTCTCGCTTGGAAGGACGGCGTCGACCGCCCTCAGATCTGCGTCGTCGTCGTGGCCGGTCGTCTCCTCCACCCCTACGCGAGGAGTGTCTGGACGAAGCATGGTTTTCGATGTTGGCTTCGACCAAAATACCCACAGCTTTCTCCCAAGAGGGGATCTGCGGGTGCGGTTTGCGATCTTTTTCCGTCAAGCCGATGATTTCTTCGCTCTCACTCCGCCTTCGCCTGCGGCCCTGCGGTGGATCGCAGGATTCTTGCTCGCCACCGTCGACATCGTCGTCGTCATCCTCTTCATCGAATGAAACAACTGCCTCGGCCATGACGATGTCGTCGTCGTCAAGGTCATCGTCGCCAACGCCTTCCACGGATAGTTCAGCTTCGAGGGGGTCAAAGTCGACGTCGGACGCGTCAAGCCCGCTGTACGATGGTTCGGCGTCAGACGCGGGTTGCTCTTCCTTGCTCGCGGGGTCGTCGGTGCTCTCACGTCTGCGACGCCCACCGCGGCGTCCTCGACGACGTTTGCGCTTGGGACGCTCACTGTATTCAGTTCCAGTAGAGGAAGATGTCTCCACATCGTCCCCCTCCGATTTGTCTGCGTCTGCGTCAATTCTCAAGTCAACGGGTTTGGCTTCCAGTGGAATTCCTTCGTCGAACGGCTTCGCCTCGAAGCGGACCGAATCGACTGGCGGCCCGAAACCAACACCAGGACTGAGTCCCAGACCTTCCAACGAGGGATCTTCGCTTTTGTAGGACGTCCAAGTATCGAGTGGATCCATCGGCGAGGACTCTGCCTCGCTGGATCGCTTGGTAGGGGCGTCATTAACGGAATCGCTGAACAAGGATTCCGTGGCCACGGGATCTTGCGCATCCGCAAAACTGGTGTCGGCCGCCCGAGGACTGCCAAAGTCGGGAGTTGCGTCGTCCTTCTGGCCGAGCACCTTTGAACGATCAGCCACTTCGGCATGGGCCTCGTCCGTAGCTGTAATGTCGGCGCTGGCCACTTCTGACTCGGCCTGGACGCTGCCCTTCTCATCCGATGCTTGTGTTGGGGAGGATCTAAGCCCAAACATGCTAGCTAGTTTTTGCCAGTTACTGGCACCTCGCGGCTCGGATTGGTTGGCTGGCTGTGTCTTGGGTTTTATTGGTTTCGGCTTCCGTGGCGGAGTACCGGTGTCCGCCTCCGAAGTTGTCGCGATTTTTTCTGGTTCTGCAGGTGGGTCGGCGCCGAGTTCCGATGCGAGGGATCCCCAATGATCAGGCAAATTCTTGTCAGACATAAATTTCTACGCTCTCTACTAGACCGTTTTATCGGCTTCCAGCCGACCAATCGCGCGTAGTCGTACGCAGCGGTGCGGTCGGCTTCTGTGGATCGAACCAGGCCGGCAGCGAGGTGGGTTTGGACCGTTCGCGTGCCGCTGCCAGCAAATGGCTAAGCAGCCCAGTATATCGCTAAGACGAAGCATTGGAAAGTCAAGCCGCACCGGTCTGATAAAGGGCGGTTTCGCCTCGATTTTACGCTTTCGGCCCCTGTTCTGACGGGAGGCCCCTGTTCTGACGGGAGGCCCCTGTTCTGACGGGAGGCCCCTGTTCTGACGGGAGGCCCCTGTTCTGACGGGAGAGCTGCCTGGAGGGAGCCTCGAACGATTCCAGTTTTCCTGGGGGGATTTACCCTCCGGGGGCGAAGATCAAATTGTTAGCAGCTTGATTAACGACTTGATTGTTGTTGGAGGTTGGCACGCGGTCGACGATAAAAACTCCATTGTCCGCCACACCTAATAAGGGCTCAAAGAAGTTGCCACAGTCACAGCAGGCTTTTCCGCCCAAGTGGAAGACTAGCGAAAGTCCTATGTTCCAGGCTTCGTTTTCGATACCGCCGTTGCCGGTCGGTTCGTCTGGAATCAGATAAGTGAAATACGAATCCAACGACCATCGGCTGTTGAACGGGATGCTCGTGTCCGCGCCGATCAGGCCGTCATGGTTGCCAGTAAAACCAGCGTAAAATCGGCCCAAGCCACCACGGAGGCAGGCGAGTTGGCGACGATAAAAGAAAGCGTGTAACTCGGTCGCCTCCCAGATCTGTGTTACTATTGTTTCCTGATTCGGCAGCACCGAGTCGTCGGACTTGTCACCAGATGCAAACCAATAGCCGAATTCAGACTGGCACCCGTGTTTCCAACTAATCTCGCCGCGGACTTGCGACACGTCGACGGCGTCGTACCAACGGTCGCGTAACAAGTCGAACACGACTCCACCCTGCAAACCCCAATCCGACCTCCGGAAGATGCCCGTAGTGAAGAAGGATTGGTTGCGTTGATGATTCGTGACGCCGGATCCGGAGAGATTACTTTGGAGCGTTCGGAAGCCAGCTTGCATGCCAAATCCATACTGGTGAAACAAGGGCATCGGCATTCCTATATTCAACCCTTCATGGAAGCCAAAGCTGCCACTGGAGGAGAGATTTGAAGGTCCAGTGAAACCGTGCACACCCGAAAAGAGTGTCATGTTCTGCAACATGTAACTCAGCCGCGAACCGCCGCAACCCGAGCCACAGCCGGTGCAACTTCCGCAGCTGCATCCGCCGCCCTCGTCGTAGTACACTTCCTCGCCAAAGCACCCCTCACATCCGCCGCCCTCGTCGTAGTACACTTCCTCGCCAAAGCACCCCTCACATCCGCCGCTCTCGTCGTAGTACACTTCCTCGCCAAAGCACCCCTCACATCCGCCGCCCTCGTCGTAGTACACTTCCTCGCCAAAGCACCCCTCACATCCGCCGCCCTCGTCGTAGTACACTTCCTCGCCAAAGCACCCCTCACATCCGCCGCTCTCGTCGTAGTACACTTCCTCGCCAAAGCACTCCTCACCGCCGTCGTCACAGCCGCCGTCGTCACAGCCGCCGTCGTCACAGCCGCCGCCGTCACAGCCGCCACCCTCAAAGTAGCCGCCGTCACCGTAACGGTCGCCCTCGGAGATTGTGTCATCGCAAGAATGCTCAAAGACTGGGTGCTCGCCGTTGAATTCTTCAGCCGCGTGAGGTACCGGTTCCGGGGCTTCGCGTGCCACTAGACGCATTTGTCGTGCCATCGTGGCACGGTGACGTGCGGCCTGCAATTCTGCGGAATGCCTTCCATCACTTATGCGTTCGTGTTTGGGTTGATATCCAAACGAAGGTTGTCCGTCGGTAAATTTACTCTGGGAGGACAAACGATGATGTTGCGGTGCGCTGTCCTGGCGAGGGACAGCCGGTCGTGAACGACCATCGCGACTGTAGCCGCTGCCAGTTCGGCGAACGTCCCGCATGCCAGGATCGCGTGGATAGAAGTCGTCTTGGCCTTCGACGATCGTAGCGCCGGCCAATAGGAGCCAACTGCACAAATAGGCGCTGATTCGTTTCGACGTGCCGTTCCATTCAAAGTGGGAAAGAAACATATGCTTGGTGACCTTCGTTCTCGTTTTCCGCTCGTGCTTCGCCCTTTGTCGGGCACGACCTTGCGACCTTCGGCGATCCGAAAACCTGAAGTGTCTATCGGAGTTCCCGTAATCGGAACTTTTGTCAAATTCGGAAAGATCGAATGCAAATTACGTAGATCTCCTGATTGCCCTGCCCTTGCTCTCGAATTGGTAGGATAGGGCGAATGTGAGTAAATTCACTCATGGGTGACTTTGAGGGTTACGAGGGTTGTAGCGGAACCCGGGAAAGTTCTATTCGTACAGGTCATAACTGTTCGATGTTTCCTAACGTTTGAAGCGATCATGCACGGCTATCAAACGCCTGGCAAGACGCTGTCAAAACGATGGTACTTGATAAAGCACGATTCTGAATGTGCTTCAATGGCGTTTCCAACCGCTCGACGGCGGGCACAAAAGACGATCCGAGGGAGATAAGATGAAACGGTTTTGCGAACTTACCGCGATCTCGATGAGCTTCTGGTTGCTGAGTACGGCTGGTGCACAAGTTCTACCGAACAGCGAAGCCTCCAAGTCACCTAGAAACAGGATGATGACTCCACCCGCAGCTTTCCAATCGCCAATGACACGGTCTGGCCATCAGGCCGTAGCACCAGCATTCCCCCGACAGTCACGGTCACCGGCAGAGTGGGATCCACGTAGTGGGTCCGATGCGGAATCCCGCTGGGAAACTCGTCCGGCGGACTTTCAACAACAGGTGCCTAAACGCCGTCGTAGCTCCACAGATATTCAGCGTTGTGGCTACGGTGCGGCCAGCTGTGATTGCCAGTCCATTGGTGATGGCCTGTGGGACGGCAGTTGTACCGCGAAAAGTGGTTGCGAGCCCGATTGCGGGTGTCAGGCAGGAGGCTGTGGCGAACAAGGTGACAGCGGTTGTGCTGACGGTTGTGCTGACGGTTGTGCTGACGGTTGTGCTGACGGTTGTGCTGACGGTTGTGCTGACGGTTGTGCTGACGGTTGTGCTGACGGTTGTGCTGACGGTTGTGCTGACGGTTGTGCTGACGGTTGT
>Ga0310121_10001682_pt1 | contig 22075 bp, 19 predicted proteins | sample CB27_Tmax_986_MG_FD_203504 | JGI IMG/M metagenome (GOLD analysis project Ga0310121, IMG submission 203504) | Marine microbial communities from Western Arctic Ocean, Canada - CB27_Tmax_986 | ecosystem: Environmental > Aquatic > Marine > Oceanic | place: Canada: Western Arctic Ocean | collected...
ATCTCGTTGCTGATGCACTCCAGCGTGACGTACTGCTCCCTCGACGGCATCTCCGTCAATTCTGCGTACGTCAGGCCGAAGGGCGTCTCGACCATGCCCTCGACCTCGAGCCGCCACTCGGCAGCCTCGACGACGGGATCGATGATGTTCTTCGAGACGACGTAGAATTCCTCGTTGGGTGTGGTCTCGGTCGACAACACGCCCGGCTGGCGGAACATGCCGCTCGGCGACATTTGCCGCCCGCCGCGTTCCAGGAGGAACTTGGTCCCGAACACCAGGACTACGCTGAATACCGTCCACTCGACCATCTGCCGCAGGAACGACCGCCGCGCCGGATGGGCAGGCCCATCGGACAAGGTGAATGGCGTCATCGCCCGCGTGAACAGGTAGGCGATCGACAGCCCGTATAGGGCGTAGATCGCCAGGCTGGCCAGCAGGAAATCTTTCGGCCCTCCGATGACGCCGGATGCCAAGAATCCGCCACCGAACAGAGGTGCCAGGGTCACCATACTGACGAGCCACAAGAGGACCGCCAACGCCGGCGCCCTCAGCCATTCGAGGTAACCTTTGACTGGCCACCGCTCCATAAGCTTGACGTAAGCGCTCCCCAGCAATCCGCCGACGAGGATCTGAACGACGACGAGGCTCGCGAACATGGTGGGTTTGGCGTAGAACGACAGCGTATTGAGCAGCCAATCGAAGAGTTGCGTCGGCAGGAACGCGGTGAACCAGTCCGCAGCCAGCTCGGTGATCGTGACCGACCGCCAGGCCAATCTGACACTTATAGTGAAGGCCACCATGACGATGCCGGAGATCAGGCCGAGCACGAACCCGTGCCTGACTGATACCCCGACACCCGCTCGGTGGGCGACAGCTTCTACGGGGTCGGATTCTTCAGTTGGCTCGGATTGCATTCGATAAGCGACCGCAGTTGAACGTCAAATTCAGAAAAGGATACCGGAATGGCAGCGACTCGTGCGAGACGAGGTAGCGCGGGGCCGCGAGCTGCCTGTCGGACAGGAGTTTTTGCTCAGCTGTTCAATATGGTCCATTTCGTATGTGACGGCCGGAACATCGTCCGGGAAACTGTTCCAACGCTCCTAGCTGGCGGCAGCTCAAGTTCGGGCTGGGCTTCGACTCGGGTTCGCTTGGCCAACACCGAGCCACAGTCTATCGCGAAGTAAGAACGGCTTCGCAGCATTGGTACCAGCTACGTTGGGCGCTCCCCCGGAGTTTGGATAGGCGTGGTCGTTGGGGTTCTCGTAACTGCGTCTAGATCGCGGCCACATCTCCCGATGTGCTATTGGAGCCATCGGGATGTCTTTCGATTTGCTCAATCACCTCACGCCCATCGCATCTCGCGGTGGCGGTGCGCTCGGAATCGGTGAGGAAGTCGCAGTGCGACGTGAACCGGCTCAGCGCCTGTTGGTGGGCGCAGAACTTGACAGTCAGAGGCATGTCGGCCCCACATCAGCCGATCGGCGCCGACATTCGTTGGTTAGCGCTGGCGACCTCTATGCCCGGCTCAATGTCGATCGTGCCGCGAACGACACCCTTCTATTGCCCATCTATGAAGAAGGATACCTCGGGACTCGAACGCCCAATCGCATCACTTCCCGGTGTTGCCTCCGAAACGTGCCGGGCATCGAGGGGTATCGGTTTTTTGAGTCAGGCCACTAGTCCTTTTCCGGCCAGCCGATAGTGCTGCGGTCCATGATCTCGTAGTTCTGGCGTGCCAGGACAGCCCCAGCCCGGTGGATGCGGGACCCATGCCGGAAGGCGTTGGCCCCGACAATCGACTTGTTAGGCTGAATGGGCACGCCTGAGACACGGCTGATTAGCTGGCTCGTGGGATAGATCTGGGTCGTGTCGATACCGGTCGCGAGTCCGTAGAAGTCGCGCCGGGTATCCAGGACCATTACCAGCTCCTCTAGAGCCGCGCTGCCCGCCCGTTCGCCCAGACCGTTGAAGCACCCCGATACCTGACGGGCGCCCGCCTGTAGACCTTCCAGGGTATTGGCCAGGGCCAGCCCCAGGTCATCGTGGCAGTGGACACTGATGGGCACGTCCCCGATGTTGGGGACGCTCCTTTGAACACGACGCACCAGGCTGGCGTACTCACCTGGCAGAGCGTAGCCCAGGCTATCAGGGAGTTCTACCGTCCCCGCCCCCGCAGCGATGACCGCCTCGACGATCTGGCACAAGTACTCCGGATCCGCGCGGGTCGCATCGCTCGGAGCGAACTCCACGTCAGGGCAGTAGTCTCTCGCCCGCTTGACCGCCGCCACAGCCGGTTCCAGAGCCTGCTGACGAGTCTGACGCAGATGCGTTTCCAGCCTGATGTCCGAGCAGGGCAAGTACAATGCGATTCGGGGCCGCTCGGCGCGGCGGATTGCCTCCCAGGCTAGGTCTACAGCGGTCGGTTCGGCAGCGTAGCCCAGGGCCACGATGATAGTCTCCCGTATCTGTTGTGCGATGTTCTGGGCTGTGGGTAGGTCCTCCGGAGACCTGAAGGGGTGCCCAACCTCGATCATGTCCACACGCGCACGTTCCAGTTGCCGGGCAATCTCCAGCTTCCCTTCCGGGGTAAAGACCACCCCATAGGTCTGCTGACCCTCGCGGAGTGTGCTGTCGACGATGGACACGCGGTCGGTTCTCATGTTTCCTCCTGACTGGTAGCGTAATCCGGGAATTGGGGTGGCGACATCGTAAGCTGATTTTCGATGCCGGTCTACCTGGGTTCTCCGACTGATGGCCTTTCCAGGGAGGCCCGGCGGAGAACTTGACGCTCAAGAACGGTTGTGCTATTGTGGTTCTGAGGGACAGGCCTCACAGGTTTGTCCCTTTGTCTTTTCGGTGGAGGAAAATGGAGCAAGTCTCTCCTGTCCGACATATCGCCGCAGATAGGAGATGGAACAGCCTTCAGTGGCCCGAACAGCGCCACATAGATACGGAACGGAATAAAACGGATGAAAAAGGAACAGTTGAACGAGGGTCCCCCAGCTATAAATCGTATCTGGAGAAAATCGCGAGATGTTCCATTTCAAGCACCTCATCGCAACTGTCTGTGACTCTTCCCCCTCTCCGTGCACGGAGAGGGGGTCAGGGGGTGAGGTAAACAGAGAAAAGGCCCCGATCTCTCGAGGTCCCGTCCTCTCCGACGCCCGTAGCCCGATGTCCATCGGGCTACGGGCCTTTGTGATAATATTAACAAAGCTACCGCCTATGCTCGGCCCTAAGATTCCCTATGCCTGAACGCATCCTCGTCGCCGTCGCCTGGCCGTACGCCAACGGCTCGATCCACCTGGGACAGGCGGCTGGCGCATACATCCCGGCCGACATCTTCGCTCGGTACCATCGCCTCAAGGGAAATGAGGTACTCATGGTTTCCGGCAGCGACTCTCACGGCACGCCCGTCACCCTGGAGGCCGAGAAGCGGGGTGTCTCGCCTGAGGAGGTTTTCGAACAGTACCACGAGCAGTTTTTGGACAACTGGGACCGCTTGGGTATCAGCTTCGACCTCTTCACCTCCACACACACGGAAAACCACGCGGCTGTCGCCCAGGACATGTTCCTGAAGCTCCGCGAAAACGGCTACATCTACACCGATACAATGTCCCAGCCCTTCTGTAAGACCGACGGTCGCTTCCTGGCCGACCGGTACGTCGGAGGGAAGTGCCCCCACTGCGGATTCGACGGTGCCAAGGGCGACCAGTGCGATAACTGTGGCCGCACACTGGACCCCGAAGAGCTCATCGACATGGTGTGCTTGTTGTGCGGCAATCCCCCTGAATTCCGAGAGACCGAGCACTTCTTCTTCAAGCTGACCGCCTTCGAAGAACTCCTGAAGGAGTGGGTGGCTCCTCAAGAGCACTGGCGGCCCAACGTCCGGAACCTGTCGCTGGGGTTCCTCGAAGGAGGGCTCAAGAACAGCGCTGTTACGCGGGACATCGAATGGGGCGTTCAGGTCCCCGTCGACGGGTACGAGGGCAAACGCATATACGTCTGGTTCGAGGCTGTGATCGGATACCTGTCGGCGTCGATCGAGTGGGCGAAGTCGACGGGTGACGAATCGAAGTGGCGAGACTTCTGGCAAGAGGACTGTCGGGCCTACTACTTCATGGGCAAGGACAACACCCCGTTCCATACGATTCGCTGGCCGGCAATGCTTATGGGGTACGGCGGTCTTAACCTGCCCTACGACGTACCGGCCAACGAGTACCTGCAGTTGGATGGCCTCAAGCTGTCCACGAGCCGGAACTGGGCGGTCTGGCTTCCAGACTACCTCGACAGGTTCGAGCCCGATCCGCTGCGCTACGCCATCGCGGCCAACATGCCCGAAACAAGCGACTCTGACTTCTCGTGGCGCGAGTACCTACGTCGCAACAATGACGAACTCGTGGCCACGTATGGCAATCTGGCCCATCGGGTTCTGACGATGTCGTACCGGAACTTCGACGGGCGGGTCCCGTCGCTGGGTGAGCTCGACGAGGGCGACTCGGGACTCCTTCAGGAAGCGAGTGATCGCTTCGAGGAAACCGGCGAAAATATCGCAGGCTGCCGTTTCCGTGCGGGGGTGGGCTCTGCGATGGCCCTTGCGCAGGCCGCGAACCGCTACCTGGACCAGAAGGCGCCCTGGCACTCGATCAAGACTGATCGGGAGCAGGCGGCGACCACCTTGTGGGTCGGCCTTACCGTGATCAACTGCCTCAAGACAGCTTTCTATCCCTTCCTGCCGTTTAGCTCACAAAAGCTGCACGGAATGCTTGGATTCGACGACGACCTCAAGTCTTACGGCTGGACTTGGGACATGGATGCCCTTAAGCCGGGCCAGAAATTGCGGTCCCCCGAGCCTCTGTTCAACAAGCTCGACGAGGCTGTGATCGAGCAGGAAACTCAACGGATCGGCACGTAATACCCGAGGGAGATGTCCTGGATTTGACTTCGACAACGGCCGACACGGGCCGATTGCACTTGGCCGCAGGCTCTGAAGAGCTCGCGGAGCTCCTGGACCGAATCTACTCACCTGTCGAGGAGGAGCTTGGACGGGTCAAGACCCACCTTCTCAGTCTGGATGGCAGCCCGCCTCGGTTTTTGGACGAGCTCCTTGAACACGTTCTTCAGCCGACAGGCAAGCGGCTCAGGCCGGCGGTAACTCTCCTGGCCTCGAAGCTCCACTCCGGCGATGGACGAAACGCGGAGATCATGGCTGCGGCGGTGGAGCTGCTCCACATTGCCAGCATGGTCCACGATGACACCGTAGACAACTCCTACATACGAAGAGGAAAGGCGACGGTGAATCGGGTCTGGGGCCGGAACGCGGCTGTCCTCGTCGGCGACTACGTTTTTGCAATATCAGCCACTGTCGTTTGCGATACTGGGAACATCAGAGTCATTCGGAGGTTCGCCGAGGCGATCATGGACCTGTCGGCGGGCGAGCTGAACGAGATAGCTTCCGCCTATAGCCTGTCGCAGACCCGAGACGACTACTTCCAGCGGATCTACCAGAAAACGGCCTCGCTGTTCAGCACTGCCGCCGAGGCTGGCGCCGCTCTGAGCGGCGCGCCAGAGGACACCGCCAAGGCCATGGAGCGTTTCGGACGCAATCTGGGACTGGCATTCCAAATCGTGGACGACATCCTCGATTTCGACGCCATCGGGGACGAGATCGGCAAACCCGTCGGCAGTGACCTCGCTCAAGGCATAATGACCCTGCCCGTCATCATCGCGGTCGAACGCGGCGGTCCCGACGGCCCGCTGGCGCGATTCCTGGGTGGTTCGGGCAAGGTTGGTCGTACCGAGGAGGCAGTCGCGGCCGTGCAAGACCCGGCGGTCATCAACGAGTCCTACGAGATAGCCGCGCGGTACAGCGACGAGGCGATCGAGAGCCTGGCAACGATTAAGTCCAGTCCGGCCCGCGACGCCCTTGAGGCTGTGGCGTCGTACGCACTGCACCGGCGCAGCTAACCCCAGACAATCGGCGCCAGGCGGAGCCGGCCTAGCGGGGGACGAGCCCCGGCGCGCTCTCGGTTCGTTCAGGGTCCTTCATCGAGAAAACACGCTCCGGCCGCCACCGTGCCTCCGAGGCATCGAATGAGATGATCGCGATGAAGCCGCCGTCGGTGCCGTACGCCCGGCATTGTTCGCCCGGCTGAGGGGCCGGGATGCGAAGTCCGGGCGGAAGAGGACGCCCGTGTCGTAACATCGCTTCGGTCTCCTTGCCTACGATCATCGCGCGCATATCGACAACGATGCAGTCGGGGTGGTAAAGGTCGTCGAACCAGGAATCGTCCGCGATCCTTTCTTCGGCGACTTCGAGTGTCAAGGAGTCCGCGAGCCGGAAGGGTCCGCTTCCGAGACGCACCAACGTCTTCATGTGGGCCCCGCAGCCGAGTACCTGGCCCAGGTCATGGGCCAGCGAGCGCATGTAGAATCCTCGACCGCAAGAAATCTCCAGCGTGACGATCGGCGGCGACCAGTCGAGGATTTCGAGTCGCGAGACCTGAATCTTCCGAGCTTCCCTTTCCACTTCCACGCCGGCCCGCGCGAGATCGTAGAGTCGTTTGCCGTCGCGCTTCAGGGCGCTGTACATTGGCGGTACCTGTTCGATGCTCCCCCTGAAGGAATCGACGGCCTGTTCCACGTCGGTCAATGTGACCGAAGATGGGTCTTGCTTCGACACAACCTGCCCATGTGCATCGTAGGTGTCGGTCGCGACGCCGAGCTCGACGCCCGAGCGGTACTCCCGGGTGCCTTCGATCAGGTACTCCATCATTCGGGTAGCTTGCCCAATGCATATCGGCACGACTCCGGTCGCGATCGGGTCCAGAGTACCGCCGTGTCCGACGCGTTTCTGACGGCTCGCGCGCTTGATGCGACGCACCACGTCCATCGTGGTTATTTCCGCCGGCTTGTCGACGTTGAGAATCCCGTTCACAACGGGACGTGGGTCGCCCCTCTTATCGTCCGTCACGGCTCTTTACTCCCGTCGCTTTCCGGACTGGGCGCCGACTCGTCGATTAGTTTCAGGACTTCTGCGCCTTGCTCGATGGACTCATCGAGGACGAAACTGACGGCCGGCAACGACTTGAAGGTGACCCGGTGGCGCAGGCTCCTGCGCACAAAGCCGGATGCCGAATGCAATGCCGCCATAGTGCTGGATTTCTCGTCGGGACTGCCGAGTACGCTGACGAACACCCTGGCTATGGCCAGGTCTGCGGTGGTGTCGACGCGGGTAATGCTGAGGAGTCTGAACAGACGAGGGTCATTGACCTCTTCGGACAGGACGCGGCTGATCTCCTGGCGCAAGAGAACATTGACGCGTTCCATGCGGTGACTCATCGGGGGGCCTCGGCGTATAGATGGGGCCGGTCGGCGGATACCAGCCGCTATACGGTCTCGGTACGATGCGCTTCGAGGACGTCGCCTTCCTTGAAGGCGTCGAAGCCATCCAGCGCGATGCCGCCTTCGAGACCGGTGGTCAATTCCCTGACATCGTCCTTGAAGTGCTTGAGGCTGAGAATGTCACCGGCGAAGGTCTGGCGGCCGTTCCTCATTACACGCATCTCCGTTCCTCGCGTGATACTTCCGTCGTTCACGTAGACGCCGGCAGCCTTGCCTCCGCGAGAGACGCTGAAGACGGCCCGAACAGTGGCGTATCCTACGAGCACGTCGCGCGTGACAGGAGCAAGAAGTCCCCGTAGCGCCTGATCGACATCCTCTATCAGCCGGTAAATAATATCGTAGGAGCGTATCTCTATACCCTCCTGTCTGGCGAGGGTCGCGGCTCCCGGCTCGGGTCCGATGTTGAACCCAATGACAATCGCGCCGGACGCGGATGCCAGCAGAATGTCGCTTTCCGTGACGCTGCCGCTGGCTGCTCGAACGATATTGACTCGCGTTTCGTCACTGTTGAGCTGTTCGAGGGCTGACCGGACCGCCTCGATCGTCCCCTGTACGTCCGTTTTGACTATCAGGTTCAGACCCTTGACGTCACCCGATTCCATACGGGAATGCAACTCTTCGAGCGTTACCGATGCCGCAACGCCCTGACTCTCTGCCTGATGTTTCTCAGTGAGCTCGCGTGCCGTCCTTTCATCAGGTACCACTGTTAGAGTTTCGCCCGCCTCCGGCACGCCTGTGAGACCGAGGATCTCTACCGGCTTGGAAGGCCCCGCCTCGCGGATACGTTTGCCGCTATCGTCGAACATTGCCTTGACACGCCCCTTGACTTCACCAGCGACTATGTAGTCTCCGGTGTTCAAAGTGCCGGTCTGAACAAGCAAAGTCGCTACAGGCCCCTTACTCTTGTCGACGCTGGCCTCGACGACGACTGCTTGCGCGGGCCGATCAGGGTTCGCGGTAAGCTCGCTGACTTCCGCAACGACCGTCAGATTGTCGAGCAGATCGGAAATGCCTTCGCCTTTGATGGCAGATACCGGTATCGCGATCACGTCTCCGCCCCAATCCTCTACCAGAAGGTTTTGCTCCGCGAGTTGACGCTTCAGCCGCTCAGGGTCGGCCTCCGGTCGGTCCACCTTGTTGATCGCCACGATCATGGTTACCCCGGCGGCTCGGATATGATCGATTGCCTCCAGGGTCTGTGGCATGATCCCGTCGTCTGCCGCCACTACGAGAACCGCAATGTCAGTAACTCGGGCGCCTCGCGCCCGCATGGCCGTGAACGCCTCGTGGCCCGGCGTGTCGAGGAAGGTGATGGGACGGCCCTTCAGTTCAATCTGATAGGCCCCGATATGCTGGGTGATTCCCCCTGCCTCTCCTTCGACGACTTTGGTGTTTCGTATCGCATCTAGCAAAGTAGTCTTGCCGTGGTCAACGTGTCCCAGTATGGCAACCACCGGGGGCCTCGGCTGCAGCTTGGACTCTTCCTCGTCACTCGATGAAACAACCAGGGAGCCCGACTCCCGTTCTTGTTCCTTAGGAGCCTTTACCTCGAAACCGTAGTCCTGGGCCACGTCTGCGGCCGAAGCCTGATCAACGACATCGTTGATCGCGAGCATGAGCCCGCGACGCATAAGTTGCTTGATCACGTCGATGGGCACGACGCCGACCATAGCCGCCAGGTCCTTTACCGTGAGCACGTCCGGAATCTCAAGAACCCTCGGGACCGGGGCCTGCGACAGGGCTACCGCCTGCGCTTGAGCTGCTGCAGCCAGAGTCGATGTTTGCTGTTGGCTAGTCTTATTGGTCATAACCCGCGATCTTTCGCTGGACTGATGCTAGGCCGGAGCCTCTATCGATGAAACCCGTTGGACCACCCTCGCCCAGTCCTCGTCGCTTGTTGTCCTCCTCAGTGCAAACTCCAAACGTTCTTTGCTGAGAGAGCCTCGGACGCACTCGCCGTCCCGACACACGTAGGCCCCTCTGCCCGGCATCTTGCCTGTTTCGTCGACCAGAACGGAACCGCCGGGCGCGGCTGCGATCCGTGTTAATTCGGCTTTCGCAGCCTTTTTACGGCAGAGGACACATGTTCTCAAGGGCACATGTTTAGCTGCGCGCATTATTGCGGGACCCCTTAACGCCGCCTCGTAGTCCTTGTCTTGCGGCTACGGCCTCCGCCGCCTCGGCGACCACGCCGGCCTCCGGCGCCTCTGTCCAATTCTGCTATGTCTTCGGCGAACCGGATTACGCCCGGCTGCGCCGCAACAGGTTGTCGTACGCGCCAGATTTCGTCAGGGAGCTCCTGTATGGGCGCTCCAACGTCTCCGGCAGGGACCGGCTTGGGTACCGATGGCACCTCTTCGGGGAGCAACAGCTCCTTGGGAATCTCGGCGGCTACCGGTTCGACGGGTTCCTCCGAAGGCTGTACCGGCTCCACAGCCGGAGCTTCTGCGGGCGCCTCCGCCTCGACCAGCTCTGCGGCCGGCGCCTCGATTGCCTCCTCGGCCGTTGTCTCTTCGGCTGCTGGCGCGACGGCCTCCGCGGCTTCCTCGGCCGTCGGAGCCGCTCCTGCTTTTACGGGAGTTTTGGTGTCGACTTCGACGTCGCTCTTTATGTCGACGTTAAGGCCGGTGAGCTTCGCCGCAAGCCTGGCGTTCTGCCCATCTTTTCCGATTGCCAGCGAGAGCTGCCGGTCTGGAACTATGGCCACGACGGAGCTCTTGTCCTCGTTCACGTCGACTCTCATCACCTGTGACGGGCTCAACGCGCTGGCGACAAACTGAGCCGGATCCTTCGTCCACTTGACTACGTCTATCTTCTCGCCGTAAAGTTCATTGACTATGTTTTGGATTCTGATGCCGCGAAGGCCGACGCACGACCCCACGGCATCGACGCCATCCTGTTTGGCGAACACTGCGACTTTGCTACGCGAACCAGCCTCTCTGGCTATCCCGACGATCTCGACCGCCCCGTTGAATATCTCGGGGACCTCCAACTCGAACAAGCGCTTGACCAGCAGCGTGTCAGCCCGGGAAATGATGAGTTCCGGCCCCCTGTTTGAACGCCGCACCGATTGGAGCAGGACCTTCACTTTCTGGCCTACTCGATACCGCTCGTAGGGCGGCTGCTCCGATATTGGTAGAATCGCTTCGGCTCGGCCGAGCTCCGCCGTCACGTGCGTGGGCTCTAGCTTTTGGACCGTTACCGTGAAGACCTCGCCTTCCTTGTCCTCGTACTCCTGGAAAACGAGCTCGCGCTCCGCTTCTCTGAGCCGTTGGATAACCACCTGTTTCGCGGTCTGCGCCGCTATGCGTCCTGCACTGTGGGGCAGGCTTTCGGTGGGGACCACGTCGCCGATCTCGGCGTCGGGTTTTATCTTGCGGGCTTCTTTGGGAGTCAGCTGCAACAGGGGATCTTCGACGTCCTCGACCACTGTCTTGACAACGAAGACACTAACGTCCCCGCTGCCAGGGTCGAGCGTTACTGAGATGTTCTGACCCCCAGCAACGCTGTCCCGCTTATATGCGGAGGCCAGTGCAGCCTCAATCGCGGAGAGAACGATCTCTCGTGGCAGGTTGCGCTCGGCGGCTAGCTGTGTCAAAGCGATGATAAAGTCGCTTCTCATATTGTCAGCCACCTCCTAGTATTTCACACACCCCCTTCAACAAAGAAAGTGGGTCGAAGCCCACTTTCAAAAAACATATACGCGATGAGGGGTGCTAAACGAATCTACAGGCGCAAGTATACCATTTCAGACTCGGCGGCACAACACTTCGAAGTCGGGTTATCGTGGACTGGTCGCGCGGGTGAGGAGGGCAGTGGGGAGCCGGTCTCCGGGGAACGATCTGTGACAGTTTGGACGTGCCGCGCCGGGGTTTACGCGGCCTTACGCGCCGGACGGCGGGCCAGCGTTGACGCGCCCACGTCCTCGTCTGCGCGCTACTCTCATCCGCGCCTGGGACCTGCGCATCGCTGCGATGGCCTTCTCAATGTCGATGTCGCTGGCAGCCGAGGCGACGCGTTCCTGCGCGTGTTTTAGTGCCAGTTCGCTGCGCTCGATGTCGATCTCCTCGGCCCGTTCAGCGGTGTCTGCGAGGACCGTGACCTTGCTTCCCATTACTTCGATGAAGCCGCCACTAACGGCGATGAAGCTCTCCTCGCCATCTTTGACGACGCGGAGCTCTCCTGGTCTAAGTACGGTCAAGAGCGGAGCGTGGTTCGGCAGGATGCCTAGCTCTCCATCGATGCCCGGGGCAACGACGACATCTACCTCGTCGGATGAGACGAGACGCTCAGCGGTGACTATGTCGAGTCGGATAGTAGCCATGTAAACTCAAGGACAGCGAAAACGCGCGGTTACTCCCCTCCCATCGACTTGGCTTTCTCGACAGCTTCTTCGATGGCGCCCACCATGTAGAAAGCCTGCTCCGGAAGGTCGTCGTGTTGACCGTCGAGGATCTCGCGGAACCCTCGGACCGTTTCCTTCACGGGGACGTAGCGGCCTTCTTGCCCGGTGAAGGTCTGAGCGACGAACATGGGCTGCGAAAGGAACCTCTGGATCTTGCGAGCCCGCGCAACAATCTGGCGGTCTTCGTCGGAAAGCTCCTCGACGCCCAGGATAGCAATGATGTCTTGCAGGTCTCGGTACCTCTGGAGCGTCTGCTGCACTTCGCGTGCTACGTCATAGTGCTCCTGGCCCACGACCGAAGGCTCGAGGATACGCGAAGTCGAGGAGAGCGGGTCCACGGCAGGGTAGAGCCCCTGCTCGGAGATCGAACGGTCCAGGGAGACGATCGCGTCCAGGTGGCCGAATGTGGTGACGATGCCCGGATCGGTGTAGTCGTCGGCGGGAACGTAGATCGCCTGGAAGGACGTGATCGAGCCCTTGCCGCTGGTCGTGATCCGTTCCTCCAGCTCGCCCATCTCCGTCGCCAGGGTCGGCTGGTAGCCGACCGCCGACGGCATCCTTCCCAGTAGCGCCGACACTTCCATGCCCGCGAGAATGTACCGGTAGATGTTGTCGATGAACATCAGCACGTCCTGGCCGCGCTGTTCTTTGAAATACTCGGCCATCGTCAGGCCGGTCAGGCCTACGCGGGCGCGAATCCCGGGGGGCTCGTTCATCTGGCCGAACACGAGTACCGTGTTGCCAAGCACCCCGGATTCCTGCATTTCGTGCCAGAGGTCGTTACCCTCACGGGAGCGCTCGCCCACGCCGGCGAAAACGGACACGCCCTGGTGCTCGGCCCCGATGTTTCGGATGAGCTCTTGGATTATGACCGTTTTGCCTACGCCGGCCCCTCCGTACGCCCCGATCTTCCCACCCCTCGTGAAGGGCGTGATAAGGTCCATGACCTTTATGCCCGTTTCCAGGCTTTCGACACTCGTCGCCTGCTCCTCGAAGGTGGGGGGACGTCGGTGGATTGGCCACGTCTCGTCCGCCTCGACCTCCCCGAGTTTGTCAAGGGGCTCACCCAGAGCGTTGAAGAGTCGGCCAAGAGTCGGTTCGCCGACGGGAACGGAAATTGGCTTACCCGTGTCGATCGCGGCGACTCCCCGCGAGAGGCCGTCGGTTGGGCCGAGTGCAAGGCACCGCACCCAGTTGTTGCCGACGTGCTGCTCGACCTCCAGCACCAGCTTCTGTCCGTTAACTTCGGCCTCCAGCGCATTGTAGACCGACGGCATCTCATCCGGCGGAAACTCCGCGTCAACGACCGTACCGATCACCTGAGTTATCGTACCCGTCGCCATTGGGCCTCCTGTGGCCTTTGCCTAACGTTATGTAGAGACGCCCCAGCCAAAGTGTTTCTACCCCTGGAACACCGACGGCCGCTGGTCACACCTCGACAGCCGCGGCGCCGCCAACTATGTCAAGTAGTTCTTTCGTTATCGCCTCCTGACGCGCCTTGTTCATGACGAGCGTCAGGTCCTCAACCATCTCGTTGGCATTGTCAGTCGCGTTCCGCATTGCCACCATTCTTGCCGACTGCTCGCTGGCGATCGCCTCCAGGATGGCGTGGTACACCTGCATCTCGACGAAACGGGGCAGCAGGTCCTCGAGAACGGTCTTGGCGTCAGGCTCATAGATGTATCCGACGGCCTGGTGTGACTCTAGCTCCGCCGGTTTCACCGGCAGAAGTGGGACCACAACCGGCTTCTGCTGGGTCGTGCTGACAAACTCAGCGTAAACGAGGTAGACGGCGTCGATTGTCCCCTTGGCGTAGTCATCGGTGACGATCCGCGCGATCGGTGTCGTGTCGGTAAGGAGCGGCCGGTCGCCGAGGTCGGCGAAGACAGCCTTGACGTCCTGACCCGTACGATTCATGAAGTCGCGACCCTTTGTTCCGACCGCAACCGTTGCGACATGAGAACTCTCGCCCAATATGAACTCGGCGCCCGCCCGGTTCACCTTAGCATGCAACCCGCCGGTAAGGCCCCTGTCCGGGGTTATGTGGACGATCTCGACATTTGCAGCTTCCCGCCGCTGGAGAAGCGGGTGAAGGGCCTCTTCCTCTTGGGGCTGTGCAGCCAGGTCCGCAAGAAGATCCTGCAGGTGCTCGGCATAGGGCCTCCCTCGAAGTGCCATCTCCTGAGCCCGGCGCATCTTCGAGGCGGCGATCATTGACATCGCCTTCGTGATCTTGGCGGTGTTCTGAACGCTGCGAATCCGGCGCCTTATTTCTCGTACACTTGGCATCGATCAGTGTGCCATAACTCGTTCGTGCTGAGCAGCGGTATGTCCGCGAAGGCGGGCAGTGTATAGGCGATGAACTGGTGGAGCGGTGGCTCTTACCTCTTTTCCCACCGGTGGAAGATTGAGAAGGGGGCTTCTTCCCCGTCTCCCTGTGTGGTTGCCATTGCAGTTACTTGGAAGCGTGTCGGAGCACGCTTCTCCGGCATGCTGGCTGGTCATGTTCGAACTCCTAAGCAAAGGTCGCCTTGAACTCCTCCAGGGCTTTCTTCAAAGCGGCATCGGTCTCGTCGTCGATATCCTTATGCTCGGCTATGCTCTTGAGCACCTCGGGATGGCTGGCGCTCATGAACCGGAACAGGTTCTCTTCGAACGACACGACCTTTCCGACCTCTACATCGTCGAGGAACCCATTGACCAGGGCATAGAGGACGCACACCTGCTGCTCCATCGGCAGTGGAGCGTTCTGACCCTGCTTGAGGACTTCAACGGCCCGCTGGCCGCGCTCCAGCTGGGACCGCGTCGCTTGGTCCAGGTCGGCCGTGCCGAACTGGGCGAACGTCGCCAGCTCGCGGTATTGGGCAAGGTTGAGTCGAAGCGCGCCCGCAACCTTGCGGATGGCCTTCGTCTGGGCGGCGCCCCCAACCCTCGAGACCGACAGACCCGCGTTCACAGCCGGCCTGATACCTGAGTTGAAGAGCTCAGGCTCTAGGTAGATCTGCCCGTCCGTAATCGATATTACGTTGGTTGGCACGTAGGCCGAGAGGTCCCCCGCGAGGGTCTCGATGATCGGAAGCGCCGTCATCGACCCGCCGCCGAACTCGTCCGATAGCTTGGCCGCTCGTTCGAGAAGGCGGCTATGCAGGTAGAACACGTCGCCTGGGTAGGCCTCTCGCCCGGGAGGCCGGCGGAGCAATAGCGACATCTGTCTGTACGCCCACGCGTGCTTCGACAGGTCGTCGTATACGATCAGGACATCCTTGCCCTGGGCCATGAACTCCTCGCCCAAGGTGCAGCCCGTATATGGCGCGAGATATTGCATCGGGGCCGGCTCGGAGGCCGTCGCGGCAACGATGATGGTATGGTCGATGGCTTTGTGCTGCTCGAGAAGCCCAGCGAGCTGGGCGACCTTCCCCACTCTCTGGCCGATAGCGACGTAGATGCATATCAGGTCGCCGCCTACCTGATTGATAATGGCATCGACGGCAAGGGTGGTTTTCCCGGTCGACCGGTCCCCAATGATCAGCTCTCTCTGGCCCCGGCCGATGGGTATCATCGCGTCGATGGCCTTGACCCCCGTCTGGACCGGCGTGTCGACCGATTGCCTCGACGCCACGTCCGGAGCGACGATCTCTGCGGGGCGGGTCTTCTCGGACTTGATGGCCCCTTTGCCGTCGATGGGCCGGCCCAGTGCGTCCACGACCCTACCCAGGAACTGCTCTCCGACGGGCAGCTCGGCGACCCTGCCAGTTCCCCTCACCTCCGTCCCTTCCTTGATCTCCAGTGGGTCCCCGAGAATGACGGCGCCGACGCCGTCTTCTTCGAGGTTTAGCGCCATGCCTATAACACCTCCCTCGAACTCCAGCAGCTCGCTGGCTCCGACGCCTGAAAGGCCATGGATTCTGGCGATCCCATCGCCAACCTCCACGACTACACCTACGTCCACCATGGTGAGCTCGTGCCCGAATTCCTTGATCTGGCGCTTGATCACCGATGCGATGTCTTGTCCTCTGACTGCCATATCTGTCTCCTCGCGGAAGCTGCTAGCTTCCCGCCTGCGAGAGATCTTTGCGCATTTCAGCTAGCTTAGTCCGCACGCTGCCGTCGATGACCCGATCACCGACCCTCGCGACTAGGCCGCCGAGTATCTCTGGCTCGACCACCGAGGCGAGCCTGATTGTCTTACCCACGATGCCTTCGAGCAGCTCCACGATCCTCTCCTCGAGGGCATCGTCGAGCGGTATCGCGGAGAGTACCTCGGCGCGCTCGACTCCGCCGTGAGCGTCCAGGAAGAGGCTGTATTCATCAAGTATGTCCGGGATGATGTGGACGAGGCTCTTCAGCGCGAGGATGGATATGAGATTCACGGCCAGCGGGCTCACTGAATCGCCCAGCGACTCCCGGACGACGTTAGTCTTGGTGGAGGCCGGTACCTGGGGGGCATCCAGCACTCCGACCACCTCATCGTCCTGGAACGAGGACGCGAGGAAAGTCAGGTCCTCACGCCAATGCTCAAGCTGGTCGTTTTCCAGCGCAATCTGGAACACGGCCAGTGCATATCGCTTTGGCGAACCGCCTCTTGGCATTCTGATTACCTCAGTCGTCGCGACTGGGAGCCCAGCGGACAGCCGACCTCAGTTCGGGCTGAGAGCGTGGGATCGGATTGTGTGTCCGGAACAGCCGCCGGCTAGCCCTTTCGGACAGTGGACCCTTCTTCCAGGACGCTGTCGATGAGATCACGGTGGTCCTTCTCATCGACTGAACGCTGAACGACCCGCTCCGCAGCTGTGATCGCGAGCCCTGCAAACTCTCTCCGTAGCTCCTCGATCGCGGCGTCACGCTCGCGCTGTATGTTCGCCTCCGCCCGTTCCCTTTCGCCCGCGATCTCTTCTTTCGCCTTCGCCAGCTCTTCCTCACGGAACCGGTCGGCCACCTGCCGGGCCTGAGCAATCATCTCCTGGCCCTCTGCCCGGGCCGCGTCGAGTTGGGATTTCGTCTCTTCCTGGGAGCGAGCGGCATCTTCCTTGGCCTGTTCCGCGCCTTCGAGACTCTCCCTGATTCGATCGGAGCGCTGGTCGAGCATTCGCAGGACAGGTTTGTAGAGGACCACATACAGTATCGCGAACAAGATCAGGAAGCTGACCAGTTGCGTTGCGAGCCCCGGTATGTTGATTCCTAATTGTTCCAAGCCACCGCCTCTATGGTGCGCCAGTTTTGGCCGGCTGGTGCCGTCGGCGCGCACAGCATTAGCCGACGAATATGATGATTACCGCCACAACCAGAGCGTAGATGGCGATAGCCTCGGCGAACGCGATAGCCAGGATCATGTTCTGCCGGATAGGCCCCGCCGCTTCAGGGTTCCGTCCCAGCGACTCCATCGCCTTCGCGGCCAGAAGGCCGATCCCTATAGCCGGTCCTAAGGACCCTAGTCCTATGGCCAGCCCTGCGGCGATATTCTTTAGGACATCGATATTACCTTCGATCATTCTTTACTCCTTCAACCTGATCTCGTTTTCTGAGCACGTGGGTTCAATGGCCTTCGGCCTCATGACTGATAGCAGCGGTTGCCGCGAACACGAGTGTCAACATCGCAAAAATGAATGCCTGGATCAGTCCGACGAATAGCTCTAGGCCCAGGAATGGGACCAAGCCGACGAGAGGTACCAAGAACGCCATTACGATGAGGAGAACCTCGCCGGCAAAAATGTTCCCAAAAAGTCGGAACGTGAAGCTGATCACCCGTGACAACTCGGAGACCGCTTCCAGAATCCCGACGAACAGACCAATCGGTCCTTCCTTGAAATTGAGGAACTTGCCGATATGGGAAAACGCCCCGAGGATTCTGAGCCCCCAGAAATGGATCATGAACATAGCCACGAGGGCTATTGCCAGAGGCGTGTTCAAGTCGGTGTTCGCGCTTCGGAAGAAGGGGACGAGCAGGCCCACATGCTTACCTTCTTCCACGGTAGTGTGCTCATACTCTTCGGCGGTCATCACGTTGTCGACCGAGCCGAACGGGAGCACTGCCAGACCGCCACCGCCTTCGAAGACCTGCAGCTGGATCTGAGACAGGTCCGCCTCTTCGTCGCCGTGTCTGGCGTGTTCGATCAGTTCTTCGGCTGGCTCGAACCGACCTATGGTCCCAAAGCCCGGCAGAATACCCATCCAGTTCGCGGTGACGATGAAGAGGAAAATCGTCATAACCAGTGGGAAGAAGCGCCGACCGTGTTCCGGGCCCGCGACACTCTCCGCCAGGTCCAGGAAGCCTTCGATAACGACCTCGATCGCCCCTTGAAACTGGCCGGGGACCACCAGCATGCGGCGGGTGCCCAGGTAGGAAATCACCCCGAGCACCAGTATCGCCGCCCAGGCGGATATCATCGTGTTGGTGAGATTGAAATCGCCGACGAACGGCATGTCGGAAACGAGCGGTTTGGCAAGCACCGATTCGGCCGCGAGTTGAATGTGAGCGACAGGTGAGCCCAGGAAGCCGCCGCCGACTTCGTTGCCAATCGCACCGCCGGCCACTCCGACGGCAAGTAGAACAATAACAGCTACCGCCACCAGCTTGGGGTTGCGGAGCATGTTCAAAGCTAGTTCTCTCCTCTATCCTTCGGTTCTGGCTCGTCGGCCAGAACCGCCATTAACATTCGATACATGCCTGCGACGGCGATCAGGACGCCTGCAAAGATGCCGATCAACGTAAAAACCGGGCTGCTATTCAGCCAACCGTCTAGCCCGTAGCCAGCCAGTCCGCCGCCCAGAATGACCAGGGCAACAAACCAACCGATTCCCAGCAAACGGAATGCGGGCCACATATTACGCGCCGCGAGAATCAGCCCCGTTTGAAAAGTTTGTGGATTATATCACAATCGGTTTTCAGGGCAAATCCGCAGGACTGAGTGACGTCCTCCAATAGATTCTGAATCCCAGTTCCTGGACCGGGCTCTACTCTCCGAGAGATAACTGGCGCTCCGATTGAGTGGTCACGGGCTCGATGCAGGTCGGGTCTTTGTTCTGCCAGCTATTGACGTGAGGCGAGACCTGGTAGAAGTCCATGTCCGTTGCCGGGTAGGGGACCAGCAGTTCCCTTATGTCCGCCATTGGAGCCGTGTGGTCGAGCCAGAGACCTTCGGCGTCTTTCGAGAGCATTACGGGCATGCGGCCGTGGATCCGTGCCATCAAGGCGTTAGGCGCCGTGGTCACGATGCAGCATGTACGAACGATCTCGCCGTCCGGAGACCGCCAACGCTCCCAAAGGCCTGCGAAGGCGAACAGCTCCCACGACTTGAGCCCGATCCGGAAGGGAACCCGCGTCGAGTTGACCGTCTTCCACTCGTAAAAACTGTCGGAGACGATAAGGCAACGGCGCCCCTTCATCGCATAGCTGAATTGCCAGCTCTCCACGACAGACTCCCCCCGCGCGTTGATGGGCTTCTGGCCGCCCTTCGGGTCCTTCGTACTCCACGGGATCAGCCCCCACCTTAGCATCTCGGCTTTGCGCTCTCCATCGTCGGTGATGGCCAGGACGTCCTGGCTGGGCGCGATGTTGTACCGGGGGAACTCCCAGCTTTGGTCCAGGGAGACGTCGAAGGCCGGTTCGATGTCCAAAGGGGTCTGACCGACCGTGAATCTACCGCACATGATTACTCCGGGCGGTCACTACAAAAAGAAAGCCCCGCCGTTCCGGGGGCGGGGCTTTCTTTCATATATAGCTGCGGCCGGTTTGGTCGCTATCCCGTTTCGGTACCTGCCGGTGGAGGCTGCTGCTTCTTCTCCTCGGTGCCCAGATCGTCCAGGTTGAGGGTTTCGATAAACCCGGTAAAGGCCGAGAGACTTTTCAGCTCTTCCTCTCGCACCGGCTTGTTGCCTGGTTGCCCCGGCTCCGTCTCGCTTGGCATGATCGGCTTGCCGGTCTCTTCGTCCATCTGAACCCCCGCCTTCTCGACGACCGTGTCGTCGGCGAAAATCGGAGCCTCGGTGCGGACGGCCAGAGCGATGGCGTCGCTTGGGCGGGAGTCGACCTCGAGCGTCGTGCCATTGGCTTGAAGGACGATCTTGGCGTAGAACGTGTCGTCGTTGAGCTCGGAGACGACGATGCGGGTAACGGTGGCGCCCAGCGTGGATATGACCGACATCAGCAGGTCATGGGTGAGCGGTCGAGGAACATCGACTTCTTGCAGCTTGTACGCGATCGAGTCGGCTTCCGCCGGGCCTATCCAGATCGGCAGGTAGCGATTGGACTCCTTGACCCGCAGGATGACTACCCTTTGGTAGTTCACGATGCTGACGCGTATGCTGTCGATGTTCATCTCTAGCATTTAGCCCTCCTGGCCACCCCACTTGAGTCCAATTGTAAGTCTGGCCATCCAGCAGTGTCAATGAAGCTATCGGCGGTGTCAATCGCCCGCCATTGGCGCGACGGACCTTCGAATCGTATCTATCCCTAGGTAATGATGACACCTCCCGGAGGCTTGCACCGGTGTCCCATTATGGTTCCTGTCGCTTGGAGATCACCGTTCGCGTTCTCTTCGCCAGCGCGGATCGCGACAACAAGACCCGCCTGTCACATTCGAGGCAGCGGATTCCGATGTCGGCGCCCAATCTCACCACCTCCCATTCGTATCCCCCGCATGGGTGGACCTTCCTGAGACGGAGGACATCACCCAGTGCGATGTCCTCTACCACCCCCAACCCTCACGGTCCAGGGTGCGATTGATCGAGTCCCGCATCCGTTCGGCGACGCCACGGGCCTCCTCGGCGAAGGTCGAGGCATCTTCGGATGCATACAGAATCGACCGTGAGCTACTGATCAGCAGATTCCGGCCCGACCCGTCGGCGCCGGCTACGATGGCTTCCTTCAGATCGCCCCCCTGTATGCCGACGGCCGGCACCAGGATCGGCATGCGAGGACAGAGGGTCCTGACCGACTTGAGCTCCTTCGGATACGTTGCGCCGACGACAAGTCCGACATTCCCCCGCCCGTTCCATTCGGAAGCCCTTTTCGCGATCGTCTCGTACAACGTGCGGTTGTCGTTTCCGTTGGCGTCGGATTCCCCACTCTCGACACGCAGGTCCTGGAATTCTGCCGCGCCGGTGTTGGAAGAACGGCACCAGACAAAGATCCCTCGGTTCTCGTACTCGAAGAACGGCTCCAGGGCTTCGCCGCCCGCGAAGCAGTTGACGGTGGCCGCGTCGAATTCCCAGGTTTTGAAAAGCGCTCTCGCATAGGCCGAGTTAGTCCCGCCGATGTCCCCACGCTTGCCATCGGCGAGAAGCACGATCTCCGGATTCACCGAGCGAATGTGAGCTACTGTTTCCTCAAGAGCCCGGATTCCGGTGCTTCCTTCCGCCTCGAAGAACGCGAGGTTGGGTTTGTACGCACATACGAGGTCTGAGGTAGCGTCGACGATGGCCTTGTTGAACTCGAATATATCGTCGATGGGCATCCGAGCCGGGTCAGGGTCAAGTCCGATGCAGAGAAGACTCCTGTTGGAATTCGATATTTCCCGAAGCCGATCTACAAACCGCGCCACGGTTCACCCCTTACTCTGTGCGACCTGATAGACATCCGGATAGCCTGGAATTGCCCGGTGCCACCGTGCACTTTAAGAATAATCAGCAGGAACAGGCTCTTAGTTTAAGAGGCGCGACGAACGATCAGCAAGTTTGTGTCTCCGTCCCGCGCGCTGCTAGCATTGGCCGACCGCCCCGTGAGGAGGCAGACCGTAAAGCTACACCCCGAGCTTCGAGAAGCAACGTTCGTCAGTCGGCCAAACCGGTTCGTCGCCTTGGTGACGTGCGACGGCAAAGAGACGCCCGTACACGTCGCCAACTCGGGGCGCATCGCGGAGCTGTTGCACCCCGACAACCTGATGCTTATCGCTCCGGCGTCTGGACAACATCGCAAGACCGTCTTCGACCTGGCGTTGGTACGAATCGGAGACGTCTTCGTGTCGGCGGACGCTCGCCTGCCGAATTCTCTTGTCCAGGAAGCGATCGAACGCGGTCGTCTGCGAGAGTTTGCAGGCTACGACACTCTCACCCGGGAGGTGGTGTTCAACGAGAGTCGGCTCGACATCCTCCTCACAGGCCCTGGCGGACAATGCTATCTGGAGGTCAAGTCCATCACGCTGGTCGAGGACGGTGTCGCGCTGTTCCCGGACGCTCCGACCGAACGCGGAAGCAAGCACCTGAGGTCGCTCATAGCCGCGCACAAGAGCGGCGACCATGCTGCCGTCGAGGTGTACGCCTACCGGTGTA
>Ga0310121_10001683_pt1 | contig 22068 bp, 15 predicted proteins | sample CB27_Tmax_986_MG_FD_203504 | JGI IMG/M metagenome (GOLD analysis project Ga0310121, IMG submission 203504) | Marine microbial communities from Western Arctic Ocean, Canada - CB27_Tmax_986 | ecosystem: Environmental > Aquatic > Marine > Oceanic | place: Canada: Western Arctic Ocean | collected...
GATCTTCGAGTAGTCGAGAATGTCGTTCAAAAGCAGGAGGAGCGCTTCCGCCGAATGCTCGACCAGGGTCTGGTACTCCCGTTGCTCCGCGGTGAGCTTGGTGCCCAGGGTCAGCTCCGTCATGCCCATGATCGCGTTCATCGGGGTCCGGATCTCATGACTCATATTGGCCAGGAACTCGCCCTTGGCCTGGCTGGCATCCTCCGCTTGCTGCATCGCAACCACCAGTTCACTCCGGGCCTCTCTCAGGCGCCGGGTCATCCGGTTGAACTCACGGCTCAGCTCGGAAAGCTCGTCGCGATGGGTCACTTCGATGCGCGTCTCGAGATTCCCCCGCCCGATCTCCTGGGTGGCCTCCGCCATCCGGCCGATTCTTCGCGATACCGGCCAGACGATCCAGCCCATCACCACCATCCCGACCGCGGTCGCGGTCACCGAGACCAGGATCACCGTGTAGCGCAATCGCCTCACCGGCGCCAGGGCCTGCTCTGCCTCGGCCACCTGCACCGCTATCCAGCCCAGGCGCGCGACCATGCTCTTCTCATCCGGCTCGGCGTAGGTGTACATCACCTCCCGGCCCGTTTCATCCTCCACCTGCATCAGCGCCTCGGGCGACGCCATTTTCTCGCGATGCACCAGGTAACGTCTCCCGTCCGCGAGGGGCCGCGTGTCCCGGTTGCCGATCCGAATCAGCCGCCCATCACTCGTGAGCAACGCCAGGATCAATCCCGTATCGTCCCGGCTCGCGTTCGAATCCACGATCGCGAAGATCTCCCGCACATTCATCACCGCCTTCAGAACTCCAAGGAAGTTCTCGTCCTCGTCCTCGATCCTGATGCAGAGCTCCATCGCGTACATCTTGGCGCTCTCATCCTCCGCCACATCCCCTATATAGAGGCCGTCGCGTTTTGCGATCGTCCACCAGTGCTCGTCGCTCTGTTCGTAGTCCGACGTCACGCCGCTCTGCGCCACGTTGGCGCCGTAGGAATTCGTCACAAACACCTCCCCGAAAACCGGATAGCTGGATACCTCCGTGAGAGTGTCCAGGATCGTTGCGAGATCGACCGACACGGGATTTTCCCTCAGGGTTCGTGTCAGCCCCTTTAACTCGGCCGAATCTCCCTCGGTCCAGATCCGATTGCGTTCAGACACGACGGCGGCGGGATCCTCGAGTTTCGCAAACTCCGCATTCGACTCCTTCAGCGCCTTCCGCACGGGGGAACTCCGCGCGTAAGCCTGCCAGTTGGCGACCCGCGTGCGCAGGAGCCGGTCAACCTCGTCCTGCACCGCCCGCACCTCGCTCGCCGCCCCATCCGCAATCACCTTCCGCAGGGTATCTTCCGAAATCCGCTCCACATAGTATCCCACCGCCACGATCAGAACGGGCGGGACACAGGTAGTGAGGAGCAGCTTGGACGAGAGCCTCATGACTTGTCGGGGGCCTCCATCCTGCCTCGGCCGGTGGCCTGAGCAAGTGCAGTCCCATTACCAATACCACGGGACCGGTCTCCCGGCCAGCAATCTGCCGCTTCCGCCCCCGGGGGCCCGGCCCGCCGTAGAAATCCGGGCGCCCTCGCAGCTCAAACCGTCTTCAAGGGGCCGGTCGAGTCTCCCAGCCGCCCAACCGGAGCGCCCGCTTCCTCCAGCATCCGCACGTAAAGGTTGTTGAGCGGAAGGTCGGTGCCGAGATCGAGGTGCTTCCCGGGCCGGAACTTGCCGCCGGCATGGCCCGCCACCACGATCGGCAGGTCGTTGTGGGTGTGGCGGTCCGCATCGGAGAGTCCGCTGCCCCACACGATCATCGAGTTGTGCAGGAGCGACTTTCCGTCCACGTCCTGCGTGCTGCGCATCCGTTCCAGGAAGTAGGCGAGCTGCTCGTTGTAGAATCCGTCGATCTTCGCCAGCTTGTCGATCTTGGCCTGGTCACTCCGGTGGTGGGACAGGTTGTGATGACCGTCACCGACCCCCACCGTCGGGAAATTGCGGTTGCTCCCGTCGTGCGCGAGCAGGAAGGTCGAAATCCGGGTTTGGTCCGTCTTGAACGCCAGCACCAGCATGTCGAACATGAGGCGGATGTGCGCCTGGTACTCCGGAGGGATTCCGGACTCCGGGGCCGGAACGCCGGGTTCGGGGGGCGGGCCAATGCTCTCCGCCATCTCGATGCGCTGCTCGATCTCACGCACCCCCGTCATGTACTCGTCCAGCTTCTGCCGGTCGTTCCCGCCCAGCCGAATTTCCATCGCCCTGGCGTCTTCCATCACGAAGTCGAGGATGGAGCGCCGCTCGGTGCGCCGCCTGGCGAGTCCCTCCTGCCGTTCTTCATCCGAGCCGCCCCCAAAGAGCCGTTCGAACACGAGGCGAGGATTGGACTCCGGCGTCATCGGTTGCGTCGCGGATCGCCACGACATATTGAACTGGTAGGCGCACGAATATCCCGAGTCGCAGTTGCCGGACTTGCGCACCCCGTCACAGGAAAGCTCAAGGGAAGGAAGCCGCGTTTCGGTCCCCACGTACTTCGCCGCCATCTGGTCCACCGAGATTCCCAGCCGGATGTCGGATCCGGCCGTCTTCTTCGGCCGCATCCCGGTCAGAAAAGTTGCCCCGCTGCGGGCATGATCGCCGGCGCCGTCCGGTCCCGCCCATCCGTTGGCCTGCTCGAGTCCCTTGATGACCTGGAGGTCGCTCTTGAAGTTCTCCAGGGACTTCATCGACTCGTTGAGCGTGAATTCCGTTCCGGACCCCTGCGGGCGCCACTTGTCCATGATGACCCCGTTCGGGACGTACAGATACGCCATCCGGAGGGGCGCCCCGCTCGCCGTCACCGCCCGCGCCGTCGCCGCCGCCTTGGCCACCCCGAGGGAACTCAGGCCCGGCAGGGCCACGCTGGCACCCAACCCACGGAGAAAGGCCCGGCGGCCGAACTGCATCTTGGCATCGTTCATCTGGACAATTATACGGAGTTCCGGAGAAATTTCCTGCACAAATACCCGCCCGATCGAATCACTCCTTCCCGAGCCGGCTTCCGTCTCCCCGGCGCTTCTGGAAGGGCGCACTATCCACGATTCCGTACACCAGTTCGCGCAACGCTCCCCCCTTCTCGTTCAGGCCCTCCACGATTTTATCCACGCTCGGCGCGTCATAATATTCCACCCCCCGGCCCAGGGCGTAGGTCAGCAGTTTCTCGGTCAGGCACCGGTAGAAGTCCTGCTTTCGCGACGTCGCCAGGATCGTTTTGAGCTCCATCACGTTGCCGAATTCCTCCCCCGTGATGAGTTTTCCGGCGGTGTCGATCGGTTTGCCCTCCTCCTCGACGCGCCACTGTCCGATCGCGTTGAAGTTTTCCAGGGCCAGCCCGATGGGATCCATCCGGGCGTGGCACGACTTGCAGAGCGGTTTCTCGCGGTGCAGTTCCATGAGCTGACGCATGGTGGCAGCCTCCTCGGCACCCTTCCTGGCCTCATCCAGCTCCGGAACATCGGGCGGCGCTGGAGGGGCTGGAACTCCCAGGATATTGTCCAACACAAAGAGTCCGCGCTTCACCGGCGAGGTGCGGGTCGGGTTGGAGGTCACGATCAGGAAGGTCCCCTGCGCCAGGATCCCTCCCCGCGCCCGGTGCCCTTCACCAAACTCGACCTTCCGGAATTCCCGCCCCCCGACCCCCTCCACGCCGTAGAACTTCGCCAGGTTCTCATTGAGGAACGAGTAGTTCGCGGTGAGCAACTCCAGCACCGGCCGGTTCTCGCGCAGCACGTGCTCGAAGAACTTCTCGGTTTCGATCCGCATGTCGCGCCGGATTTCATTGTTGAAAATGCGCTTCGCCTCCCGCGCGTCGTCCTCCCGCAGGATCCGCCGCGCATCGATATTCACTCCCTGCACGTCGCGCGCCTGCAACCACTGCCCCACGAAGTTGCGAACCAGCCGGTGGGACTTGTCGTCCGCAAGCAGGCGATCCACCTGGCCCCGCAATTCGGCACGCAGCTTTCCTTCCCCGGCGAGGCGCAGCAGTTCCTCGTCCGGAGCGGAACTCCACAGGAAATACGATAGCCGCGATGCCAGCGCATACTCGTCGATCGGCACCACCTTCCCCGGATTGTCGGGTTCCGGCTGGATTTCACTCCGAAAGAGAAATCGCGGCGAGGTCAGGATGGCGGTCACCGCGAACCTCACCCCGTCCAGGAACTTCAAATTCCCGGCCCGGCTCGTCGCCACCGCCAGGGCCGTGAGCCGGTCCACCGTGTCCCTCTCGGCCGGCCGCCGAATGGCCCGGGTCGCGAATCGCTCCACGATCTCGCGCATGTAGGCCGCCTGTCCCGCCTCGTCCTTCGGCGGGGGGCCCTTGAAATAGATCCGCTTGAAGCTCTCCGGGACGAGGTCCCACGATCTCCCGCCGACCCGCCGCAGCTCGAACTTCGCCACCCGCACTCCCATCTGCTCGTTGGGATTCTCGGAGGCCCCGCCGGGCGCGATGTGAAACTCGAAGCGGTGCCGCCCCTTCGACAGCTCGATCTCTCGCTTGATGGTCTGGCTGTCCCGCTGGTCCCACCGAATCTCGCGCTTCTCCAGTTCGTTGCCGTCCACCAGGACGCGCCACGTCGCGGTGAGCCCCTTGGCCGACCCGCCCTTGCCCTCCACCTCGTAGGTCAGCTCCAGGGTGTGCTTTCCGTCCGCCTCGAATTCCCGCTCCGCTCCCACCGTGTGCTCGATCTCGGCTTCCATGAACCGCGCCGTCTGTTGGTCCTTTCCCGCCTCACGAAAATCCGCGGCGTCGATCCCGACCGGGGCCGGCTTCCCGGCCTCCGACGGCAACGCCTTCTCCGCGATTTCCTCCGAGGCCGCGAGGTACTTCTCCATCAGCAACGGCGAGAGCGTCAAAACATCTCCAATCGTATCAAACCCAAAACCCGTGTCGTCGGGCGGAAAGTTGTCCGTCACATCGAAGTCCACCCCCACCACATCGCGAATCGTGTTCCGATACTCCTCCCGGTTCATCCGCCGGATCGTGACGCGGCCCGGATCGGGATTGTCCGGATCGAGCTTGAAGACCTGCCGCTCGATCCAGTTCGAGACCACCTTGCGCTCTTCCGGTGTGGGCTGGGACTTTTCCTTGGCGGGTGGCATGAGTTGCGTCCGGACGTTCTGCCAGACTCGCATCCACAGCTCGTGATCCTGCAGGTGCCCCGCCAGGTCCTTGAACTTGTCCAGCGAGAGGTCACCCTTCGCGCTCCCATCCCCGTGGCAGTCGAAGCAGAAGTCCTGCAGCAGAGGTTGCACCTTCTCCTCGTATTCCTTCGCGGCGGCCGCCTCCGCCTCCTCCTTCGGCACCGCCACCTCTTCCGCCCTCAAGGACCCGAGGGGCAGGCCCGGCAGTACCAGCGCCAGCACCCCCAGATTTCCAAAAGGAAGCCCCGATCCCGCTCTCTTCATTAGCCATTCCAAAATACACCGACTTTACGGCCCCTCCTCCCCGCCTTATCACCGATTGTCGGCTGGCCCGAATTCCCCGGCGGGAGAATTGAAAGCCCTTGACTCTCCGGGCCCCACCACCCACCTCTCGGCGCCTCCGAATCTATATGACAAATCGTGGCTACGGCTATTCGCCGTAGGCCGTCCCCCCGGGCATCTTGCCGTGAGGGTGTCCCCTCTCGCCGCCATGAAAGCCGCAATCACCCTCGCGCAGGTCCCCGCGGCCAAATCCGGTCCCTTCGTCTTTCACGACCCCCTCCTCGAGAGCTTCCCAAAGGCCGCCTCCTTCGGCTTCGACGCCGTCGAAATCTTCCTCCCTGGGCCGCACTTCATCGACATCGAGAAGGTCACCTCGATGGCTACCGAGCACGGACTCGAAATCGCGGCGGTCGGGACCGGGGCCGGCATGGTGCAACACGGCCTCTCCCTCACCGATCCCGAGGAATCGAACCGCGCCGAGGCTCTCGAATTCGTGCTCTCCATGATCGACTTCGGCGGGCAGCTCGGGGCCCCCGCCATCCTGGGTTCCATGCAGGGTAAGTGGGGCGGCGACATCAGCCGGGGGCAATCGCTCGGGTGGCTCACCGCCGCCCTCAAGGCCTGCGACGAGCGCGCCGGACGTCACGGCGTCCAATTCATCTACGAGCCCCTCAACCGCTACGAAACAAACCAGTTCAACCAACTCGCACCCGCTGCCGAGTACCTCGTCGCCCAGGGTCTCGGCAACACCGTCCTCCTCGCCGACCTCTTCCACATGAACATCGAGGAGAGCAACCTCCCGGCCGCCCTCCACGCCGCCGGCGACAAGGTCGGCCATGTCCACTTCGCCGACTCCAACCGCCGCGCCATCGGATTCGGCCACACCGACATGCCCCCCGTCATCGCCGCGCTCAACGAGATCGGCTATGACCGCTACCTCTCCGCCGAAATCTTTCCCCTCCCCGAGGCCGACGCCGCCGCAGAGCAGACCATCAAGGCCTTCAGGGAACTGACGATGTAACCGTGGCGGCGCTTTCCAAGCGCCAAGCCCACCAACAGAACCACATCTCCTCTCCCCCGCCTTCTCCTCTTAAAACCACTGAGGCCGCAGGTCGCCCTTCCCCATGAAAACAAGACCCCTCGGCAAGACCGGCATCGATTTCCCCATCCTCGCCTTCGGTGCCTCCTCCCTGGGCCAGGAATTCCGCCAGGTGCGCCTCCAGGAGGCCCTCGAGTCGGTCAAGGTCGCCCTCGATCTCGGCATCAACTTCATCGACACCTCCCCCTTCTACGGACGCGGCATGTCGGAGGTCCTCCTCGGAATCGCCCTGCGCGACGTCCCGCGCGAATCCTACCTGCTCGGCACCAAGCTCGGCCGCTACTCTCTGACCCACTTCGACTTTTCCCCCAGGCGCGTCGACGAAAGCGTGCACGTCTCCCTCCACCGCCTCGGAACCGACTACCTCGATATCATCCTCCTCCACGACATCGAGTTCGTCGATCTCCCCCAGATCTGGGAGGAAACCATCCCGGCTGCCCTCGAACTCAAGAAAAAGGGCCTCGTGCGCGCCGTGGGCTTTTCCTGTTATCCCATGAAATCCTTTCACACCGTCCTCGACCACGCCGAAGACGAACTGGACTGCATCCTCTCCTACAATCAGTACACACTCCAGAACACCCGCCTCGCCGACGACCTCCTTCCGCGGCTCCTCGCCAAGAACATCGGGGTCATGAATGCCGGCCCCTTCTCCGCCCGCCTCCTCACCAACGCCCCCCTCCCGGCCTGGCTCAAGGAGCCCGAGGAGGTCAAAGCCGCCGCACGCCGCGCCGCCAAGCTCTGCGACGACCAGGGCATCGACATCGCCCAACTCGCCCTCCAGTTCTCGTGCGCCCACCAGGACATCGCCACCTGCGTGGCCGGCTCCGCCAATCCCGACAACGTCCGCAAGTGGGCCGAGTGGCTGGAAAAACCGATCCCCGAAGACCTCCTCGCCGAAGTCCTCAGGATCTTCGAACCCGTCAAAAACATCGGCCACCTCGAGGGTCTGCCGGATAATCATTAGTGTCCAGTGTTCAGTAATCAGACGCAGGGATGATCAACTTTGAACCTGAATCTTTGAACTTTAGCGCATGAAACCAATCGACAAATTCACTTTCGGCGTCGGCGACCGCTTCGCGCACCAGGCCGAGGCCCAACTACGGGCCTTCCAGCAACTCGCCGGGCAAGGTGTCCACGTCACCCCCGTCTGGAACAAGTCCAACCGCGAGCACCTCATCGTGGGCTCCGAACCGGCCGGCACCCGCGCCGCCGCCGAGGCCGCGGTCTCGTCCCTTGGCTGGTCCTCCCACTACCTCCTCGACGCCGATCACATAAACCTCGACACCGTCGATCGCTACCTCCCCCACTGCGACTTCTACACCATCGACGTCGCCGACGACATCGGCACCCCCGCCCAGCCCGCCGAGATCGACGCCTTCATCGACAAGCACCCCGAACTGATCGGCACCATCGCCATCGAGGGCCTCGATACCCCGCTCGAGATCACCCGCGAAGACGTCGAGAAGACCGCCAACCAGTTCCTCAAGGCCTGCGAACTGGCGGGCCGGATCTACCGCTACATCGCAGACAAAAAAGGCCACGAAGAATTCATCGCGGAGGTCTCCATGGACGAAACCGACGCCCCGCAGACTCCTCCCGAGATGCTCGTCATTCTCGCCGCCATCGCGGACCAGGGCTTCCCGATCCAGACCATCGCCCCCAAGTTCACGGGCCGCTTCAACAAGGGCGTCGACTACGTCGGCGACCTCGCCCAGTTCGAAAAGGAATTCGACGACGACCTCGCCGTCATCGCCCACACCGTCAAGACCTACGGCCTCCCCGAAACGCTCAAGCTCAGCGTGCACTCCGGATCCGACAAGTTCTCGATCTACGAGCCCATCAAGCGCGCCCTGGCACGCACCGGTGCCGGTCTCCACCTCAAGACCGCCGGCACTACCTGGCTGGAGGAACTCATCGGCCTCGCCGAAGCCGGCGGGGAGGCCCTCGATCTCGCCAAACAGATCTACGCCACCGCCCACGAAAAGAAGGAGGCCCTCTGCGAACCCTACGCCACCGTCATCGACATCGACGACCGCAGGCTCCCCGGCGCCGAGGAGGTCAAGGGCTGGACCGGCGAGCAATACACCGGCGCCCTCCGCCACGACCAAAGCAACCCGGCCTACAACCGGCACTTCCGCCAACTCCTCCACGTCGGCTTCAAGGTCGCCGCCCAACTCGGCGACACCTACCTCGACGCCCTTGTTGCCAATGCCGAGGTCATCGGCAAAAACGTCACCGAGAACATCTACCAGCGCCACATGGTACCTCTATTTGTGGGCTAGGGCCCCCCGTTCCGGCCCCGGGCTCTCGTTGGGAAAAAAAAGAAAATCCGGAAATCCTTTGCACCCGGTCCTTGGTACGCTTGGCTCCTCTCATCGGCACGGAGCCGCCGCTACGGTGCAGCGGAGGCCGGAACGAGTTCGACCCGCTGCCTTTATTGCCAACCATGCGCTTGGCGCCAGCGCACTTTGCCGCCGATTCATGCCTCGAGGACAGCGGTGCGGAGGCGCGGCCAGGCTCGAATCGACTGAACAGCGACGATGAAATTGTATATTGGAAACTTGTCCTACGACACCACTGAACAGGAACTCCGGGATGCCCTGGCCGGACACGAACCCATCCTTGAAATTATCCGCCCGCAAGACCGGGAGACCGGGCAGCCGCGCGGCTTCGCCTTTGTCACCTTCGGAACCCGCGAGGCCGGCGAGAAAGCCCTGAAGGCCCTGGATGGCACGAAGCTGGGAGGACGGGAATTGCGGGCCACGGAAGCCGAGGAGCGCCGCCCCCAACGCCCCTCGGGCGAGCGTCCGCCCCGACCCTCGATGAAACTCGACAAGATCGAGCGCGTCGACGACCGGCCCCTCGGCCCGGATGGAAAAAAGGTCCGCTACAAGGGGATCTGATTCCCTTCCCGTCCGGACCAGAGAATTCAGCACGGGTATCTCTCCGGTTCTCCACAACCGGCGGAGCCGCCGCCCGCCCCGATCACCACCCCGCCAGCGCCGCCGGCCACTTCCGGTCTCCCCTGGACTCTCGACACGAATTGTTGCCGGCTGGTAACTCCCTCTCATGCTCGATTCCCACCACCACCTCTGGACCTACGACCCCGCACAATATCCCTGGATCCCCCCCGGCTCCGCTCTCGCGCAGGATTACCTGCTCCCCGAACTCATCGAAAACACCGACGCCGCCGGAGTCACCGGCACGGTCGCGGTGCAGGCCCGGCAGACTCTCGAAGAATCCGACCGGCTCCTCTCGCTGTCCGACCAGTGCGACCGCATCCACGGCGTGGTAGGCTGGGTTCCCCTCGCCGATCCGAATGTCGAGGAACATCTGCAACGCCTGAGCGCCCACGCAGGAAAAAAATTCAAGGCGGTGCGGCACGTGGTGCAGGACGAACCCGACGACAACTTCATCCTCGGGGAGGCCTTCAACCGCGGGATCGGCAAATTACGGGATTTCGGCCTGATCTACGACATTCTCATTTTCCAAAAGCACCTCCCGCCCACCATCGAGTTCGTCGACCGCCACCCCGACCAGCCCTTTGTCCTCGACCACATTGCCAAGCCCGTCATCCATAACGGCCGGATCGAGGACGACTGGAAGAAAGGCATGGCCGCCCTCGCGGAGCGCGACAACGTCACCGCCGTAAAAATCTCCGGCATGGTTACCGAGGTCACCGACGACCATCTCGACGAGGCTACCCTAGAAAATTATTTCAAGGAAACCCTCGAACTCTTCGGCCCCCAACGCCTCTGCTTCGGCACCGATTGGCCGGTCTGCCTCCTGCGCATCGACTCCTACAAGGACTGGGCGGATTCGGTGAGAGGCTACGTTTCGGAGCTGTCGGAAGACGAACAGGCCGCGATCCTCTCGACCACGTGCCAGGCTGCCTACCGCCTTTGAGCTGTCCGTTATCAGTGAGCCGGGCTCATCCCCACCCACGACTGCCGGCCACCGTGAAGCCGAGAGGCGAAGACGGGACAACTGGTAACTACCTCCCCTCGACTTCCTTGATCACCTTCTGGATATCGAAGGCCTGGTTCAAGGGCGTGACGTCCGGATCATGCCAGACCATCCGCCCCTTGCGGAAGATGAAGGTCTCCCGCTTGGCGCGGCCGTCCGCCTCGGTCGCCACCCCGAAGGCTCCGATAATGATCCGGTCCGGATCGGAGAGCAGGTCGAAGGGCAGGTAGTACTTGTTGGAAAAGGCCCGCTGCTCCTCAATCAGATCCTTCGAAATCCCGATGATGCGCACTCCCCTCGCCTTCCAATCCGCCCTGCTGGACCGCAGGACCTTCACTTGCGCGATTCATCCCGGGGTGTCCGCCTGCGGATAAAAGAAAATCACCGCCCAGGGACCCGCACAGGCCTCCTTCAGCGATACCATTTTCCCGTACTGGTTCGGCGCCGCGAGGCCCGCCCCCGGGTTGGCACGGGGGGGCTCCAGAAATACGCCGCTCGACGAGCACGCCGCCACCAGGCAGCACAACACGGCGGCGAGGGGAGAGATTCTCATGGCACGGGCGTAGCAGAGGGCCCGGAATGAAGCAATGCGGAGTTGCGCCCACCCCCTTTTTCTCACGGGCTGAGGAGCTGGCACCCCTTCCGGCCTGCGGGCCCCGCGCTTGGCCCTGATTTCTTGCAGGATCTCCGGTTCAGGGCTTCTCGTCCGCGCCTGACTTGACGTGCAGATCCACTTGCGGGAAGGGAATCTCGATGCCGTGCTCCTGGAAGAGGTCCCACACTCCGAGCAGCACCGCGGACTTGATATTGCTCACGCCGTTGTGCGCGTCGCGGATCCAAAAGCGGAGCTGCAGGTCGACCGCGGAGTCTCCAAACCCCCGCAGAAGACACTTCGGTTCCGGATCCTTGAGGACGCGCTCCTCCGACTCGGCCGCCTCCACGCACAGTTCCGTCGCCTTGCGCAAGTCTGTCCCGTAGGCGACTCCCACGTCCGCCCGAATTCGAATTTCCTTCCCCGTGAACGACCAGTTGATCACCGGACTGGTGATGAAGTCCTCGTTGGGAATCAAGTACTCCTTCCGATCCCGCGTGATGACCGAAACGTAACGAGTCCGCAGGGAGTTGATACTTCCGTATGCGTCTTCGATCTCGATCACGTCACCGGGTTTGATGGACTTGTCGAGCAGGATGATGATCCCGCTCACCAGGTTCGAGACCACTTTCTGCAGGCCGAAGCCGATCCCAAGCCCGAGCGCTCCCGAGAACACCGTCAAAACGCCCAGGTCGAAACCGCCGATCTTGAGCGCAATCAGGATTGCAGCCGCATAAAAGATGAAGCGGGCCAGCTTCGCCACCAGCACCTTCATCGAGGCCGGGAGGTTCGGTTCATGGCCGAGTCCGGCATCGAGGAAACGCGACGAGAGATTTGCCAGCCACAGGAGAAGGAAGAGGGCCACCACCCCGGACAAGATCGCCCACGGATTCACCCGCAGATCGCCGAGAGGCAGATTGTAATTCTGCAGGGCGGCCAGGACCGTCTCCAGCCTCCCGCTCAATTGCAGAGTGATCACGATCACCATCGCGGCTCCGACCAGGCGGGGAACCCACCTGCCCTTGGAGAGCGAGACCGCAAGGCGATACACCGCGTAGGCAGTCGCGATCAGGGCGGCATCGCGCAGGAGGGCCGCACCATCCAGGGACTGCCGCGCGCATAGATACGCCATCCACAGGATCACGGACGCGCTGACCGGGAATCCTCCAATCCGCCGGGTCGGGCTGAAGAATCGCTCACAGGCTCCCCGGCACTTGCTGCCCTCGGCAAACAGGGTCCGGGCCATGAGGAGGCTCATCACGGCCGCAAGAATCAGCGCTCCGCCAATCCATCCCCACTGCCAGTATTGCACCGGCCCCTCCCAGAGACCCTGCAAATTGATCCAGGCGGACTTCAGGAATTCGATTACGGCGTTCATGGGGAGCGGGGCGCACGCAAGGCCACGACCCACCACGCCACCCTGGTGTCCTGCGCGCTAAGAGCGTTGCATCATGGCGCGCAGGACCCTAGCGCCTGTCGCGGCCGGAAGTCCAGAACAAGGGCCCTGCCGCCGTCTTCACTTCCTCGGCGGATAGTCAAAGGCCTTGTCCGGCCGCGGCGGCGGCTCGGGAATCTTCGGGGGATCCTCCTCGATCTTCTTTCGCAGGTAGGCGACGGCCGCTTCCAGTTGCGCGTCCTTTCCAAGAAATGCCTGGTGGGGAAGATTATCGACCACGATGTCGGGCTGCACCCCCCGCCCTTCCACCAACCAGACCTTGGAGGGCGAGTACATCCCGGTTTCGGGGCTGCGCGCCATACCGCCGTCCACCAGCCGCGTGTTGCCACGCAGCCAGATTCCTCCGCCCCACGTCCGGGTCCCCACCAGGGGACCAAGCCCCAACCTGCGGAATCCCTCCGCGAAGGCCTCCCCGTCCGAAATCGTGTAAGCGTCAATGACAACCACCATGTGGCCGTTAAAGGCGTACTGCATGTTCGCGAAAGGCCGCCCGGTTCGCGATTTCCAGAACATCCACGGCTTGCGGCTCAGGCGCCCCAGGATCCAGCTGTCGATGTTCCCGCCGTAATTCTGCCGCATGTCGATCACGAGCCCCTTGCGATTGAACACGGGATAGTAGCCCTTCACGAACTCGGAGTAGTTGGAGGCCGACATGCCGCGCATATGGAAGTAGCCGATCTCCCCGTCGCCGAGTTTCTCGGTCTCCATCCGCCGCGTGTGCTCCCAGTTGCTCGTCTTCAGGTTCCGAAAGCCGCCCAGGCTGAGCGGCACCACGATCGACTTCCGGGTTCCCGGCACTTCCAGCCGGCGCGACTCCAGGAGGACCCTCTGGCCCGCCTTGTTGCGCAACAGAATCGCGATATCCGGAACCGAGATCGTGGCGGTCCCATCGATCGACAAGATGACGTCGCCCACCCGCAGTTCGACCCCCGGAGCGAGAAGCGGGGACAGGTCAGCCGGGTAATCGGGATCGGTTTCGTAAATGTGCCTGACAACGTATCCCTCCTCTCCCCGCTCCAGGCGGGCCCCGAGATAGCCCTGGGACGCTCCATCCGTCGCGTCCCGCACATCTCCCGACCAGATGTCGGTGTGCATCGCAGACAGCTCGCCCACCATTTGGCCAATCAAGTCGTCCAGTTCCCAGCGGCTCGTGAGGCGCCGCAGCAGAACCTCGTGCTTCCGGCGCACCCCGTCCCAGTCGACCTGGTGCATGGCAGGGTCGTAAAAGTAATCCCGGTGCATCCGCCACGCATCGGCAAACATCTGCCGCCATTCGTCGGCCGGACTGACATTGAGCGACAGTCCCGCAAAGCTCACCTTGGCCTGGGCGAAATTTGCAGGCGCTTTCCCGTTGGCAGGGAAGACGTGAAAGTCGTCCCCTTTCCGGACCAGGCAGGTCGTCCCATCGCCCGATATCTCGTAACCACCAACATCGCTGACCACGTTGGCCCACTTCTGCTTCTCGCCATCGCGTGTGATCGGGAAGGTCGTAAGGTGCCAGTCGCGGCCCAGTTCCAGTTCGGATCGGAGGTAATACAGATTTTCCTTCGCCACGGAGAGGCCCCGGTAATTTCCGGCCTCGAGGGGAGCGGCATGCAATCGTCCCGCCAGGCCGTCCACCTTGACGACCACCTGCTCCTTCTTCTCCTCGTTCTTCTTTTCCTCCTTCTTCTCCCCGTTCGCTCCCGCCGCCGGCTTCTTGGGCTCGACTTCCTTCACGGAACTCAGCTCGTCGTCAGGTCCGAAAGGGGAGCGCTGCCCACCCACCAGGTCCAGCAGGAAGAGGCTGGTCGTCTTGTCCAGCAAAGCCTCCGGCTGCCGCGCCCCCCACGGAGAGCCCTGCACCGACCGGAAGGTCCGGTCCGAGAGACAGTAGAGCCATTTGCCAGCCGCGCCGAAGGACGGGTTGTAACTGTCGAGTCGGTCGGTCGTCACGGCCACCGGCGGGTCCTCGCTTTGCGTGTCATGGAGGAAGATCCGCCTCACCCGGTTCTCCCCGACATCCACGAACGCCATCCAACGGCTGTCCGGCGACCACGCCAGATCGATGGAGTCCCACTCGTTGCCCTCGTAGGAGCGCGCCACCTCCCGGCTTTTACCGCTCGCAAGATCCAACAGCCACAGCACCTGGTTGCGATCGGTGTGCGCCAGGAGCTTTCCGTTCGGCGAGAGGATTCCTTTGTGGCGCGTGGTCGTGCTCCCTCTCGTGAGCCTCGTGGATTCTCCCAACCCGTTCGCCGCGTGCCGCCAGAATTCGATCTCCCCGCTCTGGTCGGAGAGAAAGAACACCTCGTCGGAGCCCGGAAAAAATTGGAGATCCCGATAGCGCGTCGCTGGATCTTGCGGAATCCGAACCACCCGCCCCGGCTTCACCGGAACCACAAACCCCCGCCCCCGCACCGTCACCGCCACTTCCTTTCCGTCGGGCGACAGGTAATAGCTCCCCAGATAGCGAAACGGATTCGCCACCCAGCGCTCCCGGGTCTGGTCGAAGTCCGAGGCGAGCCGGATCGGCACCACCCGCGTTTCGTCTCTCTCGACATCGTAAATCCACAGGTCGGCCCGGTTCTGGAAAACGATCCGGCCGGCCTGCAGGGAGGGCGTAAGCACATCCCATCCGGAAAACTTCGTGTGTTGCTTCAGGTCTTTCCCATCCAGGTCCATCGACCACAGGTTCATCGTGCCGTCCCGGTCGGTGGCAAAGTAGAGCCGGCCGTTCCACAACATCGGGGCGCGGCTCGTGCCGTCGTAGTCGCCCGTCAGCGGCAACGCTTCCTCTTCCCCCGCCGTGTAGCGCCAGAGATTCTCGATCAGCCCTCCCTTGTAGCGCTTCGCATGGCTCCCCTGCCGCGGCAGTCGCGTGAAGTAGATCGTCTTTCCATCCGGCGAATACACCCCGTCGCTCGCCTGCTCGAGCGGAACCACCGTCTTCCTGCCGCTCTCGATATCGATCACTGCCAGCTGGTGCGTGTCGCGCCGCGCAAAATACCACGTCGCGTAAACCAGTTCCGTCCGCGACTTCCAACCGACCGGATACGGCGCGCGGCGTCCGCTCACACCTTCGTAGGTCAGCCGAACCGGTTTCCCGCCCGCGATCGACATGATGTATATCTCGGTAGGCCCCTCGTACGACGCCGTGAAGGCGATCGTCGATCCCTCGGGCGAAATCTCCGGGAAACGTTCGCGCTCCAGGTGGGTCGTGAGCCGCTGCGCCGCCCCTCCCGCCGCCGGCACCTTCCACAGGTCCCCCTCCGCGTGAAACACCAGCGTGTCTCCGTGCAACGCCGGCTGGCGATAGTAGCCAAGCAATCCGTCCGCCCCGAAGGCGGGCAGGGGCACCGACAGCAGCACCATTGCCGAACAGACAATTCGTTTCATTGAAGGGTGAAGCAACGAAAAGGGCCATTCATCATCCACGCTCCCGGCGCGCAATCAATGACAATCCTTCCGGCTGGCCGCCAGGTCAGGGCGTGATGAGCGTCAGGTGGAGGCGATAGAAGGCCCGGGGGTGAGTGCTCCTCGGGAATACGACCAGGACATAGCCCGGTCCTGCCGGCGTGGTCGAAGATGGAGCTTGCCCCGTCCACGGCCCGGCGCCATCGCGGATGGCGACTACCTGCCAGGGCCCGGCGGCCAGATCATGCGTCTCCTCGATCTCGTAGCGCACATCGTCGGGCGGGGTCTCCGGAAGCTGCAGGCGCACCTCCACGCCCGGCTCCACGGTGAGCGCCGCGGCTCCCCCCACCACGCTCGGGTCCGTCCCGAGCCCATGCTCGGTGAGGTTGTCCCCCCCATCCCCGTCCGGGTCGTCCCCGGGGTCCCGCTGCAGAGGATCGCCCACCACCGACACGGTCTGCAGGAAGGGCGACTCCTTGAGGGTCGCTTCCAGTTCGCCCACCATCACGAACTCGCGTTCGTTCTTGCCGATGCTGGAGTTCAATCCGTGCAGGGCCAGGATGTTCGTCCCGTCCACCAGCACGCCGGGCGGGAGGGAGAATTCAGTGGTCTGGAAGGAAAGCGCGGCCTCATCGGGACGATCCGTGAGCGCCAGCGAATTCCATGCCAAGGTTCCATTCGGGACATTGCCTCGGGCCACTTCGATTCCATTGATGCAGGCCACGAACCCGTCGTCGTACTTCATCCGCAGGGTGAGGCCGAGGACGCGTCCCACCTGGCTGAGATTAAACGGGATTCGCACGTAACATCCGGCCGCCACTTCATACATCGCGTTCTCCACGTCCATCCCAATCAACGGCAGGTAGATGCGGCGGCTCGAAGGGCCGTTGTTGGCATCATAGCCCACCCCCTGCACGCCGCTCTGCCAGCCGGTGTCGTCGAATCCGATCGCCTGCCACAATCCATCCGCCAGACCATCCAGCGGAGCGTGGGCCGTGATGGCGGCTCCGGACACCACGAGAACCTCCTGCTGAAATCGAGCCGTCAATTCGACTTCCGCAAAGGTCTGCACGCCTCCGTCATCGACCACCAGCCGAAGCGACACCGCCTCGGGGCCTCCGAAGGTCAGATCGGGCTGCGCCGCACTGGCATCCGAAAGCTGGCCGTTGCCGGACAGAACGGTCCAGTCATACGCGAGGGACGGCGGAGCGGGCACCCCGTCGTCGGTGATGGCCGGACTCAGCGTCAGCGCGATGTCGTAAATATTGCGGTCGGGCCCGAGATCGATCGCCGCTCCGCGATTCGCATAGACCTTCGCGGCTCCGCTTGCCTCTACCGAGACGAAGAGGTCGTCCTCCGCCGTGGCGGCACCGGAATCGGCCTGCAGGCGCAGCTGATACAGCCCGGCGCCGCTGAACTCGCACCGGGTCGATGCCGTACCGGGAGACGAGAAGGTCGCGGTCTCCCCCGGCGGCGCCTGCAACACCTGCCACGAAATCGTCCCTCCCGCCGCGCTGCCCTCAATGACAAGTCCCACGTTCTCCGGGAGGCTCACCCCCGCATCGGCGGGCGAGAGGATCTCCGCCGTGAGAGTGCTCACCACCGGGACGGTTCCGCTCAGCGTATAGGTTCCCAGACTCCCGTAGTCGCTCCACCCCGTGGTTGGATCCCCCGTGCCCACTCCGTCCACTTCCAGGTAGTAGGTCCCAGCCGCCACCGTGCCGTTGAGGGTGGCGTCCAGACTCGTCAGCGGGTCTGCGATTGCGACTTGTCCCCCCTGGGAATCGAGCAGACGCAGGCGGATGTCCAGGTTCGGGTCGGTCGTGAAGTTTGTCCCCGTGATCGAGAGGGCACCACCCTCCGTGTCGAACGAAAAGACGTCCACGTCGGCAGTGCGCTCGATCAAGCCGCTCGCTGTCACGGCGTCGCCGCCGGGCCGCGTCACGGGCGTCGCCGAACCGGTCGATCCGGAATGGTCATCGACCTGGTAACCGAGCCCGTTGCGGCTGGCCGCGATGATGGCGAGGTCATCCTCGGTATTGTTGGCGTCCGTATACTCGCCCTTGCCAAAGTGCGAAACGGTCACCTGGTAGGCAGCTCCCATGATGGGCCCCCAGCTGGTCGCGCCGCTGCCGTGACCGCTGTAATAGTCTGCCCCGCTGTCGCCGTCGTGGCGCAGGCCGAGGTTATGTCCAACCTCGTGCGAGCCCGCCTCCGCCGCGAACGGTGCGTGGGGATTTCCGCCGGAGAGCAGTTGATCCGTGAACACCCAGGCCGGTTCGTCGTACAGGGAACTCCCGAAAATGTCGATGTAGGCCACTCCTCCCGCTACCCCGTACCACTCGTTGTCGGGCGTGAAGATCACCATCGCCTTGCGATTGGTGGCATACGAATCGTAGACGCTTCGATCCGTGGTGACGTTGACGTTGAAGGGCCGGTAGTCCTCCGACATCGTTTCCCACACCAGTTGGATCTGTGCGTTCGAATAACCGGCCCCGCCCGCCACGATGTCGGCGTTGTTCGTGTAGGAGGCATTCCACTGCGTGCCCGAAACCGTTTCCCCGTCGAAATCGAGATAGATCACACCGTTGGCCCCGGGCAGGCTGTTGAAGATCGGTTGGGCCTCCGCAACTTCCAGGGTGGAATCCGCCCCGGGGTCGGGATCCGGCGAACCAGGCACCGAGATTGGGGGCAGCCCCGCTGCGACACGCGCGTCACGAGCAGAGACACAGAGCACCGCGCTCCTTTCACGCTCTTCCATCGTTCCGCCATCGCTGTTTCCGGATAACACCCACACCTTGCCAAATTCGTCGTTTTCCAGGCGCCCTTCCCACCGCTCGCCATCGGAAACGAGGAAGAGCCGCCCTCCTCCCCGTAGTTGCCCCGAGATCGTGACTCTCCCGTCCGCCTTCACACTTCGTTTCACTACTCGCACCGTCCGTCGTTCCCCCGGCACCAGTTCGAGGGTCACGACTTCTCCCTCTTTTGAAGCAATGGTTCGCGTTACCGAGCGAGTCTCCGCGACCGCTCGGCGATCCCGGGGAGGCGGATTCGAATGAAGACAAGATCCGTCACAGAAATGCCCCGGAGGGGCCTTCGGATGGCCCACCGAACCGTCCCCATCGCCGGCGGCCGATCCATCCAGCGCGCGGGAAATCAGGATCGGCACGACGACAACCGCAGCCGCCAGGAGTGCGCAGCACGCGTGGGGGGATCTCATTTTGGGGATTAATTCTTTGGGAAAACAAAACCCTATAATATTGCAACTCGGTTGTCGCGCCGTAACTCGGGGCTTCCCCGCGACAAGGCCAAAATCGAACCGGCCAGGGATACGCGCGGGCGGTTCTCGCTGATCTCCCCACGTCGAAGCGGGCCGGGGCGGCCGGACTGCTTCCGGCAAACCCTCTTGCCTGGGTGGGCCCACCAATCCCGCCATGGTGCGACCCCTTTCGTATCGATGTGTATCCCGGCGCAACTCGGTGGCCATCGCCGGGTTTCTGTGCTAACGATTCCGCCTGCAGCCGCCATGAGCCGAATTCCCCTCTATCTGATCGCCCTTGCCGCGCCCCTCTCCGCCGGGGTGACCTTCAACGAGCACATCGCGCCGTTGATCCACGAAAACTGCACCGGTTGCCACCGGCCGGAGCAATCCGGACCGTTCTCCCTCATCACCTACCCCCAGGTGAAGAAGCGCTCCGGCACCATCGAGGAGGTCCTCCTCGACCGCTACATGCCGCCGTGGAAGCCGACCAATACCAACATCCACTTTGCCAACGATCGCCGCCTGAGTAAGCAGGAGATCGCGCTCTTCACCAAGTGGGTGGAAGCGGATTGCCCCGAGGGCGATCCCAAGAAGAAGCCCAAGGCCCCGGAATTTCCCAGCGGCTGGTATCTGGGCGAGCCCGATCTGGTCGTCACCATGAATGGCAAGTTCGAGGTTCCGGCCGAAGGGCGCGACATCTACCGCTCCTTTGTCTTTCCGCTCCAACTTTCCGAGGACAAATGAGTCAAGGCCGTGGAACTGCGTCCCAAGGCCAGGTCCGCGGTCCATCACGCCCTCTTCTTCATCGACCCCAGCGGAGATGCCCGCAGGCGGGATGGGCGCGACGGCAAGGCCGGCATCCGTGGCATGGGATTCCGGCCCAGGCAGCGTGCCGGAGCAGGATTCAGCTCGGCCGCCTTCGATGGTTCGGACGGACTGGGAGGGCACGTTCCCGGGGCCACTCCCGCCAAGCTTCCGGGCGACCTCGCCATGTTCCTTCCCAAAGGGTCGGACGTCGTGATGCAGACGCACTTTCATCCTTCCGGCAAGAAGGAGACCGAACAGGCGGAGCTTGCGCTCTACTTTGCCGACAAGGCCCCGGAAAAAAATCTCGTCGCCATTCAAGTCCCACCCGCGTTCGGATTCACCAAGATGAACCCCAGACCGATCCCGGCCGACGAGAAGAACTACGTCGTGGAAGACAGCTTCACCTTTCCCGTGCCGGTCGACGCGATTCAGGTCAACGGCCACGCCCACTACATTTGCCGTAAGATGAAGATGACCGCCACCCTGCCCAACGGGAAGGAGGGCGTCCTGCTCGACATCCAGGACTGGGACCTCGACTGGCAGGACAGTTATCAGTTCAAAAAACCGATCTCTCTCCCCGCCGGCACCGTCCTCAAGACGCGCCTCGTCTACGATAATTCCACCGGCAACACCGAGAATCCCTTCGATCCGCCCAGGCAAATCAAGTGGGGACCGGAATCCGACGATGAGATGGGCAGCATCACCCTGGTCGTTGTCCCGAAGTACAAAAGAGACGCCCAGAGGCTCACAGACGCCCAGAGCGCGCAAATGATAACAGGTGTGGTCCAGGCCGTGCCGGGCGCGGCTGAATTCATCGAGCGGGCCCGCAAGACTTTGCTCAACGTCAAGTTCTATGACCGGAACAAAGACGGCCTGATTCAGTTCCAGGAAGTCCCGGCCTACTCGCGGGCCGACATCTTCGGCCGCTTTGACAAGAACAAGGACAAGATCCTCGACGAAAAGGAGCAGCCCGCCTTGCAGACCCACCTCGATTCCCTGACAGGCGGCATCCCTCGGCCGAAACGCTAGGCGCCAGATTTCATATGATCTCGCGCCTTACCGGCCTTCTCCTGCTCTCCGCGCTCTTCGCGGCGGGCGAGCAGGTGGAGAAACTGGTCCTCACGGACCTCACCGGCCGCAAACACGATCCCTTCGCCGCGAAGGACACCGTGGCGGCCGTCCTCGTCTTCGTCAGCGTGGATTGTCCGATCGCGAACTTTTACCAACCGTCCCTCCGCAAGCTGGCCGCCAAGTTCGGAGCGCGCGGCGTCGTCTTCTTCCAGGTCCACCCCGATCCGGATCTCGAGGCGGCCGACGCCAAAAAGCACGCCGCGGAGTACGGCCTCAGCGTCCCCGTAATCATCGATGCCGGGCAAGCCCTGGTGCGGCGCCTCGACGCCGAGGTCACCCCGGAGGCCTTCGTTCTCACTCGCGACCACGCCGTCGCCTACCGCGGCCGCATCGACAATACCTACACGACCTTTGGAAAGCGACGCCCGAAGCCGACCAAGCGCGACCTCGAGGCGGCCCTCACCGCCGTGCTCGCCGGAAAAAAAGTCCCCACGCCGAAAACGAAGGCGATCGGTTGTCAGATCTTCGTCGAGAAATAAGTGGCATGACCATCTCGGTCACGAATCACGACCGGGACGGTGCCACAACTCCTTACTTTTTGGGCAGCACCCAGATGTGCCGGTAGAAGACCGGATTTCCGTGGGCCTGCAGGAAGATGGGGCCACCCTCGTCGCTCTTCAGCGGCCCGTGCACCGGAGCGGCGGTTGTATGGGTTTTGGCCATTTCCTGGTTATCGTGCACGATCACCCCGTTTAGCTTCACCGTCATGCGCGGCCAGGCCGTCCGCTTGCCGTCCTTGTCAAACTTGGCGTGGGTGTAGTCGACGTCGTAGGTTTGCCAGGTGAGCGGGGGCAGGCACATGTTGACCCTGGACTTGGCAATCGAGTAGATGCCGCCGCACTCGTTCATCAGCCCTTCGAGCCCGAACGAATCGAGCACCTGTGTTTCCCAGCGCCCCTGGTAGTAGACGCCGCTGT
>Ga0310121_10001684_pt1 | contig 22067 bp, 17 predicted proteins | sample CB27_Tmax_986_MG_FD_203504 | JGI IMG/M metagenome (GOLD analysis project Ga0310121, IMG submission 203504) | Marine microbial communities from Western Arctic Ocean, Canada - CB27_Tmax_986 | ecosystem: Environmental > Aquatic > Marine > Oceanic | place: Canada: Western Arctic Ocean | collected...
ATCAGAGCCGTCGGTTGCTGGCTACGATTGGCATTTGTTGCCTCTTGTTCCATCACCGGCATTCTTTTTCGTGCGCGCGAAGTACGATGAACTATGGGTTGCTTTTCAACGGCGTGACGAATATTGAACTAAGCCACCGTAATAATTAAGCCACCGTAATACTGTCATCCAGATAGACATCCTGAATCTTATTTAACAGATTCACACCATCTTTCATGGGCCGTTGAAACGCTTTGCGGCCGCTGATCAATCCCATCCCCCCGGCGCGTTTGTTAATGACCGCGGTAGCGACCGCTTCTGCCAAATCCGACTCGCCGCTGGAAGCACCGCCCGAATTGATCAACCCGATGCGACCCATGTAGTTGTTGATCACCTGGTAACGACATAAATCAATCGGATGATCGGAACTGAGCTTTTCGTAGACCGACGGATGCGTCTTGCCGAAATCAATGGCGGTGTAGCCACCGTTGTTCGTCGGCAATTTTTGCTTGATGATGTCTGCCTGGATGGTCGCACCTAAATGATTCGCCTGGCTCGTGATATCGGCGGCGGCGTGGTAATCGGTCCCAGCTTTCTGGAATCCGCTATTGCGCAAGTAACACCAAAGGACCGTCGACATTCCTAGCTCATGCGCCATCTCGAACGCTTGCGACACCTCAATCAATTGGCGATTTGATTCTGGTGAGCCGAAATAGATCGTCGCCCCAACTGCTGTCGCTCCCATGTCGTGGGCTCTTTTGATTGAGCCAAACATCACCTGGTCATGCGTTGCGGGATAAGTCAACAATTCGTTATGGTTGATTTTGACCAGGAACGGAATTTTGTGCGCGAATTTGCGAGCCACGGCTCCCAAAACTCCAAAAGTGGACGCCACTGCATTACACCCGCCTTCGATGGCCAGCTCGACGATGTTCTCGGGGTCGAAATAGATGGGATTCGGTGCAAAGGATGCCCCGGCCGAATGCTCAATGCCCTGGTCGACTGGGAGAATCGAAACGTACCCGGTTCCCGCTAAGCGGCCCGAGTCGAACAGCCGCTGGAGGCTGGCCAAAACCCGGGGGCTCCGGTCCGTTGGCCCAAACACCCGGTCAACAAAGTCGGGTCCGGGTAGGCTCAATTCGTCGCGGGAGATCGTCTCGCACTTGTGTCCCAACAATCCCTTGGCTTTATCCCCCAGTATGTCTTTTACCCAGGACATGATATCTCCTCATATATCATATAGTTAGTCTTTTACTGTATCTTGGAGAGCTATTGTCGGGTTGAAGAAAGCCAGTGGCAACCCCAATCAAACCGCCACGTCGACAAATTTAAACGTTTGCGCATCAAACAAGCCTTGATCGCTAAGCTTGAGTTCGGGGATGACCAACAATGCCAAGAAGGACAGCGTCATAAACGGCGCCCGCAAAGGAGTGCCCCAGGAGCGAGCCAATGACTTGAGCGAACCGTACTCCGCGGCAACTTCGTGGCACGACCGCGTCGACATCAAACCGGCAATCGGCAGTTCTAGCGAAGCATATTCAGAACCATCAGCGGCTGCCAGTCCACCCTGGTTGGCAATGACAAAATTTACGGCCGCACAGAGATCATCCTCCGTGGTGCCGACCGCCACAATGTTGTGGCAATCATGTGCGACAGACGACGCAATGGCGCCCCGTTTCAAGCCGACCCCATGGACAAAACCGACGGCAGGTCGACGGTCCTGGTAGCGGTTGATGACGGCGATTTTCAAGACGTCGGCGTCAGGATTGGACACAAATTGGCGGTCAACGACTTTGGCTTCCACAATGGAGCTGCCGGTAAAAAGTTCACCGTCTTTGACCTCAATCGCGCGGATACGATTGGATGTCGCCGGCAACCGAAATTCGTCAACCGTTTTCGGTTGGGCTAGGAAGTTATTGATAGGCGTGACCTCGTGGCCTGCCAACCGTGATGTACCCTCTTCGGCAACCAGCTGGCCGTCAATCCAAGTCCTCAATACGCCAAAGTTATCGAGATCATCAACCTCGACAAAATCGGCGGGGTCTCCCACACGGAGCAGTCCCACATCCAAGTCGTAATGCATGACTGGATTCACACACGCTGCTTGCAACGCGTTGAGTGGATCGATGCCTCACGCCACGGCATCGCGAACCAGGTGGTTGATGTGTCCGACCAGCAGATCGTCAGGATGCTTATCGTCGCTGCAAAACATGATCGAGTCTGGCTGCTCGTCAATCAACGTGTAGATTTGCGTCGAAATTACGGGCGGCCGATCCCTGACGGATTTGGATATCACAGCCCGCCGCCAGCTTATCGAGGGCCTCCGCTTTGGAGGTACATTCATGATCGGTTGACATACCGGCTGCGACGTACGCCTTCGCCTCATCACGTCGGAGTCCCGGTGCGTGGCCGTCAACTGGTTTGCCCCGATCCAGCGCGGCCTGAATCTCAGCCACGACTTCAGGGTCGGCAGCGAGCACACCCGGATAGTTCATCATCTCACTCAGGTAACCCAATCGTTCATCATCCAGCAATTCGGCGACAAGGCGGCTGTCGAGATTTGCACCTGCGCTCTCAAAGGGTGTCGCCGGCACGCAGGACGGCACGCCAAAGCAAATCTTTAGCGGCGTATGGGTAGCATCCTCCAGCATGAACTGGATCCCTTTTACCCCCCAGCACGTTGGGATTTCATGGGGATCGGAGACGGTCGCCACGGTGCCGTGCACGACCGCCGCCTGGGCAAAGTGCGTTGGCGTCAGCATCGAACTTTCCACATGAAATGTGGGAATCCACGAAGCCGGGAATCAAGTAGAGGCTAGGCGCGGAAGTTTCCTCGGTAATGTCGGCGATCCGGCCATTTTCAGTGGTCACCGTGGCGGGATACACACGGCGGCCCAAGAGATCAACCAGCTTCCCCCGAATTCTGTGGGCGATTGCCATCCTGGCCGACCATTATTTGCTTTTGCGATGCTGCGACGCCCAAACCGGGTCTTGATGCGAATCCCCGGAAGAGCCGAACCAGCGGGTAAGCGTCATCTTTTGACGCGTGTAGAAATGCACGCCTTCCCTACCCTGGATGTGCAAATCACCAAAGAACGACTGGTTCCATCCGGTAAACGGCAACCAGGCCATGGGCGCGGGCACACCGACATTGATACCGATCATACCTGCGTTGAAACGCATCTTGAATTCCCTGGCCGCATGTCCGTCACGCGTGAAGATCGAAGCGCCGTTGCCGTACTGGCAAAGGTCACCGACGGCGATCGCCTCTTCGAGGTCGCCGGTTCGTATCACAGAAAGCAGCGGGCCAAAGACCTCTTCTTGAGCCAATCGCATGTCGGCAGACACACGGTCGACAACGCTAGGGCCAATCAGGAATCCTTCAGAATCAAATTCGCGGCGTCCGTCGAGTGCGATGTTAGCGCCTTCTTCAGCAGCGACCTCCAGATAGCCCGCCACGCGATTGACAGCGTCTAGATTAATGAGCGGTCCCATATCGACACCGGTTCCGCCATCGGTCGGGCCGACCTCAAATTTTCCAGCGTAATCGCAGAGTCCTTCAACTAGCGGATCGGCAATTTTGCCAATGCCCACCGCAACACTTCCGGCCATACAGCGTTGTCCCGCACATCCGTAAGCTGAGGCACTGAGCGCTTTAACGGCCAGATCGACGTCGGCGTCCGGCATGACGATCATGTGGTTTTTCGCGCCCCCGGCCGCTTGCACTCGCTTGCCGTGTCGTGTGCCCGTCTCATAAATGATCTTGGCCACACGGGTCGAACCCACGAAGGAGATGGCCGCCACTTCCGGCGCGGTAATCAATTGCTGCACGCAATCGGCTCCGCCATGCACTAGGTTGAAGACGCCAGCAGGGAGGCCAGCTTCCTCAATTAATTCGCCCAACCGAATTGCCGACAGCGGCACTTTCTCAGATGGTTTGAGGATAAACGCGTTCCCGCAGCTAATCGCGACCGGAAACATCCACAACGGTACCATCGACGGAAAATTATAGGGTGTGATACCAACGCAAACGCCGACTGAATGTCGAACCGTCTCGCCGTCCACGTCCGCCGCGATATTCGGTAAAGTGTCGCCTTGGATCATCGTGGGAACCGACGCCGCGAACTCCACCATTTCCAGACCGCGCTTCACCTCCGCACGAGCCTCGGGCAGAGTCTTACCGTGCTCACGCGTTACCAACGCGGAAAGATCTTCAAACTGTTCATCCATCAAGTGATGCAAGCGAAACATTACGCGAGCCCGGTCGACGACCGGTGTCGCTGACCATTCAGCCTGCGCGGCACTGGCCGAGGCAATGACTTCGCCAATCTCACTTGCCGTGCATACAGGGACTTGCCCAATCACTGTTCCGCGGGATGGGTTGTAGACGTCGGTCCATTGATCCGTTTGGCTGGTCTTCCACTGGCCGCCGGACAGATAGGGAACTTTCTCTATTTTTTCTGAAGTTGCCAAAGATGACATCAATAGGTGCCTCAATCGGGATTGCAGGCTTCATGGCCGTAACACACATGAAATGGTATCATCCGTCTACTCACTGTCCAGACGGAAGGAGGAACCAGCTATGCCTCGCAACGTTCGTGGCGCCTTGATTCAGGCGACACTCTCGGAGCCAGCCACGTCACCTGTGGAAAAAATCAAGCAATCGATGATCGACAAACATGTCGATTTGATCGCCCAGGCCGCTGCAAAAGGGGCTCAGGTCCTCTGCCTGCAAGAACTCTTCTACGGGCCCTATTTCTGCGCTGAACAAGACCCCAAATGGTACGAATTAACCGAGCCGATTCCGGACGGCCCCACGACCAGGCTGATGCAGGATCTGGCCCGCAAACATCAAATGGTCATGGTCGTACCGATGTACGAGGAAGATCTCACGGGGGTTTATTATAATTCGGCGGCTGTCATTGACGCGGATGGAAGCTACCTCGGCAAATTCCGTAAGATTCATATTCCGCATTGTGCTCCCGGTTTTTGGGAGAAGTTCTACTTTCGCCCCGGCAACTTGGGCTATCCAATCTTCGAAACGCGCGTTGGCAAGATAGCGGTCTATATCTGTTACGATCGCCACTTTCCCGAAGGCGCCCGATGTTTGGGCCTCAACGGCGCGGAACTCGTTTTTAATCCCTCGGCCACCGTTGCTGGTTTGAGTGAGTACCTGTGGAAGTTGGAACAACCGGCTCATGCTGTGGCCAACCAATACTTCGTCGGCGCGATCAATCGTCCCGGTTTTGAGGACCCCTGGCGCATTGGCGAATTCTACGGGCAGAGTTACTTCTGCAATCCACGTGGGCAGATCATGTGTGAAGCCAGCCGCGACACGGATGACATCGTGATTGCGGACATGGACCTAGACATGATCCGTGAGGTCCGCAATACGTGGCAGTTTTTCAGAGATCGGCGTCCGGAGACCTATGGCGAGATGGTGGTGTTGTGAGTCAAGGACACATCATCTATGGGCTCGATGATCGTCCGAGTTTAGGCCGAGCGTCGATTCTTGCCCTACAACATGTCCTTACCATGTTCGGATCCACGGTGTCGGTCCCGCTGTTGTTTGGACCAGCCATGGGCATGTCACCGGAACAGATCGGCGTCTTGATCTCGTCGGTGATGCTCTGCAGCGGCGTGGCCACGTTAATCCAAACGACGTTCGGTTCTCGACTTCCCATCGTCCAAGGGGTCTCCTTTTCCTTCATCGGCGCTTTCTTTGGCATCATCGGTACGGTGAGCGCCAGCGGCGGTGGTCCGGAAGAAATCATGCAGGCGATCGCTGGAGCGGTGATGGGCGGAGCCCTGTTTGAAATGTTGATCGGTTTTTCCGGGCTGATGGGCCGGGTGCGACGGATCCTGTCGCCGGTGGTTGTGGGGCCCGTGATCATGTTGATCGGCCTGGCCCTGTTTCAACATGGAGCCCCGAAGGCCGGGACCGATTGGGCCATCTCAGGATTGACCATCGTGTTGGTGATTTTGTTCTCTTTGGTGCTGGCCAAGGGCAATCGCTTTTTCCGCCTCTTTCCCATCCTGTCGGCGATCGTGATCATGGTCACCCTTTGTTGGACGCTGACCGCGGCCGGTGTTTATACAGCGGGAAGCCCGTCCTTCGTCGATCTTACCGCCGCCGCGAATACGCCGTGGGTTCGCCTGAGTTTTGGTGAGGTCTTTTTCCCTTGGGGAATGCCATCGTTTAATCTTGGATTTCTGGTGGCCGTGCTCGCCGGGTATCTGGCTTCGATGATCGAATCGTTTGGTGACTATCACGCCTGCAGCCATATGACTGGCGGTGGCGATCCCACGCCGACGCAGATTTCGCGCGGGATCGGTTGCGAGGGCATTGGCTGCTTTCTCACCGGCGTGTTCGGCGGCTTTAGTTCGACCAGCTACTCAGAGAACATTGGATTGGTTGGTCTAACGGGCGTCGGTAGCCGGTATGTAGTGCAGCTTGGAGGCGTGATCCTGGTGGTCGTCGGATTGTTTGGCAAGTTCGGTGCGTTGGCGGCCAGCATCCCGGGACCCGTCGTCGGGGGTCTTTATTGTGTCTTGTTCGGCATGATCAGCGCTGTGGGCGTTCAGCAACTGGCCAAATGTGATCTCAACAGCAATCGAAATCTATTTATCGCCGGTTTCGCGCTGTTCATGGGGCTGAGTGTGCCGGCCTACTTTGCCTCCACCGCGTCAACCGACGGGATGCAAGTCGGTCAGACATTGGCCATGTATCAACCAACCGCGGCATCTCTACTGGAGAAAATGCCTTCCTCCGTTGCCGGCGTCGTGGTGGCGATCGGTTCGACCGGCATGGCGGTAGCTGCCATACTGGGGATTCTGTTGGACAATCTTATCCCCGGGACTCCCCAGGAACGTGGCCTGGTCGTCGAATCCGCTGGGGCTACGGAGAACCAGTCATGACAGCGGGCAAAACGTCGTCCTGGCAATTGCCGATCATCGATCATCAACCCCAGCCGTACAGCGGTCCAGCGAAGCAAGAGGTCGTGGCGCTTCGCCAACAGTATGTGTCACCCGGCGTCATCACCTACTACCGTGACCCTTTAATGATCGTCGAAGGGCATATGCAGTATGTCTATGACGAACGGGGTTCACGCTATCTCGATGCCTTTGCCGGAATCGTGACGGTGAGCGTGGGGCATTGCCATCCGAAGGTTATTGAAAAAGTCCAACAGCAGTCCGGACAGCTTCAGCACACGACCACGATTTACCTTCATCCCGGTCTGGGCCAAATGGCAGAAAAGCTGGCCAGCAAAATGCCCGTTGGGTTGTCGAAGACTTACTTCACCAACTCGGGGAGCGAGGCGAACGAGTTGGCCGTGCTGTCGGCTCGCGAGTTTACCGGCAACAAGGATGTTATTGCGCTTCGCAATAGCTACCACGGCGGGACCTCGGTCCCCATGTCGTTGACGGCACACGGAACCTGGCGTTTCAAAAGCAATACGACGACGGACATTCACCACACACATGCGGGATATTGCTATCGTTGTCCTTACGGTCTCACTTATCCATCCTGTGATTTGAAGTGTGCCCATGATGTCGTGGAGGTGATCAAGTACGAAACGCCGGGGGAAGTGGCGTGCTTTATTGGTGAACCGATTCAAGGGGTCGGCGGTACGGTGAGTCCGCCACCGGAGTACTTTGGCATTATTTACGACGCGATTCGCCAGCACGGCGGGATCTGCATCGCCGACGAGGTGCAGGGAGGTTTTGGCCGCACCGGGCATCATTACTGGTCCCATCAGAACTGGGATGTGGTCCCAGATATGATCGTGATGGCCAAGGGGATCGGAAACGGGGTGCCGCTAGGAGCCATGACAACGCGTCCTGAGATTGCTGAGGTGATGGCCAACCGGATTCATTTCAACACGTTTGGGGGAAATCCGGTCAGCATGATCCAGGGACTGGCCACTTTGGAGGTGATTGACGAAGAGAACATCCAGCAGAACGCTTTGGAGGTCGGCAACCATCTGCAACAAGCCCTTTCTGAGCTTCAGCAAAAACACGATTTGATCGGCGAGGTCCGAGGTCTAGGATTGATGTTGGGCGTGGAATTGGTTCGCGACCGGAAGACGAAGGAGCCCGCCACGACGGAAACGGCCGATGTGTTGGAGTTGGCCAAAGAACGTGGGCTGCTGTTGGGCAAGGGTGGATTGTTCGGCAACACTTTGCGGATCAAGCCGCCGATGTGCATCACCAAGGATGACGCCGATTTTATCGTGGCCTGTCTGGATGAAGCGTTGGAGTGCATTAACAACTGATCGGTCTAACTGAATCAACTAGAGCGCCTTTCACAACAGGGAGGCTAGGCTCCCGCCGAGCCGCTTGTATCCAACTCAAAAGGACTCAGCGCAAACGGCACTCTCCGAATATTGGCTTCTTAAATAGGCTCTAACACAATCGACGGCACGACAATTGAAGGAGAACAGCGATGGCAGATCTGAGTACAACGGTAAACGGATTGAAGATGCCCAATCCCTTTGTCATTGCATCGGGACCTCCGGGCACGAATGCCAATGTGATTTGCAAGGCCTTTGAAGAGGGTTGGGGCGCCGTCATCTGCAAGACAGTCAGCCTCGACGCGGAGAAAGTGACTAATGTCTATCCGCGATACGCACGCTTGCGCTCACGTGAGACGAACGAGATTGTCGGGTGGGAAAACATCGAGTTGATCAGTGACCGGCCATTTGCCACTTGGATCGAGGAGTTTAAGCAGATCAAGGACAAGCATCCGGGTGGGGTGCTGATCTGCTCGATCATGGAAGAGTACAACGAGGACGCCTGGTTGGAAATCGTGGAGCGATGTCAGGAGGTTGGCGCGGACGCGTTCGAATTGAACTTCTCCTGCCCACACGGCTTGCCCGAGCGCAAGATGGGTTCGGCGATGGGAGAAAACCCGGACATCCTGGAAGAGGTGGTTGGTTGGGTGATGAAGGCTGCAAAAGTACCGGTTTGGGCCAAGATGACTCCCAACGTCACGCACATCGAGGATCCCACGCGAGCCGCATTTCGAGCCGGTTGCCAGGGGGTTAGCGCGATCAACACGATTCGCAGCGTGGCGTCAGTGAACCTGAAAACGCTGCGCCCTGAGCCGAGTATTGCCGGCTACACGACCCCTGGTGGCTATTCCTGCCAGGCGGTTCGGCCGGTTGCCTTGCGGATGTGCATGGAGATTGCCAAGGTAATTCGCGATGAATTTCCAGGGCGCACGCTGAGCGGCATTGGCGGAATCGAAACGGGAGGAGACGCGGCCCAGTTCATTCTCTTGGGCGCCGACTCGGTTCAGGTCTGCACGGGCGTCATGAAGATGGGGTATGGATGCATCAAGCCGATGTTAGAGGAACTCTCCGCTTTCATGGACAAACATGAATTCAACACAATCGCCGATTTCCAAGGTCACAGCGTGCAATTCTTCACGACGCATGCTGATCTGGTCCGGCGGCAGGCCGAGGAAAAGGCCGCCGAGAAGGCCATGAAGGTGGTGACGGCTGACGAGCAGTGGAGCGGGAATGATTTTGTTGAGCAAAGTGATGCCTTGGCTCGAGGATAGCATCAAGCGGCAAGAGCAAGATGCGCAGAGCGAAGACGCAAGTCTTTGGTTGCTGCGCACAAAAATTCAGCTAGCAAAAGACCATTGCTGGAAACGCGAGGGCGCACGAGGAGCGACCGCCCATGATTGATAGCTGAGGAGAGGAGTCGTAGACCAAAAGAACGTCGGTGTGATGCGGATTTGTTCCCAAAATGCTGTCGAATGTCACTTCGCCGGAGCCGTGAACTTGCATGTACGGATTCGCGGGATGGTCGAGGGTCTTAAGTTCATGGGTCTTGTGGAGGGTGACCAGGTGCCCGCTCTGCTCCAGAATGCGGTAGCTGGTGCGTTCGATGGCTTTGAATTCAGCAACGGTGCGTTCCGCTGGCTCAAACTGGCCGAACCCGTGCCTGAAATATGGAATTCTTGCTGTGCGGAGCGAGGGGAAACCACGTCCAAAGGGACTGTGGTCATCACGCTCGATTTGGGACACGGTGGTCTCATTTTCCTCCGCCCATGCAGGCTGTCCTTTCGAATCGAGGTTTTCCATGACGAGCATCCCAAGCGGACCCAGCAGGTAAGGTAAGTGTTCTTCACCCTCGAAATCTTGGACATCGCCGAATTCGGATACGACCGCTTTGCCGCTGTCACGAACATGTTGCGGAAAGCGGCCGAATCGTCCGAAGCCCGGTTCGTCAGACGATTCGTGTTTGCTTAGCACCCCGCTGTAGTTGAGCGCCACACGTGCGTCGCTGCTCGGACCTTTCGTCACCGAGACCAGACAAATCGCCGGTGTCACACGCGCCGCCAATTGCGGGCCCTCCAGCTTGTCATCGGCACCTTCGGTTTGTGGGGCGATCCCGTGCTGTTGCATCATGGATCGCAGTTGATTCGAGGGCACGGCAAAGCCAATCGATGTCAATTCCACCCCGGATAGCTTGGTCGTCGCCACACCCACCACCTGGCCAAACGTGTTGACCACAGGTCCGCCGCTGTTGCCAGGGTTAATGGCCGCGTCGATTTGGAATTGTTTACCTCCCGGTTTCGCCATGATTCCGGCAATCGTACCCCGTGTGATTTTTACGCCCGTGCCCAACACGTTGCCCAGGGGAAAACCGACGGCGCGGACTTCCTGGGCGAGCTGCACCTGGTCCGAATCGGCAAGCGGAAGCACCGCTAAATTCTGTTCGTTGATCTGAAGAATGGCGAGATCCCATTGCGTATCGACAGCAACCACTCGCGCCGGAAATTCACGATACCGAGGCTCACTTCAATTTGCTTCGCGTCTTTGACGACGTGGGCACAGGTCATCAAATGTCCGTCGGCAGCAACAACAAAGCCGGTACCGTATCCTTCCTGATCCGGCTCAGCCATTCCCCCGCTCGGCTTGTGCTCGAAGACGTGATACGTACAGGTCCCGTCCGTCCGTTGGATCGTGTCAACGATTTCAGCTTTGATTTGAATCTCATAGACATGGGTGGTTCCCGGCTGCCACCCGTATTTCAGCAGTGCCGGCTTCGCCGTGCCAGTCGGCGCGTCGGGCCGGAATCCAGCGGGAGCATTCCCTTGCGGCGGATCGGCAACGCTTGAGACGCTATCCGCCGGCGGAGTTATCGAATCTTTTGGGGAACGATCCGGTTGAGCTGTCGCCGTCACCGAATCCGCCGGGCGAAGGACGTCATTTGCGGCAATCTGAGGGGGAATGAGGGGGTTCTCTTGACCAACCTTCTGTTTACCCATAAATGTGACGGTTACCAAGACAACCGCCCCGATCAGAAACACCAGCCCGATCCCGCCTGCCAGCAGTCCTATGACCAGGATCGTTTTCGCGCGCATCGTGTCGTCTTGGTCAGAGGGTGAAGTCAGGTGCGGGCTCGCGGGCTGCGATTCACTGGAGGCGTGCAGAGGTTGGACAACCTCCTCAACCTCTGGCGGCTGCGGCCTCTCGCGGATGCGTAGCGACTTGCCGCAAGACGGACACGCAATCTCCAAAGGACGCTGCTTGTCGGAATCCAGTTGAATTGCCGTTTTGCACGAGGGACAGGAAACAAGTTGATCGGCCATGACTATACTCCACGACCTGGTAGACGATCCGGACGTCTGGGTTCACGACGCCTGACAATTTTAGCCGATACCTTCGACGACTGATACCATAGAGCGAACGCCACACATTTTCTGAGATTCCCAAACTAATAACCGATTTTCAGACGATTCGACGCTGGTAATCAGCTTCGTCAGATACCTCGTCTTGTCTGCAAGTCATGGATTGTCCGGTGTCTACGTCATACAATGGCCAACGTGAAACGAGGAAGCTAAATCCGGTTTCCGATATGGATCGGTTGATCCGTTGCCTGGAATAACAAGCGATCGAGCTAAACCAGGCAACGGAGACTCGGCATGACCATCGCTGATATCGCTGCCGTTTTGCCATACGTCTTCTACATCGTTAATTAAGGAACTATCATGGTCGAGTCCGAAGCCACTCCCACCCCCGAACCGCCCTCGAAAGAGGAACTCCGGTTGGCGATGAAGGCCTTCCGTAAACGCCTCAAGCTGACTCGCTTGGATGACGAATCGCGGATGGGCTACGGCCCCACCTCCTCCGGCCAGCAGTCAGGCATCGTTGCCATTACCCCTCCGAACCAGTTTCCCAAGGCGGTTTGGCAGGAACTGGCGAAACAGGGAAAACTCAAACACGATTCCGGCGGTCTTTATTCACTCGTTGAACCGTAATCGGTTGGACGCCAACTCTGGTGCATCGTTAAGTTGAATCCAGGCGAGCATTTAGGGCATAAAGACGTCGCCCGTCACGGCAGGGACCTCATTGCCTGTCCTGGCCTTCATTCTTCCCTTTTTTTTCGCATGAGTGCGGCTGATTTGGATCCTATAATTAACCGTTCCCCCGGGTGTGTCCTCGCTTTCACTCTCTGTCAGACGAGGTCACTCTCTGTGAAAAGCCGCGACGAGAATTGAAATGTGTAGAATGCTGTCTCGTAGGTTATTTTCGTATGCGCTGAGGATTGCCTCAGTAGTAGGTCTTCTTGTCTTGCAAGCCAATTCGCAGGCCAACTCGCAGGAGAGTCAACATCCGGCCGTTGAGTCACCGGTGAACAAGGTTTTCAAGATCGTTTCTCCCGAGGAATTACTCACCCGCCCGATGCTCGTCCGCGACCATGCGTTAGCACCGGCTCTGGACTTGGCGCTGCAACGTTATACTTACATCCGCAACAACGTCAGCGATTACACATGTACTCTCGTAAAACGCGAACAGGTCAACGACACACTTCGTGAATACGAGCACATCTATATCAAAGTTCGACGCGGGCGGACCAAGAACACCAAAGTCAAACCGCCGATCAGCATTTACATGAAATATCTATCGCCCAAAGCGCTGAGGGGTCGTGAGGTCCTGTACGTGACAGACGAAAACAACGGCGACGCGCTGGTTCGCAACGGTGGCCGCCGCGCGTCTTACCTTGAAGTGTGGCTTGACCCACACGGTGATTTGGCGATGCGCGACAATCGTTATCCCATTACCGAGTTTGGTATCGAGAATCTTCTTGCTCGACTTATTCAAGTCGCGCAAGAAGAAATACAACACGGCGAGTGCGAGGTCAACATCTTCGACAATGCCAAATTGGATGGCCGATCATGTACGGCTATCGAAGTTCGCCATCCGGTGCGACGAGATTATTTTTTATATCATGTCGCGCGTATTCTTTTTGACAATTCATCACAATTGCCTGTTCACTACGCCGCCTACACATGGCCTGATAGCCCCGGTGAAAGTCCGCGACTCCTAGAAGAGTACACTTATCGCAATCTACAAATAAACGTGGGTCTCACCGATGAAGACTTTAGCCGTGAAAACACCAAGTACGGCTTTCGGAAGAACTAATCGTTTTCCGAAGAATTGCCCGTCGTAGGCACGTGCACGACACGCGAGCATCAGTGTTGTCAGCTGAAGCCTGAGGTGCAGAAGGCAGAGGACTGTAGCTGCTGTTGGTTAGGGGTCGCCGCGAATTCAGTACTGTAGCCAGCTGGCGGGGCCGCAGGGACTGTCGGATCTACCAGCTGGGATGGCGTGGCGACGGTTTGGTGGTTCCACCGTATTGCGACGGGGTGCCAGCAGTGCGCGTTGAGGAGGACGCAGCACAGCCGATCCATGTGATGGCGGCGATAGCGGTCGTCAGGCAACACCAGCGAAACAGGGTTTTTTGCTTCATTTCACGCCTCGAGTGAAAAAATCGTGATCTCAACAATCAGTTCTTCGGCGTTTCGCGCTTCCTCATCTCCGTGAAATGGCCCACATTTACGGAAGTTGTCGCCTTTTGGTCAACGTTTTACTTGGGTACAGTCCATGTCCGATAAACGCAACCCACGTGGGTCTCAGTCGTGCGAAACTCGACTCATTTGGACGTTTTTGGTCGAGCTTGGTCAGCGTTTTTGGCTTCAACCTCCGCAGCGATGCGCCGCCTGGCCATTTCACAGTATTCTTCGACGCAGTCGATCCCCAGGTAGTGACGTTGCCAGCGTTGCGCTACGACGGCCGAGGTGCCGCTGCCTACGAACGGATCCAGTACCAGACCGCCAGCAGGACTTCCCGCCTTGATGCAGGTCTCGACCAGAGACTCGGGAAACACGGCAAAATGGGCTTCCCGGAATTTGGAAAGCGGAATCGACCAGACCGTGCGCTTGTTCCGACCTTTGGGATGGAACGCCTGGTCCCAACGGGCATCGTGCAGATTCAAATCCCCGCCGTTCTTGCCCTGCTCCGGAGTGCTGCCGCGCTTGTGAAAGTGGTTGCGACCCCCACGCATCCGGCTGTTTTCTGAAAACGTCACGTGAGGTTCGCGAATCGCGTCCACATCGTAGTAGTACTGTTTTGATTTGGTGAAAAAAAACAGGTACTCGTGGTCGGTCGTGGGACGATTCTTCACCGAGGAGGGCATGGCGTTTGGCTTGTGCCAGATGATATCGCTGCGCAGTAGCCAGCCGTCGTCCTGCAATGCCAGTGCCGCGCGCCAGGGCATCCCTAACAGCCGGCCGTCGATGTACTTGTCACCCAAGACCAGCCAAAACGAACCGCTGGATTTCAGGACGCGACGCGCTTCGCGAAAGATGTCGACCAAGCGGGATAGGTATTCATCGGGCCCCCCTTCTTGGCCCACCTGGGTAGTGGAATCCTCATAGTTGCGTTGTTGGAAATAGGGTGGGCTGGTCACGATCGTGTCAGCCAGCTCAGATGGCAATGCGCACAGGACTTCAAGCACGTCACCGTGATGTATCACATCGTTTGTCTTGCCGGTTGAATTCGCCATCCGTGTCCTCCTTTTTGGCAATGCGGTGAGTCGTTTTGAAATTCTACAATCAAGGGTTTTTGGAGGTAGCTGAAGTCGTAAGATTTTGGCCTTTTTGGCAACGCGTCCAAAGTCTTACGAATTCAGCTACATTTTCTGAATGACTTGGATACCCAATAATTCCAATCCTTTGCCCAACGTACGGGCAGTCAGATCGCACAACAGCAATCGACTGTCGCGCACCGTTTCCGATTCGGCCTTGAGAACCGGGCAATTCTCGAAGAAGGTTGAAAAGGTTTTAGCCAGATCGAAAAGGTAGCTGGTCAGCTGGTTTGGACGATAGTCCGCCAATGACTCGTCGATGGCATCTCCAAACCGCAACAACTGCAGCCCCAACGCCCGTTCCGCGTCCGCGCCTAAGGCAATGGTGGCAGTGGAACCGCGTAACTCGTCCACGTCAACTCCTCCACGAGCGAAAATGCCATGAACACGGGCGTACGAATACTGCATGTAGGTCGCCGTGTTGCCATTGAGCGCCAGCATCTTGTCGTAGCTGAAGACGTAGTCGCTGGTTCGGTTCTGAGTCAAATCGGCGTATTTCAGCGCGGCAATACCGACGACTTTGGCCACACCTTGACGTTCTGAGTGATCCAAACGCACCGATTCCGGTTTGCTTTCGTCGTTTTCGATGATTACCGCCAGGGCCCTTTTTTCGGCTTCGTCCAACAGACTTTCCAGTCCAACCGTGTCCCCGGATCGCGTCTTGAACGGTTTGCCGTCGCCACCCAGTACCGTGCCGAAGCTGACGTGCCGCAAGTCGACCTCTGTATGGCCCCACTTGCGCGCGGCCGCGAACAGCTTTTCGAAATGCTCGCCCTGCCGGAAATCGACGACGTACAGGATCGCATCGGGTTTCCACTCTTGCCTGCGGTATTGAATCGTCGCCAGATCCGTGGTGGCGTAGAGGTAAGCGCCGTCTCTCTTTTGAATGATCATCGGCGCATCGTAACCGTCGAGAAATACGCACATCGCGTCTTCGCTGACTTCGGCCAAGCCAGCCTTCTGAAACGACTCAACCACTCCTGGCAGCCGCGGGTGGTAGAAACTTTCCCCTAATTCCTTGTCGAAAGAGATGTCCAATCGATCGTAGATGCGCTGGATCTCTTGGCGACAGGCGGGCAAGAATTCTTCCCAGAGCGCGAGATTCTCCGCGTCCCCCTCATGCAACTTGACGGTTTCTTGCAAGACAGTGGTGCCAATATCGCTGTGCTTTTTTGCCAGCTGGGAAAGTTCCGGATCGGCCTCCAGCAAGCTGATTTCGGATTGCAGTTCGGCCAGCTCGGTTTCGCTTTCCCGAAGCTGGCCCTCAGCGCGTCGCAATTGCTTGTTGAATTTCTTTCGCTCAGCTTTGTCGGCGAGTGGTTCTCCTTGTTGTAGTTGAGCGACCGCCAGTCGACGCTCGACGAGAGTTTTCTCCATGACAGGTAGTTTTTCGAGTCCCTCATGGTAATCGAGAAGCTTACGAACTTCGCGATAGACGCGGCCCAGTTCCGCCACGGGCTGGTTCGCGTAAGCCGACGGGTCCCCGAAATGGCGAAAACCGTAAATGATCATGCCAAATTGCGTGCCCCAATCGCCCAAGTGGTTGTCGCTGATCACCTTGTGGCCAGCGAACCGCAGAATGCGGCAGAGCGCATCGCCGATTACCGTCGAGCGGATGTGCCCGACGTGCATCGGTTTGGCGACGTTCGGCGAGGAGAAATCAACGACATAGGTCTTTGGCTCCGCAACGGTATCTACCGCCAGCCGCTGGTCGGCCCGAGCCAATTGGAGCTTGGCCATCATCCAATCAACGCGCAGCCGAAGATTGATAAACCCGGGCCCGGCGATCTCTGGTGCTTCGCACAGATCGTCGACTTTCAAGGCGTCACAAATTTGTTGGGCAATATCGCGCGGCGACCTTCCCAGCTGCTTGCCTAACGGCATGGCGCAATTCGCCTGATAATCGCCGAATTTGGCATCTTGCGCCGGACGGATCATTTCCAGCAGCTCGGCCGGGTCATCGACCAAGGGTGCCAGCGCTTTGAGGAACCGATCCTTCAATTCCGTGAGGATGTTCACGGCCTCTCCCAGGCGACATGCGGAGCCTCCGCCCACAGTTTCTCAATGGAGTAGAAATCACGCGTGTCTTCGGCGAACAAGTGGATCACCACCGTGCCATAATCAAGCAGAATCCAGTTGCTTTCGTTGTAGCCTTCGATTCCCATCCGTTTGTCGTTGAGATCATCTTCCAGCTTGTGGTCGATCTCTTCGCTCATTGCGTGCAGTTGGCGGCGGCTGGTGCCACTGACGATGACAAAAAAATCAAACATGCACGTGAGACTGCGCATGTCGAGAACCAAGATATCCGTACCCTTGTTTTCCTCAGCGGTCCTGGCAGCGGCCAGCGCCAATTGCAAACTGCGTTCCGGGTCGGTCTTTTTCTCGGACGTTGCCGCCGTATTCACGAAGGAAGCCTCGTATGGCCGTTGGTTGGAAATAATCACCTCGCCTCCAAAACAAAAATCGCAGGTTATTACTATACCTTGATACGGGTGCGACGCCATAGAGGACCCCGTTAGCGGGTCGTTGGTTCGGGAGAACTGCGGGGAATTTGGCGCGTGGGCGAGAACCAGTTTACCGTCGAATCAGAACGGAAAAATCGGCTGCTTCCAGATGGGCGTTGGCCACCTCAGTGATTTTTGCCCGCTGCCGGGTTTCCTCAAATGACCTGTGCGTGTCCAGCAGCCCCAGGTCGTAAGCCAACCGGTCGCTGTGACCTGGCAGCAACACACGCCAATCCCAGGGGACTCGGCCGGGCCGCAACCGGTTGACATGTTCACGGATGTTCGTCGTGCAATTGTTCGTCAGGGTGTTGTAATACTCCGGTTGGTCAGCGATTTGGTTGACCCGCTCCATCACATCGGTGAACATCGCGCGCGCCAGGCGTGGATCGGATTTAGCGCGATAGACATAGACATCGACCTCCCGATGTTTGGTACGCAACGGAATCACGTCGCGTTCGTCAGCCACCACGTACATCAACTCAAATTGGTTTATAAACCCCTTCAGAGATTCGTAATTTTCCCCGGCTTCTAAACGCGCTTCGACGGAAACCGCCAGGTACTGGTCATCTACGAAGCCGAAACTCAGCATGGTATGCGCTAGATTGGGCTTGTCTTTGAAGGGGACCACGATGAAGTCGATGGACTCCAAATCTCGCAAATCATACGTGCGATCGTAATAATTGCGAACGAAAGTTTCTTCATCGACGTAACGAAAATCCCGGATGTTTCGCACGGTCATCTGATCGCCGTCCATTTCTGCCCAGGGAAGCACAGCCAACGACGGCAACCATTCTCGGTCGTGAGACGCTGCCAATGACAAGCCAGGTTGCTTTGGCGTGCTCGTGCAACCGGATGCCAGTACGACGAGTAAAACGGCGCAAAGAAACCTCATCGACGATGGTACCGGGCGGCAGCGGAGTTCACCGTCTCTATTCAGAACGCAGCAAGGCATTTCAATCTCATTAAAAAATTCCCATTGCTTGCAGGCTATAGCGGACCACGAAGCCGGCCCCCACCACGCTCACCATGCTCATCAGTTTGATCAGGATGTTGAGGCTCGGGCCGCTGGTATCTTTAAACGGATCGCCCACGGTGTCGCCAACGACGCCAGCTTTGTGCGAGTCGGAACCTTTACCGCCAAAGTTGCCGGCTTCGATGTACTTCTTGGCGTTATCCCACGCACCACCGGCATTGGCCATAAAGATCGCCACGCAAAAACCGCAAGTCAGCGTGCCGACCAATAGTCCTAACACACCGCCGACGCCGAGGATCAGACCGGTCGCGATGGGGGTGATCAGTCCCAGCAAGGAGGGCATGATCATCTCCCTCTGGGCCGCCTGCGTGCTGATCGCTACAGGACGCGCGTAGTCCGGTTTGGACGTGCCCGCCATGATGCCCGGGTCCTCTCGAAATTGGCGTCGCACTTCTTCGACCATGCCCTGGGCTGCGCGGCCGACCGCCTCCATCGTCATCGCGCAAAAGACGAAGGTGGCCATGCAACCGAGGAACACCCCGACCAACACCTTCGGATTCATCAGGGAGGCGTCGTAGTAATGGGCATAGTCGGGCAAAGTGGCCTTTTGAGCTGAGATCATTTCGACCGTGTCCCCGTCAGACAAGGTCAGCGTCGCTTCCGCATGGTTGTCGTCAATGTCCACCGAGCCGGCGGCGGCTAGCGAAGCGGCACCGGATTTGGCATCGATCTCCATCCAGGCGTCCTCTCGGGCATTTTCTGGAAAGATTAGCCAGGCGTGTCGATCTTCGCCTTCTTTGTGCACAATGAATTGGTCGTTGATCTTGTACCAACCGTCGTCGTCGGCTTCGGTCACGACCGCCGGTGCGTCGGCCCATCGTTCAAAACCGATCCGGACTTCTTCGATGTACGCCGCCAGCAAGGCCAAGGCGGTCAAGGCGGCCGATCCAATCGCGAATCCCTTGCCCGTTGCCGCGGTTGTATTCCCCAGACTGTCCAGCGCGTCGGTGCGCTCTCGGACGATCGGATCCAATCCGGACATCTGGGCGTTGCCACCCGCGTTGTCAGCAATCGGTCCGTAAGCGTCCGTCGCCAGGGTGATTCCAAGGGTACTCAACATGCCCACGGCCGCGATGCCAATGCCGTACAAACCAATGGCAAAGAACTCGACGTCGGCAAATCTACCACCAGTCGCACAGGCGAATGAACCAAGGGTGGCGATACACACGACAATGACCGGAACCCAAACACTCTTCATTCCCAAGGCTACGCCGGAAATGATCACGGTGGCTGGACCAGTCACCGCTTGGGCCGCCAAATCCTTGGTCGGTTGATACTCGTCGCTGGTCTGGCGTTCGGTCCACTTGCCGATGACCCAACCAGCCGACAGGCCGATGATCACGCTGAACGAAACACCCAGAAATTCGGGTAGCAAGATGTAGGTGAGTACGACCGCGGCAATCATCACCGCGATTGACGAGAGATCAATACCGCGGCTGAGCGCCTTGAGCAGCGCTTTTTGGCTGGCTTCTTCATCCGTCCTGACCATAAAGATGCCCAAGATCGACAAGAAAATACCTACGCCGGCAATCGTCATCGGCAGGAACAGAGCTCGTAGCTGGTACTCTTCGATGGAACCGGTCAACTCTTTTGCGTCGATCAAACTGCCGCTTGCGAAAGCTGCAACTCCCAAGGCCGCCGTTGCCAGAATCGAGCCGCAATACGATTCGTAGAGGTCGGCGCCCATGCCGGCGACGTCACCTACGTTGTCCCCGACGTTATCAGCAATGGTGGCCGGGTTACGAGGATCGTCTTCCGGAATGCCCTGTTCGACTTTGCCGACCAGGTCCGCACCCACGTCGGCTGCTTTGGTGAAGATGCCACCACCGACACGCGCGAACAACGCTTGGGCACTGGCACCCATGCCAAAGCACAGCATCGTTACGGTAATTTCGACCAAGCCGACGTCGAATCCCCAACGGAGAATCGCGTACCACAAAGTTATGTCCAACAAGCCGAGTCCCACCACGGTAAGTCCCATGACGGCACCGCTACGGAACGCCACTTGAAGACCCTGGTTCAATGACTTCTGTGCGCCAGCCGCCGTGCGGCTACTGGCCCAGGTCGCCGTTTTCATGCCGAAGAAACCAGCCAAACCGGAAAAGAACCCGCCGGTCAGAAATGCGAAAGGCACGTATTTGCTCTGCGCTCCCAATCCGTAAGCGAGCACGGCTAACAGAATGCCGATGATGACGAAAAAACCAAAGACCACTTTGTATTGTTGGTTGAGATATGCCTTCGCGCCTTCGCGCACGTGACCGGCAATCTCGATCATGGTGTCCGTGCCTTCGTCGGCCACCATCATCTCTTTGTAAAAGCGAAAAGCGAAAAACAACGCCGTCAGCGAAGCGACGAAAGCAAATCCCCAGAACACGTACTCCAAATTGCCGAGACCATTCCCTGCGGTGGCACCGCCATCTTGAGCCAGGCAAACGCTCGTCGTTGCTAAGACAACCGTCAAGGTCACCACCGTTGCCAATACACTTCGCAGCAGGCTTTTCCATCCAGTTGCCGACCATTCTTCTGATCGAGTTTGCATGATTGCTATTTCCCTTTTTCGGATCCCAAAAAAACGTGTTGTTGACTCATCCGTAAAATCCGGTAGACGACCGCTGGTAGTCCGGATGACGATAGACCGGTGCCCGCGCCAAGATACTCCGCCCCAAGAATCTGAAAACAATGGGAACCATTCGCCGCGGGCAAGCATTTAAGCGCGGAAGTGTAATGAAACTGGGCTAGCATTGTCAACAGCTTACTTTTGGCCCCAAATCGTGGCAGATCAAGGAGTTCGGCCCCCGGGCCCGATTCTCCGACGTGATCACCGGCGTCCTCTGAAAATCCTGGTTCGTGGCCGGATTTACCGCCCGATTCCCTTGGAATGTGCTGGTCCTTCTATTATCCTAGAGAGAGGGTCACTGGCGGGCGTCTCATCGACCGTCAGCCGATCCAGGATGGGAACAAGAGAAGAGACATGATCACGGGAGATGTAGAGATGATGCGCCAAACAGCTTTCGAGTACATTCCAGTTTGTTTCCGGCTGCTTTGCCTGGGCTTCGCCATGGCCTGGCTAGGCGGAACGATCACGGTGGCCGGTGAGGAGCCGGATGTTCAAGCAATCGCGACTCCGGCCGGCACCGAGTTATTCACGGCGATGGAATCGGGCGACATCGAGGTGCGTTTGGTGCCCCGCGATGCGACTCGTGCGACCCTGGTCATCGAAAATAAAACGGATCGCCCGTTGCATCTCAGGCTGCCAGAAGCTTTTGCCGGCGTTCCGGTACTGGCCCAATTTGGCGGGGGCGGCATCGGTGGTCGCGGCGGTGGTGGTCGCGGCGGCTTTGGTGGCGGCGGCGGCGGCGGCGGTCAGCAGCAAGCCTTCGGCGGCGGCGGCGGCGGCGGCGGCGGCGGCTTTGGCGGCGGCGGCGGCCGCGGTGGTGGCGGCTTTGGTGGTGGCGGTGGATTCTTTAGTGTCGCTCCCGAATCGATGCGCAAGCTCAAGGTAGCCACGGTTTGTTTGGAGCATGGTAAAAAAGATCCGCACCCGCGAACTCCATACGAAATTCGTCCTCTCAGCGACGTCACGGAAGATTCTCAAGTGGCTGAAG
>Ga0310121_10001687_pt1 | contig 22031 bp, 16 predicted proteins | sample CB27_Tmax_986_MG_FD_203504 | JGI IMG/M metagenome (GOLD analysis project Ga0310121, IMG submission 203504) | Marine microbial communities from Western Arctic Ocean, Canada - CB27_Tmax_986 | ecosystem: Environmental > Aquatic > Marine > Oceanic | place: Canada: Western Arctic Ocean | collected...
CAACCGAGTGGCCACCTCTGCTTCCCGTTTTCGGAGGATTTCGCTATGCTTTTTCTTCACCTGAAATGCCTCCTTTCGGGCCTCTCTGAAGATTCTTTGCCGAACTCCAGAATACCCGTTAGGTCGGGCATTTCAGGCACGTGGTTTAATCCACTTCCATCTACTTGTTTTGGGACTAGTAGACGCCCTAGCGCAAAAAGAGCTGATACGCCTGGTTGTCCGTCTCTTCGGTGAAGGGGTAGCCGAGATCACGCGTGTGCTGATGAAAGCGGTCGAGTTCCTGCTCTGGGATCTGGATTCCTGCCAGGACCCGCCCGTAGTCCGACCCGTGATTCCGATAGTGAAACAGACTGATGTTCCAGCGATCACCTATAGAAATCAAAAAGTCCATCAGGGCGCCGGGTCGCTCAGGGAACTCAAAGCGGTAGAGGCGCTCGTCCTCGACACTCTGAGGAGAGGAACCTCCAACCATGTGGCGAAGGTGGAGTTTGGCGACTTCGTTGTCGCTCATGTCGGTGACTGGATAACCCTGAGTTCGAAGCTCCTGGATGATCCTACCCTTCTCGTCCAAACCCTCATTTAGCTCGACGCCGACAAAGATCTTGGCTTGCTGAGGATCTCCCAACCGATAGTTGAACTCGGTGACGTTCCTGCGGCCGAGTGCACTGCAGAAGGCACGGAAACTTCCCGGGCGTTCCGCGATCTCGACCGCGATCAGAGCTTCACGATTCTCACCGATAGCCGCCCGCTCAGCAATATGCCGAAGGCGATCGAAGTTGACGTTTGCCCCGCAGTTGATCGTGATCAGGGTCTTTTCCTTTTCCGCATTGCGTGTGAGATAGCGCTTGAGGCCGGCAACGGCCAGTGCTCCCGCAGGTTCCATCACGGAGCGTGTGTCTTCAAAGATGTCCCGGATGGCGGCGCAGATTTCATCCGTCGAGACGAGCACGATCTCGTCAACGAATTCCCGGCAGAGGCGAAAGGTCTCATCTCCAACTCGACGTACCGCAACACCGTCAGCAAAGATTCCGACATGGTCGAGCGTGACCGGTTTGCCAGCTTTGAGTGCTTCGGACATGGCTGGCGAGTCCTGGGGTTGGACACCGATCACTCTAGTGGCGGGGAACAGGGCCTTGAGAAAAACTGCGATACCCGAGATCAGTCCGCCGCCCCCGACGGGAACGAAGACTGCGTTGATCGGGCCAGGATGTTGGCGGACGATCTCCATGGCGATGGTTCCCTGTCCGGCGATGACTTCAGGGTCGTCGAAAGGATGAACGAAAGTCAGGCCCCGATCCTCTGCGAGCAAACGCGCGTGTGAATAGGCCTCATCGTAGCCCTCACCGTGAATGATCACCTGGGCACCCAGATCCCGGACGGACTTGACCTTGATGGATGGTGTCGTCTCCGGCATGACGATCCAGGCCTCGCAGCCCAGCTTCTTGCTGGCGAGGGCGACCCCTTGTGCGTGGTTGCCAGCGGAACTGCAGGCGACGCCCTTCTTCAGGAGAGCGGGAGGCAGTTGTACCAGCTTGTTGTAGGCGCCTCTGATCTTGAAAGAGAAGACGGGCTGTAGATCCTCGCGTTTGAACAACACGCGGTTTCCAAGCCGCCGCGACAGGTTTCTCGCCGGTTCCAGGGAAGTTTCAACCGCCGCGTCATAGACGCGAGCCTTGAGGATTCTTTCTAGATACTGCTCTGAGAGATTGTTGTCGTCTTGCACGGCCCTGTGCGCTCTAAAAGCTAAGTGGTGGCAGCCTGGAGCATCACGGCTGGCCTCCCCTGTCCCCTGACTTCGCTTGCTCAGGGGGTGCTTACAGCGGTCGTTTCTTCCGCCAATTTGATGCCGCCTTCCAGGATTTCCAGGGCTTCGTCCACCTGTTCGATGGTTACCGTGATGGGTAGCATGAAGCGCAGCACCTGGGCCCCGGATATCTTCATGAATCGTCGTTCCAGGCGATCAGGAGAGTGCATTGGAATGGCGATGGGCAGCCACAGCCCGTGTTCCAGGCAATAGTTTGCGACCACCGCGGCACCCTCGAAATTGGGGGTGCGGCTCTTCTTGTCGGTGACGAACTCCAGCCCCAGGCAGAGACCGAGCCCCCTGGCCGACGCCGCTCCACCATCCATCTCCGGTGTTTGGCAGGACGCCCACGGTTGGCAAACCGCTGAGGTTGAAGAGTAGGGTTGAAAGAATTCCGGCGGCGGACGATACACTGATCGAGCCAACGGTCAGTGGTACTCCTGGCCCTTCCAGGACGATCTCCTCGATTGCCTTACTCGGCACGCTAGTCGTCTGGCTTTCCAGGCTGGTCCCCGCCTGATTCCTGAACCTGACAGTAACGCTTGCCGGGCTACCACCTGGATTCCAGACCAGGATCCGACTCGTCCCACTGGCGGCGCTGCCTCTTACGGCCTGGGCGTAGACCGCTTCGTTCTCACCCTCGGAGTTACCCATGGCGATGGTGGTAAAGAAACCGTCGCTTCTTCGCTGTCTCAGAGCCACGGCTACGACACTGCCCTCACAATGCAGGCTGAAGCAGTCTCGGTAGGGAGTCGGCAGGTTATCGATCATCTCGTCCAGGAACATCGCCGTCTGATCGTCGGCACCCAGATTGACCGGGGCGCTGCCCGTCAGCGAGCCGTTGGCCCTGTATGTCGTCAAGGTGCAGACAGCCGGACCTCCCGTAGCGCGCACGGCCAACCCTGTGTTGACTTGGTCATCCACCTGACCGACGCCGCTCCACCAGTCGTTGCCCTGGACCGAAAGCACACCCACCTCTGGCAAGCTCATGATACTGAATAAGAGGGTTTCCAGAATGCTATCTGCTGCCGACGTGACCTTGAGCGAACCTACGGTAAGGGCAACTCCAGTTCCCCCCAGGGTTCTTTTTTCCGTGGCCTGTGCCGCCACCGAAAAACCCTGGGTTTCCTGGATGGTTCCAGCCTGGTTGGTAAACTTGATGGTCACGCTTGCCGCGGTGTCGGTGGGGTTCCAGATCAAGATGCAGCTGGTCCCCCTGGCCGCACTGCCCCGTAGAGCCTGTGCGAAGTACACTTCCGTGGCAGCTGAGAGGCTGCTTATCGAAATCGTGAAGAGAATCAAGAGTAGAGAGACCTTCAACCATCTGCGAGCGACATTTTTCTTGGATATCTGGAACTGCCTCCAATGAGTGGATACCTGCGTAAACATTAACCAAAGTAAGGGGCTAAAGCCTACATCATTATCTGAATTATCTGAGAAAATCAAGCTGTCCGCTTTCGAAGGTTTCCCCGTGGCGGCTGTCTCCAGGCCGCCTTGCGTCGAGCTTGGCTCGACCGCCTTACTTCGGCCTGGAGACCGAAGCCACGTCCCAGACCGACTGTGCTGCCACTGGCCCCTTTATTGGTTTCGCCTGAGGTCAAGGAGTTTCCACGATCCTCGAGGGAAACACTAGTGAAACCGGATCGAGTAGAGGTCGGCGTCCTTCATGACGAAGCGAAGCCTAACTGTCTTGCCAGCCATAGAGCTAACATCGGAGCCGGCTTCCCAGGAAACAATTCGCTGGATCTCGTCGCCGATAATCTCGGAACATTCGTCGAGTGAAAAACCAGGGATGGGCTGACCCTGGGCATCCTGAATTTCGACGTGCAGACCGCCCGCAGCACTGGTGGAGTAATTGATCTCGAGCCGACTTCCCGAGAACTTCAAGGGATGGCTTAGCATTTCTCCGCCCTGGTAGGGAGCGTGGAGGGAAGCAAAGCCGTCCAGTCGAAGCGTCATCCTCTCGAGATGAGCGGTTTTCTGCCCGTAATCTCGATGCACGTACAGGGACATCTCCGCCGGCCCGGTCTGGACCACACCGCAGGAAGGATAGTTGGTCCGGGTAGTCCAATTGTTGATGCCGATCCCCGGACGGATAAGGCTCTCTCTCAAGGTGAAGTCATAGTGGGTCGTACCAGCCCGGCTCGTCATCAGGACTGCGTCGGACCGGTCTCCTGTGCCCTTCGTGCCCATCGGCTTCATATGCTCTATAACAAACTCACGGAGTTCCGGCGTCACAGTAAGCGCCTGCCGCCGCGCCGCCTCGATATCATCCTCTCGGTTGATTGAACCCTCATCGGCAAAGAGGATACGAGCCGGAAGAGAGATGTAGATGTGAGGTGCCCGAAAGTAGGGCTGCGTCTGGTTGGTATAGAACTGGGACGAAGGGGTGGTGGTTCCGGTGTCGCTGTAGGTCATCAGCGTCTGCTGGCTCCAGTTCCGAAAATCCGAAGAGGTTGCCCGGGCTGTGGCACGGCGTCCTCCCTCCATGTGCCGGGCATAGAGCACGTATTGTTTCTCTACCTCTGACCAGAACATGACGTTCTGCGAATCAAAATTGTTCACCAGAGCCATCGGGACGATGGCTTCCTTTTGAATCTGTCGCCAGCGGAGACCGTCCGCGGAGACGTAGCCGATCAGGGCGTGGGGATCCTCAGGACCCCGCGAGTTGGCCTTGTAGCGCTCCGAGTCCGGCACGCCAGGTCGCCTATCGATGAAGGGGCAGAACTGTCGAGCCGAGGCAAGAATGACACCGTTTTTGGTAGAACCGTCGAGCGAAACAAGTCCCAACTCAGGTTTGGTCCAATGAATGCCATCCCGACTCTCGGCATAGCAGGTCGTTCCGTCCTTCCCGTAGCGCCCTCGGTAATACAGCCGGTACTTGTCGCCGTCCTTGAAAACGGTCGAATAGAACGCCAAAGGGCCTTCCCAGGGATCGTCGAAGCGGACGGCTACTCCTGCAGGAACCGGGTGCTTGAGCTCGAGATCTGCCCCGACCAATCTAGAGATCAGAAGTCGATCTACGAAGAGCTCACGTCGTGATCCGATGTCGATCGTGTCTTCAGCCTCGACAAAGGATAAGGACGACAGTCCTAGCAGTCCCATTGTCGCGAGTGCAAATAGGCGTTTCATTGGTTCATCTCCTAGATTTAGTTATCTCTCTCCGTGCGATCGCGGCTTACGCGACGATCGTATACCGACCCGCTTTCAGTTGGAAGTGCCCATTCGACCTGCAGATCGCCGAAGATTTTTTCAGGGCACGCTGAGCGCGACGGGTCTGCCATCCTGACGAGAGAAGCCTGCTGGACACCTATTCGTCTCCTATGACCGCCCTACCCAGGAGCTGCAGCAGTGTGGTGCGGACCTTGGCCTCCGCATCGACAGCCAAGTAGCTTGAACGGGCACGCCAGGTTTCGTAGCCACCCAATTGGTGCTGCCGAGAGGTCGGTAAATAGCCGTTGTAGCCGTTGGCCAGCTCGATGACGAAGGTCGGCTGCAGCGGGCTCTGCTGCTTGATCGCCAGACCGGTCTCGACGAAAGTCTCGCAGGGGCTGCTCACAATTCCCAGCCCACCGATACGGATGGCCTGCAGCCGTACCGGCACCTTTTTAGGGTACTTAGCCAGTAAGACCGTCTCCCGGGCGTAGATCTGCCGTCGTTTCCGGTAGGGTCCGGCCCCGGCAGCGTCCAGAATTTTCTTGGCTCGCTGGATGTCTTCTTTGCTGGGTAGACGAACGCCAAGTTCGATCTCGGCTTCGTGTGCGGCCAGAGGTACCCAGTCCTGATATTCGATCCGTTTGTATGCCTGGTATGCCGATTCGGCCACATCGCTGGCTACCAGGCGAATCTGCTCCAAGGGATCGCGGCGGACGCCAGCCTCGAAAAAGTTGACGTTGTTGATGTCACCGCTGGTGCCGTTGGACATGATTCCAACAAATGCCGGCTCCGCATCCTCGGCTCCAAGCAGTCGAGTGATCTGCCGAGCGAACTCGCCGAAGTAGTCCGCCGAGAGCATGTTCTCCGGCACCCCGCCCACATAGTGAAGCGAGTAGTTTGCCAGCAGGGCGAGCGGTCGGCCATCGGCGGCCTGGACCGCCAGGACGGGAACCTCCGAGTCGGTAGGGCCCGCCGGTTTCAGTAGCCTGCTGCTGCCGCTTGGCGGATTCATCCTTACTTTGTCGGTCCCAGCATCGAAAGGATCGATGTATTCGAAGCCGGATCGCATGAACCAGCGGCGGTTGAATACCTGGTGAGGATTGTTGCCCACTGCCCACCCGACCCGTGCTGGCTCCAGACGAGAGTCGGCTTCCGTGACCGCCCAGGCGATCCGGTCAACAAGAAACCTGCGGTATTCTTCTTCTGGCTCACTTTGAAACACTCCGGTTACGGTGACGGCAGTATGTGTATGGGTAGCTGACATCAGCATGCTTTTCTCCGGGATCCCGGTGGCTTGCGACGCCTTTTCCTTGGCCCGGTCAAAGATATCCCGCGGGATCATGCAGCTGTCGTTGACGACGATGGCGATTTTGGTGACTCCGTTGTCGAGCACCAGGCAACGCGCATGCAGCGGATCGTGCGCCTTCTGCGCCTTTCGGTCACTCATCCCACCGTTGGAGGAGACTGGAAATATCTGGGGTGTGATGTCGATGGCGCAGGCTCCAGCGCGCAGGACTCGCTTGCCGGCCTGGACGGCGCTGTGAGCAGTTATCCCGGCAAGGGATACTGCCAACAGACTCGAAAGCAAGATCTTAAGTCGCGTGATTGGTGCCAATTTCATCGTCAAATAAAGCCCTTTTATCGAGGCTAGCATTTGCGTGCGGTTTGAGACAACCGACATTTTTTTCTCGAATGGGGCCAGGGCTTCCTGCGGGCGGGACTGATCTGGAACCCAAACAACTAGTCTGAAGGTGTGTTGCTGCGCAAGGAATCTATTGATGCGAGAGCGAAGCCACGCGTGCGACGTCTTACGGTTGGGGCCAATCGAGATGCCGGTGGAGGAAGTCGAATGCGCCTTTTCCGTTGATCTCATGGTTTCCGTTGAAGAACTCGATTTCAGTTTTGTCGCCCTCTCCCAACTCGTTGTAGACTCGGCGCACCTTGGCGTACTCGTGGGCCACCCACTCATCCAAGCCGACGCCGTCGCGGTGTCCGCGTTCGACCATGAAGGGTCGGGGGAAGATCAGATAGGCCATTTCAGCGTAGTTGAAGGTGATTCCCAGACGAAACTCGGGCATCTCATATTCTTTGGTAAACATGTAGCTGTTGCGCCAATCGACTGTAGCGTTCTTCCAGATCCACTCGTTGAAGTCCCCGGAGCAGATGGATAGACAGTAGTCCTCCACGATAGCGGGCACGCGCATTGCGGTTTTGCCGCCGTAGCTGAGTCCATAGAAGGCGATGCGATCCTCGTCCACATAGGACAGAGTCTTGAGCCAGTTGACGATCTGTTGATGTTGTCCCACGATGAAGGAGAAGAGCGAAAGCTTCAGGGGATTGGCCTTGAACTGAAGGACCCGGAACAGATCCTCGCCGCGGTAGGGATTGTGGGGAGCGAAGACGATGAAACCACGGTCGGCAAGGCTGGCGGCGAAGGCCTGATAGGCGCGGAAGCGGCGACTCTCTTTTTCGATGACATCCTTGGGCAACCCCTCCAGTCCGTGCTGGGCTACAACCACCGGCCGCCTCTCGCCGGGCTTCAGATCCTTGGGGAGCAGAAGAATGCCCCAGGAAAAGACGTCCGGCCAGACGTCGAGAACCACATCGTAGCCGACCCATCGGGGCCGGTCATAGCGGAGACGACTGCGCGGATTCGCGGCCAACATCGTATGCTCGACCTTGCCTATGACCTCTTCCCAGAAATATTTTCGGAACGGCTTTATCCCCTTGGCAAACCGATCGGCAGAATCGTATGGGAGCTTCTCCAGCAGGAATCTGTCGCGAGCGACGCTGGCAACACGTAGCGTGCGTTGGACGTGATTCTCGATCTCCTTTACCTGGCGACTCTGGCGGACCTCTGGATCGAGTTTGGTGGAGACTTGCTGGGGCAGTGCTCGCGTCGATTCTGTGCGGATGACTCCAGTCCGAGTCAAACCTGCCAGAAACGCGTTCAGAGCAGCCGTCGAACCAGGTCCGACTGGGTTCGCATCGGGGAGGGAGGGAATCAGTCGAGCGGAGCGTTTCAGATCCGCGGGCATTTGCTGCTGCCATTTGTCCAGTCGTTCGAACTCGTGCTTGACAGCGGCCCCATCCGCCGTCGCGAGACGACCCGGGGCCGCGGCGTTGGACTGCCAACTCTGGGCCGGAGGTCGACCCTCCAGCGTGGGGCCTGCACTGTGCTCGATCACCAGACTACGAGGCAGCACCATGCTAGCGATTTCCGCGTCTCCAAACTCATGCAGCAAGGACCAGATATTCCGATAGATGGGCTCTTCCCAGACACGCTCGCGGGGTCCGAAGTAGCCACTCACGAGGCAAGAGCTGATACGTGTATCCAAGGCAGCCGAGTACAGCGCGATCAGGCCTCCTTCGGCATGGCCGGCTACGCCTATTCTTGCCTTCTCACCAAATTCCTCTTGAAGCCAATCCACCGCACCCAGGACCTTTTGTACCTCGTAGCCAATCAGGTGACGGCCCATCTCGTAGGACATGCGGTAGAGCCATTCGCGGTGGGGCATGTTGGTCATTGGCAGGCGATCGGTGTGCAGGTCCGGGTTTCCGGAGAATCGACTCGAACGGTTAATGAGGGTCGGCACGATGACCAGATAGCCACTTTCGGCCATCCTCCGGGCGAACTGCGATTGGGGATCGATGCCGGGACTGAGGCCGACGAGTTGCTCGGCCGAGTAATCTGCATCTGAGAGGGTTACAATCTGCCCCAGCGGGTCCTTTTTTGGCTCGAGTAGGAGGCCTTCTCCGAAGACTCCCTCCAGTACGGGCCAGCGGACCTGTCTGATGCGATAGTGGTCGGTCTCGGCCAGCAGCGGCGAGTTCCCATGGTTATGGAAGTATTCCATTCTCGCCGAAAGCCTTTCATCGACGAGGCCGATGACCTTTTTAAATCGCTGCCGATTCCTTTCGAGCGACTCGTTGTAGGCTTCAGCGGAAGAGAAATCCCGGCTCCAGTAGCGCTGTCGGGCTTGCACTGACTTCTCGAGCCCGCGCATGAGGAAGCGATCGATGCCAGCAACCATGCGAACTGACAGGTCGTCCTTCCACTGCAAACTGGTTGTGTTGGGAAGGGTCTTGGCGCTCTGCCCCCAGATGGGGCAGCCGAGAAGCAGCAGAACTGAAACCGTCAAAAACGTTGAAGGAATCATTGGAAACACACCTCTTTGCGTCGAGTGACAAGAGAAAAAATCCGAACAGACGAGGCCTGAACTTATCACTCAGAAATTTCAGGTCGGTCTCGCCCCGGCGGTGCTGAATCGTTCAGGCGGGAAACGTCGGTTCGTTGTGCTAGCGGCGGTCTCCAGGCCGCCGTGCATCGAGCCAACGGCTCGAAAACAAGAAGAATACTTCGGTCTGGAGACCAAAGCTACGTCCGAACTTCAAGTAACCGACGGCGAGCCGATTCCCGGTTGTACGCGAGGCAACCCGGACGCCGTCATCATAGTGGGCCGGGTGTGGCCAGCCTCTGCAAGTATTCGAGTAAGTCTGTCATCTCGCTCAGGTTGATATCTTCCTCCAGACCTTCGGGCATGGTGGACACGCTGGACACCCGAAGCGTGGCTATGTTTCTTCGGAGGACAGTCTCTTCCTCACCTTTCTCCCGTCGCAGCATCATGGAAGTCGGGCTGTCCTGGGCGATAACACCGGTGACGGTGGCTCCGTTTTCGGTCTCAATCACGTAGGTCTCGTAGCCAGGTGAGATATTGACGTTGGGGTCCAGTATCTTGGTCAGTAGGAACTTCTTCGGTCGACGCCCGATGACGTCCATCAGATCGGGGCCGACTTCGCTTCCCATTCCGTCCAGGCGGTGACAGCGGCTGCAGTTTTCGCGAAACACTTCTTTCCCCGAGGGAATGCTGCCCTTGACAGACAAGGCGGACTGATACTGTTCGATCAGGTGCCCGCGTCCGTGTGGCAGATTGCAGAACAGGATCTCGGCTCGGCGACGAATCTCGTCATCCGGAGACTGGAGCAATTGATTGACTCGTGGACGGCTTACAGTCCAGGCCGGGACTGTTTCGTCGCCGATGCCGTCCAGCAGCGTCTTCGTAAAAGCCTTGCGGGCGAGGAGCCCATCCCAGACAACCTTTCGAACGGCTTCCGTGTAGCTTCTCCATTTTTCCAGTAAGAGTGTGACCACCCTGGAATTCCCGTTCTTGAGGAGCGCTTCTACCGCGGCGATCTGGATCTCGGCTGCTTCCTGGGGGCCCAGTAGGTGATCAAGCGCAGGAATTGTGGAGTCGGTCGGATCCAGCGCCATCACTCGGACGGCGTTGATCCTGGAAGTGGATTCAAGCTCACTGCTTGAAGCCTCGACCGCACCGCGAACCAGACGGCGCAGGGTCGGCGAGTCGGCGAGCAGGATGCTGTCGGCCAGATCCAGTGCCGCCGCCGCCACCTGCGCTGACGACGAAGCGATCAGTCGGAAAAGAGTTCGCTCGCTGCTCCGGTCCAGGCGAATCTGCTCTGCCCGACCTTGCTTCAAGCCCTGCCCCAGACCGGCCAGGCTAGCGCTACTCCACCATGCGTCTGCACCGTCGGGTCCGCGCGCCGCCAACGCTAGGACTTCCGCGATCTCAGCTTTGATCTGGCGAGCACCTAGAATCGCCGTGACTCTACCCAGGAACTCGTGTTTTCCCTTGCTGTCGGAGGCGAGAAAGACGCCATCTCGAGTGACCGTCTGGAACCATCGGCTTGCATTCTCCGACGCTGAAGTCAGTACGGCGATCTGAAACCATCGATCCTCGAGGTGCTTTGCCAGAATCTGGGTGAGCGGTCTGAACGATTTTGACTCGTGAAGGAGTCCCAGGGTACATGCCAGCTGGAACTGCACTCGATGGTCTGGATCCTGTACCAGGTCTAAGAGCTTTGTCACCACCGGAGGGGAGTCCACCCGTTCAGAGAGCCTGATCGCGTGTTCCCGAACTGGAGCATTCTCGTCGCCGAGAGCTTGCAGTACCACGTCGGATCCCAGCTGGCCCAGTCCGTCCAGAGTCCAGAGCGCATGGATGCGGGACTCGGGTTTGCTCGCTGTTCCAACCAGATCTCGCAAAGCCGAAACCACGGATTCATCCTGCCGCTCCACCAGCAGACGCTGGGCAGTGATCCTCCACCACATGTTGGAGTGAGTGAGTGCCTCGACCAGTTGCTCGGAAGCTGCGCTTTGAAGGTCTGGCTTCGCCGTCGGCTGGCTTCCCTGATAGACCACTCGATAGATGCGCCCCTTGCCGGCTCCTGCACGCAGGTCGAATTGGCCCTCCAGGCCTTCCGGGACGTAGTCTGGATGCTCGATATATTTTCGGTAGTAGTCGACCACATAAAGCGCTCCATCCGGGCCGACCGTCGTGAACACGGGCTTGAACCAAGCGTCCGTGGAAGTCAGGAATTCTCTTTGTTCAAAGGCTCGGCTGGCGGAAAAGGTAGACCCGGCAGGAAAGAGCAGGTCGCAGTGAACCAGGTTGTGGAGGGGGTCACAGACGAAATAGGCTCCCCTCAGTCTCTCCGGGAACCGGGCTGCGTTGTAGACGGAGTTCCCGCAGCTGGAGGTAAACTTGCCGACCTGAGACTCATGAATGTAGATGGGGCTTTCGGTCGCGGGAAAGACGGCTGACTGGTTTTCGTGATCCGAGGGAAACTCCATGGCAGAGGACACACTCAGATACGGGTTGCGAGCCAGATAGCGGTGCGCGATGACGGGGTGGCGAATATGGTTGTTGTTCCATAGCGCAAAGCGATTACCCCAGGCGTCGAAGGCGTTTCCGTATTGGGAATTCCCGGATACCGGTTGCAGCTTCAGCGGATCCAGTCGAAAACGGAAGTCGGTGCCCAGGCTGGAGACATCGACGGCTGGGACGTCTGGGTGATCGGGAAAATGAAGCGGCTCGCCCGGCTGTCCAAATTGCTCGGGATGGCGCCGGGAGGGCCCTACTTTTGGGTAGGCTCCGTAGATCCAATTATCGATACCGTAGAGGAGTCCATTGACACGAAGCTGGGGGTTGTACGGGTTGAAGCCTGTGAGGACTACGCGCTTTTCGTCGGCACGCAGGTCTCGATTCTCATCGGGCAGGTAGTAGATGTCGGGTGCGACGGCAACCAGAATGCCGTCTTTCCAAGGCATCAAGCCTGTGGGGAAGGGGAGACTGTCGGCGTACACGCTACGCTTTTTGAATCCGCCCTGACCGTCCGAGTCCTCCAGGACAATGACCCTGCCCTGGGGGGCCTGCTGCATGGGATAGTCCCCCATTTCCAGAACGAACAGGCGTCCTTGAGCGTCGAATGCCATGGCCACCGGGTCGCCGATCGTCGGCTCCGAGGCCACAAGCTCGATGCTATATCCCTGAGGTAGTCGAAAAGTCTGAAGTGCCTGTTCTGCTGAATAGGGTGGTGTCCCGGCCCCGCAGCCCAGTAGCGTGAATAGCCCGAGGGTCACGCACAGAGCTTGTCTAGTAATTGTACCTGGCTGAGAACTGTAATTGATCTGTCCTGCAGCAACGGTTCCAGTCAAGCCCCCTCCTCGAAAGATTGTGAAGTAAGTGTAGTGTCGCGCGGCTCGGCATTACAATCCCCGAATCATCTGATCTCTTCTGAAGAACTTGGGAACCGAAGGACATCCGGCAGGTCTATTGGGATAGATAGGTGCGGTGGTATCATCCTTTCGAGCAAGCTGACTCCGCGAGTCCGAAGTGTACTATCCAGGAGACAGGTCAATGGATAACTCATTCTGCATCCAGAATGCCAATGTTGTGAACGTAAGAGGAGGCACGATTCTGGAAAGAAGGACCGCGGTCATTCAGGACGATCGGATTGCGTCCGTCGGTTCGCCTTCGAGCGATTGGTCGGGACAGACCCTTGACGGGACTGGCCTGTATCTCTGCCCAGGACTGATCGACTGCCACGTGCACTTCTTTCTGGACGCTGGGAGCGACCCGAGGGGAAGTTATATCAGCAGCGATGATGAAGGACGGATGGCTACGGCGGTGAGCAATGCCCGAATCGCTATCCAGGCTGGGGTTACCACCATGCGAGACTGTGGGGCTCCGGGTCCTCTGATGTTCCACTTCCAACGGCAGGTCGAGCGAAATGAGATTTTGGGTCCCCACATCATCAGCTGCGGACACGCACTGATGAGGCCCAAAGGGCATTGTCACTTCCTAGGTGGTGAGGTTGCGACCGTGCAGGAGCTGCGTCGAAGGATCGAGTCGCACCTCGAACAGGGCGCCGGTTTCGTGAAGTTGATGGCTTCAGGGGGCGGCCTGACTCCGGGCACGGTGCCGCACGAAGCGGATCTGGCCCTCGAACTGATGAAAGAAGCGGCGGACATTGCTCATGCCAACGGGGTACAGATCACAGCTCATTGCCATGCCACTGAAAGCGTGGAGCGGGCCATTGAGGCCGATCTCGACATGATCGAACATGTCAGCTACGTCGAGCCGCCGGGTCGCTACCGCTACGACGCCGAGATCACGCAGCGCATCAAGGATAGAGGCCTTATCGTGAGTCCAACCGTCTACAGCGCTCTTCAGACCGCCCGCCGCTTCCGGAAAACGGGCGCTGCCCACAACCCCGGGGATGTGGCGGCCGTGGAACGACTCGAAGGACGCCTTACCAATGCCGGCCACTTCCATCGCCTGGGCATGAAGATCATAGGCGGCACCGACTGTGGCGCCACCAATACGCCCTTCAACTCGCTGGTCGATGAGATCGAGTCCTACACTGAGGCCGGTCTGTCCAGAACAGAGGCGCTCCGCACGGTGACCAGTGAAGGGGCAGCTCTCATGAAGCTGCCGAAGCTGGGCGAGGTCAAGGAGGATTATCGAGCAGATCTGATTCTCGTGGAAGGAAATCCCCTGGAAGATCTCGAAGTGCTTCGGACTCCCCGCACGGTCATAAAGTCGGGAAGGATCGTCCATCAGCATCCCTCGGAGGGGTGACTGAGTTTCAATAGTGAGCAGTGAAGTAGTACCGGAAACAGCTGCAGCCAACAGAGCCGCGAACGACTTGAGTCGTTAGCAATATGGGCCCAAGTTCCGAGGAGAGAGGGGGACAACAGCGAATTCTCTCCAATCCGCGGGCGGAAGCTCCGCTCCCGATTGATCTGTAATCGGCTGGAGGCGAGACTGACCTCGGATTCGTTGCTTCGTCAGATTGGAAGAAAGTAGGCCCATGTCAAAACTCCACTTCATCGAACTGAAGGGTAACAGCCGTCAGCGGGGCCAACAGCATGGGCGGTTACTGAAGTCGCCCATCGAGCGGGCTGTCGAGTTCTATCGATGGTTCTTTCGGCATCATCTGGGATTGGAACCCGAGGCGCTTCGTCAGCGAGCGGCCGCCTTCATCGAACCCACGCAACGGGTGAGTCCCCTGCTGTTCGACGAATATGAGGGAATCGCGGAGGGCTCGGGCCAGACGCTGGAGGATATTCTGGTGCTTTCCGGCCGCTATGAAATCACATTCGAAACGGTGGCACTGGGGGACTGTTCCAATCTCTTCGTGGGCCCGGAACGATCTCAAAGCGGGAATACACTGCTGGGACAAAGCTGGGACTGGCGGCCCGAAGTGATGGATTTCAGGGCTGTCTTCGTGGCTCGCTGCGATGATGTCCCCGACCACATCATGGTGACCGAGTGCGGACAGCCCGGAAAGTACGGACTGAATGAACATGGACTGGGCCTGGTTGCTGCAGGTCTGAGTTGCCGTGAAAAGTCCAGTATCGGCGATCAGTTGTTTGTAGTTCTAGGTCGGGAAATTCTGGCCCAGGAGACCCTTGCTCAGGCCTGCGAGGTGATGACCGAGTCCTCACCTTTGGCTACCGTGAACGTTCTAGTCGCGGACGATCGAGGCCAGGCGGTGAATTTCGAGTCCGCCCCGGGAAGAATAGTGCGGGCCGACCTCAAACCAGAGCAAGTTTATTGGCATACGAATCACTGCCTACACGAAGACGAGCCCTGCACTTTCGAGAACAGCCGGATTCGGGGCCGCCGCTGGGTCCAGCTGACCGAACAATCGTCATCCGTTACGCCGGAAGCGGTGCAGACCTGGCTCGCCGATCGTTCTGACGGGGGGAATTCGATCTGCCAGCACGCCGATCCGTCGCAGGCCGACGCTGCCAGTTGGCTTCAAACCCTATGCTCCATCGTCATGGATCTAGGACTCCAGACGCTCTGGGTCAGCGATGGGCCCTCTTCGCAGAGCAGCTATCAAGAAGTTGGATTCAAGACCCACCAGGTTGCCGAGGCTACGTGATCCGTGCCGGGTTTCTTCCCGACACTTCTTGTTGAGGTTCTGAGAGGTCTCGTATTCCATCCCAAAGAGACGAGGAGTTGAGAAAATGATCAACGACCGACCATCCAGCCGATCCATCTCCTACGAGCTCTTTCGTTTACTCCTGATAGGTACCGGAATCCTATCCGTAGTGGCCGGGTGCACTCAAAAGGGGACGCACTGGCAGATGTCCGAAACGGTGGAATCTGCCGCCAGCCGGGAGCAATTTCTGGAGTTCGCCTGGGATCAGTTCGTCGCCCTGAATTGGCCTGCTTCCTCAACACCGGGAGAACCGGATATCGCAGCCACTCTTGGTGACCAGGGCACCGTCGTTTTGGAGACCTGGAAGGAGCCCTACGATGTTTTTCTGGACGGGGCCAGGGTTCCTCCGACCTGGGAAGTCCCTGACCTTTTACCGGATGAATGCAAGGGAGATATCGAGCCCAAAGAGGATGGACACCGGGTCATCCGGATGTCTAGTAAAGTCAGCGGGAACGCCCAGGAGAACATTCTGGACGAGCGTCTGCAGGCCGTCGGGGAATGCTACTGGACCGCCGGGGAAAGTTGGCTCGCTATGAGGTCCGAATGAATCGGCTGACGTTCGAGTATATTCGAGAGAATACACTTTATAATGCTGTGGTTCAGTCTTCTTTTCCCATCAAGTGGCTCTAGGGATCGATGGAGATCAAGGCCTCCTGGAGGGAGTTGACGGAGAAGGAGGCGGAGAATCTGGAGGAAACTCGTCAGCGCTATCACGTCAGTGAGTCGGTCCTGTTGGATCCGCCAGGGGAACGTTTTAGCTTTCCTCAGAAGGACGGTAGTCCTTGCCAGATTCGACAGATGGCCTTGGTAGGGCTGCACGTGGTCCACAAAATTCCTGGCCATGATCCCTTCATCTGGGTTACCTTCGAACACGAGGACAATATAACAGGGACCTCATTCAACGACCCGAATTGCCCCGACGACTGTGTGGTGCCGCCTGATCCGAATCAGCCCATCGACGCGCGCTGCCGAGATTGTGTTCCCGAATGTCGGAATACGTTCCAGTACTGTCCCGACCAAACCAAGACCCAGGTGACTCGACAGATCCCGATTCCAGGAGATGTTGAAGCCTTCAATCGAAAAGTTTACGGCCGCCAGCCGGTCCAGGGGACGAAGTGGGCACATTACCAACTGGTGGGAGTCCAATATCCGACTGAGATCGACCTGCCCTTCGATCCTGAGAGTGTCGGTGAGACCTTCCTTGGTAACACCACCATGGAGACCTTTAACCAGACCGCGAGTAGCTGCGTGGGGTGCCACAGTTTTGCGCGCTCAACCAATCCCTTCAACCTGTCAGACTTTAGCTGGTTTGTGTGTCGGGCTAAGTTTCCACCGGGTGAGGTCCAGCCGGGCCGGGAGTTCCCGAAGCTGAAGCCCTCTCCGGAAGAGGTGCTGGAGATCATATACGGTAAGCGTCCGAACCCTTTCACGGGACGTGCGGAGAAGCCGTACGAGGACTGGGGCACCTGGCCCAAGGACGCCTGGAACAACTTCGAGATATCGCTGAGTCAGTCTGACGGGAGCAAAGGTCCAGGTGTAACCGGTGAGAATCCTCATGGAAACTTCGTGCGCATTTTCGTGAACGATCTCGGACTCGAAGCCGTGCGCGGGAGTTCGGTGGTATTTCCGCCGGGCACCATCGTTCTCAAGGAGAACCTGCCGTTTCGTTTTGTGCCAGATGCCGTTAATTCCCCAACACCCAAGCAGCCGCTGGAGGTATGGCAGCCTGCGGTCGAGCTCACCGTGATGTATAAACAGGCAGAGGGATACTTCCCGCAGGGGGGCGATTGGTACTATTTGAAGTCAGCTCCGCTGCAGCCGGGCGAGTCTCCGAACGTGGATCGCGCTGGTAAAGCAACGGGTTGTGTCAGCTACCACGCCTGGCAGGGAAACGCAGATTTCATGCTCACTTTCAACTTTGGCAAGCCGCCCGTAATGCGCACTCGCTGCGTCGATGATGCCAGCGGCGACAAGGACTGTGAGGAGGGTGCTTTCAGTGGGAATCGTTGAAAGGACAGGGACGCTGATCCCGTCAGCCGGATTCAAGCAGCGGCGGCGATTTTGCCAACTGATATCCGTTCTGGGTTGCCTCGCACTCCGGGCCATGCCGGTCTGGGCTGGGGACGTGATCCTGGTCTCCATTGACGGATTAATGCCGGACTACTATCTGCGAGCGGATGATCTGGGTCTGAAGATTCCGAACCTCCGGCGGTTGGTGCGCGAAGGATCCTACGCAGAGGGAGCCCTCAGCGTGATGCCCTCGGTGACCTTTCCCGCTCATACCACGATGATTACAGGGGTCAATCCAGCCCGCCACGGTATCGAGAACAATCTTGTTTTCGATCCGGATGGAGCATTGGGCGGGGGCTGGCACTGGTTCTACGAGGACCTCAAGGTAAGCACGATCTTCGACGCTGCGCGGAAGTACGGGATACGTACGGCTTCCGTGACTTGGCCCGTGACCGCAGGTGCTCCCATCGACTGGAACCTGCCCGACATGTATCCGGTGCCGAACCTTCATGAGGCCAAGAATCTTCGCAGCCTGGTAGCGGACCAGGACCTTCGGGATTTTCTTCCCTCGGCCGAGAAGCTGGTTCGGATGGGCGATGATATTCGAACCCAGGTGGCGCTGCACTTCCTCGAGAAGAAGCCGGGATTTCTAGCGATCCATTACCTCGAGTTGGATGGGGCCCAGCATCGGGACGGACCCGGCAGCGTCCCAGCCAAGCAGGCTCTGGAGAAGATCGACGGCTATCTTGGCGAGGTTTTTTCAGCTCTGCAGCAGGCTGGGCGCTGGGAGTCGACCAGCGTACTGGTGGTTTCAGACCACGGCTTCGTAGAGGTCGATAAAGTGGTCAAACCCGGTGTCTTGATGCGTGCAGTTGGACTGCTAGAGACGGATGTCGAGGCAGAGATCACGGCTTGGCAAGCCGCTCCCTGGGCTGCTGGGGGCTCTCTGGCGATTGTGACTCATCCTACCGCTTCTTCCGACAGTCGCCAGAAGGTGCTGGATCTCGTCAATCTGTTGAAATCAAACCCCGTCTACGGTGTAGCGAAAGTCTACATGGGGGCCGAGCTAAGCCGGACGGGGGGATTCAGTCGAGCTCTGGCCGTGCTGGAGGCGCGTCCCGGATATTTCTTCAGTGCTGAGGTGCAGGGAGAGCTCGTCTCCCCTTCGGAAACTCGAGGGATGCATGGCTACAGTCCCAGCCTGCCGGGTCTGGAAGCTGCGTTTCTGGCCAAGGGTCCTGGGATAAAACAGGGCCATCGCGTGGAAACTGTTCGACTACTGGACCTGGCTCCGACCATCGCGCGAATCCTGGGAGTAGAGTTTGCGGGAGCTCAGGGAAGGGTTCTCGAGGAGCTGTTTCGATAAACCAACCCTCAACAGGGCACCAAGACCGAAGCAGCCTGACAATTGCACATGGACTCACGATTTGATATCACGGCTCAGCGCACTCACAGGGCAGTCAGACAGCTATGACGAAACCTTTCCGCACGACGGTCACAGGTAGTTTCCCTCGACCGGTTCAACCTGAAGATACCCTGAGAAAGCCAGAGCTATCACGCCAGGAGGCAGACGACGTGATTCGCTGGGCAGTGAACGAGCAGGTCGAAGCCGGGCTGGACATCGTCACCGACGGGGAGGGACGTCGTGAGAACATGTACTATTTCGTGCAAAAGAGAGTCGGCGGCATCAGTTTTGAGCAGATGTCTTTTCGCGCCTTCGGCCCCACCGGATTCGGCATCGAACTTGCTCAGGTGGTAGGACCGCTCGAGGATCCGAACATCGGACTGGCTCACGACTGGCGGGTGGCGCGAGATCAGTCCCCACCTGGGGTTGAAGTCAAGATGACGTGTATTGGTCCGCATATGTTGGCCCGGTTCTCGGACAACCAGCGGCCGGATCTGTACGCCAACGATCAGGAACTGGCACTGGCCTATGCACGGGTTCTGAATCAGGAGTTTCGGGAGTTGATCCGCGAAGGATGTGAGTTCATCCAATTCGATGAACCCGCCTGGACGGCCTTTCCCGAAGATGCAGTCTGGGCGGCGGAGGTACTCAAGACTGCCATTGAGGGACTGGGTGTAAGGATCGGCCTGCACATCTGTGGAGGAAACGCATACCGAAAGCGCTCTTATTTCGCGCCCTACACGGACATGGCCGAAGCCTTCCAGATCGCCCCAGTAGACCAATTATCCTTGGAGCACTGCACACTGGATTACGACATGATGGCGCTTTGGGACAAGATCGATTACAAGGGCGAGTTCGCCGTTGGGGTCCTGGACCAGAGAAGTGATAGGATGGAATCGCCTAGCGAGATCACGGAGAGAACAAGGCCAGCGACGCACTACTTTTCACCGGATCGGCTCCTACTGGCCTCCGAATGTGGTTTCCAGCACGTGCCAGTACCCATAACCAGAGGCAAGCTCAGAGTGCTGGTGAAGGGAGCAGAACACGCCCGCGAACACCTAGTCTGAATAGTGAGCAGTGAGCAGTACCAAGCCAGGTCTGCCAGAGCCGCGAACGACTTGAGCCGTTAGCAATATGAGGCCAGGCTCCGAGGAGAGAGCCGGACAACAGCACAACCTCCAACATCGGCGGGACACAGCGTAGAACTAAATCATCCCCGCGTCCAGGAATCCTATCGAGAGACCGAAGAATAGCGAAATGGCCAATGCTGAAATAGTGGCAATCGGCTCGGAACTCCTTCTGGGCCAGATCGTCGACACCAACTCGGCCTGGATCGCCCAAAGGCTAACCAGCCTGGGCGTCAATCTCTTCTACAAAACCGTCGTCGGAGACAACCAGAATCGGATGGAGGAAGTGATTTCCAAGGCCTTGGACCGCGCCGATGTGGTGATAACGGGAGGTGGGCTGGGCCCAACTCAAGATGATGTAACCCGAGAGGTCATCGCAACGGTAACGGGCAGAGCACTCGTCCGTGACCCGAAGCTGATGGATGAGATCGAACTGCGGTTTCGCAGCCGCGGATTCATCATGACCGCGAACAACGAGCGTCAAGCAGACATTCCGGAGGGGGCGATCACCGTCCACAATCCCAACGGCACCGCGCCCGCTTTCATCGTCGAGGATCCCAGAGGCGTGGTCTTCGCCTTACCCGGGGTACCCCACGAGTTGAAGTGGCTCTTTAAACACGAAGTGGAGCCCTACCTGAGGAAGAAGTTCGGCCTCTCCGAAGTCATTACCTACCGGATTCTAAAGGTCGCAGATATTGGCGAGAGCAGCGTCGACCATCAGATTGGCCACCTCATTGCGGGCTCCAGCAATCCAACGGTAGGCGTCCTTGCCCATCCCGGCCAGGTAGATATTCGGATCGCGGCCAAAGCTTCGAGCATCGAAGCAGCTCAGGATCTCATCGATCCAGTTGAGCAGAAGGTTCGAGGCCTCTTGGGACGGCATATTTTTGGAGTCGACGACGAGACCCTGGAACAGGCGGTGGGCAAGCTCTTACGCGAGCAGAACCTGACGCTGGCCGTCTATGAGGATGTCACGAGCGGCATGGTAGCGGAGCGACTGCAGCAGGCCAGCGACGAGCATTTTCTGGGAGGCGTTATTTGCAACGATGCTAAATCAGTCGGGCGACTGCTGGCCGGCGGTTCCGGCAGTGAGAGCATGAGTTCTCTGAACGACCCCAACGCCCTGGTCGAGCAGCTGGCGTCTGCGGTTTGCATCCGCGAGGAAGCGGACTGGGGACTTGCCGTCCACGGTGTGCCCGAGCCGGGCCAGCGCAGCCACAATCTGGGAAAGGGCGCGACCTATCTTTCCATCACCGACGGAAAAAACCACAGAACAAAGACCTGCAACATTGCGGGAAGGGGCAGGCCGGATCGGACACGTATCAGTCTGAGCGCGATACAGCTGGTTCGTTTGGCACTTCTAGAAGGGATTGCCACTTGAAGCCGGATGCGCACCCTTGGCCTTCACCCCCGACGAAAGCGACTCACGAGCGACTCACGGAGGAAACCCATGGTAGAACTGAATCAGATTTGGAAGAGAGATTTTGATGTATACGACAGGCTCAGAGAGCTTGGAGTCGATCTAGGACAGAAGGAGGAGGCTGTACCACCGCGCCCGGGGTGGAGCGCCTCGCGCAGGTGACCTTCACCTCCGGTCTTGCCTTTCTATCCGGTACAACCACAGGCTCCGGAGCGGTCACGAACGAGGATTCCGTAGTGCAGTCAGCGACTGCGGCGGCCCGAGAAGCCGGACTCCAGCATGTCAGATGCCTCCATTGGAGACTGCACCCACAGGGGACCCTCAACGATGTCTGGTATTGCGTCAAGTGCCTCGGTATGGTCAATTCAGCAGGCGGCGGAACGCTGACGCGATCACATGAAGTCATCGATGGATACTCCAAGGTTTTCCACGACGTCTTCGGCGGCCCCTTGTCTCAGTGGGCCGAAAATGGCCAGGATCAGTCTTTGTCGGGTTGGCACGCCCGCAGTGCAGTGGGGGGATTCGATCTGCCGGGTGAAACCCGAGTCGAGCCTGAGATAATCGTTCAGATTGATCCAGAGCTCGCTCTGAGAATCATCTCTGAACGCGGACCGCATGCCTAGGGTCTGGCAGGCGACCTCATACCGCCGACATCAGATGTAGCTCCTGATTCATAGGCAACAATTTCTCCCGGGCACATAGGTTACACTTTTGGAGTCTTGGAGTTTCATTCTTCGGTGGGTGTATCTCGTCGTAGAAGCGGTGGGAACGGTGGAAAAACTCGACGCCAAGAGT
>Ga0310121_10001688_pt1 | contig 22024 bp, 18 predicted proteins | sample CB27_Tmax_986_MG_FD_203504 | JGI IMG/M metagenome (GOLD analysis project Ga0310121, IMG submission 203504) | Marine microbial communities from Western Arctic Ocean, Canada - CB27_Tmax_986 | ecosystem: Environmental > Aquatic > Marine > Oceanic | place: Canada: Western Arctic Ocean | collected...
GTCGCCAGAAGCGGGGAAGCGATCGTCCCCAATCGAGTCAGAGCTTTCGTCATCGGGATCGAGCCAGGAACATCTTTCTTGCCAGGTTTGGGATAGGCACGACGGGTATATTTCTTCAATTATGGGTATTCAGTTAACTCAAGTTGCGACTATATGGCGTATTTGCGGGGCCTGGGGCCCCTTTTTGACCATGTCCTTGTAAGGCGTCGGTTCGATCGCCACCGCTTGTTCGACTAATCTGTAGAATAGCTTGCCACGGTGGCGGCTCGTTCGGCGATTGAATCGGAACGTATATTCGTCGAGGTAGTAATCCAGGTGCTCGTGACTGATGGCTCCTTGATGTGCGCCAATCATCCACTGCTTGAGCAACGAGGCGACTCGATGGCAATGTGGCAGCAAATCCTCGCCGACCTCTGCCGGAGGGCGCACCACTTCGTGGGTGTACCCAAGGGAACTCAGTTTCCCATAGCCTTTCCACCCGTCGGTGTGAATCACCGCGCCTGGGAGCACGGTTTGCTGCACCGCCTTTTCCAGTCATTTACAATCGGACGGACGAGAACTAGCTAGGCACCAGTGTCAGAACCGCAAACGAATTCTTCTAGAAGCGGTCGGGAATTCTGAGTTGGTCAGTGTGGGATAGGACTCATTGATACCTCCTGCTTCCCCTTCGGAAGCGATGAGAGGTCACGATTGGGCTGGTTCCTGGCTTGCAGGGTGCATTGTATCCCTGCTCACAGTTGCGAGGGCAGCGTCGGCTTTGAACCGGACTTCCCGTAGACCCGACCATGACGGTTCGTAGATCAGTAGCGAAATATGCTAATGGGTGAGGAAGGGAGAGTCAACTATGGGTTTGGCAGAGCAAATCACAAGTCGCACGTCCTTTGTCGTTGCTTGGCCCGTGGTTTTGGGGAAAGCTGCGTTCTGTTCTCATATGAGTACAATTAAGTCTTTCGAAGAGATTGAAGCTTGGCAGGGGGCCCGCGAGCTGGCTAGACAGATCTATGCTCTTACGAGGCGGTAGCCATTTGCCAAAGACTTTGGGATGAAGGACCAGGTTTGTCGGGCGGCCGTCAGCATCATGAGCAATATCGCTGAAGGTTACGAGAGCCAAACCGAAGCAGTCTTCGTAAGATACCTAGGCATCGCCAAGGGCTCGGCCGGCGAGTTGAGGTCTTAGCTATACGTAGCCCTAGATCAGGGCTACGTAACGAAAACCGAGTTCTCGGCTCTAGCTGATCTGAGCAAAAAGTATCGTCGCAGATTGCCCGTCTCAAATCCTACCTGGAGTCCTCAAAACCCAAACCTCAAAAAGTTGAGTAGTAGCCTATTCGGAAGAATTTCCACCCCCAAGAGACGTGCGACGTTCTTTTAGATCTGAGAATAAGAAGTCGGCAGCAGAAACTGACTGGTAATGTTAGAAACCGTATCCTTATACCGTTCAATCTTCTTCATCTGCTCCCAATCAGGATGTTCCAGGAAGTCTTTGAAATGCTGCTTGTGGGCCTCCATATCGTCCGCGGACAACATGTAGGTGAGGTTGGGGACGTCATTGCTGATCAGGGTTTCTCCGAAGAATACCGGTCCCAGCTTCATCTTCTGCATGAGCGCGGCCTCGCCCTTATTGAACATTTCGACCTTGCGAAGCGCGGCGTCTTCATTGTGGCTCTCATAGATCCGGAGTTCGAGCAGGCGGGTTTCGGCCGCCTTGTCAGGAGTCGACAGAACCGGCATTCCCGCAAAGGCCTTCATCAGGCGGCTCTCGATCCGGGTGTAGGCGGGATCGTCTTTAGGGAGAGTGAAGAGGTTTGCAGCGGCTTCCTGATAGCGACTATCGGAGGCCAACTTTGGGTTCAATTGGGAGAAAGCCTCCAGAGTCGCATAGGGCACGAGAACGAAGATCGAAAAGTCGTCCGGGGTTTCCTTCAAGGTGAACACGCCGACACGATCGATTCCCATGCGATTCAGGGCAGGGACGAGTGCCTTCTCCAGATAATCGCTGACGATTTTCTGCTTGTCGGCGCCTGGAATCCGGTATAGGCGGAGCTCGTAGTACTCCTGGTTGGTCGTCATTGTCTTAGAGACCTCGGCCGCTGGTGGTGGGGAGGAGGATTCGGGGGTGGTGCACGACCCCAAGACGCCCGCCGCGAGAAAAGCAATGGATACGGTTAGAAGCCGTCTGTACCAAATCGAATCGATCATGGGTTTCTCCCTGATTGTTGAAGTAACGTAGCACTCTAACAGTGGTTGTCCGGGGGGTCAACGTAGATTAAATTTCAATGCGTCACACGTCGGAACGTCGGAACGTCGGAACGTCTGCACGTCCTTTGGCCGACAGCGGCCAGCTTCGAAACCAACAGCTGCGGAAACCTCAAACTTTGAAGATCCACCACCGGTGCCCCCTGACCTGGGACGTGCGACCTCTTATTCTTGCAACACTTTGATCACCGAGAAGTACGCGCTTACCAGGGCTACTGCGAAGAGTACGCCTACCAATGCGTTTTCCCACCAGCGGTTTTTGTGTTCTGGGCCTATGTATTTTCCGCTGGCTGTTATGACCCAAATGCCTCCTACCAGGAAGGGGAGAACCATTACCTGGGCTGCGTTGATTGTTACCGTCAGGCCGACGAAGTCGCCGTGGCCCAGGAAGAGCCAAATCGTTGGGGAGAGCACTACCCAGTATATGACCCATTGGTAGACAGGGTGGCGTTTGTAGTCTCCGTTACACTGGGCCCGGGCGCTGGGGCGCAGATTGATGTAGGCATCGGATATCAGGAGACCATAGGCTGCTCCGTTTCCTACCATCGAGCTGAACAGGGCGGCGAAGACTCCCAGGTAGAATAGTTGGGTTCCCAGGTGTCCCATGGTTTCCCCTAACAATTGCGAGAGGCTTGCCAGGTCTACTACCTGGATTCCCCGGGGATGGAGTATCTCTGCCCCCACCACCCAGATCGAGAGGTCCAGGATGATCAGGACGATGATGCCGAAGATCAGGTCGTAGCGCTGGACTCGGCGGTGCTGGGGAGTGGTCCAGCCCTTTTCCCTCATGAAGTAGGGGTACATCAGGTTGGCGACACTCCCGGCGATTGCACCTACCAGGGCTACCATCAGGAAGATCGCATCGAATCGACCCAGCGTCGAGGGGATGCTGAAACCCACGATGCCTCTGGCAATGCCTCCGGCCGAAGGTCCGGCCCACGCTGCCAGTGCAATCAAGGAGACCGTGAGCAGCCCGGCTAGGATGAAGAAAAGCAGCTCGATCCGGCGATACTGGGGACGGAAGACCAAGAGAAAGACCACCGCCGTCAGGCCCAGAGCCCAGGAGATTGTGCTGCCCAGTCCAGTCAGTTTGATGCAGACCTCGGCCGATCCTACCAGGAGGAAGACGCCTACGCCGTGAGACAGGAGAAGCGCCCCTATGAGGACGATTACCCCCAGGAGAGGGTGGAGCCGGATCAGGCCTGCCAGGACGCTCTCTCCGTGCTGATTGCAGAGTTGATACTTGGCGATGATGGAGACGAACAGATAGCGCAGCACCAGGCACAGACAGAAGGCCCACATCAGCGCGTAGCCGTAGTTTCCCCCGGCCATGGCCGATTCCACGATGTCTCCGGCGCCCAGCCAGGTCAGGACTACTACGATGCCAGGTCCCATCGACTTGACATAGTCGAAAAAGGATTTAGGGATGGGTGCGGAGTGTTGCTGCATGATTTCGTGGCGGCGGGCTCCAGGCCGCCGTACCTCGAGCCAAAGGCTCGCAAGAAGAAGAATACTTAGGCCTGGAGGCCAAAGCTGCTGCCGCCAAGCTTAGTTTTCCCAGACATTCTGGAAGAGACGGAGCCAGTTTTTTCCTAGGATCTTTAGGATGTCCTCAGTGTCGTAGCCACGATCCATCAACGCTGTCGCCAGGTTCGGGAATTCGTCTGGTTTCTCCATGCCCTTGGGCTGGAAGCTCAGCTCTTCGGGACGCCATGCCGTGTTAGTGAAGGTGGACGGGTATTTGGTGCCTTGCTGGGCGCTGATGTAGTGCCAGAAAGAGAGGGGCTGATCCTGGGTGGCGTCCGTCCCTACGGCTACGTGATCGATCCCGATCCTCTCGACCATGTCATCGATTGCGTTTACGTAGTCCTCCACCGTGGAATCGAAGCCGGAGGGAAGAAAGGGGCAGAACGAACAGGCACCTACGACTCCTCCTTTCTCGGCCAGAAGCTTGAGCGCCTCGTCCTGCTTGTTGCGTGGATGGTCGTGGTAAGCGCGGGCGTTAGCGTGCGTGATTGAGACCGGTTTTTCGGATGCTTCGATGGCCTCCAATGTGGTGCGATCGCCCACGTGGGAAAGGTCGATGAGAATCCCCAATTGGTTCATCTCCCGCACTGCGTCGAGGCCGAAGTTGCTCAGACCCTCGTCCCGCCGCTCGAAGCAACCGTTCCCGAGCAGATTGCGCTCATGATAGGTCAGCTGGATGATTCGGACTCCCAGGGCATGGAAGATGCCAAGACGGTCGAGGTCGTTCTCAATCGGTGAGGCGTTCTGAAAGCTCAGGATGACGCCCGTCTTACCGGACTTCTTGGCGGCCAGGATGTCTTGCGTATCCTTGACCTGCAGGACGTCGTTTCGCTCGCGAAATCGTCGCAGCCAGGGGCCAATCTGGTCCAGGGTCTGTTGGAAGTTGTCCCAGGTCGCAACCGTGGCGCTGATCGCCGTGAGGTTGCCGGCCCGCAGACTGGCTAACACGTCCTCGCTGTCCCAATTGCTGACGTTCAGGCCGTCGATAACGATAGCGTTTTCGTAGAGTGCTTTGGCTTCAGCTTGCATCGATTTTTGTTTCCTCTTCGGGCTAGAAAAGAGTCACACGTCGCACGTCCCAGGCCGTGGCTCACCGGTACTGGGTTTTCGAACCTTCAGGTTGCCGCCGCTGTCAGTTCCGAAGCTGTATGCCTCCGGTTAAGAGACGTGCGACTCTTTGTCTGAAAGCCGATCTCCAATTCGGAACAGGTCTCCCAGGGGATTGGGCTTGTCCTCGAGAGCATCGGCGATGACCCCGCCAATAGAACCGCCGAACTTGAATCCGTGACCGCTTCCGCAGCCTGCGATCAGGACTCGCTGCGAGCTGGGGGCCCAGTCGATGATGAAGTGGTCGTCGGGGGTATTGGTGTAGAGGCAGGAGCGACCACCGATCAGCTCGGCCTCGGCCAAGGCGGGAATGCGGGCGGCGACGAATTGGCGTGCACGTTCCAGGAACTCTTCCGTGGGCTCCCGATCTGCGTCTGGGGCCGCTTCCTCCAGCTTCAAGTCGTCCGCTATCTTGACATAGCCTTCGCGCAGGTAGGGGAAACCGTACCAGGCTTCTCCCTGTGAGGTCACCGACCATACTGGAAATTGGGTACCGTCAAAGGCTTCTGGCTGCTTCGGCTGGAAGAAGGCCATCTGGTTTCGGGTAATGCGCAGATGGCGTCCCAGTTCGGGCAGCAAACGGACGACCCAGGCGCCGGCGGCCACTACGGCTCGGTCATAGGCATGTAGCTCATCGCTTCTGAGCCTGACTTCGTCTCCGATTTCCTCGATTTTGGTTACCGCCGTCTCCTCTCGGAACTGGACTCCCTCGGACCGCGCCAATGTCGCCAGATCGGTCAAGGCCTGCCCGCTGCGGAGGTAGCCGGTCCAGGGGTCGTGAAAGAGGATGTCCTCCTGGTCGAGCCCGAATTGAGGGAAGCGCTTGCGGGCTTCTTCCAGCGACAATTTCCGAATGCCGTCTTTCCGGTCCCCAAAGGTCTCCCAGTTATTTTGGGCGCGGCTGCCCGGGGAGAAGTCGCGCTCGACCATGAGCATGCCGGTCTGGTAGTAGATCGCTCGGCTGAGCTGCTCATGCCAGATCAGCCACTGGTGCTGGGATCGCTCAACCAGTTCCCGGTAGGTCTGCTCTGGATAGCCGGTGCGGCGGATTACCTTGGAGACGTCGGTGGAACTAGCCCTGGGGCAGGGAATTCGTTCCTGTTCAAATACGGTGACATCGTGTCCTCGGCGGCGAAGCTCCAAGGCTGCGGCCATACCGAAGATTCCAGCTCCTATTACGGTGATGCGCATGGTTGGGTGCTCGATGGCATCTTATCACCACCATGGCCCAGGCGGAATTGAGTTCGTAGATCGCCTTGCTGACCCGTTGATAGACCCTATGGGAATATCAGCATGGGCTGTCTCAGACGACTCACTCGCCTACTTCACCACCTTCACCTGCTACGGCACCTTCTTGCATGGAGACCTCCGAAGGGCGGTGGACCTGAGGACGAAGTTTGGGACACCGTTCCTGCAGCCCCATCTCTTCCGCTTTCCCGGCTCGAAGCGCCGGATAAAGTACCCTGCCTACCGACTGAGCAAGGAGAACCGAGTGATAGTGAAACACAGCATTCAAGAAACATGTCATTACCGCTCCTGGAGACTTCGGGCCTCCCACGTCAGATCGAATCATGTTCATGCAGTCATTTCCGCGACCGGTCCACCCGAGCCGGTTCGGGACGCATTGAAATCGTATGCTAGCCGTGACTGCCAAGGAGCGGTACCGGCGCCAGGGGCACCGATAGTCCACCCTACGGTTTCTTCGGTTGGCTCGGTTGCGGTTTCTGTTCGGTCTATGTGGCGCTTCTAGCGCCGGACCGCTCCTTGGAAGTCACGGCTCTGAAATCGCCTTGGACTGGATTATCGGAACTGGAACGAAAACAGTTTGGCGTTTCTGATCTGGAAGCGTAGCTGTATGGGTTTTCCTGCCAGCGCGCCCACGTTGGACTTGCCCCGCCAGCTGATGCGGTGCTTGCCCGTCGTCCTTATTGGATCGGCGGCTTCCATGCTGAAACCGCCGGCGGCGTCGGTGTCCGCGCCCAGAATCTCGACTTTGATCTCAGGCTGCCCCGATCCATGGTTGTACTTAGCCGCTTCCATGTTGACGCATAGGGCGTCTCCCTCGAAGCTGAACAATCGGGTGACCAGCTCTCCCGGATGGATCTTGCCCGCGTCGACCGAAACGAAGCCGTCCTCCTTGACCGTGGCCAGACCGATGGAGAAGCGCGCCTTGTCCCCCTTCTCGTAAAGGGCTTCCGAACCTCTCCAGTTACCCCCGTAGTAGTAGATCCGGATCTCGCCCTTGTGAACGAAGGGTTGGCTGACGTAGATCGTGCTCTCATCGAAATCTCCGAAATCACCCAGGCTCACCAGGGCCTGCCGGTAGGGTCGCTGGTAACGAATCCCATCTCGGCTGAAGGCCAACTCGGGATAGTGCAGCGTATTGGTGGTGCGGAAGATCCAGGGGACCCCGATATAGACACCCTCATAGGCCATCACCGGCATGGCGTAGAACTCGGTGTCCGGATAGTCGTTTTCGTCGGGGACCATGATGGTCTGATCCTGGCTCCATTGGGTCATGTCGGCGCTCTCGGACCGTCCGATGATCCTTTTTCCCATGCGGCAGCCTCGATGCAGGCAGTTCTCCATATGGACCGCGTAGACTCCTCGAATCGGATCCCAGCCCATGTGACTGGTAGGCCCCCATCGACCCACCCGGTCGCCGGTGTCGTATACGGGATTTCCCTCATAGGGAGTCCAGTTGAACCCATCGGGGGAGTAGTGTAGGTGCAGACGCATTCCCTTCGGCTGTCCCTCCCGCCAGGCAGCCGGTGTCGTCCCTGCGGACGTTATGGTCTTGTAGCGCTTGGCCGGATCGGGCTCGCGGCGGTCCAGGAACAGAGGCAACAACATCCCCCGGGGCAGGATGTTGTTGTCCTTGGATCCATTGAATTCGACCTTGCCCAGGTTTGGCTTTTCCCAATGAATCCCATCGCGCGACGTGGCATAGCAGAGCAACCAGCCCTCATCATCAGGGTAACCCGAGTATCCATAGGGATCGTCGACCTTGTGGCGGACCGCTCGACCATTTTCCCAGCCCCAGTCGTACCGATAGGGTCGTAATCGATCGGCTGCTTTGCTGGAGGCGAAGCCGCCCGTGGTTCGATACCACAGCCGGAAAAGACCCGTGTCCTCATCGTAGATGATCTTGTTCAGACCCACATAGCTCCCTTCCCAGGGCCGGTCCGCTTTCAAAAGCGGATTATTGGGATGCTTGACCGCAGGGTTGAGGACCTGTTTGGCGTGGGACAGACTCAGGATGATGTAGTCGTCGATGAAGAGCTGTTTGCTGGAACCGATCTCAATCAGACCGGAAGAAGGCGATGCTGCCAGTCCCCAGGAAACTGAGGCCCCTGCCAGGAGACAGAAAAGCACGATCGTGCTACGACGATTCCTCGAATTTTGCATCTCGGTAGACTCCATTCAGCAAAAGGCAACGGCCGTGCAGGCGTATACCAGCGCGACCCGGTTCAACTCCTCCAGAGGGACCGCCTCGTTGACGGTGTGTGCCCCGGTGGCGTTGGGGCCGTGGGTTATAGCGGGGATACCGCTCTCCTCCAGAAACGTGTTTCCATCGTCAACGAATGGTTTCGGTCCCTGAGGCAGAGGGCTACCGGTCACCGACTGGTGGGCGGATTGAAAAGCCTCCACCAGCGGTGCTTCCGGGTCGAGCTCGAAGGCATCTTTGATGTACTCGATCTCACCCTTCACCTTAATCCCCGGTTCGCGTTCACCTTGATTCACCACCTCGTAGAACTCCCGCTCGACATCTGCCCAGACAGTTCCTGGAATCCATCGCCGAGTCCCGGAAAGCTGGAATCCTATCGGCGACTGATTGAAGATTTCGCCGGAGCTGATCTTTCCTATGAAAAGGCTCTCACGACCTGCGAGCGGGTGGGTTTTCACGGAGATCTGTTGATCCAGGGCCCTCAGGCGATGGACCAGTTCCGCACCGGCGGCGATGACGCTGGGTTGATCCATCCCTCCCATCACCTCGTGCACGGGGATTCCTTCGCGGGTGATCTCCACCTCGATTCGGGACATCCCGCGACCCACCACGGGCACCCGGTCGTAGGTGTACTCGGGCAGCAGCACCCCGTCTCCCACGTAACCCTCCCGGATCAGGGTTTGCAGCTGGCGTCCATCGCCCCATGGCGTTTCGTGCAGATCGTGGGCCGTCAGGAGAATGCCTCCAGTCTCCAGGATCCCCGTCTCCTTCAACACGATCAATGCCTCGCACATTGCAGCCACCCCACCCTTCATGTCGGAGCAGCCGCTCCCGCGCAGGATCCCGTCGTCGATGCTCGGGGGGGTATAGGGGAGGTGGACCACGTCCATGTGGCCGTTGAATTGCAGGATCCTTCCCGGACTCGGAGCCTGGTAACGGGTCACCACGGCGGGCGCTGAGGGCCAGGAGGCCTCGGGACGCTCCACCTCGAAGCCGGCTTCCCCGAGCAGCTCCGAGAGACGGTCACCAACAGCTCCGGCCTCCCCGGTGGGACTGGGTACCTCGATCAGCTTAACGGCCATCTCCCGGACACGTTCAGGCTGAACCGCTCCTCTCAACCTTTCAATAATCTCGGATGTAAGTTTCATTCTTTTGTGCCGCTTTCTCTAAGGCTGACAGGAAAGCTCTAACAGCGAGGAAATCATGCAAGAGCCGCCAGTTAACAGAGCCGTGACCGTGAGGGAGCGGGATCCGATATCGGGTCCCAACTACATCTAGGCTCAAAATAGAGGTGTGCAAGTTGCCTCACCGCTTCTCACTATTAAGCTGAAGTACCGGATCCCACTCCCTCACGGTCATGGCTCTGTCAGGCTAGCCAACGACGGTCATGATAGCGGAGAACCCAGTTTCTTCCTGATGATCTGGGGACAGCTGGGTGCCCCGCAGGACTCCGTGGAACGCAAGCGCATAGGCTCCTACGACGAGGTAGTCAACGTCGTGTTCTTCGAATAACCGAAGCAGTTCTCTGAAGTCTGGCTGAGGTTCCATAGAGCTGCCTCCGAATGGATTTCACGGCCGCCACGCGCTCATCAGGCTCCCTAGTGAGCCAATGCGTGAGGTTTCTGCGAAGCGCAACTGGATCTCTTAGGGGACGTTTCGTTACCACTTTGGATATCATTTCCGTGCCCATCTTAGCAAATAATCGACGGGAATTTGGCTCTCGAAAGTACTTGGTTCCCCTCTGGTGTGGTTGATCCCGGAGCATACTTCATTTCCCAGTCGCCGTGATCAATACCGCGTCCTCGCCGTAGGTGGGCCCGGAAGGATTGTGGGCCACCAATCGGTAGTGATAGGTCGTGCCCGGCTCGAGAGCCTCCAGGTTGGTCAACACCGTCCGCGGCGTAATCTGGAGTCCCCCGTAGGTACCTGGCACCGGGGGGTAGACGATCCCCGAAGAAGTGTTCTCATGCCGCTTGGCGCCGACGTTGGCTCGGTAGGGATTCTCGAAGGGCGTATCGGTGTAGTTGGTATCGGTCCCGTACTGGAAGTAGTAGTAGGTGGTTGTACCAAGAGGGTTGATCCGTCCTTCCAGTCGGGCCGTGGTCGACGTGATCCGACTGGCCGCCCCGGTCTGGACCAGGGGCGCACTCCCCTCAGGCATCTCGAATTTCTGATCCAGCCCATAGCTGATCCCGGTCTCGTTCTCTGCCACCAGCCGGTAGTAGACGGTCTCGCCCGGAACCAGGTCGTGAATGTCCGTGTTGACCGGGCAGGTATCATCCTCGGGAAGCTTTTGAGCCCCCGATCCGAAGACTTCGATCTCTCCCAGTCCCCAATGCTGGCTCCGATATCCGGACAGCAAGCGAACCTTGATGTATTGGGCGGGCGCGGATAGGTCCTGAAGCGACGAGTAGGCGTAGTTGGGGCCGTGCTGGTTGGACTCGGCCAGGGTGGTGCTGGCTATCTCGGTATAGGACTCTCCATCGCTCGAGACCTGAACCTGAACTTCTTTCGCGGGCCACTCCGGATTCTGGTGGAGCTGCAGCCTCTCGATTGTCACTTCCTGCTGAAACGAGTAGACGATCTCCTGCGGTCCGGAGGGATTGGCTCCACTATGCCACATGCGATCGGGGCCGTGACGCCAGCCGTCGGTGAGTCTCGCCGGATCTTGTCCCGGACTCTCGGGGGCACTTTCTAAACGGCCTCCATTGCTAGGCAGCAGCAGGGAATGGTTGCGGTACTTGATTTCGAGTGAATCGAAGTCGATGGCGCCCCTGGGAGGCCGAGTTGGAGTCACGAAGGCTGAGAGGAGAAGGAAGTTGCAGTTCCAGTGGGCCAGGGACTCGTTGATGGACCAGTACTTGTAACGATCAGCATGGGGGCCCTGTTGGATGGGATTGTTTCCTCCGTAGGACCACTGTGCCGGATCGTTGTGGAGGATCCAGCGTGTTTCCTGCCAATCGCCCTTCAACAGGTGCTGCGTCAGGTTAGGTTCCGACGAAGGCCCAGTTGGCGCGCCTCCAGCCTGTTTCGTCCAACAGCTCGATCCTGCTCTGGCTCTGGAGCCAGCAGACGAATTCGGATCCGTTAGCTACCCAGTCGTGACCACGCACCCAGAGCGATACCTCGGCGTCCCTTAGATCGGGGTCACCTCCCCCCAGCATGACGCTGGGATCGTTGATGGGTCCGGTGTTCATTCCCGTCATCAGATGAAGGGCACCGCTAGCCTCGTGATTGAAATCGTTGAGGAGGTCTTGGTCCGTGACGCGGATGTATCCTCCGGAGGCTCCACCTGAGGCGAAGTGCTGAGATTCACAGTCGTAGTAGACCTGCCATCCGGAGAAGTGCTGGTCCCAGCCTTCTGCATAATAGGCGGCCAATCGAGGAGGAAGCTCCAGGTCACCGGTCCGGGAGCCGTAGTCGGGAGTCGAGCCGTATTCGAAATAGTAGGTAGCGTAGCGGCCGTGAGGGTGGACCGAACCGCTCAGGGTAAGCGAGGTCCGACCCAGGGTGAAGGCCAAGCCGGTCGTCACGTCGAGATTCTGGGCCATCGCCTGCTTTCCTTCTGGGTCTTCGCCCAGGTCATCAGTTACACCACCGCAGCCGATCAAAACGAAAGCTGCCAAACAAGAGAGGACGGAAGGGATGATATTCGGATCGCACTGCCTAGTGAGCATCGGTTTTGGTGGGCGGTACAGGGCTCGAACCTGTGACTTCCTCCTTGTAAGGGAGGGCCAGAGCAAATCGCTCTGGCCCTTTCCCTGTAAGGGTTTTAGCACTAAGAGCATATATCTGCAAGACTTAGTGGCTTTCCATTAATTACAAGAATTATGGCAGCACGGGTGGATATCGTCCAAGTGTGACGACCAAAGTGACACAAAAACTGACACACTGACAGGAATCGCATTGGGAGACAGATGGGAGACAGTGTTCTGAGCGATTGGGCAATTGTCAGGTTTGCCAGCAGAGCTTGAGCCGCGGGGCAGTGCATCTCTTCAGCTTGGTTTCAGCAGAAGGGCGGGACCCTGTCGAAATCGTTGGCTTACGAGTTCAGGCCTCACCCCCGAAAACTAGTAACTTAGCGGCACGTACAGTCTCATTGGGGAACGCTAGGTAGCGGTTGGGAAACCTGGGTCATTCTTATTGGACCCATAACGGACCAAAATCATCCGGCCTGTTCTGAGCCTGGTCAGCAAGACTATCGGGGGAGCCGGAATCTGGTCCATCAGGAAATTCGGCTAAGCGTGCTGTCGTCTCAACGCAGTCGCGCCAAAGAGAAGCAACAACCGCCCTTCGCGGGGGCGCATTTCGGGTTGTTTGAATGACCGCTTTCGTCTAAAAGCGGACGTTCAAGTTCCCCGCGGAAACGTCGAATGAACGACCGCTACTGGGGCCAAAAGCAGTCATTCGACGCAGATCCAGCGGTCACGCGTTCACGAAAGGCTTGTGGCTGAAAAAAGTGCGGTCCCTTCTCTAGAAACAGGGACAAGCATAGCAGTTTAAAGCACACGCCCAGCGTCGCAGCAAACAACGTTCCGAATGTCAGCGGTAAAGCGGATTGAATTCCGCCTATCCTGCCGATTTCTATACGTGCCCTCCGCTGAGATTGCCCTTCCAGTCCCAAGGCTCTAGTATTTCTCAGATAGGCTCCCTTGCAGCTCGGAGGCCCGCCGGTGATCGGCCAGACCATCTCCCACTACCGCATCCTGGAGAAGCTCGGCGAAGGTGGGATGGGTGAGGTCTGATCCGAAAAGGAAAGTCCTATTGATTCCAGATTTCGGCGGTGTCCCGGGTGCATGATTCCCAGCCCACCTCGAGCTTTCGTAGGATCTCTCCGTGGTGTTGCAACAACTCAGGATATAGGTGATGATGACAGACCTGCCTCGGGATTTTATGGTTATAGATGGGATCCGCACGGTGGGACGCACTACAAGCGGACCAGAGGTAGCCCGAGAAGTCACCGACCGACAGGAGCCACCATGAAAAGACCGTCGCATTGCCTCTCCCTACCCATCCTGGCTTGCCTCACTGCCGGTCTGGTTGAGAGTCCTGCCTTTTCAACTGGGTTAGTCGATCGCCGCGCAAGCATCGAGATCGAGGCCCGGACGACCATCTCCCCGGCTGACTCCGGCCTGAACCTCAAACGAGCGATGCTGAGCATGGAACGTCACCCGGACGGGTCCATCCTGGTTTGTCCCCAGACCGTGCCAGTGCTCTTTCGCAGCACCAACCTGGGGAAGAGCTGGACGCGAATCGATGTGCGGCTGAGCGACGCGCTTCCAAAACAGGTCTTCCAAGGGATCGGCATCAGCCGGGACGGCCGGGTGTGGCTCATGCACCAGAGTATCGGAGGCCGGGATCTGTTCGTCTCCGTATCCCGAGAAAGGAGCGGCGCCCAGCTCAGCTGGGACACCGCCCAGATCGACTACACCAGACTCGCCCCCAATCCCGAGGATCCATACCACTTCTGCTTCAACGACTACAACAGCTTCTTCCAGCGCCCGGACGGCACCATGGTTCTGGGGGTGGGACTGCGTTACGACAACCACGGTGACTACCAGCAGGAGGACCAGTCGCGCCCGGGCTTTCACGAAACCCTGATCCGGTCCCGCGACGGAGGTAAGACGTGGGGTGATCCCACCGAGGTGCACCCTCACGTTGCGGAGACCAGCTATGCGGTCGATCCCCACAACCCTCATCGTATCCTGGCCTTTACGCGTAAGCAGCGGCCGCTGCTCCGGGGCGAGGATGCCGAGACCGTAGCTCGCGAAGCAGGCGTCACTCCTGATATCTCCTGGCCCTGGAAGGGCGCGATCCTGCTGGAATCAGTTGACGGCGGCCGTAGCTTCAAAGAGGTTCCCGACAGCTACCTCGGTTACTACAGCCATCGAGGCGCCATGCGCTGGACGGAGAACAACGTCGTCGTCGCCGTCCATTCTTCGCGAGGCTATCGCAGCTACAACCTGGTGGCCAACGTCAGCCTGGATGGAGGCAGGACCTGGGTTGACGGGACCCGATCCGGAACACCCGGGATGAACCGTGCCCAGGAGTTAATGATCACGCCCTATCCACCTGGCTTTTCCTTCACCACGCCGACGGTCGAACTCTCACCCAACCGCTTCCTCACGGCCCACGCCCAAAGCAGCCAGACGTCCCTCTCCCTGAAGGGGGTCATCTGGCGCCTGAAGACCCCCGCATCGGAGGCGATCGCTCTGGGCAGCGAACGGCAGCTCTTCGTCGATGACTTCCTCATCGAATCCCTCGATGGCGCCCGGCAGACGCTGAACCAACCGACCAAGTTTGAGGAAAACCCGGTAATCGCCGGCGTCGCGAAGGGGGAAGCGCGCTGGGAGGCGGGGATGCGGCACTCCTTTGCCAGCGTCCTCTACGACCCGGAGAACAAGCTGTTCAAGATGTGGTACAGCCTCTGGGCCGGCAGTGGAGGCGACGAGGAAACAGTCCTCTGCTTTACCTCCAGTGACAACGGCATCGATTGGCAGAGAACCTGGCTGGATCTGTTCCAACACGAAGAGTGGAAAAAGACCAACATCGTGATGCCCCACAGCGGCATTGGAAGCGGCGTATTTGAAGACCATCGCGAAAGTGATCCAGCCAAGCGCTACAAGATGCTTCACATGTGGAAGGACTACAAGATCTACGCTTCGTACTCAGCCGACGGACTGCGCTGGACGCAGTACAACGACGGGAAGCCGGTCTTCTTCCAGCCTCCCGGCCACGATAGCCAGATGGTCGCCTACTGGGACGAGGGCCTGGGCAAGTACGTCGGGATCATTCGGGATCGCACCGGGCGGATCTCAGAGCTGCGCCCGCGTCTGGTGAGCGATCCGGCAGGCCGCGCGGGTTGGCGCAAGGTCTGGGATCCCAAGAAGAATCGCTCACCTGAGAACCACAGCATCCGCCGGGTCGGACAGATCGAGAGCAGCGATTTCGTCCACTGGACGAACTACCGCGTCATCGTCGGGCCGGACGGAGAGGATCCGCTCAATCGCGATCAGTTCTACAACATGGAGGTGATGCCCTACGAGGAACTGCGGATCGGCCTCACGACCGTCTTCACCTATGACCCCGAAGTCCCCCGTGGAGCCGTCCAGCTGACCTCCAGCCGGGACGGTCGAAATTGGCAGCGGGTTGGAGACCGCGGCGTCTTTCTGGCGCCTTCGACTCGTGTCGGTGACTTCGACTGGGGCACCATCTACCCCATACAGGCACCCTTCGTGAACGGCCACGAAATCTGGATCTACTACGTCGGTCACGGCGTCGACCACAACCACGTTCCCCCTCCCGGAGTCGACGGCTTTCCGAACGGTATCGGGTTGGCGATGCTGCGACTGGACGGTTTCGTCTCGGTGGACGCCGGTGAGGATGGGGGAACGCTCACGACGAAGGCCTTTACCTTCAAGGGAAACAGGCTGTTGGTCAATGCGGCGGCGTCAGGTACGCTCCGGGTGGAGATCCTGGACTCGAGCGGCAGTCCCGTCTCCGGTCACACCAAGAGCGATTGCGATCCGATTTCCGGCGACTCTTTGCGCCATACGGTGAAGTGGAGCAGAGAGTCCGGCCTCACAAGCCTGCAAGGAAAACCGATCAAGCTGCGGTTTCACCTCAAGAACGCAAAGCTCTACTCGTTCTTCTTCGAGAGCGAGTCATAGCCTCCCATCCGGGCGACGGCAGCGGGAGACCCACTATAGACGCCTTGGTGGAAGAAGAGATCAGACCACGCACATCCCACCATTTTCCCCGTTTGTCCCGGTTCCCCATGGCCCTGGGCAGATGCAGGCAGCGTAAAGCCTGGAGCCGAATTCAGATCCTGGACTTTACCGGAACATACCGGAACGGGTTCGATATTTCGGTTGGGCCTGACACCCCCGGTACCCCCCCCCCGAAAGGGAAGGCCAGAGCAAAACGCTCTGGCCCTTTCCCTGCAAGGGTTTTAACACTAAGAGCCTATATCTTCAAGACTTAGTGGCTTTCTATTAATTACAAGAATTATGGCAGCACGGGTGGATATCGTCCAAGTGCGATGACAGAAGTGACGCAAAAACTGACACAGTATCAGGGAGTTTATTTATGAAAAAGTTTCAAGTAATATCAGTATAATCAATGAGTTATAGGTTTACTAAAAGAGGGATATATAGCTATTGGGTAACATATAGGTAACAATGGGTGCACCCGGACGGCTTCTTTGGTTTAGCGATACGGCAAAATCCATTTTTAGTACACTTCTAGAAAGTTTCATTCAAGCTCGAATCTGGCCTCTCTGCATCTGCTTTTTGTCGAATGTGTTCCAACTGCTCAGCCAACCATTGTAAACGATTGTTAACCGATTGTGCCTGTCGTTCGATTGCCTTTTCCTGTCGGTCGATGGCCTTTAGGAGATGGAAATGGGATACAACAACAGCTAAGTAGATGCTGACCAGTCCGACGCCGATTATGATGAGCTGGGTAGATGACACTTACATTGGAGTCTATAACATCGCGACAACCGGAAGTAAGATCCACGTAGAGTTTCCTTCTCGAATGGGGTCAGCATCCCTCAGTCAAAAGCAAAATCTTCCCTTGAACGATCCAACCCGGTCTTCACTTCATCCCAGCTTGGCTTCCTCCTGCAATTGGTAGAGCGATTTCCACAATCCGGAGTACGAAGGAATGAGCGGGGCCGGTCCGCCAAAACGGGCGAAACGAGACGGCTTGCCGCGCAGCATTTGTTTGTTCGAGACCTGGGACGTCATTTCGCCGTAATAGATCGGATAGCTGTCCGCAGCCTGGTATCCGTAGATCAACGTGCGACGCGGTTGGTCCGACAGATTGGGGAGTGAGGAGTGGGGTGTAATGGCGTGGAGAAGGATGGCGCTGCCGGAGGGGGCAGCCAAGGACACTGGTTCACCGAAACGGCCGCCGCTGAGATCTTCGGTGACCATGCCCGCGAACTGGCCGTCGGCCCCGGTGTGGTCGAAGAAGTGGGTATGGTGCCGCGGCAGGACCTGGAGACAGCCATTTTCTTCGGTGGCGTCGTCGACATAGATCAGTACAGCCAGCAGATCGTCATTGGTGGAGGGATAATAGGCCATGTCCTGGTGCCACTTTACGGCCGACCCCACGCGCGCCGGTTTCATATTGATCTTACTGTACTGGTGCGCGATATTGGCGCCGATCAAAGGCTCCAGACAATCGAGCAGCCGTGGCTCGGAACCGATCCGGCGAAAGGTCTCGTGCTTGTCGAAGGGTTCGTAGATTCGCCGGGCCACCTGACGCCCATCCTGCAGTTCGGCCTCCAGTTCCAGGACGTCGCTCCAGTCACCGCTGGCCAGCGCCGTATCCGTAACCTCGCCAATGGCCCGATCAACATCCGCCATCTCGTCAGCACCGAAGAACCCTGGCAGGACCAGGTACCCTTCACGACGGTAGCTCTCTATCTGGTCGTCCGACAGATACGGTACGCTCATGATTCATCCTTTTAGGAAAAAGTCCGCCCAGCCTGCGTTATGCGCGCTCGGTGTCCAGGGCAACCTCGTGAATCTCGAGTTGGCCATGTCCCTTGAACATTTCCTTGGGAGGAACCCGACTATGAGCTTCCTGGAAGGCGTCACTTTCGGTCCACGCTTGGAAGTCTTCTTGACTCTTCCAGAACGTGAGTACGATGAAGTGGTCACCTTTGACCGGTCTTAGGACCAGATTCCGAATGAAACCAGGTTGCCCGTCGACGAGTCCCTTTCGGGTTCTGAAGCGATCAAGAAAGTCTTCCTCATATCCTTCGGCGACGGGTACTCGATTCTGTACTACGACCATCCTTCTCTCCTATTCTCTAATTGTTTCTGAGAGACGACCATTCTAACCCGAGTGTCTACCTTTTACCCCCTTGTGCTCCCGAAGAATCCCCTCCTCCTTGTGCGGCAATGGCTTACGAAAATCTTGAGGAGGAGCTCAAGGTCTCGTATCCAGCAGGGCATGAGAGAGATTCATTGCCTGTTGCAGATCATCATCAGGACAATTTCGCCAAGCAAACTGCGGTTGGACATGAATGTTCAAGCCTCCCAGCCAATCGGTCTAATCAGCCGACTCAGCGCAGGGATGCTGAGCTTCTCTCCCCCGCGATGGAGCATCCGGTGACAGTTCGCGCAGACCAATCCAAGATCGCCCAGCTTAGTCCGCTGGCCTGGTCGTAACTGTGACAGCGGAACAATGTGGTGGCACTCAATGAATCCATCGCCGACTTTTCCATAGACTTCCGAGAAATCGAAGCCGCACACCTCACAGCTCAGGTGGCCCAACTTTTTGAGAACCTGCGCTTTCTTCTTCCTCACCAACAAAGAATCCTGCTCTCTCGCTCGGTGCAGGCGAAACAGCACCTTCCCTTCAGGGGCTTCTTCATCTTCATCAGCTGCGGAGAGCTGAGGTGCATTGACGTTCTCCTTGATCGCCACAGCGACCTTGCGCAACCGTAGTCTATCGTCGGCGAATTCGTCCCAAACAACTTTCTCGTACTTCCCACCCCGTTTCAGCCCTGATCCAGTGTAGGCAGGATCAAAACGGAGGAAGTTGTAGAGCTTCATATACACGCTGTTGGGATTGCGGAATCGCTCCTCATCAGGTCGATCTGAGTGGACGGGAAGGCTATTGAGTACGTCGCTCAATGCGACAATTTCTGGATGGGCCTTCGAGATATGGTTTGGTGGATGCCGGAAGTAGAGATCGAGAGCGAGTATGAGCTCGTCTCTGATCCAGGGTGGGTTTCTCTTGGCCATAGGCTTCGAGGGGGCGAGAGTGGCTCGATGTCTTGCCATCATAAACCACTTTCAGCATCATGTCGCTAACACTAGGGATATAGCGACAATGCGCGGATGGAATCCAGCTACAAGGGCCACCGTTTCCCACCCAAAATCATCAGTCACGCTGTGTGGTTGTACCACCGCTTCACCTTGAGTTTTCGAGATGTCGAAGATCTGCTGGCAGAACGAGGGATCATCGTCTCCTATGAGGCGATTCGCTTGTGGTGTCTGAAGTTCGGGCCTGAATATGCCCGGAGGCTACGAAGCAAGCAGGGGCGAGGCGGTGACATCGGGCACGTGGACGAGCTCTTCGTGAGAATCCAGGGAAAGCAGCTTTATCTTTGGCGGGCTGTTGACTAGGATGGCGACGTCCTGGACATCTTGGTCACCAAACGGCGGAACAAGCGAGCGGCTAAGCGGTTCCTCCGCAGGATGTTGAAGGGTCAAGGCAAGGCCCCGTGGCGACTGATCACCGACAAGCTCAGGTCTTATTCCTCCGCCCATCGTGAGGTCTTTCCCTCAGTTGAGCATAGAATCGCTCAGTGTGAGAACAACCGGGCTGAGGTTTCGCACCAACCCACGCGAGAGCAGGAGAGGCAGATGAGAGGGTTCAAGTCCATCGAGCAGATTCAACGATTCCTTTCTGTCCACGGGCCCCTTCAAAACCTGTTCCGGGTTGGTCGAAGCCATCTCAGGGCAGTTCATCAGCGACTGCTTCGTGACCGCGTCTTTGCGAGCTGGAGAGAGTTGACGTGTGTCTGCTGGCTTAAAAATCGCCTGGCCAGCATCAACTTGACAGTGCCCCGGGCAGGGCTAACAACAGAGGGGGAACTCCTAGCACTCACACTAGCACTAACACTAACATATCCTATCCTAAAGGTGCTTGGTTATTGGATTCCGACCTTGTTTCACTCTGTTTCTGCTGCATGTTGCGAGCGGGGTATTCTATGTACTAAGGATTCTGTTGTCTCGGAGCTATTTCTAGGTGGCAGTCATAGCTGAGACGATCGTTTGGGATCGATGAAGATTGCGCTATCGTGTCCTGATCTCTTCGGGTATTGCGCCCACGCTACCTGATTTTGTTCACCCATCAAAGACCTTCTCCCGCTTCATCTCCACGTCTACAGTGACCAGTTGGCTATTTTGAAACTCCAGTATTCGCTTCTTGTTCCACTTCGGCTGTATGCAGAAGTGCTGGCCCCATTGGAGCAAGAAATTTTATTATTGTTTCAAGGAATCCCATCCGGCCGGATGAAATAGACATACTCGTTGGTGTCGTGCCCCTTGTAGATGATGGCGTACACCGCCATCAGCTCATTGGGAACGTCGTCGTCGTACTTGTTGATGATGCAGTTCTGACTGTACCCGTCGGGGTGCCCCGTATCGCCACTGACGATGATTCCCTTCCCCCATCTCTCGCCGTCATCCGATTGATAGAGAACGAAACGATAGCCCCCTTCCTTGCCGTGGCCTGATCTTCCTTGCAGGTAGTACTTGCCGCTGAGATAGGCCAGCTCGGGGTCGCGGATCATCTTGTCCAGGTAGGCCTTCTGCTGCGGGCCCCAGGTGTGGCCTTCGTCCTTGCTGATGCAGTAGTAGAAATGGTGCTCGTCCTTCTCCGTGTAGGCGCCGGCCAGCAATCGGCCGTCCGCCGTGATGGTCATGGTGCCATACCACTTGTCGTGGTCTAGACTCAAGGCGCTCCGCCTGCTCCAGCTGCGTCCGTCGTCCCTGCTGACGTACAGGACGTGGGGGCCGGCACCCTGTCTCTCACCCACGTTGCTGTCGACCAAGACGTAGTTGGTCTCGCCCGCCACCGCCGTGGACAAGGGATATCCGGTGAAATTTCCATCCAGGGTCTCGAAGGCCGTCCAGGTCGCACCGTTGTCGTAGCTCTTGATGGTTCCCAGCCGGATCCTGATGCCACCTCCGACGCCTCTGAAGTGGGTGAGGAACAGGATGATGGTTCCCCTCTCCGTGACCAGGCCCTCCTCCACCCAGACGGGATACAGCTGGTCCTTCGCGTAGGCATCGAAGCTGTACTGCACCTTGTTGTGGCGCTTCCAGGTCCTACCGCCATCCTTGCTCAGGGCGTACTCGCTCCAGCCATCCAGATTGTGGCCGCTGGTGTTGCTATGGAACGCCGCGATGTCGCCGTTGGGATACTCCAGGCAGACGGGCCCGCCGTGGGAGCATCGTCCGGGTCGGTCGTTCTCCATATCGGCGATGATGTCACCGAAGACGTCGTCCCCCAGCTGGGTCGAGGGGTCATGGTCGTAGATCACCGCTCCGTCGATTTGATGGTACTGGATCGAGTCCTGCTGGGCCATCAAGCCCTGCATGCCCACCACAAGGGTTCCGACAACTAGGATGACGCCCAGGGCGATCGTATTCTTCGGCTTCATCGTCTGCGCCCTCTCGGTGTTGTAGAAACTCGTCGCAGAAACGACACTTGATGGCGTCGTCCTGGATCTCCTCAGCACAGAATGGGCACTTTTCATCCTGGAACTTCCCCCTCAAGGAGAGCTAGGGCCCCTCGGGTTCTCCAGATCCCTATCAATCGGACCTTCAGTAAACGGCAAGTATCCTGCGTCTGTTTGTATCCCATAGGAGCAGATATAGCAAAGGTCCGAGACCGAACCAGCTGGCGAGCGTGACAGAACACAGCGAACAAGGCTGGGTCACCCAGCTTTAGTATCATAATTGTAAAGGTTTACGAGATTACCAGGGAGACCACTGAGGGGGGGAGGGGCCTCGAATCTCTAGGGTGCTAGGCGCTGCCGGTCGAGTGTCGTCCGGCGTAACCTCGTCCCCGTTGAACCACCCGCCGCCTCGCGGTAGGCTAGGCCACCATGGCCGCCGCGACCTGAATGCGCTCGGTGGCTCGCCCGACCGTGGG
>Ga0310121_10001691_pt1 | contig 22000 bp, 18 predicted proteins | sample CB27_Tmax_986_MG_FD_203504 | JGI IMG/M metagenome (GOLD analysis project Ga0310121, IMG submission 203504) | Marine microbial communities from Western Arctic Ocean, Canada - CB27_Tmax_986 | ecosystem: Environmental > Aquatic > Marine > Oceanic | place: Canada: Western Arctic Ocean | collected...
GGGGAAATGGGACGAAGAGCCACAGTTGTTTCTCCTACTGCTCCGCTTCCGCGAAATGCTGCTCTGGATCGCCCAAATTGTCGGACGACTCCTCCACGCCGATCAAAAACAAGACATCGAATATGAAGAATACGACCGACTTACAGCAAGTTACTGAATCACGACGTATTTGGAACTACTGAAACTAGCATAAACACCCATAGGGCTGTGTTGAGCTCGATGTAGATGCGCTTCGTACGGCCCAGACGATTTGCCCACTGAATGTCCTCGAGCAGCGGGCGAATGACGTCAATCGATTTTTTGGTTCTTACCATCAGATTCCCGCTCCAGACAAATCCGCGACGTCTCTCATCCAGAATGCCGCTGGGCGTGCATTTGTCTTCACAAGTACCAGTTATTCCTTAACAGTTCCAAACTCCATGTCCAGCAGCGTCAGGCTTCTCAATAGGATTCTCGACATACCTAGACCGGCTCGACGAATACGCCACGCCGAATCTGTTCCGCGCGGCGCGTCTGTTCCAGCAACTCACTGACGTGCCGCACACCCGCGATTCCCGTCATGCGAAATCTCGGATGAGATTCGTCGCGGGAACGAATCCATATCTCACCCGCCCCTAGTATCCGCTGGAGCAAATTCTGCTCTACACTCACATCGTCGATATCAATCGACTCGATCCGATTGACGCGACGCAACACAATGCCGCGGTTGTGAATGAATCGGTGATTCGTCAAAACGTAGCGGACCGAACACTTGCGAACCGTCAATACCAGCATAACGACCGCCCACGCGACACCAATAACGCCCCACGCGAAACGAAGCGAGGAGGCATCGGCGAGGAGGTTCTTGCCAGCGACCGCCATAACCAGCGTCGCGATCACCATCAAACCTAACTCGTGGGCCATCCCTTTCCAGGAAAAGGTGCCTTCCCAGAGCGTCGTTTCGCGGACGTCGTCGACGTCGGTACATCTGGCATCCACATTACCATGCGACGCTGGCAATTGCACACCACATCGATGGCAATACGCGGATTCGGGAACTACACGTACAGCACAGGTCGGACAACGCAATGGACTTCTCTCCAGACAACGCATCAATGGACCTATCGAGGCCGCCACCGGACACCGCTGCGACGCCCTCATCATCGAGAATGTTCAATCTACCGCTTTCTCGTGATCATTTCAGCTCCAAATCGCACCCCGCCGACCACTTATCCGCCTTGTGAGGCACGCGATGACCTGCTGTAATGTAGCCGAGCCATAGAAACTGTCCCAACCTCCATGGGCCCACCATGCGATGCCCTTTTTGCCATAACGATAACGACAAGGTCGTCGACACCCGCGCCAGCGAGGAGGGCTACGCGACCCGCCGACGGCGCCAATGCCTCAACTGCCAGCGGCGATACACGACCTACGAACGCTTGGAAGAACTGGGCATTAAGGTCATCAAGAAGAATCGTACGCGAGAGCCGTTTGATCCCAAGAAGCTCCGTGTCGGCTTGTCTCGGGCCTGCTGGAAGCGACCGATCAGCGAAGAAAAGATCTCCGAAATCGTGGCGGATATCGAGGGGGTAATCTACGCCAAGTTCGATCGCGAAATCGAAGCCGAGCAGCTGGGTGAATTCGTGATGCGCAAACTCAGTCATATAGACCAGGTCGCTTACGTGCGATTCGCTAGCGTCTATCGCGAGTTTCAGGACGGTCACGATTTCGTCGACGAACTGCAACCCATGTTGCGCGCCCGCGACGAAACCTAACGCGGATTACTCACCAACACTGGCCCGACGCAGTGTGAGGGATCGTCTCAATTCGGCCTAGACCGACTTCAAGTAGTTCACAATCGACGGAATAACCAGCCTGGGCGATCCTCGAACCTATACTTTGCGTCTTGGCGCGAGAATTCGATCTAATTCGCGCGCAAAGCCGCTAAGGCGCAAAGTGCCAAGGTCCACGCGAAAGTGTCAACGCCCCGTCTGAGGGTCTGAGACGGTGCCCAGTGTGAAATAGGCAAGATGGCCGTAACTTGCTCCGTGACGTCGCAAATGCTTGAATTCATGAATAATCAGGGCTAGCGCGGTTCACGTCTGCCGCAGAAAATGTCCGCTGGCGCCGCCTGTTTTTTCTTCCAGTCGCACATTGTCGACCACCATACCCCGGTCCACCGACTTGCACATGTCGTAAATCGTAAGCGCCGCGGCCGACACGGCCACCATCGCCTCCATCTCCACGCCGGTTCTGGCGGTCGTCGCGGCCCGCGCCTCGATCGCTAGCGTTTCGTCATCGCGCCAATCATAGTCGATCTCAACGGAGTCCAACGACAAAGGATGGCACAAAGGAATCCATTCTCCGGTTCGTTTAGCCGCCATGATTCCAGCCAACCGGGCGACCTCAAGGACATCCCCCTTCTTGTGTGCCAACTCTCGAATCTTCTGTCCAGTCTCCGCGGCCATGCGCACGAGGCCACCGGCCCGCGCCATGCGGTGCGTCACGGGTTTTCCGCTCACGTCGACCATGCGGCTCGCGCCCTTGCCATCGAAGTGGGTAAACTCGGACATGGAGAATCTCGGCTCAGCGGAGGCATTTTAGCGGGCGGCAACTGGCTGCCGGGCACGTGGCGTACGTGCCACTGTCAACATTATCCCTCATCCGGCCAGAACAATCCACCAACCCCGTCCACATCCGCGTCCGTGGCACAAAAAAAAACCGCCGCGATAAACGCGGCGGTCATTTTGTGCGTGAATGCACTGGTCGATCGGTTTAAAAGTCGTCGGTTAGACCAATTCCTTTTTGGCTCCGATCAACGTTCGTAGACGTTCCGCCAAAAGCGAGGCGTCGAACGGCTTTTTGAACGTTTCGTTGATGCTGGATCGATCGAAGCTCATCGTGCTTCCATCGTCCGGCAGCAAAGCAATCAGTATCGTATCGGCGAAATCTGTATTTCGTCGAAGGTTCTGGCAGATTTGTAACGCTTCGACTTTACCAATGGAGAAGTCGACAATGATACAATCTGGATTGAAGCTTTCAGCCTGAATTCCCGCCTCGAAGCCGCTGGAGGCTACTCCAACTTTAAATGGCCTTTCGGGCGGAAGCTCTCGCTTCAGGTTCTCGATCAGGACTTGATCCTGTGCAACAATCAGCACTTTCGCCATCACCTCTTCTTCAAGATCGCCAAGGGGCATTCCGTGCTCCTTGAGGAATTTGATAAGGTACTCGCGGGGGATTCGACGGTCCTGAGAACCTGGAATTCGGTAACCCTTAAGGCGACCCGAATCGAACCATTTACTCACGGTTCGCGGGGCCACCTTGCAGATCTTAGCGACTTGACCTGTTGTGAACACCTTCATCACGGGCTCTCCGTTTTTCTCTCGTTGATTTCAGTTTCAGCCGCGCCTGCGAACAGCTCGCGGGAACGACGTTAGCCTCAACCGCGGTTTCCATCGCCTGAACACGATCCTTCGCGTCCGCTGTAGGTCGTGCGAATACCGCAGCTGCTTGAGTCTAGGCTTTTACGCCGCTAGTCCAATTCGTGCGTGGCTTTAGCTCAGTTCCATCTGACCCGCGCCTCACAACTCTTACTACGTGACGTTGTTCATGCCACCCGAGGATGGCGGAACTTTTTGGTTGTATCGACTCGGCGAAGCAAATACATCCCGTGCGAGGACAATCACAGACAAGCGGACCGGCGTTGCGGGACGCCAACACGCTCAAGATCGAATTAGTCGTTCAATCTGAGATTCCCCCCTCAGTGGCTGGTCAGTTTCTCGTGACTGCTTCCGACCCGGAGGTCTTTGGCTGCCAGAAACCCTAGCCATCCGATACTAACCTTCGATTGTTCGGGGGGTATTACTTTAGAAAGATTCGCAACTCGTAGGGGCGAAGCCAGTCGCAACGGACATGAGTGGCGCGCCAGCAGACACGATAGCAACACCCGTATCACGCTAAACGGTTCTAACAACAGTGTTTATGGACTCGATAGCGACTACGGTTCCCGGCAGGATTCTTGTGACGGTCATAACGAGAAAAATTTGGGGGGCACCCCGCTCGCCGATGGCGGGAGGTCCGTTTGTAGGGGTTGCGACGATTCTATTGGGGAAGGCTCGGGGGCTCCGCTGTCCGCTGGCAGGTCACAATGGGCTCGAAACACAGGATTCTCGTTGAATGCGGTTGGACATCACCGCTAAGCGACTCCGCGATCCGATCCACCGGCATGACGTTCCAAGGCCGAGCGACTGATCTCGCCCGCCGCTCCCACATCGTCGAATCGAACGGACACCTTCTTTGAGACACCTGATTCTTCCATGGTAACGCCATAAAGGGTGTGGGCGGCGGTCATCGTCTTCTTGGAGTGGGTCACGACGACAAACTTTGTCCACGAGAGGAAATCGTCAAGTACGTCAACAAACCGGCCAATGTTCGCTTCATCCAATGGCCCATCAACCTCGTCCAGTACACAAAAGGGACTCGGGCGATACTCGAAAATGGCCAACAACAACGTCACCGCTGTCAGAGCCCGTTCGCCGCCGCTCAAAAGAGATAGCCCCAAGGACTGCTTTCCAGGCGGCGTGGCGATCACGTCCACCCCGCTTTCCAAGATGTCCACATCTGGATCCATCACAATGTCCGCGTGGCCGCCACCGAAGACTTTACGGAACATTTTTCTAAAATTCGTCCGAATTGCCTCAAGTGTTTCCACGAACAGCCGGCGACTATCCGCATTGATCTTGTGAATAATCCGTTGTAGCGCCTCCTTGCTCTCGACTAAATCCTCATATTGTCCCGACAAGGTGGCAAAACGATTCTCGAGATCCTCCAATTCGTCGACAGCGTCCATGTTGACCGAGCCCAAATTACTCAATTTCTCGCGCAGGTGCGAGATCTCACTTTCGATCTGGCTCCGTGGTGGCTGGACCGACGACGCCGCATTATCGTCGTCATCGCGGCCGCCCGGATCGTCTTCCGCGTCGTCCGCGTTGTCGCCGGCCTTCTCGTCGACAACGACTTCCCCAGCTGCGTACGCCTCGTCGCGCTCCTGGTCGCCTGGGTATTCCTCCCCTGGCTTCTCACCATCCGCCACCGGATCGCGACGGTCCAAATCGTCGGGGATGCTCTCTTCGATGTCGTCGCTAGCCACCTGATTCTTGTGATCGACCGCCTCTCGTTGGCTGGCCAATTCCGCGGCGGAGTCCGCGGCGCAGCCGGCGACCAAATCAGCCACGTCGACACCGTAGTCGTCCTTTATTCTCCGTGAGAGCGTAGTGCGCTCCAGTTCGATACGTGCCACCGCCATCTCTCCCCGTTGCAGCTGGTGCTGCAACTCGGTCAATACTTTTCGGTGCTGGACCACAACGGCCTGAATCGATGTTCGCTGGCGTTTCGATTCCTGAAGATTGTCCGCGAACTCCTTCACGCCCACGCTCTTCAACTCCATACCGATGCTGAGTTCATTCACGTAGGACGACGCGGTCAGGATGCGCAGATTTGCCTCACGTTGACGGCGTTGACAGTGCAGCCATTGTTGCCGCGCTTCGACAACTGCCTGGTGCCGTTCTGATTGATCACGTCGCAGCTGGTCCAATCGCGTGCACTGTGCTTCGTGCTTCTGTTCGCGCTTCGCCACTTCCACCTGCGCTGCGGTCAACCGCCTCAACATCCGTTGTTGCTCGGCCTCGCACTCTTCCAGCTCCCTTTTGAAAGACTCGATGGCCGCCTCGCCTTCGGATACTTGAGCGGCCAATTGCTCAAGTGCTTGGTCGTTCGACTCCAGGTAGGCGGATAGCTCGCCCATCGCCGTTTCCACGGTTCCGCGTTCGCCTAACAGTTCGGCTTGCCGTTCATCCAATTGCACCTTTCGGCGTTTGGCCGATTCCAATTCGACCGTGGCATTGGAAACACGCTTGTTCTCTTCCGTGACGGTGGCTTCCAGCTGCTCCAGCTGGTCCTGAATCCGTCCCGCACTGGCCAAGCACTCCTCTCGAGTCTGCTGCAGCGCGGCCACGTCCTCATGCAACTGGTCAATCTCCACTTGGAGCGACTTCAACTCCGCCCGACGTGAAAGCAGTCCCAGGGACGCTTCGCCATGTCCGATGAGCAGCCGCCCGTCCCGCTCCAAGACTTCGCCCGCTCGCGTGACAAATCTCAGCGGCGCACGTAAGGATCGCGAAAACTCGACGGCGTCGACCAACGACTCCACGAACCATGTATCGCCCAATAGCCATGTGGCCAAATGTTCGTACTCGGGTGCTGTCTCCACGAACTGGGTCGCCAGACCGATGACGCCCGATTGATCCGTGAGATCGGTTCCGCTCCCCGCATGGCCTGGTGGTGACGATTCCAGGCGAATCAATCCAACACGTCCGGGCAGGTCACATGGCTCGACTTGGAGGTGCTCCACAAGCTGTTGCCCAGCAAACACGAGCAACTGGGTTTTCTCGCCCAACGCGGCGTCCAACATTTCAGCCATGGTTGGATCGCGGGCGGCCAATAGGTCGGCCACCATGCCACGGATGCCGCCGTACGGCCCGTCCGGCTCGTCTCGGGCCCGTTGCAACGCCTCCTTCACTCCGCTCCCGACCCCTTCCAGTTGCGTTTCGATCTCGGTCAAAAGCGCCGCCCGTTCCGTCGCCGCGGCGGTACGCTGCCGTTTAGTCGCCAGTAACGCGTCCGTTGAATCAAGAGTTTTCGCCCCCTCCTTAGCGCGTTTACGGGCGGTCCGGATTTGGTGATTGGTTTTCTCGGCTTCCTCCTGGGTGGACCGCAGTCGTTCAACGGCCTGTTGGTGAACCGCCTCCGCCGATGCGACGTCCGCGATCAACTCGTCCAGTTTTCCGTCGAGTCGTTCTAGCGTTTCGCAATGGCTAGTTAAAAGTGTGCGTCGAGCCTCATGGTTGGATTCCAATTCCGACAGTTGTCGCACATGAGCCAGAAACTTTTCCCGCCGTTGATCATGCGTGGTCCGTAGCTGCTCCATTTGCGACTGGACGTCGTCATACGCTTTTTGTTGGTGGTCCCGCTGCTCAACGCAGGCGGTCAACTCGGAGCCAGTTGTGTTGGCCAGCTCAGCTGCATCCTCCAAGCTGGACTGCAACCCGCCGGCCCGCGAGCACAACACCAACAGCTGCCGGCTTAATCGAACGCTTTCATCGTCCAGTTGTTTCAGTAGTCCATGTTCGTGCCGGATGGTGGATTGGTCGGCGGCCAAACGCTCGCGAGTTTTCGACACCTCGGCTTCTTTTCGGCGGAGAAGGTCCTCGGCCGCGGAGAGCTGGGATTCCAATTCTTGAAAGCATCGTTCAGCCTCCGTCAACTGAGTTTGCCGTTGTTGGAGTTGCTCTTCCTGCCTCTCCAGTTGCGTCGTCACTGCCACCAACTCATCCGAGAGCGTCTGCCAGTCGACTCGGGCGACGTGTGTTCTCAGCTCCTGGAGTCGGCCCGAGTATTCCTTATAGCGGCGGGCCTTGCCAGCCTGTGACTTGAGCCGTCGTAGCCGGTGGTCCACCTCGTCGACAATATCGGACAAACGCAGCAAATTCTGCTCGACTCGCTCCAGTCGCCTTTGCGCTTCGATCTTCTTGACTTTGAACCGGCTGATGCCGGCTGCCTCCTCAAACATGGCGCGGCGATCTTTGGGCGATGCTTGGAGTAAAGTGTCGACCTTGCCCTGCTCGATCAGGCTGTACGCGTCCGCACCGACGCCGGTCCCGCGGAACAGGTCTTTCACATCCCGCAGCCGACACGCTTGGCCATTAATCAAATACTCGCCTTCGCCACTGCGATACAGCCGCCGCGTGACGTGCACTTCTGGGGCGTCGATCTCCAGCCGCGAGTCCGCGTTGTCAAAGATAATCGTCGCTTCGGCCGAGTTTCCGGGCTTGCGCTTGCCGCTTCCGGATCCCTTGAAGATGATGTCCGACATCTCTTTGCCACGAAGACTCTTGACGCGTTGCTCCCCCAGGACCCACTTGATGGCGTCCACGATGTTGGACTTCCCGGAACCATTTGGGCCGACGATAACCGTGATGCCATCTGGGAACTCGAACCGAGTCTTGTCGGCGAAGCTCTTGAATCCGGCGAGTTCCAATGCCTTGAGCATGCAGCGATTTCGATCCTTCAAAATCCGTCGGACTGGCAATCGATCCGCTCACGAGAAACCGCTTTTCGGATTCGGCCGACAGCGTAAGCACCGTGAACGCGGCGGGCGGATTCCCGGCCATTGTACCCAATAGCCGGGACTCGAAGGCAATAGCACCGAACGGGAGACCGGAACTACGCCGCCGTGGGCATCTCGCGGCCGTTGGGGTACCATCGATTCGGCCGGACTCACACACTCGACGCTAGCACCAAACGGTCGCGACGACGACGGATTCATCGTAAACCAACCGTCGTCACCAGTTAAATCAATGGATGCGATTCGTCTCAATCCGTGGTAGAATGGTCTTCTGATGCTACATTGCCCTTCGGAAAAACGCGATCTAGTTGAATTCGACACGATGCATCGTCCTTCGAAGGTACGGGATTCCATTATGTTCCGTACGATGGACGAATTAATACGCAAAGGTGGCCTGTCCAAGAACGATTCATACTTGCTGGTCTTCGCGGGCGATTTTGACAAGGCGGTATTGGACCAGCTCGGTGTGATTGACTATTGCCTAACGAACGTCAGTGACGATCCAATCAACCATGCCGACAGCCGGCAGGATCTCGCGGACGCTCGTCAGCTGTCCTACCCAGATAGCTTTTTCGATCACGTCGTGGCCCACGCGGGACTCCACCACACGTCGCGACCCCATCAGGCGGTGTGCGAAATGTATCGGTGCGCTCGCAAGTCAGTCCTATTCTTCGAAGCACAAGATTCTATTTTCATGCGGCTCGCTGTCCGTCTCGGTCTGGTGGCCAAATACGAGTGGAATGCGATCTTCGACTCGGATGGGAAACGCGGCGGAGTTGACGATAGCCCCGTGCCCAACTACGTCTATCGCTGGACACGTCGGGAAGTGGAAAAGCTCATCCGCTCGCTTGATCCATTCGTGGAACCTCGCTTCAGTTTTTTTCGCGAATGGGATATCTATTTTGATCGCCTCGCTCGCAGGTTATCCAGAACTCCGATTGGATGGCTCCCGGAATCATTGGTGAGGTTTGGATGTTGGGTGTTCGTCAAGACGCTAAATGCCACTCTCGGATTCGGGGGAAACTCGTTCGTAGTCTGCATCCACAAGGGCCAGGCCAAGACACAACCTTGGATCAAGACGGTCGATGGCGATCGCGTATTCGATAGCCAAGCTGTTCATGAGCCGCCGCCTTCGTCGATCTGAATTGGACGTCGCGCGCCCTGCCCCCGATGAGACGCAGATCCGCTGAGTGCGCCGCGGGCCGCTGAGTGCCTCTTCTCCGTCATGTTCCTTCTTCGCGTTTTTTCCGCACGCATTTCCGATGATGCACGTCGAAAACTGAAGCGACTGTACGCCAAATTCAAAACTTGAGGACGCGCTAGTCCCTGCCTGACGTGAGATCGAAGTTGATGATGTTCTTCCGGCGATCCTCAACGTCGGCAGTCAGTCCGGACGTTTCCGTTTGCATGTATATTTCAGCGATCAGAGGCAACCCTGCCAAAACTGGACCGCCTAACATACCCCGTCCTGGCGTGCCCTCGGGAGGAAGCCGATTGGGTCCTCGTGCAACCACGGCCACGCGATGCTTTCCGACGATCGCGCCATCCTTGATCTCGAAGGTACCCAGGAAATAATGGCCGTTCTCGTCGGTTCCGCCATTGCCCACACGCTCTCCAGACTCGGGCGAAAAGACAACCGTCGCGCCGGATAACGGCTTGCCGTCGTACGTAATCGTCCCTACGACCTTGGCAACGTTCGGTCCGCTGTCAGCACAACCTGCCACGAAGCAAATCGCTACGGGGATTATATAGGGTCCGCGAGAAAATAACTTGATCAACTTTTGCATTCCAAAATCCGAAAATCCGAAATCCGAAACAAATTCAAAATAAGAAACTCGAATGTCCAAAGCGAACCAGTCTGGTCCTATCCGTACGGTATGGGCAGCTCCCAAATGTTTATGTCATTTATAGTTTGGTGATTCGGATTTGTTGAGGACTTCGTGTTTCGGATTTAGGCAATTCATTGTTTCGCGGGCCCATAGTATCGATACATCGAAGTACTCATGGGTTGTAACGGAGCATCTCTTGACCAGCTCGACTACCCATGGCGTTGTACGTCTTCTGGTCGATATTCTCTTCGATAAATTGGACCGACCCGTCGCAACGCGTAAACACGCTTCCAACTGGATGATGGCTTTGAAAACCCCGGCTAAGCCAAATAGACAAACGGGCCCCCTTCACTGGGGCAGTGCAATGTCGAAACAAGGGCGGAGTGCACCGCTTGCTGGTCACGGCAGGCCATGCTCTCCGTGAAATCGACTTGATCGTACAACCCCATCTCCTCGATCCGTGGCAAGAGCATTGGGAGGAATCCCCAGCCACCCGAACCGACATTGAAGTGGGGAAAACTTCCGAACGTTTCATGGTAGACGAGCAACGCCAGCCCAAGTTGCTTTAGGTGATTTGTACACTGGGCTCGCCGTGCCGCTTCACGCGCTGCGTTGACCGCTGGCAACAGCAGCGTCATCAGAATGCCGATGATGGCAATTACAACCAATAGCTCAACGAGGGTAAATCCACGTTTCTTCAGTTGGTGCCGCGTTCGGCGAATCGGCGGAGAGACAGTCATCTTCGACCCTATGATCTTGATACTGAAATACGAACCTTGGACTTCTTGGCCGAGTTGACATCCCGTACCAGTTTCGTAATTGGCGCGGTAAAACGTCGAGAAAACCCAGGAGTCTCCAAACTTACGACCTCAATCGCGGGCAGTCCAGCCAAGATAATACAAATTCAAAACGCATGCCACCGATCGGTAATCCGTCCGGCTTACGCATGGCCACACTGGCGTTCTTTGCGATGGGACGCGTGAAGTCGTAAAGTACTGACGCACGAAGATCTTCCCGAGGCCACGTGCACACTGAACGGATTACCCAGCAGGCAACGCGTTTTGGCCATCACGGCATCGATTGGCTGCTGGGCCAATCCGTCCCACATGCGTTGCCTAGGGCCACACGAAACACCACACGTAAGTTCTCTTACGAAAGCCGCTCTTTGTTTCCTATATCAGTTACGCGGAAAGTGCAAAACTAGAACTAAGGACAAGTCGGAAAAGCATCCCGACGACATGCGTTAAAGATGGACAGACCAGTCGCCGCTTGATGGATCTGGTAAGATTCCACCGTATAGCCGCACCAATCGGGAGTGGAATTCGAGTTTTTAGTGTAAGATGGACTTTGATACACGGACGGTGAACATCACGATACGGATATTGGACCTGCACGGCGCCTGTCACTTCCCGAGGCGGCCCTAGACAATCCCGGGATCCGGTACAAAGTGTCCAATCCACGCTCCTCGCAATCCCGCCGATCCGGTTTTACCCTAGTCGAGCTCTTGGTCGTGATGGCGGTCATCGGTCTGCTTGTTGCTCTGCTGCTGCCGGCCGTCAATGCCGCGCGCGAGGCGTCTCGGCGGGTGGCTTGCATCAATAACTTGCGGCAACTGGGGCTGGCCGCGTTGAACTTTGAGTCGTCCCAGGGCCGATTTCCACCAGGCTATTTGGGTCCGGCACCTCCACGAAAAGTTTTGCTGGGTGGCTTGCTGCTACGGCAAAATAATCAATACATCGGCGTGCTGGCATTCCTGCTGCCCTATCTGGAAAACCAAAACATCTACGATGGCATCGGTGTCGAAATGGCGATCGATAGCCATCCGGCTCGTTCCTATTGGTACGGAGATGAACAGACTTGGGAGACAGCGCACGCCCGCATCAGTGCATTACGATGTCCGTCCGCTCCTGCTGGACAACCGACACAGACAATGACCGCGATTATCAATCAATACCTCAACGTATCAGAACAGGAACCAATGCTGGAGGTTGCGGCGATCGGCAGAACCAGTCCTGGCGTGACAAATTACTTGGGGTGCGCCGGACTCTACGGTGCGGTTGGTGACGAGAAAAGGGACTTGTTCCAGGGTGTGTTCACTAACCGCTCGCGAACGCGCATAGGCCAAATCAAGGATGGAACTGCTAAGACGATTTTGTTTGGTGAAAGCGTGGGTTTCGTTAACGAACAGTACAGCCACGCTCATACCTGGATGGGCTCGGGAGCCTTAACCGTGTTGTACTTCTCGGAGCCGGAAGTTGCCTTCCGCTTTAATAGCTTCCACACGCACAGCACCCACTTTGGTCTGGCCGATGGCTCCGTCCACGCGGCTTCTAGCGATATGCATCCGCTGATACTGATTTCTTTGTCCGGAATCCATGAGGGCTGGTATTACCTTGACGGTGATCCGTTTGTTTCCTAACGCCGGAATAGACTGCGGCTGACCTTTGCCTGGTGTGAGATGCGACGATGAAATTTCTGAGAATTGCCACGCTCTTTTGCGCGTTGTGCTTCGGATGTGATACCCAGCCCAAGACCGTGATGCCCGGTCCGGACGAGATCGATCCCATGCCGACCAACGTGGTGCCGATGTCAGTCCCCCAGGCACCGGATATTGAGCGCCTGTCCGATGAAAAACGCCTGCCAGGGAGCCCGTGACCAGTGGCGACGACGGTTAGCAGCTTCTCCGCCAGCCATTGAGAAGTACTAAAAGCCCGGTGATCGCGTGGATCACCGTCGACGGCTCGGGCACGACCAAACCCGATGCTGTTTGACTGGCCAATACACCGTCCATGCCGGGGCTGAGCGTGCCACCGTTGAACACAAAGTTGCCGACAATATGATTGGCCTTGAGGTTCCCTCCAACGATTTCAAAGCCACCGCCGTCGGACAGATCGACGGTATCGACATTAATCGCGCCTCCGGTCAAGTCAACATTCCCCGTGCCCAACACCTTAAGCGTGCCATCCACGTCCAGTCGTCCGCCATTTTGAACCGTTAGCTGACCGCTGCCACCCGCGATGTCTCCCCCGCCAACAGACAAGGTATCGAACGAGGTCCAATTCGAGCCACCGCCGTCAACGGTCGCCGTTCCACTGGATCCAATTTCGACACCGAGCTGGGCAACACCAAAGTTCGTAATTTGCCCGCCGCCGGACACGGTAATCTCGCCGGTCCCTTCGTTTCCCACGGCCAGTACATTGGCAATTTGCCAATGTGAATCGTTTCCATCGACGGTGACCGTGCCACTGTTTTCGTTGAAGGTCCCCACGAATCCAGCCGCCTCGCTGATAACCATGCCTCCATCTGATATCGAGAGATTTCCGGTGCCGGCACCGTCGGCGCCGACAAACAACAAGTTGCTAACCGTCAATTTGGAACCGGCGCCATCGACGTATACATTTCCACTCCCACTGCCGATACCGATTTGCGCTTCGCCAACGACGGTTACCTCACCGCTATTGGATACATTAATGGCGGCTGTTCCGTTTCCGCCGGCTACAAGCGCATCCCCAATCGACCAACTTGAGCCATCACCATCCACATTGACGGTGCCTTGCGAATTCTCCAGCAGCCCAAGGATACCTTGGCCGGTGGTCATCACCTTGCCGCCAGAATGAACATCAAGCTGGCCAACTCCCGAAAAACCAACACGCGTCGTCGCGGCGCTGCTCAACGTGGATCCAGATCCGATTACCGTCGCCATACCGTCACTGGTCGCGGACGTGCCGATATTCACGTCGGCTCCAGACGCAACGGATCCACCGGACGATACCGTCAATCGTCCAGTTCCGCTGACATCAACAAATAGCGCATCGGTGCTGGTCCACGTGGATCCCATGCCTGTCACGGTAACGTTGCCCGTTCCAGTTGCCTCCGATGCGATCTGCGCCTGGCCAGTATTGCTCACCGTGGCACCATTGGAAACCAAGAGCGTACCGTTTCCGTCCTTACCCACGATCAAGAGGCCCGCTACGGAAAGTGAAGATCCCAATCCAGTAACATTGACGGTGCCCATTCCGTCCATGGCTCCAATTTGAGTCTGTGTAGGGCCACTCATGGATTCGTTGTTGACCGTACCGCCATCGGTGATGTTTAACTCGCCGGTGCCGGCATTTCCGATGGCCAATGTGTCGACGATGGTTAGCTGAGAGCCGTTGCCATCGACATTGGCCGTTCCGTCGCCCCCGGGGCTGTTACCAATCAACACTTGTCCTTGGCCGTCGACGGTCGCTCCGTTCAGAACGTCGAGTGTCCCCGTACTGGAAACGCCGACCAGCAAATTGCCGCTTGACGTCCAATTCGTGCCTGCTCCATTTACCACCGCCTTGGAGGGGCTACCTGGCGCGCCAACAATCCCAGCGCCGGCATTGGTAAGTGAACCATCATCGAGTCGCAGGACGGCTGGTCCAGCCAGACCCACGACGATGAAATCCGCCAACTGAAACGTATGATCCATCAGTTGCAAGGTGACATCGTCGTTGGACACTTCCAATGAATTTGCCATCCGATCCATACCGAACGTAACGGCGTAGACTGCCGGACTACCCCCCAGGGCGGTCGCGACGTCAAAGACAACCTCATCCAATGCAACCGGGATTGCGCTCGATTGCCAATTGGTGGAGGTACCAAAAGAGCCACCTGCTGGGTTGTTCCATTCCTGCAGCTCCTGGGCATACGATATCGTACGCATCGGCGCGGCAGCCATTGCCAGAACGACGACCAGTGACTTCAGGTTGACGAACCTTCGAATACATTGCTCGCCAGTCCCAATCGACCCGCGATATACAGACTCGCTATCCGTGGACGCAACCAAGCGACACCCCCGAAGCTTGAGAAAGTTCCAGCACGCGTTCCCCGGACACGAATAGAATGGCGACAAAACGAGGTCTAGTGTCTCGATTAAACCAGGGCTACCTCCAGTCTAACAAGGAGTTACGCGACCTACAACTTTTTGGTACGCGGCACTAGGTTAGATTTCCTCGGAAAATGGAAACCCGACGCGTAAGCGAGGGACGCACTGAATACGTGTATTTCCCTCGCTTACGCGTCGGGTTACTAAAAAGCGCAACTTCGAAACTTGCGAGTTGGGTTAGGCGTGAGCACGCGGGGACGGCGGAGCCTGATGAGTAAAGTCGAAATCGCCTCCGGCTCGCGTCGTCATGGCCCCGATGACTGGTCCGGAAGTGTTTTCCGACAGAAACGTCACTCCACCATCGGCCATGGCGAATAGACAGCCACCCCGGAGTCGTGCGAATCGGGCAGACCAACGCGGGACATCTTTAGCGTTGAGTCGTCCGTTTATTCGCTCGCATGATTTGTCTCGGTGACCTGTTGAACCATTGACGCCGACCAGTCTTTTCCCTTTGCCTAGGCCTGTCAAGTCAGCGAGCACGGATGGGCGGAATATGCTGGTTGGTGGTTTCGTAGGCCGCTTGCGGCTCCACGGCCGATCTGCGCTAATTTCCCGTGCAACCGAATTCGTGAATTCTTGCCAGTTGAATTCGATGATGGGCTTAGTCATCTTAGCCCAGCGTACGGTAGTTGCGGTAAACTTACAAAACCCAGGTCGCGAGCCACGGCGGGAGAAGTCAGGCCCATTCAAGGAACGGATTGATCGTCGTTAGACGGCGTCGGACGCTGCCAGCTACATGACTGGATATGCTTTGACGGTGTACGGAAGAATGACGGCTGGGAACCGCATCGACCGCACACTGCCCCCAGCGGAATATCCGGAGCCGTGGTGAGGTGGTGACTGGTCCTTTGTCTTGTCGAAAAAAGCGGGAGTATCAATGATGGCGGAGCACCGACTTGAGAACAAAGTAGCCCTCATCACGGGCGGCGCGTCAGGAATCGGCGCGGGAATCGCCGAGGAATTTGCTTCGCAAGGAGCCCGAGTCGCGATCCTCGACATCAATCTTGCTGGTGGTAACTCGGTCGCCGACGAGATCAACCAGGCGGGTGGAGCTGCCACGGCCATTCAGATGGACGTTACCGATCCGGAATCGGTCAAGGCAGCCGTTGGCGAGGCGACCGATCGTGTTGGCAGTCCCGATATCTTAGTCAATTGTGCTGGTTGGAATCTGTTGAAGCCGGTCCAGGACTACACTTTAGAGGATTGGACGAAGATTCGCTCGTTGAATCTGGATGGCCCCTGGCACGTCAGCAAGGCCGTTATTCCGGCCTTGATCGAAAAAGGCTACGGCAAGATTGTAAATATTGCTTCTGGATCCGGTATCTTGGCCCAACCGACGATGGCCGCCTATGGATCCGCCAAACATGGCCTGGTCGGCATGACCAAAACCTTCGCGGTGGACCTTGGACCCCATGGCATCAACGTAAACTGCATTTGTCCGGCGACCGTCATGACACCGTTGACCATGAAATCCACAACCGAGGCCTATCGTGATTTTCAAATCCAGCGAATCCCGCTGGGACGTCTAGGCCAAATTACAGACATCGCCAAAGCGGCATTGTTTCTCGTTTCCCCCGATGCGGATTGGATAACTGGTGCCATACTGCCCGTGGATGGCGGCTACACTTGTTGTGCGATGGCCCATCCCATTTAACGCGGTCGGCATTAGTTTCGATGTTCTTGTGACGCCTAGGTCGCGAGTGACATCGTGAGAAATAAGGCCATTTCAAGGAACCAAGTGAATGAAGCTCAAAGACAAGGTTGCCGTGGTGGCCGGCGGTAGTTCCGGAATGGGCGACGCCGTCGCGCGATTGTTTGGCCGGGAAGGCGCATCGCTTGTGGTCGCCGATATTGACGCCGATGGCGGCCGATCCGTCGTTGAGGCGATTCAAACGGAGTTGCCTGACGCAGTTGCCGAGTTCAGGCAGGTCGACGTCACAAGCGAGGAAAGCGTTGAAGGTCTCGCCAAATTCGTCCAGCAGAAGTTCGGTGCCGCCGATATCCTCGTGAATACGTTTGGCGTAGCAAAATTCACGCCTACGGTGGAACTCAGTCTCGACGAGTGGAACTGGGATATCGGCATCAATCTGAAGGGCGTGTTTCTCACGTGCCGAGCGCTAGGCCGGCAGATGGTCCAGCGACAAGGGGGAAAGATCGTCAATTTCGGTTCCACGGCCAGCTTCAGTGGCGTGCCGGGTATGGCCCATTACTCGGCATCCAAGCATGGCGTCTTGGGACTGACACGTGCCCTGGCCGTGGAGTGGGGTAAGTACAATGTTCACGTCAATTGCGTCTGTCCTGGAGCAACAACGACACCCATGATGCTGGGCGCGACGGATGACAAGTGGCGAGAACAGCGGATGAAGCGCATCCCGCTGGATCGATTTGGTTCGCCAGAAGACCAGGCCCGTGTGGCGCTGTTCTTGGCGTCCGACGACTCCGACTATCTCACGGGTGTCTGCCTGCCCACCGATGGCGGCGTGTCCGCGTTGGCCCCGGCAACGTCTGACGATGCTTTGGTGGGTAAGTGAAGCGGACCATCTTAACGTGACTTGAAGAGCCGAGGCTTGTTGTCCAACACTCAACTGTAAGCCACCGCTGCCACGCCTTCGGCGAATCTCCACGCTGGATGGTCCTGAATCCCTGTGATAAACGTATGAATGCGCGGAATGTTGGTTCACGGATCGCCACGGCTTTCAAGTCCGATGCATTTCCACAATCGACGAGTTGGCGGAGCGTGAGTACACTAAAATCTTGAAGACAAAGACATATCCCAAAGTGGTGCGACTGGCCAGTCGCCGATGCAGCTCGTCCGCGAACTGCTTCCAACCGCGGATCGTGAGAAACCAATGCCTGTCGACACAGACACAAAGAAGTTTTTGGAAGATGTCAGAAAGGGCAAACCTCGGCGGTTTGTGATAATCTGCAAGGGAATCAAGATTCCGAGCATGTTCGTCTACAGGAAGGGGACCGTCGAGTCCTATAAGAAAAAGGCCAAAGACGAGGGCAAGGGACAATTTTACCACGGCGTGGTAACCGGAAAGGGAGAGAACATTGTCTTCAATCCGCGCCGCGACGACGGTTACGAGAAGCCTCCCGGCAAGGAGTTGATCCTTAAAGACTTTCTCAAGTCCGAAGCGGGCTTAAAGTTCAAGCCGGTCTACGAGATTGTGGAAACGTTGCCGGATGTCGACGAAAGCGACAATGAGGAAACTGGTACCGAAGAAGTGGCGGCTAAGACGATCGACGTCAGTGATCTGGAGTCGCAGCTCATGGAACTGCAACCGGGAGTCTTGGATTTTGTTCGCGACCATTCAGAACGCCGAGTTGAGATTCTCAAACCGAATAAGCTGGTCAAGAATTTCATAGCGGCACCGGAGGGCAAGGACCGCCAGAGCGCCGTGGACGCATTGGCGACATTTTGGCCAATTGGTCCAATCCAGCGAGACGAGCGCGCCGACGGGAGCCGATGCTCGGACGTTCGCGGATCGCATTAAGGCGTTAGCGCCGGATCTCAAACGAGGGCTGGCCGCCAAGTCATCGTACACAGGTACCCTCAACGATTTGGTCTCGCGCGCTCGAACGCTGGGGAAAGCCAAGGACTTTAGCGAAGGGACGATTGTCCTAGATGAGCTTGAGGCAACGATCGCCAAGGCTTTGGCGGAAAAAACGAGCGGCGTCAACCCGGCGACTGTTCAGACGGCTCTCGCCGATTGGCAATCGACGATAGACACCGCCGTGGAACAGATTTCCGGGATTGAAACGAGCCTCAACGCATTCGACGCAGCCGCCTCCAAATTCGTGGCTCGGGTGTTGTCGGGAATCGTCGCTAACTTTCCCGACGGTGTGGATCGATCACTCGAAAACCTCCTGGAGATCACCAAGGCGAACCATTCCGAATCCATATCAGGACATCTCGTGGCGGTGCATGCCAACGCCAAATCGTGCCTGAAATATCTCCAACAACACAAGAAGTATATCCACGCGTGTGAAGACAATCCGTTCACTGGAAAAAGGGAAATAGCCAAGCCCGTGGGGCAGTCGTTGCAGAGGATTTTGGCGTCACTGAAATAGGGATCATGGTGTCAGTGAGTCCATGGACTCCTGACTGTTGGAGTGGGAAGCCGCATATCGAGAGCGGCACTAAAAGCGAGCACAATGATTCTGGATGGAACCGTATCCTGCGTCCGCACGTCCGCATGAGTCGACGGATCGTGAGCGGGTACGGGCAGAACAGGACCGGAACCACCAACCACTTGAGAGAAACCAACCGTGTCACACGACGGCAAACAAGAAGAAGCGCCCGCGCAGGTCGACGAGGCGGCGGCACTTGAATGGATCTTCATGAACAGGTTGGCGGAACGCGACTCCGGTTTGGACGATGAGATTGCCTTTCCGGAGACCGAATTGAAGGGCGACTGGGAGCAACGACGTCGAGAGTTGACTCAGTTGATTGGCCAGCTTCAAGAACTGTCGGAATTCGAGGCCGGACGTCTAACGAGAGAAAACAGCAAATCGGAAAGAGAATGGTCCGAGGGAAAGTACTCCGAAAGTTTCTACACGATCGTGTGTGCGGCCGGCACCGCGAGACGGTTAATCGGCGACGGCAATATGGTCAAGAAACGCCTAGCGGAAGCAACGGTGGCCATTGGAGAGCTAGCTGGTCAAGGAGATGGGCCCGACCAGTTCGTCAGCGATTTAAAAACCGCGGAGGCCGCATTGGCCTTGGAGGGCATTGAGGCGACCAGTCATTTGTTGGACACATTGCAGGCAAAGATTGAGCTCGCCCCAATGGCGCAAGCCGAACTGCCTCCAGCCGAACCGAACGTGCTGTCCGCGGAAAACGCTGGTCAGCAACTAGTCGAATTCCAAGCACAACTGGAATCTCTTTTGGATACCGTTGATGAAGCCGACAAAATCGACACGGATACCTATAGGGACTGCGTGCAGGTAGCACTGGACCAGATCGAAAGTTTGATTGGCGAGCCTAACCTCGCCGAGGCCACGGCTCAGCTGGCACAGTGCCCGGCTCAGTTGGCCGAATTACAAAGTCACCTCGAGTCAGCAAGCGCACTGGCCAAAGAAAGGCTGGCTGCAATGGCTAAGTTTGCTGAATTTACGAACGACCCTTGTTGGGAAAAGGCTTATGGCGAAAAGCTTGACGAATTGCTGGACGACATTGAGCGTCACATTGACAACATGAAGTTTAAGGAGGCGCGCTACAAGCTTGTGATGTGCCCAGCTGAAGTAGCGCGGCTTGAGGAACTTCTCGAGGAAGAGAATCGAGTTTTCGATGAAGAACAACGCGTTACGAGCGAGGCATTCCGGGAGGAGGTGGCGGTTTTTCGACGGCGTGCGGATGCCCTTCAGATGGACCTGGCGGACCTTCCCAAAATCGAACGTCTTGTGGCTGAAGATGATTTCAGAATGGTCGAAATACAGCTTAGCTTCGTGCGAGACGACTGGAATAAACAAATCGGATCGGTGGCGGATGCGGTAACGGAAGCGACCGATCCGCCAACCGGACCAAATCTAGGTGACTGGCTTCTAGAGGTCATGAGGAGGCATGGAAATGAGCCAGAATTGCTGGCAGCCCTGTTCTCCAAAATACCCGGGGCAGAGGATTTTGGAGCTTGCATTCATTTGGCCGCGACAACAGACGCCCATGAACGCTCCGGAAAAGATTGGAAGCAATACCTCACGGCGGCATCTTCCACCCTGGATGCGCCTTTAGACGCTGCGGCCAAAGAGGCGATTGTCTGTTGCATGTTCGACCTTGAGAATCGAGCCTTCGAAGATTTGGGGGCGAGCTGAACAAGGTCCGGAAGCAACCTCTCGAACTGGCACATATCTTGGAGACCACAGAGTCACCTTGGTTTCACGGCGGGCCAGAAATGGCAAGCCTATTGCGCGAGGGTATGGCCACGACGCTTCTCGGAGACACATCTCTTTCAGAGTGGAAAACGCGATTGCAGAGCGGCGTTGATCGCGTCGGGCACCTCGTGAATGGCCATGCCACCGAAGCGGCTCGTGTTGTTACGGACCAGATGGCAGGGATGCTGGAGGAGTGGGAAAAAACGGAAAAAGCTGATTTGGACGATCAGTGCCGGGCGCTGATCGTCTGTTTTGAAATGTCTTCAAGCAGTGATGTGGGGACGAAATCTGAAGCGCTGAGAGCTGTCTGGAGTCGTATTTCCCAAATTGACTTGGTGGAGCGGGCACACATCGAACCACTAAAAGTCGAGATCGCGCAACATGAAGAGATGTTGAGCCAATCTCGACCTCTGTTGATCCAACAAATAGTGGCCACGCTCCATGAATTGCGCGACGATCCGTTAGCATTTTCCAAGGTATTAGCTCAACCAGAATATCGACTCATCATTTCTGGGGGTGAGTTAGTCGGCCAGCTATTGCAAGAGGCCCTTGATCTCCAGTCGGTCATAGGCCGTACCTTCGAGGAATGGAATGTCCAATTGCCGTCGGCAATCAAGGCTCTCCAAAGTGTGGATGCGTCCCTGGCGCAAGACGCGTCCGCCATAGCCAAGCCGATTCTCGACGAAATCGGTAGATCCGAGAGCGCACAGGTCGATGTGCTTGCCAGTAAGTACACCGGGATCACGAGCTTTCTCACGCCAGAGGATGCAATTGAACTCGCCAAACCCACCAAGCCAGGCTTTGTAAAGATCGGATTTGACAAGGAAGGTCCGTGGGGGCAGGCCAACTTCGACTTTGCCAAGAGTACGTTTCCGACGGTTGAATTCAAAGAAGAAGCGACTCGGTTTTCGTTTGAAAAGACGAGCGTCAAGGAGGATGGCCAGTATAGCTGCACAGTTTCACCCCTTGGACAGCATTTGATTGCCGAAGACGCCAAGATGACCGATGGCCTAAACGACCTGATGGTCATATCCAACGACTTAAAGAAGCACCGCGAGTTCGACGAAGTTGTCGGTAAACCGCCCTCTGGAGTAGCTAAACTCAGTAGTTCCAAATACAGCCAATTGCTATGGGTGAACGCAAGCTCCCTTTGGTACATGACTTGAGTCGTCAAAACACGTCATCTCCAAGGAGGGAGCCATGCGTTCACGCGGTCAGTATATC
>Ga0310121_10001692_pt1 | contig 21997 bp, 16 predicted proteins | sample CB27_Tmax_986_MG_FD_203504 | JGI IMG/M metagenome (GOLD analysis project Ga0310121, IMG submission 203504) | Marine microbial communities from Western Arctic Ocean, Canada - CB27_Tmax_986 | ecosystem: Environmental > Aquatic > Marine > Oceanic | place: Canada: Western Arctic Ocean | collected...
CCTTTACCTGCGCCGGTGGACAATCGAAGCACACGCGCGTGACACCTCGACCGTCACACACCTCTACCAAGGGTTGCAACAACCCGTACCGGGATTAAAATCGCCGTTATCAGTCAAGTTCAATTCTAGTGAATCCAATCCCATCGTTGTCCGTACCAACAACACCGCACAAGCCGGCGGCATCTGGAAGCCGGTTACCCTGTTTGTGCAGCACCGGGTCAAACACAAGTCAGAACACTCTTCCCCCCCTGGCCTGACGACGTCTGCGCCTCGACCTGGGAAAACGACGAGGAAGGCCTCTTGCTGACCACCGATTATCGTGAGCAGCGAACACCCGTTTGGATCGAGCGTTCACGCAAGTACGTCGGCCCCATGAAACTCTACGATGCTTTCAGTGATGAGGGGGTTACCCAACTCACAAAGGGCCAATGGGACTTTAGAATCCAACTTGAAAAATCCCCGGTCAGATTGCTCGATTGGAAGAAAAGAGGGTGACCAATAAACCGCGACGCGTGGTGCAATCGTCGTAATGACCGTGCACATCGATCGCCTGGACACGGGTGATCGGAATATCGCCGGTAGTCCCGTCCGGTTCTCCACGGGTGGTCATGGTACGTCCTGAAAATGGGTCTGGAATATTTCACGACAAGTCTGCGACTCCTCTTCGCTCAAGCCAATGTAGGGCGGTAACAAGCGGTTGGAGAAGTCCGCGTCGCGAAGCCAGAGAAATGTCTTGTCATAACTTCCGTCGATCATCTCTCGTGAGCAGTGTGCGAACAGCTTGGCATCAACCCGGTAGAACAGTTCTGCGATCCGAAACAGTTCCGGCAGATCGCGCCGCTGCCCGGCTTCGAAGAACTGCCACGTTGTGCGGGGAAACAACGCGTCGTAACTACACAGCAGCGAGCACTCGCCAATGGTACAACCGAGCGCGAAGTTGCCCTCCAGCAGGAAATGTTGTAGCTGGGGGGCGTTGATCAACAGGTCGGCCGTGCGGGCGTAGTCGGTAGAACTGTTCTTGGTCGCCACCAGATTGGGAACGGCCTCGGCGATCTCGGCGTATTCTGCGCCCCGGATAATCCGCCCGGCGCGAGGCAGGTTGTAGTGCAGAAACCGGGAGTCGGGGAATTCCCCGCAGACAGTCCGGAAAAACAGCAACGCCTCGCTCGCATCGAGCGCGCCCCACGAAGGCAGGGGAATCTGGAACATCCGAATCCCCAGCTCGTGGGCCAGGTGGAGGCGGTGCAGTGTTTGTTCCATCGAGAGCCCAACCACACCTACCTGCGGAGTGATCCCATCGCGCACCATGTGGTGGGCAAAGACAGTCACGACGTGTCGGAATCGCTCTTCGCTGAGCGCGTAGCCTTCACCGGCCGTCCCCAGGATATACGCGTTTTGATAACCGTCATCCAGGGTCTGTTGAAGATGTTGTTGGAAGACCTCCTTGTCGAGTTCGAACGACTCGGTCCAAGGCAACATACAGGCCGCCAAATTGCTCTGTGGGTAGCGAGTGGGCACGGGTAGCTTTCCTCAGGGATCCCTGCGTTGCGGTGTCGCTTGTTGGTTCGACTGTCATGGTACCGTACCTCAGAGGCCACCGAAAGCGTCAACCCAACCACAGATGCTACAGGTACCGTCGGCGGCTTGGACCGGAAATCGCAGCTCGACGGTATGACAGTACTTGCTACTTGAAATTCTTGCGGATTGCGGTAGCCGTGGTGGCGCCGTGATGGTGCCACATCGAGTAGCCGGTCACGAATATCGTGCTCACCGGCGAGGCGGTCAATACGACGTCCTGGAGGCTGGGCAGCCTTCAAGTCGAACCGATTCTTGTCCAAGAATCTTAACGCTCCACGAATCCGGAACCGCCAATACGCATACGGCACCACTAACATGCTTTAAACACAAAAACGGGGGCGTCATTATTACAATTGCTCCCCCAATAAGACCTTTATCCTTGCCATTTAAATTACAGTTTCAGTAGAATCAGAGAGGTGAAATGGTCAATCTCGCCTTTCACCACACCGTTGTGTCAAACGGTATACCGTGTTCACCGTGATGTAGATCTGTTGGCTGAAGGCAAGGCCGAGAAAAAGGTTTGGGTGGGTGGATGCCGCACACCTGAAAGAGGGTCGTCGCACAACACCCTGCCAGGTGCGTTATCCAGTGAAAGTGGCCGTCACCGCGCGGGCCTGATGCAGGCGGTGCGCTGGCGTCCGCTACCATAGAATAAATCTGAAAAGAGGATTTGATATGAACATGATGATGAGTCACTGGAACCCCAACACCAATGCGTCCACCCGGTTGCAGAACGCGGGAAATCTCATCGTTCTGGGTGCATGGGTCAGCAGTCTGGTCGTGGGGGTGTTCCCGGCAGGTGCCCAGGCTGAAGAAAGAGAAGTGTGGGACATGGAGTTCACCGGCAAAGGAGACCCCAGGGATGTGGGGTTCAAAGGGCATTCAGTCAATAGCTCCAGCTTCAACTTCTACGACAAATTCACCAACCGCGACGTGCTCCCCAACTGGATGACCGCAAACGGAAATCCGGGCGGGTACTTTTACAAGGAACGAGAGGAACGCAATACCAAGGCCGCCGGCTGGACCGCGGAGTGGCGCCTGTCAGTAGAGCTCAGTGGTCAGGGGCTCGCGTTGAATTTCAACGACGATACCAGTCTGGTCAAAGTCATCTACGACGTGCCCGCGAACACCGTCACGCTGGAAGACTATTTGATCGCTTTGGAAGGGAACAACCAAAGCGTCAGTGTCCCGGTGGACCTCGATAACCGGGCCGAGCACACCTACCGTCTCGTGAGGTGGCCGCAGAGTCCCACCGTCGAATTGTACCTTGACAATGACCCAGTGGCGGTGGCTTCGATTACGCCCTGGCGGGCCGCGGACCACGGTGACGTGGCGCAACTCAATCGGGTGATATTTGCACACTCGCGTTTGAACGCTGCCTGGGACTTTTTCCGCTACCACCGTGGCGCCACGATCCCGCAGTCCGAGCCGAAAACAAAGGTCGCTGCTACTTCCGATTTGCCCGGCGCCGCCCGCGACGGCTACCAGACCTACGTCATGGCACCTGCCATCAACAATAGCACGATTCTCGAGGGTCATCCGCTGCCGACGGTCTGCACGCGCGCGCAAGTGATAAAGGTCCTTTGCGCGCGAGGTGAGTACGAACCCGCGTCGTTTCTGATACAGACGGATCAGCCGCTGAAGAAAGTCATGGTCCGGATCGCGTATCTTTCGGGTCCGGCGGGTGTGCTGCCGGCGGAAACCGTCGATGTGCGGATCGCGCAGAAGTTCTACCGTGCCATTACCTGGCAAAACGTCACGATGCCCTGGGTGCTGGTGCACGACCCGGGGATGCTGACGATTGTCGACAAGTCCCCGAAGTGGGTGACCGAACTCAAGGAGGAATCCTGGAAGGCTCCCTTTGGGCATTCGCTCCAGGAGTACAAGGCCGGCAGATCCCGGAGGAATCAGCTCAACAAAGAACTGATCGACCTCGACACGTTGCAGCCGAGTGATATCGAGGACTTTCAACAGTTTTGGCTGACCGTGCATGTGCCCCGCGATGCGAAGTCCGGCACGTACCGCGGCGAGGTGACGATCACGGCCGTGGGCGCGGATGCAACAACGCTGACGCTGGAAGTGACCGTGCCGTCGTTCGATTTGCTGCCACCGAATTTCCAGTACAGCGTGTACTACCCGACAATGCTCGAGCGGCCCGAGATGACCAGCGATCAAAGGGAGAAGTATCACCCGGTCACCGAGCAGCAGTACCTGGCCGAATCCCGCAACATGGCGGTGCACGGCTGCCTGAACCCGTGCCTTTACCTCGGGCCCGAGCAGGATGAGGCGGGCAACATCCACTTTACCCGACTGTCGCACATTCTGGATCTGCGTGAGCAGGCGGGCATGCCCAAAAGGGGAATGCTATACCTGATGGACGGCGCAGGCATGAAGATCGGACCGGGTGAGCTGACCGAGCAGCAGAAGCAGCGCAACATCGAAGTGGCACAAGCGACGGTGGCGTGGGCACAGGCCCGCGGCTACCGCGGGGCGCTGTTCATGGGCGCCGACGAGTATTACGGCGAATCGCTGCGCGCCATGCGCGAGAGTTACGCGTCGATTCGCACCGGCGGCAGCGGCATCTGGGTTGCGGGTGGGGCCGACCTCGTGGATTTCATGTCCGACGTGGTCGATGTGCCCGTGTTCGCTCACCCCGGCGCTATGGCAGTCGACCAGCACGTCCAGTGGGGCGTCGATGCCTTGGAGTGGTTATTGCACCCCGAGCGGACGCCAAACTGGGACCCGGAGATTCTACTGACGCCGGGATACCAGCGGATGATCAAAGCGGCGCATCGAAACGGCAACAAGATCTTTACCTACTTTGACCCCCAGGGCGGGCAGCCGTTTCCGGAGTACCACCGGCGTCATCGCGGCCTGGGATTGTGGAAGACAGGGTTGGATGGCACGATGACCTGGGCCTATGTCCATATCTGGTCAAGAACCATTCGCCCCGACGATCCAGAGATCAAAGGCAACGGCGTGGGCATTGGCGGAAACAGCTTTGTTCTTCGCGGCCCGCAGGGCCCGCTCGACACGCTGAGTTGGGAGGGCTACCGCGAGGGCTACGACGACGCGCGGTACCTGGCGACCTTGCAGAACGCGCTGGCCAAAGCCAAGGCGGCCGGCAAACAGACCGAACTCGTGGCGCAAACCCAACGCTGGCTCGACAGCATCACCGTCGACGCCGACCTGGACGCCTGGCGCCGCGAAATGGCACGGCGGACTGAAGCGCTGCTTGGCAATGGATCATAATTTACCCAGTGACCAATGATGGCGATTTCTCGATCGCCGCCCCATAAGAATCACCCCATAAGAATCACCCCATAAGAATCACCCCATAAGAATCACCCCATAAGAATCACCCCATAAGAATCACCCCATAAGAATCACCCCATAAGAATCACCCCATAAGAATCACCCCATAAGAATCGCTTGATAAGAGTCCTGGCGCCGCTCACATCTTCAAATGTGGATTACCGCGTCGCTCGATAGCAATCGCGACCGACGATACACGTCGTGCGCTCGACGGCCCGTTCGTCCGGTCCGATGAAGTGCTGAGTCCGGTTGCACCAGCAGGAATGGCTGCCGACTTCGTCTTGGTCGGTAGGTTCCAATTTACCCGTCACGTACATCGCCTTGCTGCGCAGGTGGACACAGCCCGGCTTGTCCACCACGTCGAGTTCGTCATACGATCGCTGGTAACTCATGCGTAAAACCCTCCCGTCGGCAAGCGGGCGGCTTGGAGAATCGCCCGGGAGACTGCAACCTTGGCAACTTGAATTTTGTATTCGTTATCTTTCAGCGGCGTGGCCAAAGCGACTGCTGCGCGGCCAGCGGCCTGTGCGACGTAGTCGGATATCGGTTGCCCGATAATTTCACGCGCCGCCTCAGCCGCGACCCAAGGAGTGGGTGCGACGTGGCCCAGTGCAACTTTGGCATCGCGGACGACGTTGCCCTCTAACTGCAAAGCGGCCGCGGCGGCGGCCAGTGGTTCATTGGGTCCTTCGCCGTGGCGGACTTCGTAAGTCGCACTCGTTACGTCGGGCCTGGTCGGCAAGATGACGCGAGTGAGCACCTCGTGCGGCCTCAACACATTTTCACGCTCACCTTCGTGGACCGGCGTACGATAAAGGTCTTCGAGCAATAACTCTCGTCGATCTTCAAGCGTCGGACCAATGAGCAGTGCTTTCGCACCGAGCGCAATCAACGCCGGTGCAAGTCGCGATGCATTCACAAATTTGGCAGGGCCCGAGTTACCAAGGATCGCGTGCCAACGGCTGTCACCGTCGATGATCATCTTGCCATCGCCGGCCAGCAAACCGTGGCCGTCGCGAAAATACCAGCACCGCGGCCGGCGGAGCAGTTCACCGCCAAGCGTACTTTGCGCCTGAAATTGCCCGCTGGCCGTGCCACGAATCGCGTCTTTCAGCGCGCCGAAGGGCTCCAATTGTGGTTCCGCGAGCAGCTCGTCCAAGCGTACTGCCGCCCCAAGGAGAAGATCGCCGCTTTGCCCGCCGCGCTCAATGCCTTGCAGTTCAGCGACGTCGCAAACGTTCACCACGCGATCTGGCGTGACAATCATTTTCTTCATCAAGCCCACAAGATCTGTGCCCCCGCCGAGCAACTCGGTCTTTCCCGATTCGGGTGACAGCAGATCGAGCAGTTCGGAAAGGTTTCGGGGTTGCGCGTACTCAAAATTGTTCATGTCACACCTGCTTGTCGTAGCGCGTCCAAAACACGTTTTGGGGTTAGTGGTAAAACAGGTACTCGAACACCCAATGCATTGCATACGGCGTTGGAAATTGCAGCGCCACCGCTGATCACGGGTGGTTCCCCCAACCCGATGACACCGCGCTGGCGTTCGCTTTGCGGCTCGTAAAGATGCACGACGATTTCACCGATGTCCCCCAGCCAGGGAAGTCGGTAATCCGCCAACTCGGCATTGAGAAAGGCGCCGGTTTTCGGATCCATGATGCGCTGTTCGAAAAGCGCGTAGGCAATTGCCTGAATGACCGCACCGTAAATCTGACTCTCTGCCATCTTGGGATTGATGATCAAGCCGATATCCTGGACGGCGACAAGTTTTTTCATCTTCACGACACCGGTCTCTTTATCGACGGCAACGTGGGCCATTTGTACGCCGCCAACACCCACGTCGGACAGCGGACTCTTTGTGCCACGCACGTGATTAGCCGTGACTTCCAGCGGGTTGATGCCCAACAAGCCACAAGCCTCTTTCCAGCTTAAACTCTTTGACGCGTTTCCCTTAACTCCGACGCGACCATTGCTTGCCTCGAGTGCACCAGAATTAACTCCTAACTTCGGCGCGGCGAGATCGAATATTTTTGCAATCGCGTCCTGGGCCGCGCGTCGGTGTGATTCGGAAACGGCACCAACCGTCGTGCTGCCGCCCGATGCGCCGCTCATCGGATATTTTGAACTGCCGATATTTACAGTGATTGCCTCCTCTGACAGCCCCAATGTTTCAGCCAGCACCATCGCGCACACAGTGCGCGTACCCGTACCCACATCCTGCGTGCCGCAATACGACTCGACACCGCCATCCGGATGGATCCTCAGCAGGCAGTTGGACGTGTTGGCAACTCCGCCCCACTCGTGAATTGCCATGCCGAGGCCTTCGACAATCGAACCTTCCGTTGGACCTTTTCCGTGTGGGTGCCATTTCTCGTTCCAATCCATCAGCTTGGCGCCTATTTTCATCTCCTCTACATACACTTCTGCCTTTTGTCGCGAGGAAATATTCGCAAGGTTCTTCATGAAAATATCGTAACTATCCACACCCATCATCGCTGCCAGGTCGTCGTAGGCCGTCTGCGACATGGCACACGCTTGCGGGTGGGTCGGTGCACGCCAAGCCCGTGCAACGTCGGCGTTGGTCAAAATCGAGGTGGCGCGGCGCCGAAAGTTTTTTGGGCGATAGACATATGGCATCGCATTTTCTATCCCGCCACTTCCAGTAATTCCCTTCGAACCCCACTGCTGCGAGTCCCAAACGATGGCCATACCGTCGTCGTCAGCGCCAAGCCGTACCTTGACATATCCGGATGGTCGGTTGCCGGCGATCTTTAATTCCTGATCGCGATCAAGCATCCATTTGACGGGACGACCGGTCTTCTTGGCGATTTGCGCTGCCGCGATCCCCCAGTAATCGGGCGCGAATTTGCTGCCAAAACCACCTCCGACATAGTCGCAGTGCACGTCCACATCGTCGGCCGTGATTTCCAAGGCGTCGGCAAAGCCGTCGTCGGTACGGGAGACATTCTGGGTCGAAAGATGGACATCCAGCTTGTCACCCTTCCACTCGAGGGTCGCACCATGCGGTTCCAGGCAACAATGCGTAATCGCGTTGATACCGTAATAACCCTCGACGATGTACTTGGACTCTTTGAATAACCGGCTGATCTCCTTTTCTTCGAATTCGTCTTCGTCCTCATCGTCCGTCGGTTCACGCTCCAGTTCCGTTTTCCCGCCGGCCTTTTTGGTTCGTCCAAAATCGGTCGCTGCTTCTAAATCATCATCCCTGACGAAAACATCAAGCATCTCGTATTGGACCTTGATTTTGGCAACGCCTTCGTTAGCTGCACCTTCGGTCTCGGCGGCCACGGCCGCGATCAGGTCCCCCTGAAATTGAATCTCGGTGGAAGGCGGCCGCAGAATGTGTACATGAACCACGCCAGCGACTCTTTCGGCGGCGATGGTATCGATCGATCCAACACGGCAGTGTGCGTGCGGACAGTCGAGCGCCTTGACGATCAGCTGTTTGTCCAGATTAATGTCGTAGGTGTATTTTGCGGCCCCCGTCGCTTTGACCAGCCCGTCGAGCCGGTCCCGCCGCTTACCGAGTACCTTGGCCTCATCTGCGGAGGGCCAGCTATAAATCACGTTAGCCATTTCCGCCTCCTTTCACGATCGACAAAGCTGCCTTTATGACGTTTGCATAAGTACCGCAGCGGCAGATATTACCGTTCAGACCGCTGCGAATCTCTTCGTCCGTTGCCTGGGGATTCTTGTCAAGAAACGCGCGCACGGCGACGACAAAACCGGGAGTGCAAAAGCCGCACTGCTCCGCGTCGTGTTCGACAAAGGCTCGCGCAACGGGGTCGGGATTTTCACGTCCCAGGCCTTCGACCGTTTTGATTTTTTTGCCGCGAGCCGCGAGTGCTAACGTGGTCGACGCCATGATGGGTTTGCCATCTGCAAGCACGGTACTCGCGCCGCTGCTGCCGTCCAAACTGACCGGCTTGGCGCCGGTGAGGTCGAGTTGATAACGCAACACCTCCAGCAAAGTCGTCCGCGGCTCGACTTTGACTTGATGCGATTTACCATTCACGTCGAGCGAGACAGTTGTCCAGCCGTGAATAACAGCGGCGCCGGCTTGCTGACCCTCGGCCGTTGCCGGGACGTTGGCCAGTGCGGTCGCTGCCGCACCGGCCCCCGCACCTTTCAGAAATTCACGCCGCGTATGGCCGGTCGTTCGCCCTGGCGATTGCGAGTTGTTTGCCATGGGTGGCACCTTTGGTTGGATAACAGATTCCCCAGGGCGTTGCCCCGGCCTGGATTGTTGATGGTGCAGAAATCTGATTGTATATGACTAAAGTGCGTGGTTCAAACAGTTTGCGAGAGAAAAACACGGTTTTTCGACAACCGTGTCAAGGACCCTCTATTCGCCTTTCGCGCAGGCGATTTGGCTCCTGGCAGCAGTCACAGGGACCCGACTCGTACATGCCAATCGCACAAATGTCGCACCAATAGTCCAGTTCGAACTTGCCGTCCTTCTTCAACGCGTAAATACGGATCACGCGAATCATCGGAGATCCTTCGTAGCGGCGAACCAGCAGTTCGACATCAACGCCCTGAAAACGTTCGTCCTTACGAAATGAACGACCTCGCAAGTCTTCGATGATGGGGTGCAATTCTCCGCCGGGTGTCTCCAGCGCCAGCATCCGCTCGGCCGCTTCAGGAACCGTTTGGATGCCAAATCGACGCTCGAGTGCTTCAGCCATCCATACGACACGCCCGCGAAGAGAAAATTTTGTGTATTTCGGTTTCTCAACGGTTCCTGCCGTTTCCGCCTTTTTTGTCAACGACTTTTTGCCAACTTCGTCAGCACCGGAGAAATCGCACAACAGAGGAAACATAACGCTTGCAGAAAAAACTGCGGCTAAGATTATCGCGAATTTGTTCGAAAAAAGGTCGCCAGGCACACGAACCCGACGCGCAACCGAGTAAGAGCGCGATTCGCAGTTGTTCACAGTCAACGACACGCTTGACCCTTTTTCCAGAATGTTTGGTGGCGGATACTGCCCCGGTTGGGGAAGCGGGGTTTGCCTCCCTTGCACGGCGGGTTGGCGTATAACGCAACGGAACGTCGCCTTACTCTGCGGCATGGCCTGCAACCACGAAATCCAGTCTTAAGTCGTGTGCCGTGTCGCCGGCCATTGCTCGACCCTCCAGTTGAACAATCCACCAGTCCTGATCCGCGTTGTAGCGCATCGTTGGAATGTTTTCACCGTCGACGTCCACTTTTTGTAGACTCAACAGCGCTGGATGACTTGATTCGGCCGCTTCCGCGCTTAACTCCAACACCTGCTTGGGATCCATTAGTTCGGAAGATTTGTCGGCGTCGGCGCGAACCAACAAAAGAAAGTCTCGCGTCGGTGAAGTGCCCTCGTGGTTACCGTCCACAGGCTGCTGTCCATATCGCAACGTGTACACACCACGGGCAATGTCCTGGTCCCGAAAACCACTTCCTTTGCGTTTGTAACGCAGCACGCCAATCAGCTGCCCCGGTTTGAAAGGATAGAGCACTTCAGAACGAGCTTTGAAATCCGCCGCCACAGGCCAATCACGGCACAGCCATATCTGACAGACGGTTCGACTTTCGCCACGAATCACCGTAAAACCTTTTGTTGAAATCTGACTCAAAATATCTTCCGAGAGTGCATCCGCCGGAGGTGATTCTTCAAGAGTGACCACCCGGTGCTCAGCTGCCGCGACAGCCGAGATCATCGAAATACTGAACGCCAAAAACACAACGTATCGAATTGCCATTACGCCTACTGACATGAAGTCTCTCTCTTTTGAAACCGTCGGACCCTTACACCCAATATACAGCGCCGCATAATATACAGCGCCGCATAGGTTTAAACGTAAAAGTTCAGTGCGGCACGTTAATAGGCGAAAGTCGCCAGGTAGGCACTGCGATACCCCGGAATTGACCAGGTGGTGCCGATCCCGCGGGCAACTACCTCACCTTTGGTTACGACGCCCGGCGCAAAATATTTAACCTGGGCCAACGGTGGGTAATAGGCCGACTCATTGGAACAGATACAGTCGGTGGGCCTGGCCTTGCGCGCGACCAATGCGACCGATTTTCCAGCCTTCAAACAGCCATTCAGCTGTGCCGTATCGAGCGTCATTTCGATGGGAGCTGATATCACCTTCTCGACATGGTCACCTGCGCTGTCCGAGTGCGTTTTTGCGAATTCCACCAGTGCTTCCCGCTGCTGGTCGCTGGCCGTTGCATCCACGATAATCATCGAACGCACGTCCTTCGCGCCCTGCAATCCCTGAAAGTCGAGTGTGTCCGACGTTCGCACGATCACAACGACACTGAGCCCTGCGATGTTCACCCCGTGATAGTTTCCCTCCTGGATGTTCCACGCCATGACCGCGTCCTTGCCAGCCAACCCGACTTCGCCATTAGCAAAACAGGGCCCCGTGTAAATTTGGCAGGTACGCGCTTCCATGTAGTGACCGCTGATGTCGGCAGCGACTTTTGCCGACAATGTAAACAAAAGACTGGCGATAACGAAAATGCACAAACCAAATTGCTGAAATCGTAAGGACATTTTTTACCCTCCGAAGGTTCTCAAATCTGCAATAATCAACGAACCCATGACCCTATTCTAAGACTTACACGGGTGAATTGTCTAGTCGATCAAGCGCCCTGTGCGCTGGTTATTCACCGGAGACCTTTTCGCAGGCACACGCCTCGGGAGGGTCAGCCTCAGGCTTCGATTCTCAAGTAAATCACATCATAATCACTGATATTCGCACTACCGAATCATGTGCGTCAGGTATCGATGAACGCAGTGTAAAGTCACTATTTCTCTTCCTACAGACAAGCTGGCGGATTTGCGCCGCCGACTGCAGGCGCCACCGCATTACCTCCGCGTAGACCTGCCATTCTACAAGGAGCACCTGGAGTCGTTTCTGCCGGGCGAGATTATCGGTCCTTTCGTCCTGGCTAAAGTACGCGAGTCAAAACTGATCCGACTCCATGTGTATTGGTGGAAGTCACTCCGTTGATTGGCGTTCCCAAACCTTCCGGGCTAGCATCCTGCCCGTTGTGGACGGGATGCCGTCGGAGGGGTTATAATAAACTTACTCAATAGACCACCCATCTATCTGGTCCTCCCGTCACGAAGTGATTTTTTTAAGAAGGTGACAACCGTCTCCCTCCTAGAAAGTGAATCAGTGATCGACATAGGAACATTTCGTGCGAGAACGTGTGACGGGCTCTCCCGCCGTTCATTCCTGCGACTGGCACCATCGTTGCCGGCCGCGTTAGGGTTGGGGCTAAGCACGTCGCCAGCCCAAGCGGCGAAACCGATCCGGGCCAAATCGGTCGTCTTTGTTTTTTTGTGGGGCGGGCCAAGCCACCTCGACACCTTTGATCCGAAGCCAGATGCTCCGGCGGAGTATCGAGGGCCGTTGGGAACGATCGGAACACGGACGCCAGGTGTCAGGTATTCTGAGTTGATCCCGCTACTGGCTCAGCGTAGCCACCTCTTTACGCTGATACGTAGCAATCAGCAAACGGCTGCTGGACATCCCGATGGCGGGACGGTGGCGTTGACCGGTTTCGAGGAACGTCCGTTGCCGGTCAAGCCGAACTTCGGGTCGATTATTGCAGCTCACCGAGGCCACCGCGGACAACTACCCCCCTTTGTGTCACTAACCAGCGGGATGCTCGCCGATAGTTCACGAATTATCGAAGGCTACGGCGCAGGAACGCTGCCGCTGGCGAACGATCCGTTTCTTGTGAGCTGTTCGGATCGCGGTCAAGTTAATTTGCCGAGCTTACGTCTGCTCGAGGGGCTTTCGCCGGCTCGTCTCGATGATCGCAGAACGTTACTCAACCGGCTGGAAACCGATCTGCGGGGATGGGATACCGCGGGCGTTGCCGCCTGGAACAAAACCTATGAAGCGGCCTACCGGCTGTTGACAAGTTCTGAAGCACGGCAGGCATTTGATTTAACCAGTGAATCTCGTGCGACCCGTGAGCGTTATGGGCGTACCACGTTTGGTCAGAGCGCTTTATTGACACGCAGGCTGGTCGAAGCGGGCGTTCCCTACATTCAATTGAATTACAGTCGCCACCCCGAAGCCATCACGGTAGGGTACGAGTTCGGGTGGGATACACACATTATGAATTTCGAATTGCTCCAGGATCAACACTGCCCGATTTTCGACCGCGCCTTTTCGGCTTTACTGGATGATCTGTACGAGCGTGGTTTGACAGACGACACCTTGGTTATCGCTATGGGTGAATTTGGCAGGACACCCAAAATCAACAATCGTGCCTCACGTGATCATTGGCCACGTTGTTATTTCTCAATTTGGGCTGGGGCAGGAATTGAACCCGGCCGGGTTATTGGCGCGAGTGATCGCTTGGGGCAAGACCCGCTAAGCGATCCCATCACGCCGCTCATGGTCGGCACGACGATCGCTGAGTTGGCCGGAATGGATGCCCAGGCTCGAGCTAATCTAAACGTACTCGAAGGTGGAACGGTGATCGATGAGTTACTGTAGTCACCAGGTTCTTATCCCGATCGCGCTTTGCCTCCTCTGGGGGGGCTTTCCATGTGGCACCGTTGCGCAAACGCGACAGCTGACGGACGATGGAACGATGAAATTCACGCCTACTTTTTTTCGCGACGACAACGAGGTAGCCTTCGTCCAGTTTACCAAGCCAACCTTGTTTCAGATCATCAGCCTGAAGTTAGATGATCTTTCGGTGCGACCTCTACACGAAAACGAATCGAATCACGAGTTAGATATGGCGATTTCTCCAGATGGTGCCTACTACGCTTATATAAAATGCCACGGCGCGCTAACCGGATCAATCGAGATTCTCGATGCCAATCAAAACCAAATCGGTACCGTGCCACCAGGAGAAGGGTTTGGCATCTATCGGAGCCTGGCCTTTGCACCGAACAACTCTCGTTTGCTTTTCTCCTACCCGGAAGAGGTTCACCAACAGATTTTTTCGGTGGGACTGAAAGGTGACAACCGCCAGCAGTTGACCAACAGCAGCGGTATCAACAATTGGCCATGCTTTTCACCTGACGGCAGCTTGATCGCCTTTGGCTCGACACGGGACGGGAATTATGAAATCTACACAATGCAGTCCGACGGCACGGGGGTGCGCCGCCTGACGAACAGCCCGACCATGGACATGCGACCCAAGTTCTCGCCGGACGGTCAACGCATCTGTTTCACGAGCAATCGCGACGGAAATTACGAGATCTACGTCATGAATTTCGACGGGTCTGACCTGCAACGAATCACCGATCATCCCGAACGGGACGATTACGCGACATGGCACCCTAATGGGAAGCAGCTGTTAATGGTTTCCGAGCGGAGTGGCAATCACGACCTCTATTTCGTTGAACTGCCTCGCTAAATCGAGCGGGCTTCCAAACTGAGATTTTTCTTTTGCGTGTGGCAAAACGTTCCAAAGCTACTTGCCATGAAGTGGCACTCGACAAGTGTGAGTATTTGTCGGTCATAGAGGTAAACGATCGTTCCCCTCCTCGCACCGTCTCGTATGCGCGAAAAGAGACAGGTGACACCGTCAAACATGTAAACAGTATGTCCTGAAAAGTGCTGGCTGACCTTCCGTTCCGACCACTTGGAGTAGGGCGGCATGAATTCCATGATTGCTGAATCGCCAGGTATACATTCGTCTACTGCATAGCACAAAGCACTCATCCGGTCTTTCACAATCAGTTGCATACGTCAAATACATCGCCAAAAATAGCGAATGAATGCTTAACAAGAATTAAATAAACAGGTGCGATTCCGTGGGCATCACTGAATAACGTCAAGAAAGGAACAGACGTGACTCAAAATGAAGTCAATCGTCGGCGTTTTCTGAGCGGCTCGACCGCTACGATTCTTGCCTCGCAACTGGCATCCAGGATATTCGCCCAAACAAAGGCTGCTGAATCATCGGCGGAGACAGTTCGTCGGCAAGATCTCCTGCAACGTGCACCGGAGTGTTACACGGACGACTGGTTGCGCACCAATCCGGACTACGTCATCTACCTCCCCAAAACACCGGGGGAGCGCGACGAGTATGCCGACCACATTCATGTCTTTTACACACCCGGTGGTGATTTGATGTGCCTCTGGACACAAGCAGCGTACGAGAGCGCACCCGACATGCGGGTCGTCTATTCTCGCAGCCAGGACGGAGGCAAGACGTGGTCACCAATCCAAGTTATCGACGAGCCAAAACACAAGAATATAACGCCAGCTCTTGGCTTCCCCCTGATCAGTCGTTCGGGCCGCATGTATTGCCTGTACAACCAGAATTTGAGCTACGGCGACCAAGGGCTGTTCAACGGTCCATTGCGCGTGAAATATTCTGACGACGATGGCCATACATGGATCGCCAGTGGTGTAGATATCCCCTGGCGCCGCACTCGTTTCGATCATCCTGATCCCAAAGTGTCGCCGACAGGGATCGTCTGGCAACAGCCCCTGAGAGATGGGAAGAACCGTATGATTGTCGGCTTCACTCGTTGGAGCAGCCCCATGGCGTACCCGAGACCGATTGGAGGAAATCGAAATCACTTAGACACGCAATGCGAGCTGATGCGTTTCGACAATGTCGACGACGGTCCCCATCCCAAGGACTTGAAAATCACTTGGCTCCCGGACGAAGAGGGCACCATCCGCGTTTCGCCAGAAATCGAACCCGAAGCGTCACGCGGATACAGCCTGGCTCAGGAACCAGGAATCGCTCTGTTGCCAGACGGTCGACTGTTCATGACGATGAGAACAGTGACGGGGTACATTTGGTATACCGTCTCGGAGGATCATGGGCATAGCTGGCAACCGACACAGCCACTGCGATATCACGACAACGGTGCGAAAATCGAACACCCCAAATCACTGGAACCTTTGTACCGGTTGGTGGACGGCCGTTATTTATTGTTCTATCACAACCACCGGGGATATCGTGATGGAGCCACCGGACCCTGGGACATGGACGCGCGGCGACCCATCTATATGACCGTTGGAAAATTTCGGCCAGAGGCAGAGCAACCGATCTGGTTCAGTCAACCTAAGTTCCTGTTTGACACACAAAAGGTCAGGGTGGGGGTGACTCGATTATGGTGGCTCGCCATGTACGCCAGCCTTACCGAACATCAGGGTCAACGAACCTTCTGGTACTCCGACCGGAAGCAATTCGTGTTGGGAAAGAACATCACCGACGAGATGCTTGCCGATATGACAGTGCCTGCTTGAACGTCTCTGATGCTGCTATTGGCCGCCAGTCAATAGCCATTGCCCGCCAGTCAATAAAACCCGCCAGTCAATAAAAGAAGAGAATAAGTACCCCGGTCTATGGCTGCGACGTCGAGCTCATGTTTCTCGTACCAGGCGACCTTGTCATCCTGGGCCGACGCCGAAAGAACGTCCAGATCGCCGTCGTCATCCAGGTCGGCGGCGATGACGCACGCGGCGTAATTCGCGTCCATAGAGATCACGTGGGCCGTGAATCTCTCCGAGCCGTCGTTTTCGTACCAGACAATTTTGTTGTCATACGCGGAGGCCGACATCACGTCGACGTCTCCATCGCCGTCCAGATCGGCGGCAGCCACACAATAGGCGCGATCGGCATTGGTCGAAATCGTGCGACTGGTGAAATTCTGAGAACCATCGTTCTCGAACCAGTAGATCGCATCGTTCTCGGCGGAGTCGGCCAGGACATCAATATCCCCGTCCCCATCGATGTCGATGGCGAAGACGGACGTCGTGTACATGATGCCGGTGACGATCGTATGCGTCTGGAAGCTCTCCGCGCCGTCGTTCTCGTACCAGCGTACCGTGTCGTCCTCGCAGGACGAGGATACAACGTCCAGGTCGCCGTCCTCATCCAGATCGGTGACACCAACCGTCGTGGGGTGATTCACCGTATTGGTAATGACGTGAGAGGTAAACCTCTGAGAACCGTCGTTCTCGTGCCAGGCGATCGTCCCATCACGACCCGATCCGGAAACGACATCGATGTCTCCATCGTCGTCCACGTCGCCGGAAACCACTGTCCGGACGAATTCGAATTGGGTTGAGATCGTGTGAGCCGTAAAGTTCTCGGATCCGTCGTTTTCATACCAGGCGATCTTGTTGTCATCGACAGATGCGGAGAGTACGTCAATATCGCCGTCGCCGTCCATATCCGCCGCGAAGACCTCTTCGGGTCTATCCGCCGCCGTCGTGATGGTGTGGGAAGTAAACGTTGCGCCCGAGGAACCGCCAGTGTTGTTTTGGCCTTGAGACCGCTCCTGGGTGTATCCGACGTGCGCGACCTGGCCCGACACGATGACCAACAAGCGGACAAAAAAACACGTGCGCTTGAACATTTCCATCTCCTGGTTATGCCGGGGAATACAAGTGTTCGGTGGCATACCCCATGGTAGCCGGTATTCCCTGGTCAACAACCGATTCGTCTTCTCGTTTCTACAACACCCCTCTCCTCCGGGGTCGAACTCCACGACTCGACCGACGCGGATGGGTATGACGCCGGCAATTCCAGGCGTTGCTCATCTCGACCCTGCCCCGGGCGCGGGCGCGAAGGCGCTGCTGGTCATCGACGTCGTACAGCCTGGCTATGCGGATGTCCGGCCGTTCCTCAAGCACGCGAATGTGGTTGTGCCCTGTTCGTCACGCGCCGATCACGGCCACTTGAATCTGATCATTTACCCTCGGACATGATGGTCACCGCACCGCTCCCCGTCACCATACGAAACTCCACAATGATGACAATCAGTATCAACAGCGACTACAATAGCGGTTAATGGATGCCTGTTCTCGTCGTCTCCAGGAAGAGCCTATTCGATGAACGAAGAATCACAAACGACACTGTGTCTGTCAGCCGCAACGGCCTTCGTTGTTGTCTCCCTCCTCACTCTGACGGCGTGGGGAGATACAAATTGCGCTGCAGACTCGATTGAACTCTCGCCAGAACATCTGGACGCGGTTAATCGGCGGCGGCGAGTGGTGGTCAACTTCGATACGATCCATGGCGATCGCAATTTCGCCAACATTGCCCCCGCTGACCTGGTCAAGCTGAGCTTGACCTTCGCCGACGACGCGGGCAGCCACATCGACAGCATCTGGTGGAGCTGGGGAGAAGGGCATCAGGCACCCTATCCGAGCAAACTCTTGCCGCTCTACGACCAACCCGGTTATCGCAAGTGGGTCGATGACGGAATCGACATCGTGCGAGTTTTCGTCGACGCAACGCGCGAGCGTGGCCTGGAAGTGTTCTGCTCGTTTCGGGTCAATGGCTCGGACAATGACCTGGGAACGGTGCGGCCCATTCCCATGAAGTTGAAACACCCGGAGTGGTTGCTGGCGGCACCATGGTCGCCAGAGCACAAGATCTACTGGAACTTTTCCATTCCCCAGGTTCGCCAGCGCAAGGTGTTGGTTCTCCGCGAGTTGGTCGAGAACTACGATCTGGATGGACTCGATATCGATTTCGCCCGCTCTCCGATTACGCTCCCGCCGGGGCAACAGTGGATGAACCGGCGTCACCTGACCGCCTTCATGCGCGCCGTACGCCTGATGACCCTGGAAGTGGCCAGAGAACGGGGCCGCCCGCGTCCCGGAGAGCGTGGCGGGCTGCCGAATCGACGGTATCGACATCGAAACCTGGTCGCGCGATCAGCTGCTGGACATCATCGTCCTGGGCTGCCGATCCTTCGAGGGGGACGTGGCGGCCTACCGGCAGTTCACCTCGGGAACGCACATCAAGATTCTCGGCGGTTCGGACGAACATCACACGTCCGACGGCTACGACTGGCCACCCATCGAGGTGCTGCGCGGTGTCTTCGCAAATTGGTGGCAACAGGGTGTGGACGGGATCCACTGCTTCAACTGGACCTATGCGATGCCCGAGGACGCCGATCGCGTCAGCGCCTTGCAGCATGATTCCAGGATGGCCCCGGTGCACCGGATGTTGTACCGCGAGATCGGTGAGGTGGCGGCCCTTCGACGAAAAGACAAGACCTTCGTGGTGCAGCGTCGTGGCGGCGGCGGGAGCGGCGCGCCGGGGACAGCCGGGTGGAAAACTCCTCGCTTCTTCCAGAACACAAACATGTTTGCACAGCTTCCGGCCCATCTGGAAAACAGCAGCACCGCCGACGTGCACGTCAAGCTGATCGTGGGTGATGACCTGGTCGCCGAGGCCGCCCACATCAAGGGCGTCAGGCTGCGCATGATTCTCCACGACGCTGCCGCGGGAGAACCCATCGAGATTCTCAATTCCTCGACGAAACCCGCCCCACCGGATGAAGATCGAATCGAGCGGGCGCTCATCTCGCTGTTCAAGAACGTCAACCATCTTTACAACGGCCCGCCGCGGAAGGGTATCGAGAAGCGTCTCGAGGTGCGAATCAATAACCTGCTACTCGACGAGCCTGCCATCGAGGCGGGCTGGTTCGTCTATCGCGACCTTGATCCCCAAGTCTTTGCCCTGGGCACGAACGTGGTCGGCGTGCGTGTGAGCGGCCGATCGCGTGAGATGCGCGCGCCGATGACAATCGAGAAACTCGAGCTTGACGTCGACTATCGTTAGGCGCGGAAGATTTCGCGAGTCCTGGAGTATGGCTGTTCTCTTCTCGCCTTCACCACCCACTGCTCATCGAAAAAATCGGTATCGACAATCCTTCCGGGCGACAGCTCGATCACTGCCCAATCCGGCAGGTCGTGCCTGCGCCGTACAACGCCCAGGTGTCGCACTGAATGGCGTTGCCTCGGGGCTCGCTGGGACAACTGGTTGCGGAGCGACGAATTCGCCATTTTGAGGATTTTTGACAGAAAAATCGCCGAATTGACGGCAGCCGTCGGGCTGAAAGTTATAATTAATACGATGCGTTCTATTTACCACACAACTCGATGGCTGCTCACGGCCAGCTTGATCGTCAGCCTGGGCCTGACGGGGTTATTCCCGCAGATGATGGTCTGGGCCCCCAGCGGTACGTGCGTCGCCACCTCGCAGCAATCGGCGAAGTGTTGCTGCGGGACAGAGACCGGGTTTTGCTGAGGGATGGGATGTTGTGCGGCGCGTGCGCCGTCTCCAGAAAAAGGACCTGGCCCCTCTCCGAGCAGGGACGACAACCGCGACGGGCGGCTTAACCCGCTGGCGATGTTGGCGGCGAAAGACCTCACCAGCGGCGGCAGCGGTCAAGGATCGTTGTTTGGCCGCTTCGCATCTGATGGTGACCGCTCTCTTGCAGACACCACTCTCCAGGCCAAGCACGTTCGCATCGACGCCTGATACGACCACGGTGCTACCGGTATGCGCCGATTTTCTCTGCCGGTCGTAGCTCATTGGCCTGAATCCTTTGATCCCTATTCTGCTTGACCGTACGCTGTGATATCGCCGCGTGGTCGACAGGAGTCTTCACGATGCGAAAACTAATTTCATTCCTGTGCCGGCACTGGCGCAACTTTTCCGTTCTCGTCTTGCTGATCGCTGGCGGCGTGGCCTTCGCAGCGAGCCCGCTTGTGCGCGAGAAAACTCACGCCGCCTGGCATGCCGCTTTGGCGTGGGCGGCGATCGGTGGCGAGTCGGTAGACACGGGCAAAGTGTTCTGGTGCCCGATGGACCCGCAGATCAAGAGCAGCAAGGAAAACGCTGTTTGCCCGATTTGCAGCATGGCGTTGATCGAACTGGAAGGTGGCATCGTCGAAGCGCGACAGCACCTGACGCTCACCACCCAACAAGTCCAACAAGCGGGCGTCGTCACCGAGTCGGTGATGCGTCGCAAGCTGTACCGCGAGATCGACACAACCGGCCGTATTGCCTACGACGAGCGGCGGCTGGCGACGATCACGTCGTGGGTGCGCGGCAAGAGTCGCATCGTCAAGTTGCACGTTAATTACAAAGGTATCCACGTCAAACAGGGGCAGCCGCTGGTCGAACTGTACAGCCCCGATCTGATCGTCGCTCAGCAGGAATACCTGTCGGCGCTGCGGACGTTTTCGGGTCGATCGACAAGCGTTTTCGAGAGTGAACTGCTCCAATCGGCGCGCCAAAAGCTCAAGTACCAAGGGCTGTCTGACGCGCAGATCGACGAGCTGACCGAAACGAAAGAGCCGCAGGACCGCATCTCCATCCCGGCACCGATTCACGGCACGGTTCACAAGCGGAACGTGCAAGAGGGCCAGTACGTGATGGAAGGCGACGTGCTGTTCGAGTTGGTCGATCTGTCGCAACTGTGGGTCTTTGCCGACATCTTCGAGGAAGAAGTGCCACTGGTGAAACTGGATTTGCCGGTAGAAGTTTCCGTTCAGCATCTGCCCGACCAGACGTTCCATGGAAAAATCGCCTTCATCGATTACATGGTCAAGCCTGGCACGCGGACTGTGCCGATTCGTGTGGACATCGCCAACCCGGACCACGAGCTGAAGGTCGGCATGTTCGCCCGCGTCCGACTGCGGCATGACTGGCCGTCGGTGTTGGCTGTGCCGGAGAATGCGGTGATTTGGTCCGGTCAGCGAGCGGTCGTGATGGTCAAGAGCGGCGCAGGCACGTTTGCGCCGCACGAAGTGCAGCTCGGCCGCAAATGGCTCTACCCAGCGCAAAACGGTGCGACCAGCAACACCGCCTTGGGTTTCGGCGCAGACCGAGTTCGCTATCACGAAGTGATCGCCGGCCTCACTCCTGGCGAGGAAGTGGTAACGGCTGGCGCATTTCTGCTAAACGCCGAAAGCCAGTTTCAGAATGTGCTCGCCAAAATGCTGCCCCCAGAAAGCCAGCGGGCTACGTTGGAACAAGTTGTCGGCGAGCCGGTCGGTCGTCGGATTCGCGGTCTGCTCGACGCCTATTTCAAACTGAGCCAATCACTCGCCGACGACAAGCTGGACGAAGTGCCGGCGCGAACGGCCGCGATGTTGGATGCAACCAGGATGCTTGAGAAAACCGCGTCTGAAAGCAATGCCGATGATCTGAAAGTGGACGCAAAAAAGTTTCACGAGTTGGTCGCCAGCCTGTCGGCTGAACCGCCGAAAGACGCCGTCGATGCCCGTACTCGCTTCGGCCGCATCAGTCATGAACTGACGAAGCTGCTTGAAGCACACGGTGGCAAAACGC
>Ga0310121_10001693_pt1 | contig 21979 bp, 28 predicted proteins | sample CB27_Tmax_986_MG_FD_203504 | JGI IMG/M metagenome (GOLD analysis project Ga0310121, IMG submission 203504) | Marine microbial communities from Western Arctic Ocean, Canada - CB27_Tmax_986 | ecosystem: Environmental > Aquatic > Marine > Oceanic | place: Canada: Western Arctic Ocean | collected...
TGCGTAATCACGGGGTTTTTACTATTGGTAAAGATTCCGAATCAGCAATGAAAAAAGCCGTAATGGTAGAAGATATAGCAAAAACTACTTATTATGCTTTAAAACTGGGAAATCCCATTGAATTAACTGAAGAACAAATTAAAAATTGTTATGATAGATACCAAAATACTTATGGACAAGATTCTACTAATCGGTGATACGATTATAGATATTAATACTGAAGGTACATTACTAGGTACCTCTACAGAAACTCCTACTTTAGTAATTTCAAAAGATACCGAAATATCTACTCAGGGAGGAGCAGCATTAGTTCACCGTAATCTTACCAAATTAGGGTGTAACTATGAATTTATTACAAATAATTATCCATATAATTTAAATAATAAGGCTACAACTAAACAACGTTATTGGTGTAATAGACACAAACTTTTGCAAGTAGATGATATTGATAATACCCCTATTAATGATGAAGAATCAAAACAAATATTTGAATATATTCAACAGTCAAATACTAATGTATTAGCGATAGCTGATTATCGACACGGTCTTTTGTCCCCCAAGTTAATAGAGCTAATTAATACGTCTAATAAAAGAATTATTTTAGATTCTCAGGTTTCAAAAAGTCCAGCTAATCATCATATGTATAAACATATATATTTAACTTTATTAAATGAACACGAAGCTAAACAATATGTGCCAAATATTACTTGGGATAATGTTAACGAATGGAAAAATGAATTATATAAAGTAATAGATTCTATTAATTTTATTGTAAAATTTGGAAGACTAGGGTGTATTCATATAAGTCCAACAGATGCAACATATGTTAGAGGAAACCCAGTTAATGACCCTGTTGACGAATCAGGAGCTGGAGATGCTTTTATGGCTGCGTTATTAGCTTGGATGCAAAAAGGACATAGCAGTGAAATAGCAGCAGGTTGGGCTAATGAATGGGCACGTAGATCAGTAATGGTAAAAGGAGCAAACCCCCCTAATGATTGAGTTATATGGTATTCAAGAAATTCCAGATATTTATCAATGTACTGATTTTAGGGATAAATATTGGGGATGGATAAAAACTTGCGCTGCTACTGAAGATTTCACTTTAAAACATATATTTATGATGGAAGGAAAACAAAGTAGTCTAGAATATCATGTTAAAAAAAATGAAAACTATTATATTTTATCTGGTAAACTTCAAGTAGGACTTAGGATTGGCAGGGCAGAAAACAAATCAATTATTTTAAATGAGGGAGAAGTATTTCATATCCCTCCAGGACTAATGCATATGAGAATTGCTTTAAAAGACACTCATATTATTGAATGGTCCAATAAAGACGACGATTACGATTCACATATCGTAGAAGACGGTAAAACATATACACACATGCACGAGGTTGAATAATGAAATTATTTTTAGATACTGCTAATTTATCAGATATTGAAATTGCTCTTAAAAAGGGTTTTATTAGTGGAATTACTACTAATCCATCCCTAATGAGCAAAGAACCCAAGGGAAATTATATTGAACATATGAAAAAGATTGTTGCTCTAATAGAAGATTACAGTGAGACACATATTGATTTAAGTGTAGAAGTATTTGCTCAAAAAAGTGATGATATTATTAAGCAAGCAAAAGAATTAAGTAATGAAATTGGGTATGATAATTTAAGTATTAAAATTCCCGTTGGTTGGAACGAACTAACTGCTATTAGTACATTGGCTAATCAAAATTATCAAATAAATTGCACTTGTATTTTCACAGAAGCTCAAGGTATGTTAGCTACTAATGCAGGAGCTAAGTATATTTCCATTTTTGGAAATCGGGTTAAAGAATTACGTGGTGAGTTTCAACAAATTGTAGGCTCAACACGTAAATGGCTCGATATGTCCTTCAATACTGAAACAGAAATTATTATGGGTAGTATCCGTTCTGCTATTGATATTGTAGAAGCCCAATTAGCCGGTGCACACATTGTTACCGCAGGACTTCCTTATTATATTAAAATGAGCGAACACCCTGGTACAACAGCTTCTGTCGATCAATTTATGACAGATTTTAAAAAGTGGGTAACATGAAGATAATATATGTAGCAGTATTTACTGAAACATCTACCAATACTCCACAAGCTAATGCCTTTGAAAAACTAGGACATAATGTAATTCGTTATGATTTTAAAGAAAAGCTTAAAGAATTTGGCGAAGCTAATTTACGAGATGAGAATTTAATAAATACCTGCGTATCAGAAAATCCAGATTTACTTCTTTTTAGTAAAGGTGTAGGAATTAATATTAATGTTGTTACTACTTGTAAAGATATTTGTCCAGTAGCTTTATGGTATATGGACCCGATGATAAATGTAGACCAAGAACTTACACAAAAAATTATCCAAGCTAATTTAGTATTTTATACTGCTCCATCTGTTTATCGTCAATTAAAAGATCAAAATTCCCAGAGTTATCTAATTCAAGAAGGATATGATCCTAAAATTCATAAATTTTATGATAAAATAGATTTTCTTTATAATGCAAGTTTTTTAGGATACTTAAAAGAACATCGACATCAATATTATGAATCATATAATTTTAATTGTTTTACAGATAAATATAATATCGATCATTGTAAAATAGTAAATCAAACTAGAATTAATTTAAATTTTACTAATAATAAAGAAGGAACTTCTGATAGAGCTTATAAAATTATGGGTGCAGGTGGCTTTTTACTTACTGAGCCTTGGGAAGATTTAGAAAAAGATTTTACACCTGACGAAGATTTAGTAATATTTAATAATGAATTAGAGTTTAAAGAGAAAATTGAACAGTATCTAACTAACATTTCTAAAAGACGATTTATTGCGCGTAATGGATATAATAAAGTTCAAAAATTTACTGTTGAAAATTGGGCAAAATTCATTACGGAAAAAGTGAGATTATGAGAGCTAATTTAATTGGAGTAGGTTACTGGGGTTCTTTTATATATAAAACTCTTAAAGAAATTGGATTTAGAGAGATTTGTTTATGTGACCCCGAAGTTCCTGGGGCGCATAATAATTATAAAAAAATGGAAGATGCTGAATTTATTTTTATTGCTACTCCTGTCTCTTCTCACTATGAAATATGTGAATATTTTTTATCACGCGGTAAACGCGTATTCTGTGAAAAACCTTTGGTAGTTGATGAATTAGCTGCCATAAATCTCTATAATCTTGCTGAAAAACATAATACTTATCTCTTCGTAGATTGGGTTTTTACTTATAATTATGGTTTTGAATTAATAAAACAATATATTACCGATAAAACGCTAAATTCTAATTCGAGTCCTATACAAAACATTCATATGTGCAGAAAGAATACTAATATTGACCATATTAGTGATGTTAACGCCAAATTAGATCTAGCTGGTCATGATATATCCATTTTACTATCTCTAACAAAGCAACTTCCTTTAACAACCCACTGGCATGAATATAAAAAAAGAACAGACTCCATACAAATGGATAGTGCTCTGGGATATTTAACATTTGGAACATTTAATGCTACGGTGGACGTTAGTTGGTATAATGCATATAAAGATCGAGAATGCATTATTAAATTAGGAGAAGAAGAATATATTGTATGGGATGACTCCAAACAAATTATTTCAATTCAGAAAAATTTTCGTGATTATCCAGTTACTATTAATTATAGTACACACGCGTCGCCCTTGGAACGCTCAATTAAACAATTTTTAGTATTTAATGAAAACGCTTATCAAGAGCAAAAACAGTTAACCTATGATATTTTAAGGATTTTAAATAATGATGGTAAAATTTAATAATGTAGCGGCTCAGTGGGATATAATTAAAGAAGAATGTTTACCCAAAATTGAAAAATTTTTAGAATATGGTGATTATATTGAAAATAATATAGTTAATGAATTTGAATATAATTTTGCTGAATATATAGGATGTACTTATGCTATTGCTGTTTCTAATGGTACAAATGCTTTAAAATTAAGTCTTCAAGCATTAAATTTGCAAGGTCGTACATGTGTTATAATTCCAGCAAACACTTTTATTTCAAATGCATTTGCTGCATCATATTTTAATTATGACCTTAAACTAATTGATTGTGATGATTTTTATGGAATGAAAATTGGTGATCTTCATGCCTGGTTTGCTGGTAAACGAGAAAATTATGATAATGTAGTAGTAATCCCTGTTCATTTATATGGATATCCTTCTAATTTAGAAAGAATTATGTCCTTATGTAATCTTTATCAAGCTTACATAATCGAAGATTGCTCACAAGCACACGGGGCTACGATTCGTATTGGAAAAGTTGGAAACTTTGGGGAGTTAAATATTTTTTCATGTTATGCTGGAAAAAATCTTGGAGCAGCAGGAGAAGCAGCTGTAATTACTACAAATAATGACGAACTGAATACAGCAGTTCGAGAATTACGAAATTTAGGATCACCCGCTAAATACCTCCATTCCAAACTAGGATGGAATGATAGACCTCAAGGTATTCAATGTCTTATTCTTAATGAAAAATTAAAGTATTTAGATGAATGGAATAGTTATCGAAGCAGGGCAGCTGAACTTTATAATAAACATTTAAAAGACACCCCTGTTATTACACCCAAAGAACCTGACTGGTCTGTATTATCTGCATTTCATTTGTATGTAATTAGAACTCAAAAAAGACAAGAGTTAAAAGATTTTCTTAATGCAAAAAATATTCAAACCGGTATTCATTATCCCATTCCTATTGGAGAGTCAGAATACTATGAAAATGATAATTTAGCCACTACAGCACACATTAATACAACCACTTGGAAAGATCAACTATTAAGTTTACCCATGCACCCATTCTTAAAAGATAAAGAAATAGAATACGTTTGTTCTCATATTAAAAAGTTTTTTAATGATTACCTCTGAAGCGCAAATTAAAAATTGCAAAATAAGTAAAAATGTACGAATTGTTAAGCCTGTTAATCTCTATGGATGTACAATTGGACCTAATACTAAAATTGGTCCATTCGTAGAAATTCAAAGTGGAGCTATAATTGGATCTAACTGTAATATTCAATCGCATTCATTTATTTGTACACACGTAATAATGGGACATTATTGTTTTATTGGTCATGGAGTAATGTTTACTAATGATACTTTTAAAATTGGAAAACCTGATCCTGATCCAACTCATTGGAAAGAAACTATAATTGCTAGTAATGTAACCATTGGTTCAGGAGTCACTCTTCTTCCCGTTTATATTTGTCCAGATGTAGTTATTGGAGCTGGCTCTGTCGTTACCAAAGATATTACAAAACCAGGAATTTATTTAGGTAATCCAGCTAAATTTTATAGGGATATTTAATGAAACTACTTATTATTTTTCCTCATGCCTTGGGAGATATGTTGTTACTGACTCCGGCACTAAAAGCTTGGTGTGAAAAAAATGAGCCACCTTCTATTGCAATTCAGAGACGATTTAATAGTTCTCCGCTCGATAATTGTCCTTATATTAATCAAGTTTATTATGGACTAAGTGACCCTTGGCAAGATTTTGGACATCATAATACTAAATTTGGTTTTCCAGCGACACAATACGAGGGAATGGCGATAGCTAATAGAAATAGCTATACCGACGTATTGATGGCTCATGAAGAAGGAAAAATTATTAATTACGCTCAAATGTTAGGAGTAGATATTAAAGATTATAAACCTGAAGTATTTATCTCTATTCACGATAAAATGGAAGCTTACAAAGTTATTTATGAATCAGTTCAAAATAATCCTTTTGGTTTTTCACAAACTGAAAGCGGAGATCCCGAAAGAGGTTTTCCTTCTAAATACGCTCCTGCATGGATAGATACACAATTAGATCTTCCCGTTATTGAAGCTGAAAAAATTAAACATTTATCTATTAATGCAGCCTTTCAAATTCTAAAAGAAGCTAAAGGAATAGTAGTTCCTAATTCAGTATTTTGGAGTGCTGCTGGAATTTTAGGTAAAAAAGTTGATCTTGCTTATTTTGCAAGAGGAGAAAATGACTTAAATCATAGAAAATACGAGATTCATTATAAGATGGAAACACCTTTTTATAGTGAAGATTTTTATAAAAGTGCCGTATTTGAATTGGAGATATTAGCATAATGACAGATAAGAATTTTAAAATTTGGGGTGTAAGTTTTAGTTTAATTGGAGATTTAATCGTTGGATTACCACAATTAACCTATTTTGAAAAGAAATATCCTGGTAGTTATAAATATTGGGGAATTCATAAAAAGATGTCTCACGCAGCTCCTTTATTCTATAACCACTCACTTATTGATAGAATTAAAATTACAGATAAATGGGGAGAATTTGGAGAATATGACTACGAATTAGCTTCTCAATGTGATATAACAACTCGTGATATAGACCATCAAAGAAAAACATTGCTAAACGCAAAACCAGAAGATTATTGGTATAATAGGCACGATATAATTGAACAAATAGCTAGAATGTCCGGTATTTCCGATATACGAGATGTATTAACAGAAGAAGAATTAAGACCTAAACTTTATAAATGGTTTGACGCAGATTTTGATGCTATTGAAAAAAATGAAGGGTATACAAAAGCCAGAACAAATTCAGGGAAAATTCCTAACAAAAGTATCGTTATATGGCCTTTTAGTGGATATAACCACTGGCCCAGTAGATCCCCTTCACCTCAGTGGTGGAACGTATTAGTTGATACTTTAATTGGAAACGGATTTACAATTTTTCATTGTGGGTGGCTTGAAGAACCTCATGTGTCAAATCTAGAAGGTTATAATCGATGTGTAGACTTATCTTTTTTTGAACAAGTTAAAATAAGTTTAGCCACTAACTTAGCAATAGGAGCAGACAGTGGTTCGATGTGGACACTAGGAGCATACTCATTTCCAGCTATTCATTTAATGACAAATTGGAGAGACGGACACGTTGAAAATTTTAGTGCAATGAATCCAGTTAATATAAATGGAACTTCGTTTTTTGCACCCCCAGGGACAGATGGGTGGAACCATCAAGAAATTTTAAATAAAGCATGGGAGCTTATAACATGATTAGTACAAAAACAATTGATTCATGCAGATTATGTAAATCCACCCAACTAAAATCAATTTTTAGTACAGGTGTTGTTTATATTAATGATTTTCCTACAACTCCTAATGGACATAGAGGCGAAGCTAATATGACATTAGTAAGGTGTGATGACTGTACATTAATTCAATTAGATCAAACAGTAGATAGTGAGGTTTATTTTGAATACTGGTATCAATCAAAACTTAATAAAAAAATTGTTAATAATCTTAAAGAAATAGTTACTGAAATTAAAGAAGAAGTCTTATTGGAAGATAATGATTGGGTTCTTGATATCGGAGCTAACGATGGTACCCTATTAAGTTTCTATAATAATGATGCATTAGTTAGAGTAGGATGTGATCCTGCTAAATCCATACAACAAGATTTAGCTCAAAACTCGGAGTATCAAATTAATGATTTATGGAATAAAGACGCTTGGGATAAATTAACAGATCAACAAGCTAAAGTTATTACTGCTATTGCCATGTTTTATGATTTAGATGATCCACGAAGTTTTGTACAGGATATTAAAGATACTCTTCGTTCTAATGGAGTATTTGTAGTTCAATTAATGCCAGCAAAACCAATGCTGGATACTTATGACATTGGTAATGTGTGTCATGAACATTTATTGTATTATACCTATGAATCTTTAGTTAAACTATTTGAAGAATGTGGGCTAGAAATCTACAAAGTTAAAGAAAATGATATTAACGGAGGCTCTTATCAATTATGGATTAGACATTTTCAAACAGGCTCTATAGAATATTCTGAAGATTGTTCGGTAGCAGTATTGCATAAATGGAAAATGCAACTTGAAATTAATAAAAAACAAACTGTGAATTTCATTACTGCAGAAGCAAATAAAGGAAAAAATATTTATCTCTATGGAGCTTCTACCAAAGGCAATACAATTGCTCAATGGTATAATTTAACTCCTGAACTCATTAAAGGAGCTGCCGAAATTCATCCAGATAAAATAGGAAGATATATGGTAGGAAGTCAAATTCCTATTGTACATGAAGATGAAGCAAGAAAAGATGCTGATTATTTTATTATTATTGGATTTGGATTTAGAGATATTTTTATCGAAAAAGAGAAAGAATTTATGGATAAAGGAGGAAAATTCATTTTTTGTACGCCAAAATTTGAAATTATTGGAAAATGACTAAAAAAGCATTAATAACAGGAATTACAGGTCAGGATGGGGCCTATTTAAGTCACTTTTTACTTGGAAAAGGATATCAAGTTTATGGAGGAATACGTCGGAGCAGTACTGACAGTACCTGGAGGTTAAAAGAATTACAAATTCTAAATCATATTGAACCAATATTTCTTGAATTATTAGAAGAATCAAATATTAATCATATAGTTAGAACTTTACAACCTGATGAAATTTATAACTTAGGAGCAATGAGTTTTGTACAAACTAGTTTCGACTATCCATTATATACTGCTAATGTTGTAGGTTTAGGAGCTATGCGATTACTAGAAGCTATTAGACAAGAAAGTCCTAATACGCGTTTCTATCAAGCTTCATCTTCCGAAATGTTTGGTAAAGTAACAGAAAATCCACAATCCGAGCAGACTGCATTTCATCCACGCTCTCCATATGCTATTAGTAAATGTTTTGCACATTTTTCTGTTCTTAATTATAGAGAAGCCTATAATATTCACGCCAGTTCTGGTATGCTTTTTAATCATGAGTCTCCCTTACGAGGACTAGAATTCGTCACACGAAAAATTACTTCAACTTTAGCCCACATTGCAAATGGTAAAAAAATAATTTTAGAATTAGGAAATCTAGACTCTAAACGAGATTGGGGGTTTGCCGGAGATTATATAAAAGCAATGTGGTTAATGCTACAACAAGATAAAGCAGATGACTATGTTATCGCTACTGAAGAGTCTCATACAATTCGAGAATTTTTAGAAAAAAGTGCAGGTTATTTAGGTCTAAAACTTACCTCTGAAGGTGAAGGAGTGGATGAAAAAATTTATGATCAAAATGGACATTTAATTGCAAAAATTAATCCCATCCATTTTAGGCCCACAGAAGTTGACTTACTTTTAGGAGATGCTTCAAAAGCAAAAACTATTCTTAAATGGAAACCTGAACATAGTTTTGATAAATTGGTTAAAGTAATGATGGAGGCAGATTTTGATAAAGTTAACAAGGGAATTAGTTTACAATGAATATTTACATTACAGGAATTGCTGGATTAGTAGGAAGTAATTTAGCTCGGAGACTCTTAAAAAATCATTCTGTTCGTGGGTGTGATACTTTAATTGGCGGATACGAAGATAATATTCCTGAGACTATAGAATGGACAAAAGCCGATATTTGCAATACAAGTCAAATGCAGGACGAATTACGTAATATAGATGTAATTATTCATACAGCGGCTCTTCCTTATGAAGGATTGAGTGTTTTTAGTCCCTCCTTAATTGTTCAAAATATTGTAGGAGGAACTACAAGTTTAGCTTCAGCAGCTATTCAAAATAATGTTAAACGATTTATATTCTGTAGTTCAATGGCCAGATATGGAGCTCAAACTCCTCCCTTTACAGAAAATATGGATAAAAAACCAGTTGATCCTTATGGAATGGCAAAAGCGCAAGCAGAAGATATTTTATTTCTTCTAAGTGATATTCACGGATTAGAAGTAACAATAGCTGTTCCTCATAATATTATTGGAATAGGACAAAGATATACCGATCCTTATCGCAATGTAGCTGCTATTATGATTAACAGCACTTTTAAAAACAGAAAAATTTATGTTTATGGAGATGGGCATCAAAAAAGAAGCTTTAGTGATATTTCTGACTGTGTAGGCGCTTTATCTCATATGGTAGAAAGTAATCGTAATTTAAATAAAGAAGTCTACAATATTGGACCTGATAAAAATGAAATTACTATTAATAATTTAGCTGAATATGTATCTATAATAACAGATTTAAGTCCTGAAATTATATATATTCCTGATCGTCCTCATGAAGTTAAAAATGCTTTTTGTTCCAGTAAAAAAATAAAAAAAGAATTCAATTATAATGCAAAAGTTCCCTTGATATCTACATTAACCTCTATGGTAGAATGGATAAATGAACGAGGACCACAAAAATTTGATTATCATTTACCTATTGAAATTACAAATAGAGACGAACTCCCACGTACTTGGAAGGATAGGTTATTCTAATGCTTAAATATATATTTCATAATAATAAAATAACTTATATAGTTCCATCTGCAGATGCTTCGTGTGAATATTCTGAAGGAAAAATTATGAGTGTTTCACGTAAATTTGATATTCAAGTGCGTGACTTACAAGATGATTACATTAATTCTATATTTTTAGAAGATATTATAACATTTGAAAAATATAATTTTATTAAAAAATGGATTTTAAAATTAGTATTTTTTAAAAAGAGAAATATATGATATGAGAAATCTTTGGATTTTTTTTGGTGCTATGTTTGTATTGTATATACTTGCAACCACGCTTTCTAATATATACATGCCATCTCCTGGAGGGGGTTGAGAAATATGATCAAAGAAATAAACATAGACGGATATGAAAAAGTTATTCATGCTACAGAAGAATCTACTGGGTTAGATTGTTATATTGCAATACATTCTACAGAACTCGGTCCTGCTCTAGGCGGTGCAAGATTTTGGAAATATAAAAAAAACCATGATGCAATAGAAGATGTCTTAAGATTGGCAAAAGGCATGACACTTAAAAATAGTTTAGCCGGATTAGACCTCGGCGGGGCTAAAGCAGTAATTAATTTACGAGAAGTAGAAAAAACACCAGAACTGATAAAGGAATTTGGTAAAGTAGTAGATGCCTTAGAGGGTCAATATATTACAGCTGACGATGTTGGTAGTCATATAGAGGATATGAAAATTATTAGTGGGGTAACAAAACATGTTGTTCTTAAAAATAGTGATCCTAGTCCAGCGACATCATTTGGTATTATTCGAGGGATGCAAGCATCATTAACATTTTTGAAAAATGATTTTGCTGGAAACATTCAAAGTTTAAAAGATGTGCATATCGCAATACAAGGTTTGGGACACGTTGGTTTAAATTTAGCAGAGATGCTGCATGAAAAAGGCGCTATATTAACTATTGCAGATTTAGATGGTGATAAATGTAATAAAGCTGCAAAAATGCTGGACGCACACGTCGTAAGTCCCGATAAAATTTTTGAAGTAGAGTGTGATATTTTTGCTCCTTGTGCTTTGGGTGCGGTTATTAATAAAGAAACTGTTGAAAAATTAAATTGCAAAATTTTATGTGGGGGTGCTAATAATCAATTAAGTACTTCCATGATAGGATATGCGTTAAAAGATAAAGGTATTATTAATGCACCAGATTTTATTGTTAATGCAGGTGGAGTCATTTATGCATGTAAAGATTTTGGAAGTATACCGACCAATGATTTTCATATCGCAAATATTTTGGATCGAATTTATGACAGAACAATGAAATGTCTACTTCAAGCAAAAGAGACTAATATGCCTACTAATTTGGTTGCTGAACTGATGGCTGCAGAAAGATTCAAATCTAGGAATGTCGAAATATAATGAGTACAATTTACGAAAAGTATACAGACTTATTGAGAGAAAATGGTCTTCTCAAAAATGAAGTAGCTGAAATGCAAAAAGCAGTTCATATTTTACAAATTCGAGTCAAAGAACTAAATGACCAAATTTATCTAAGAGAAAATAAATGACTTTTACTGTTATCACCCCTTACGTTTTTGAAGATGAAATTATCAATCTAAAAAAGTATGCTCCTTGGCAATTAGAATGGATTTTTGAACGTGATGATGCTCATATTGGACCTGATATGATGTATCAAAAACTATGGAAACAATGTAATACTGATATTTTTATTTTTCATGCAGATATGAAATCCTTTCCAGGTAAAGAAGATTGGTGGAAACTAATAGAGACCTATGTAAATAAGTTTCCAGAAGCTGGGATTCTTGGATGTAAGCTTTTATACCCTATGAGAAATGAAAATGAAGAATATTACATAGAATGTGCTGGAGGAAAATTTGAAAATAATAAACCCGAACACTACGGCTCGGGTTTAAATATGGATAGCAGATTAACTTTTAAAACCCCAGAAGCAGATACCGGACAATATAACTGTGTAAGAGAAGTTGCATGGTATACTTTCGGTGGAATTTATATTAGACGACAAGTATTAGATGAAATTGGAGATTTTGACCCTCAATATGAGTGGAGTTATAATAGAGATGTTGATTATTGTCTTAGGGTAAGAGAAAAAGGTTGGAAAATATACCAAATTCCCCTTCCTTTATTTCATTATCAGAGTAAGGATATAAAAAGAATTAGAACACAAGAAAATGTGGAAGCAGAACAACGCAATCTAAAACGACTGCAAGATAATTGGAAAGACAATTCCTTATATGCAACCATTGATAAAATTATAGAGGAATAAATGACTAATATAAATAAAGAAACTTTTGATAAAAAACTAGGTGCACTACGCACAAAATATGCAGTGGAAGATAACTTAACTCTTACTTGGGTACTATATACTCTTTTTTTTGTTACAGCACTAATATTTGTTACAGGCTTAGCTATATTATTATGTGTAGGATTAGTAATGTTCTTAATAGGACTACCTTTTGCATTTACCGAAGGGGTTATAAAAGGATTTAATAAAAATGATTAAAAAATCAGTAATTAGCTTAATCAGCTACGATGCCGAATACTTACCAAAAAGTATTAGATCATACTACAATTATGTAGATGAAATTATACTTGGTTTAGACGAAAATAGAACATCATGGAGTGGAAACAAATTTACTTTTGATGAAGAAAAATTATTCAAAGAATTAGGAGAAATTGACGGAGATAATAAAATTGAAATTATCGAAGATAATTTTTATCGTAATACTGAAAAATATATTGAAAATGATAATTTTGAAAGAAATTTCTTAAAAGCACACTGTACTCATGATTGGGTTATGAGTTTTGATGCAGATGAAGAATTAAATAATTCTCATGAATTTTTTACTAATTTTTGCCCCATTGCTGAAAAGTATTATCAAACTCATGATTTTGCTTTTACGTGGTTCTTACCTTATAAAGAATTTGAAAATGATTATTTAGTAATTGCAAATGAGGATGGAAGTTTTATTCGTACCGAGCAACAAGGCTTTGCCACTAATAAAATTAATCAATATGTTTATGCTCGATGGACTAACTTAACTCAAAATCGGCCCAATAAATTAATTTTAACTCCCCTTACTATTAAACACTGGAGTTTATGTCGCCCTGCTGAACAACTACATCAAAAAATTAATAATATCGGACATGCAGATATAACAGAAAAAGGAGACCCATTTTATCAAATGTGGCAGCAAATAACGCTTGATAATTACCATGAACTGAGAAACTTCAAAACTTCTGGTTTGGGACAACCAGAACAATGGCCCACCTTAGTTCAAGTTCCAAAAGAAGTTTTTGACGAAGCTATACAACAAAATACAAGAATGGTGTACTAATGAAACAAATAGAAATTATAGGCAAATTTTATGATAATCATAGTTTAGCCATTATTAATAGAGAAATAGCAATTAGACTGAATGATTCAGAAATGTATCCTAATATTAATTTAGCTATTACTCCGATTGATCAATATGATTCTCAATATAAAATAAATAAAAATTCTCTTAAACTTTTAAAAGATTTAGAAAACAAAGAAGTAGAGGCAGATATTCAGATTCGCCATACTTATCCTCCCATTTGGAGATGGCCTGCTCATAAAAAAACTAAAATTATTTATATTCAACCCTGGGAATATGTAAAAATTCCATTTGAATGGCAATATAAATTTGAACAATTCGCAGACTATTTAATTACTCCATCCAGCTGGTCGATGAATAATTTTTTAGATGCTGGTTTAGCCCCTCATAAAGCAGGCGTAATACCAAATGGTTATGATCCTCATTTATTTAATACATCAACACGTACTAATCAATTATATAGTCCTCATAATAAATTTACTTTTGTTTATGTCGGAAATAGTCAATACAGAAAAGGATTAGATATTCTTTTAAATGCTTGGCAAGAAGTAACTTCACAAAAAGATAATGTAAAACTTATTATTAAAGACAGCCCCCAAATTTATGGAGAAACTGACCTTCTGAGTCGTTTAGTTCAATTAGAGTATAAGTCTCAATGTGCAGAAATTGAATATATAGATAGGGTTATGTCCTCCGAAGAAATGGCAAAGCTTTATACTGACCATGATATTATTATCCATCCCTATCGAGGAGAAGGATTTGGAATGCACATTCAAGAAGCTATGGCAGCTGGGTGTGTACCAATAGTAACGGCTGGAGGACCCACAGATGATATAGTAAATGATGAGAATGCCATCCGTATTAGTACTAATATGATTATCAAAGATTTAACTACTCCCGAAGTGTTTGCAGTTAAACCTGGGGATTCCTTGACAATGATGGGTGCTCATGGAGCGATTCTTGAACCTATTCAACAAGATTTAAATACTAAATTGCATCAATTAATTCAACACCCTCAAAGAGACGAAGTAATGACTAAATTAAGAAATGCCAATAAAAATTTACATACTTGGGATAAGGTATCTCAAAGTTATTATGATTTTATTGAAAAAATTGATACAGAATCCCCACCCAAACGATTTCTCTAGGGCGTTACCCGGAGGCGTCAGCTACCGCTGACGAAGGGTCATAAAAAAAGCACAATACGCGCCACGAACTAAAAACAATTTCATTGTTACGTGATGCAATATTGTGCAAACTGAACGGCCTTGGGCCATCGCGATTGCATTAGAAGCAAAGTAAATTAATTAAATTAATAGTATTTAAACCTTGTTTAACTCACTTGCTTTTTATGCAAAAATATAGTAACATAAAAAATGAAAAAGGGCAAATGAGAAAATTTATAAATACTATCCTAAAACAAATTGAAATCTAATGAATATTGAAATTGGTGAAGCTTATCGTAAACCTAATGGCAATATCGTTAAAATCACCTTAAATGAATTTAGAGAGATATTTTATATCCATATTAGAGAGTATTCTCTGGATGGAGATACGGGATATTGGTTCCCAACCAAGAGTGGGTATGCTATTCTAGCTGACGAAGTCAGTTCTATCATACCCTTGCTAACGGAGGCCGAATCTATAATAAGTAAAAAATACAAACGTAATGATCAGTTATCGTTTGATTTTGGAGAGAGTAAAGAAACATGAGTGTAAAAGCCTGGAGTGACGAAGAAGAAGCCGAACTAATTAAATTGTATAAAGAAGAAGATCAGAAAGATGTTAGTATCTTAGCTGATAATTTCGGTAAAGGCTATCGATCTGTTATTTCAAAATTAGTTCAGCTTAAAATTTACGAAAAACCACGTAATGACGAAGACCGTCAAATTATGACTGTTAAAACAATGTTACGTGACATTGAGTCACTTCTCAATATTCAAATTGAAGGAACTAACCTCAATAAGAAGAGTAATTTAGTTAATTTAGTTACTGCATTAAAAGAACGTCTTGCAAAATAAAAATTGTTAAATCCTTAAATTTTATGTTATCCTAAAACAAGATAACAACTGAGACAGTAATGAATTATCAAGAACTAAAAGACCTTGTCTTAAAGTATAACAAAGCATATTTCGACGAACATCACTCACTAGTGGGTGACGAAGAGTATAGTATTCTTTACGATAAGCTACAAACTGTAGAGGAAGCTCAAGGATGGGTAGATTCTGATAGTCCTACTAGTCGTGTCGGTCATCAAAGTGGAAAAATTAAACACCCGTTTCAATTATATTCTCTCAAAAAAGTTTATGATAAGGCTGAGATAGATTCAGAACATACGGTTATTACTCCTAAATTAGACGGAACTAACTTAACCATTATCTATCAGAAGGGTGTATTTTGCAGAGCTATCACAAGAGGTAATGGAGAATACGGTGATGACGTTTCTCATTTAATGATTAACTGCGCCGGAGTTTTGGAATACATTTCAGGAAGCTATAATAATTTAGTACTCACTGGAGAGTGTGTGAGTGATAACAAAGTAGAAAATTTTAGAAATTATGTCAGCGGCGCACTCGGATTAAAAGACACTCAAGAATTTAAATCACGCAACATTAGATTTATTGTTCATGATTCCCTCGGAACTGAACTTAATTATACTACGAGAATGGGTATTGTTGAAAAAATAGGTTTTCATACCATTTTTGATGAAAATTTATGTGGACAATATCCTCAAGATGGTGTAGTATATAGAATAGATAATTGGAAAAGATGTAATCAATTAGGATATACAGCTAAATATCCGCGATTTGCGGTGGCTCTCAAAGAACGAGGCACTTTAATTGCGGAAACAGTTTTACAAGATGTGATCTGGGTAACTGGACGCACGGGAATGGTTAACCCAATAGGCATAGTCAATCCAGTAGTAATTGACGGTGCCACCATAGGAAGAGTAACTCTTCACAACTTTGGATTTATAGACGAGCACAAACTTGGGCTAGGCGACACCATAGAGATCGAACGATCAGGTGGGGTAATTCCAAAATTCAATAGAGTTCTAAACCATTTCGATGCCAGTACCAGAATTGAACAAAGACATGCCGAAGAGGCTGTTGGTTATTCTCTTCGAAGGGTCGGCCCAAGGCTTTACTGTAGTGACGAATCGCAACACAACTCAGTAAAGGGGTTAGAGTATTTTATCAGGATTCTTGAAATCAAGGGTCTGGGGCCTAAATCCATAACCAAATTAAAGTTAAACCATCCTACGGATCTTTATCGATCGCAAGAATGGCATATACTCGGGGTAAATGGTGATAAAATACAAACCGAAATTGAAAGATCTAGGTCTAAGCCCTATCATCAGGTCTTAGCATCTTTAGGGATTCCGGGAGTTGGACGAGGTACCGCGAGAACAATCGTCGCTCACATCCCACAGTTCAATAGGTTGCGAGATATTGAATTAGCACCAATAACAGGGGTTGGTCCAAAGACTATCGAGTCCATTCTCGCGTGGTTAGATGTCAACGAAGAGTGGGTAACTACGCTCCCTCTTCAATTAGAACAGAATCAGAGCGTTGACGCCGTTCTTCAATCCCACGGCGCCAAGAAAGTGTGCGTAACCGGAAAACTAGATGTGACAAGAAGTGAAATTGCTAATATTCTTAGTGAGTTTGATTATCAAGTCACCAACACAGTCAATAAAGACTGCTACGCTCTGATTACTGCCGATACTGATACTAAAAGTTCAAAAACGGAAAAGGCCCAACAGTTAGGAATAAAAATTATTAATTATTGGGATAACCGAAGCAACATAATGAATGGAAAGCTTTAAGCAGTAGCAGTATTATTTAACTTTTTTCTTGCTTTTTCTTTAAGATAAAGTTATAATCATAAAAGGTTGGAAATTACCAACTATACACACCAAAAAATGAGGGGAAAATACTTTAATGAGTAAATTCGACTACACCGACGAAATGGTTGCCCGTATGGAGTCAGCCGCCAGTTCTGGAGTCACAGAAGATGTGATTGAAGAGCTTTGTAATGAGTTTGAGTTTCCGCGTCGTTCAGTAACGGCAAAGTTGCGCAAACTCGGATTTGATGTTCCTAAGAAACCAGGAGCCGCACCCGTCTTTTCAGCAGATCAGACCGAGGCACTTAGCACGTTTCTTTCGAGCAATTCCGGCAATTATACTGCCGAAGAGATTGCTGAAACCTTTGCTGATGGCCAGTTTACCGCCCGCCAGATCAATGGTAAGGCTCTTTCACTTGAGATGACTCAGCACATTAAGCCTGCTGAGAAGAAGGTCACACCTAAGACCTACACCGCTGAGGAGGAAGTCACAATCAATTCTATGGTTGAAGGCGCTCACTACCTTGAGGAAATTGCAGACGCTGTCGGTAAGACAGTAGCTTCCGTTCGCGGAAAACTTCTGAGCATGGGCCTTAAAGCACCACAGCGTGACAAGAAGGCTTCAAAGAGTGATCCTTATGAGGGAATCGATGACATGACTGACCAATCTGTTGAGGCGCTCGCTGAGCACTTTGGCAAGACGGTTCGCGGAGTTAAGACTGTGCTTACGCGGCGCAGCCTGAGCTGTGCAGATTACACGCCTAAATCGGCTGAATAATCTACATCGATAATTTCTTATCGAAAAAAAGAGCGGCGGTTAATACGTCGCTTTTTTTATTTTCTAAAATCAGGGGTTTTAATGAATCTTTATGAAATAGAAGAGACAACTATTGATTATATTTTATCTCTTTCTGAAGTTGAACGATTAACCTACTATAGCACTCTAATTGATAAATTTTATCCCACTATTTCTAAAGAAACTCACGAATTCGAACGACTTCTATCCGCCTATGAAACTAGTTTTGTTGTAGAAAAAATATATCGCAACAATAAGATATTTAAAGAAGGATTTACTAACGTCTATACTCAAACAGGGTTACTACGTAATAGTGTTTCTGATCTTTATTTTACTGATGATGACTTAATTACACATTAAATCAATAGTTAGCTACAATTTCCAATAAATTCTATATTGACTGATTCTCTTTTATAAGATATAATATATTATATTTTATAAAATAATTAGTCATGTCTTAAGAGACTGATAATTACACTAATTATCGGTTTTTTTTATATTGTCGGGGAAGAACCATTATGATAGAAATTCTTAAAAATTATGCTAATGATTTAACCGCTCTCCTAGATTTAAATGGTGAGATAGGACAATTTGAATATCTTATTGATATTGGACAAAAAGCACCTACATTCTCCGAACAACAACGTTGTAAAGAAAATAAAATGTTTGGATGTTTAGCACGAGTTTGGATTATACAAAGTGAAGGTAGAGATGTTTTTTATTATCAAGGAGATAGTGACTCAGCTATTGTTAAAGGGTTAGCAATAATTATTACAGAAGCCATGAGTGGGCATACGCGGACAGAAATTGCTGCAATTAAACACCGTGTTGTTAACGATTTAGGATTAGGTTATGGATTAACCGCTCGTCGTCAAGTTGGAATGATGGCGATGATTGATTATATTAAAAAGAAATCAGGAGCAAAATAATGATATCAAATATTTTTCATCTTGCAGTTACTGCAGGAAATTTAAATACTGCTATAGACTTTTATTGTAATATACTTGGATGTACAAAAGGAAACTCAGAGGTTATTCCTCCTAATGAATGGGTTGATATTAACTTTTGGGGTAATGAACTTACCTTGCACGCTAGTACTCCTAAAGAAAAACTGCACGATAGAGTTAAAGAATTAGAATCTCATAAGGTAGATATGGAAATGGTTATTGTTCCTCACTTCGGGATTCATTTAGAACCAGAAGATTTTAATACATTAAAAAAGAGATTAGAAGAAAAAAATATTTCTTACGTATCAAAACCATACATTAGATTTAAAAATACTGACTTAGAACAAGAAACGATGTTTATAAAAGACCCCCATTGTAACATTCTTGAAATTAAGACTCTTAAAAATCCAGAACATTTATTTGATTCTAATGTTACATAAACCTCTTATTGACCCATTTAATAGAAAAGTCTCGTATTTACGAGTTTCAGTCACAGATCGCTGTGATTTTCGATGCGTTTATTGTATGAGTGAAGATATGACGTTTTTACCGAAAGCAGATGTTCTTTCGTTAGAAGAATTAGATATAATTTGTTCGGCTTTTGTTACCCGTGGAGTAAATAAATTACGTATAACTGGAGGAGAACCCTTAGTACGTCGTAATGTAATGTGGCTATTTCGTCAGTTATCTCGACATCTTCAAAGCGGACTCTTAAAAGAACTCACACTTACAACTAATGGAAGTCAACTTGCTAAATTTGCCGAAGAGTTGGTTGATTTAGGAGTACAGAGAATTAACGTATCCTTGGATACTTTAGATACAGAAAAATTTCAAACTATTACACGATGGGGAAAATTAGAACAAGTTCTTAAAGGACTTCAAAAAGCAAAAAAAGCAGGATTAGCCATAAAAATCAATACCGTTGCTTTACGTAATGTTAATGACAATGAATTTAATGATTTAGTACAATGGTGTGGTGACGAAGGATTCGATCTTACTTTTATTGAAGTTATGCCAATGGGAGAAATGGGTCAAATGAGAATAGACCAATATCTCCCTCTTTCTTTAGTTAGGTCCAATCTTAATAAAAAATGGACTCTTATAGATAGTGATTATTCAACAGGAGGCCCTGCCCGTTATGTTCGATGTAAAGAAACAAATGGTCGTATTGGATTTATTACTCCTATGACACATAATTTTTGCGAAAGTTGTAATAGAGTTCGATTAACATGTACTGGAACTCTTTATATGTGTTTAGGTCAAGAAGATTCCGCAGATTTAAAAACGGCAGTACGTGACACAGACAATCATTTTACCTTAATGAAAGCAATTGATGAAGCTATTCAACGTAAACCAAAGGGTCATGATTTTATTATAGATCGTCGAAAAGACATTGCAGTCCCTCGTCATATGAGTGTTACGGGTGGATAGAAACTATAGGGTAAAAGTATATTTAACTTGACTATTACTCTTTTATAAATTATAATATAAAGAAAGTTAAAAACTATGGCAAAACGAGAAATTTCAGAAACCAGAATACGACAAGCTATTTGGATGTTAAAAACAGATAAGACAAAAAAATCTATTTGTGAACACCTTGGTATAGGATACAGCTCTAAGCGTCTTGAAATAATCATTACAGAGTTTAGAGAAAAACAAGAACGTGTAGTCAAACTAAAAAAGAAAGCACGGGCTACCCCTCTTACTCAAGAAGATAAAGATAGTATTATTTCTTCCTACGAAGAGGGAGAAAGTATGGTAACTATTGCAGAAAGACTATATTTAACTTCTCCACGAATTAAAGAAGTATTATTAAGTCAGGGAGTACCTATTCGATCTCGTAAAAAACGAGGTGCCGCACAAGTTGATCATATTGTCCAAGATTTAGAAGTTAAATTTAAAGAAAATGATAAAGTGTTTGTTTACGCAACAAGCGAATTTGGTATTATTGACACTGTATATGATGAAGAATGGATTGAATATCATAGTGAAAGTTATCGTGCTCGTTATATAGAACTTGCTCCCCTTGCAGATGCAAGAAAAAAATGGGGCGACGACTTTGAGGGTAAAGAAGATATTCATTGGAATATCTATTGGGATTATGATAATGGTGAATCCTGGAAATCTCAGGCTGTAAAAAGAGAAATTTCAAGACATCAAGAAAATATCGCTGAATGGGGTAGAGAAAGTTATTTATTAAGAACACAAGGTGATTATTCACATATTACAGAACTTCCTCGTCATGAATTATTTCCGATTAAACAAGAAAATGGTAATTAATGGTACTAGATTTACAAAAAGTTACACTTAGAAAATTACTTGAAACACAAAGTCATGATTTCTTTACTAAATTAGTTCCTCAGTTCTTTACAGGAGCTAATATTGGCTTATATTCAAAGATAGAAAATTTTTATAAAGCGCATTTAAAGTTACCTTCAATTGAAGAAATTTTAATGCTTAATAAAGATGAAACTATTCAAGAATATCTTGAAAGTCAGGTTTTAAATGAAGAAAATAATGTTCCTCACATAGAAAATGATTTTTTAGTAAGTCAACTTCAAGATTTTTTTATTCGAGAAGAAACCATCTCGTTTTTAGACAAATTTGTTGATGAGTTAGAAGATTTAGAAAAAATTGAAATAGTTGATAAATTTCAAGATCACTTACTAAGTATGAATAATGCTATTCCAACTTCCGAAGAATTGTATGATGTAGCTGACTTAGG
>Ga0310121_10001694_pt1 | contig 21967 bp, 15 predicted proteins | sample CB27_Tmax_986_MG_FD_203504 | JGI IMG/M metagenome (GOLD analysis project Ga0310121, IMG submission 203504) | Marine microbial communities from Western Arctic Ocean, Canada - CB27_Tmax_986 | ecosystem: Environmental > Aquatic > Marine > Oceanic | place: Canada: Western Arctic Ocean | collected...
ACCTTGTAATCCCCCGGTGTCAGGTCCTCGAACGTGTACATGCCTGTGCCATTGGTCGCCGTTGTGTCCAGTGTGGCGCCGCCCGCATTCTGCAAGGTCACCGTCACCCCCGCGATGCCCGCCTCGCCCATATCGACGATCCCGTTGGCGTTGAGATCCTCCCACACGAAATCACCCAACGCGCCGTCGCCCTGCAACCCCGCGTCCAGTATCAGGATCGCATCGCCTGATTGCAGTGTCACGACCTGCGTCATGCCGGTCGTGGTGTCTGCGTCCGAGTCGACCGCATCGTCACTGCTCTGATTCGGGGGCGTGAACACAAAGCCCAGCGGCGCTGTGAAACTGACCTTGTAGTCGTTGGGTATGAGACCGCCAAATTCGTACAGGCCGTCGGCATCGGTCGTGGTGGTATCCAGCGTGTCGCCGCTTGGATTCTGCAGAGCAACATTGACACCTGCCAGGCCCGGCTCATCTGCGTCCTGAATGCCGTCACCGTTAAGATCGTGCCAGACAAAATCACCCAGCGATGTGGCCTGGAACAGGCCGGCATCGAGAGTGGAGTTCGACTCACCCGATTGCAGTGTGACCACGCCGGTCATGCCTGTGCTCGTGTCGGCATCGGAGTCGATGGTGTCGTCACCGCCCTGGTCTTGCGGGCTAAATTGGAAATCCGCCGGTGCGGTGAATATGGCTTTGTAGTCGCCGGGCGTCAGGCCGGCGAATGAATACAGGCCTTCGGCGTTGGTTGTTGTTGTACCGAGCGTGGTGCCGCCGCTGTCCTGTAATTCGACGGCCACGCTCTCGATGCCCGGCTCGCCCGCATCCTGAATACCATTGGCATTGAGATCGTCCCACACGAAGTCGCCCAGCGACACCGGTCGCAATAAACCGGCGTCGAGCGTGAGATTTGCGTCACCCACCTGGAGCGTGACAACCTGGGTCACACCGGATGGATTTGCGTTGGAATCGACCGTGTTATCGACGCCTTGGTTCGCCTTCGTGAACGCGACGAAGTCATCCGGCAGATCGACCTGCACGCGGTAGTCGCCGGGAGAAAGGTCGCCGAACGTGTACATGCCACTGCCGTTGGTTGTGGTCGTCGCAAGGTCGCTGCCACCGGCATCCTGCAATCGTACCGTCACACCGGCAATACCCGGCTCGCCATCGTCTTGGATGCCATTGTTGTTCAGGTCTTCCCAAACGAAGTCGCCGATCGTGGCAGCCGCAAAGACGCCGGCATCGAACTGGATGCCTTGCTCACCGGGCAGCAGAGTGACCACGCCGGACATCCCGTTGGTCGGGTCGACGTCCGAGTCCATCGAGTCGGCGCTGCCCTGGTCTTGCGGGCTGAACAGTGTGCCGGCCGGTGGCTCGACCGTCACTTTATAATCGCCGGGTACCAAATCGGTGAACCTGTAATTGCCCTGACGGTCCGTCGGCTTGGTTTTCAACGGGTTACCCAGGGCATCGTGAAGCGTGACGTTTTGGCCGGGCAGCCCCGGTTCGCCCGGATCCTGGATGCCGTCGGCGTCCAGATCGTTCCAGACAAGGCCGCTCAATTCAGCTGGATTGGCCGGCTCGGGTACCTCAAAGTTGGCCTGGCCCTCGCTGGAAATTTGCCAGCCTGCAGCAAACACCGATGGGTCACCCGTGCTGTCCCCACCCAGCGATGCAAACTCACTGACCGTTCCGTCATAGTTGACCAGATCCTTCTCGAATGTCGTCTCGGCCAGCAGGCCCAACGCGTGCCAGTCACCACCGTCGATCACGGCGTCAAACGTGGAGAAGAATCCCTCGGCGCTGATGCCCGAGGCGATTCTGCTTGAGAGCACGATGAACACTTCGTCGATGGTGCCGTCGATGTCCAATCCAGCCGGTGGCACCACGCTGCCCGTCGCAACCAGCCGCATGCCCGGATCGGCGAAGTTGGGCAGCAGGTCGGCCATGAAGCTGTTGCTCAGCATATCGCTGACCGTGTTGCCGGTGTCGGTCAGCCCGGTTGCGAAATCGACGTCCTGGGGCGAACCGCCGACCACGCTGCTGCCAAACACGCCGGCGTCGGGATGGATGGTGTCCGTGTCGGCTTGAAAGAGAAACAACCTGCCGATCGTGTCCCGGCCCGTGTCGGGATCGACGCCGCCGGTCGTGTGAGCCCGCGACGAATTGGAAAGCCCGATCTGCGTGGTGAAGGCGCCGTCCTCGTTGGGCGGAATGCCGCTGTTGACGATCTGGCGAATTTCCGTGACCTCGAGGAAACTCAATACACCGACCAGTGCCACACCGTTGGGCAGCGATTGTTGCGGGTCGGTGCCGATGCTCAGCGCGGTGACGTTGAACGCTGAGAAGAACTGGTCGCCGTTGGTCGCCGGTGGGGGAAACGTGGTACGCGGGTACGCGTCGAGCAAGACGTCAGCATCGGCATCGCCGCCGGCGTCAAGGTCGGCAAAGAAGCCCGAACCGTCGGTGACGTGCAGCGTGATCGCGCCGATTGGCGGGTTGAAATTGAACGCACCATTGAGCAACAGGCGCGGGTCCAGCGGCTCGAAACGACAGGCGTGCGCTTCAACGCTGCGCACTGTGCGCTTCCGCCGGCACCTCCGTTTACCCGTGGTTGAACGAGACACCCGCGCCTGCATATTTCCCTCTCGATCGCGTCTTACGTCGTGTCGCCGGAATGATCCACCGTTAATATAGGAAACGTGGCGGGTTTCCTTAGTTAATGTATAGCACCGATTTGTGGCGCGTCAAATTAGCGTGGCCCCAAGTGGGCACCTTGCCCTGTCAGCCATGATTTTGCTGTTATTATCAGTCGTTGTCGTCGGCCCGCGATAAGTTAGTACGATTGTAATGGAGGCAACGTAAATGTACCTCGCCAGCGTTTTCACGGATCACATGGTTGTTCAACGGCAGATGCCTATCCCTGTCTGGGGTTGGGCGGATACAGGGCGGCAGGTGACCGTTGCCCTGGCCACGCAGCGTAAATCAATGATCGTACCGGACGGAGGGTACTGGCAGGTATGCTTTGACCCGATAGATGCTGCCGAACCGTTGACCTTGGCGGTAAGCGACGGCGAGACAACGATCGAGTGCAACGACATCGTTGTCGGCGAGGTGTGGCTCTGCGCCGGCCAATCGAACATGCAGTGGGACGTACGCCGCAACGACAACGCCGAGCAGAACATCGCCGGGGCGGTCGACCCGGCGATCCGCCTGTTGGATCCGACGGTCTGGTACGCCTCGGAACCGCAGGTGCATCTCGATGCTGCGTGGTCGGTGTGCAGCCCCGACACGGTGCCCGATTTTTCCGCGGTGGGGTATCTGTTTGGGCGGAATCTGCGCGAGCAATTGGACGTGCCCATCGGCCTGATCGACATCTCTCTAGGTGGGTCACGCGTCGAGACGTGGATCAGCAGGACGGCGCTCGAGGCCGACGATATGCTCAAGCCGCAACTCGACCGCTACGATTTCGATCGTGCCCATTACATTCTGGCAAGGCAATCGCACGACATATCGGGAGTGTCGCCAAAGCCACAGGGCAGCCCCGAAGAGTCTAAAAAGCATGTCAGTGGTCTTTTCAACGCGATGATCGCGCCATTGATTCCCCACGCGATGCGCGGTGTGATCTGGTACCAGGGTGAGGCCAATGGGAACTGCGGATATCACTACCGCTGGATGTTCACGGCCATGATTCGCGACTGGCGCCGGCAGTGGGCCCGCGGTGACTTTCCCTTCCTGTTTGTGCAGGAGCCGAACTTAGATCTCGGACCCGACGGCGAATACCAATGGGCTGAGTTGCGTGAATCGCAGGCCGAGGCGCTCAAACTGCCCGGTACCGCCATGGCGGTCACCATCGACGTGGGCGATCCGGATGATCTGCATCCATCGAACAAGCAACCGGTCGCCGATCGGCTCGCCGCGTTGGCGCTGTGCGACGTTTACGGCCGTGATGTTCCGGCGCACAGCCCGATGTTCGAGTCGTATGCGGTCGAGGCCGATACGATCCGGGTGAAGTTTCGAGAGGCCCGCGGCGGCCTCGAGACCCGCGACGGCGAGTCGGCAACCGGGTTTGTCATCGCCGGCGTGGACCGCCAATTTCACCCGGCTGAGGCCACCATCGACGGTGACAGCGTCGTCGTGCGCAGCAACAAAGTGCCGAATCCGCTGGCGGCCCGGTACGCCTGGGCGAACAATCCAACGTGTAATCTCTACAACGACGCGGGTTTGCCGGCCGCGCCGTTGCGCACCGATGATTGGCCGGGTGTTACCGACATGCGCCGGTAACAAGGAGCATCCTGATGGGATTGAAAGATGAAGGCATCCGCGCCTGCGGCATCTGGGAGCCGATTGCGCACGTGATACGATCGGGGCGCCGGGGTGGCGCGTATCGCTGGCAGGATGCGTTCGACTGGTACCGCACCGACGAGTTTGTACGTGGTCTCAAGGAGCGCGGCTACAACCTGGTCATCACGCAGTTTGTAAAAGGTTACGGCATCGAGGCCGAAGCAACGGTGCGCGATGGCACGATGCGCATGGCCGAGTTGTGTCACAAGCACGGCATGTACGTCGGCGGGTATGTCCGCTACTCGACAATCATCCCGGAAACGATGAAACAGGAGGTGCCCGATTGCGTCGCGAGGTTCAGCGGGCCGACGATTTACAATACGCCCGCGCGGTATGGCACGTCCTATTGGCGTTTCATGCCGTGTCCATCGTCAACCGAGTTTCTTGAATACCTCGATCGCCTGATAAGCATCGGTGTCGAAGAGATCGGTCTGGACATGCTGCATGTCGACGGCGTGGCGCTTCGGCTCGAGCCGTTTACCTGTCGGTGCCAGCGCTGCCAGGACGGTTTCAGACATTGGCTCAACGAGCGATATCCAAGTCGGGAGCAGCAGTTTGAGCGGTTCGGGTTCACGGGGTTTGACCACGTTGAGCTGCCCGACCGCCGCTTCACACCCGAGACGACGCAATGGATCACGGCACACCTATTTGAGCCGATGGAGCAGGAGTGGGTGTTCTTTCAATGCCATCTTCTGGAAAAGATCTGGCGTTTCATCGTCGAGGCCGGGCACCGTCGCAACCCGGACTGCTTCATGCAGTGCAACACGACGTTTGCGCCCGAGCTTAACGCCGCGAGGTTTTCGGGTGTCGAGTTGAACCGGCTCATGGACTGCGGCGGCGATGGGTTTTTCACCGAGGAGGTCAACGCGCCGAACCTGACCGACGACGGCCGCTTGGCCGGGTACTTTCAGACGTTCAAGCTGTTGCGCGCCTTGGGCCAGTACACGTTCACCTACAATCGCGCACCGATCACGCACGGGCCGTGCAAGGATCGTGATTCGCTGCGCCGCGCGATGGCGCACCAAATGGCATTCAACACGGACTCGGCCGGTGTGGCAAGCGAGTTTCCTGCTCCGGGCGCTTGGCCGGTTACCGACACGGCCTACATGGCGTTCCATCGCGATCGGCGCGACCTTTATGCTGATACTCGACCGGCTCATGACGTCGCGGTCTACTACAGCGATCGCACGCGCACGATCAACGCCGGCACCCCCATCGCGACGGCTAACATGCTCAATGATTCGATGATGCGCGCCCACGTACCGTTCGGCGTCATGCTCGCAGAGAAACGGGACGTGATCGGTGAATATCGCGCCGTCGTGATGCCGGAAGTCGAGTGTTTGACCGCCTCGGAAGCCAATGATCTTGCGCAGTACGTGCGCGGCGGCGGCGGGCTGGTCGTCATCGGCGCCAACACGGGCAGGTACGACGAACTGGGCCTGCCGCATCGGGACAACGTGCTCGCCGCCGCGCTGGACCTGGATTGGCGGGATGATTCGCCCGCCTTTACCACGCGCGTCGGCCAGGGCCGCGTCGCCTATTTGCCGATGCTCGTGGCGCCCGAGGGTGCCCCTGCCGATCTGGTGCACGCCGCACAGGCTGGTAGCAGTCCCTATTTCCAGTTGGTGCCGACCGACTGGCACCCGCCACAAAATGCCGCCGACCTGGTCAAGCTGCTTGCATGGGCCGCCGGTGGATTTCGGTTCGGACTCACCGCGGCGGACACCACTGTCGTCGAGTACGTTTACCAGCCGACGCGATCGCGTTATCTGATTCACCTAGTCAATTTCGATTTAACGCAGACCGTCGGTGCGTTCGAGATTCGATGTCACGGCATCGGCGACGTGTGCGGTGTCGATGCCTGCACACCGGATGATCATCACCCGACCGTCGATCGTCTCGAAACAGCAGAAAAGCAGGGGGTGATCGTGCGTGTATCGGGTTTCGAGCGATACGCGGTCGTTTCCGTCACCCTTTCACTGGGCTGACGCGTTACACGCCACGCACGGTGATCCGATCCTCGTATCCGCCTCGTGAAAACTTTTCGAGATTCATGTCGCCAGGCAGGTAATGCCATGCGGTGCTGTAACGGGTGCGATCCGAGTGGTTGTCACGGGCGCCGTGCAGGAGGTTGGCCGAGAACAGTACGACCGTGCCGGCCGGGCAGATTACGTCCGTCGCGTCGGACTCATCGACCTGCGTCCATTGGCCGTGGCGGTTGGGTGTCTTTTCGTGCTCGACAAGGATCCGATCGCGGTGACTGCCCGGTACGACACGCAGGCATCCGTTGTCGCGGTCGGTGTCCTCGAAATAAACACCGCAACTGACGATGCGGTCGCTGTTGGTGCCGAAGTAGTGATTGTCTTGGTGCCAACTCGTGGATGTTCCGAGTTTCGGCAGCTTGGGAAAGAACTTCGTGCCGAACACGTCGATGTTCGGACCCACCAGCAATTGTACGGTGTCGAGCAACCGCGAGTCGCCGGCGATATTGAGCACGCGAGGCTCGACGACACACACGCCCTGCACCTTGTGCAGCATGCCGGGTATCTCTTCGCGATTCGCGTCGTATTCAAATGAAAAATGCTCATCCGATCCCGGCAGGGATCGTCCTTTGGCCGTCAGTTCGTCCAGCAGAGCCTTTTGGTCGGCCAGCTTTTGGCCTCGGAAAAAGGACTCGAGCACGAGGTACCCCTTTTCACGATACTGCGTGACCTGCTCGGGCGTGATCATGGCTGCGTTCTCCTTGGTTACTCGACATACTCAAACGCATCGCTTTGCATGACGCGGAAGCCGAAGTCAGCGAACCGCTTGTCGGGACCGAGGCTGCTGCGTGCGGCACATCGGCAGAACTTGATGTCATGCCGCCACGATCCGCCTCGCGCCGAGCGTCGGTTGGTCGCGGTCAACGGACCCCGCGGATTGACCGCTTCATCGTCGCCATAATACTGCGCATCGTAGTAATCGGCGCACCATTCGTGGACGTTGTCAGCCATGTGGTAAAGCTCGAATCCGTTGGGCCCGGCCGCGTCGGGGTATGACATCGTCATGGGCCCGCCGGTGATCGGACCGCTCAGGCCGGGCGCGTAAGGACCGGTCAGCGTTAGCGGATCGTCGCCCCACGGATACGCACGCTGCTCGTGGCCACCCCTTGCTGCGTACTCGCGCTGTGCTTCGGTCGGCAGGTGATAACGATCGCCGGTCAACTCGGTCAACCAGTCACAATACGCGACGGCGTCGTACCAACTGACGCCGCAAACCGGGTAATCCGGCCGATCGAAACGGGGTGCGCCCCAGCCAATCGGCTTGTCGCGTCCCGCCTGGTCAAGAAACACCGCGTACTCCGCGTTGGAGACGGCAAACACCGCGATTGCGAACGGATCAACCGCCACACGGTGCACGGGCTGCTCATCGCGCCGGCCATTCGTGTCGCCCATCGAAAACTCACCGCCATGCAGATCGATCATGATCGGCATAATCGGTCTGTCGGTAAACTCTAACGGCGGTGATACAGCCGGCATGTTCTGTTGCATCGCGTTGCCATGGCTCATGTCAGGTATCAGGCTGCGTGTACGAGGTGATAGCGTTTCTTGCCCGAGCGCAGCACGAGCATGGAACCGTCGATCAGGTCGCTGCTCGTGACGGATTTCATTGCGTCGGCGCAGCGCTGGTTGTTGAGGTAGATCGACCCCTGCTCGACGGCGCGTCGCGCGTCGGATTTGGACTTGCATACGCACGATTCGCTGAGCAGGTCGGTCAGCGTCACGCCGGTCGAAAATCGTTCAGCCGCAACGTTTGTCGAGGGCACGTTGGCGAAGATGTCGAGCAGGTCGGCGGTACTCAGTTCACCGAGGTCGCCTCCGAACAGCGCGTCAGTGGCGCGCTGTGCCTTGCTCAATCCGTCGTCGTCGTGGACAAGTCGGGTAACCTGCTCGGCCAGCGCTTTCTGACCCACGCGCTGGTGCGGTGCTTCGCGATGGGCGGCGCTGAGCTGCTCGATTTCACCAAGGTCGAGGAACGTGAACAGCCTTAGAAAACGGTCGACGTCGGCGTCTTCGGTCTGCATCCAGTACTGGTAGAACAGGTAGGGCGAGGTCTTATCGGGGTCGATCCAGATGGCGTTGCCCTCGCTCTTGCCCATCTTCTGACCGCTGGCGGTGCTCAGCAGCGGAAAGGTCAGCCCGTATGCTTCGGCGGCGCGGGTCCGGCGGACAAGGTCGATACCTGCCGTGATATTGCCCCACTGGTCCGTCGCGCCGCACTGAAGCGTGCAGCCGAACTCATCGAACAGGTGCAGGTAGTCGTACGCCTGCATCGTCATGTAACTGAACTCGGTGAAGCTGATGCCCTGCTCGGATTCGATCCGACGCTTGACCGATTCCTTGGCGATCATCGTGTTGACCGTGAAGTGCTTGCCCACGTCACGCAGCCAGTCGATGAACGACATGGGGCCGATCCAGTCGTGGTTATTGAGCATCACGGCGGGATTGTCACCGGAAAAGTCGAGGATGCCCGACATCTGCCGCCCCAACCGTTCGACGTTGTGCGCCACGTCCTGGGGCGAAAGCAGTCTGCGTTCATCGCTTTTGCCGCTCGGATCGCCCACGATACCGGTTGCGCCGCCGATGACCACGAGCACGCGATGTCCGCAACGCTGAAAGTGCGAAAGCGCAAGGATCGGCACCATGTGCCCGATGTGCAGACTCTCGGCTGACGGATCGAATCCGGCGTAGACCGTCATCCGCTTCCCGCCGAGCAAACCACCCAATGCGGGATCCGTTGTCTGTGCAATGAACCCTCGCTTGCTCAGCTCGTCGTATACGTTGGTCATGGCCGTCACCATCTGGTTTGCCGCATCGCCGCTGTGCTTGTCATCGTACTTATCAGCGGCCGCCCATCATCCATGGATAGGTTTTTAATCGGTGCAAGAGGTGATCACACGCCCCATTGTTTGCGTGCTTCGTCCATCTCTACACCCTTGCCCTTGAGCCAGGCGTAATGCGCTTTGGGTTTTTCGCCGATCCATCGCTCGTCCACCGAGTCAGATGCCGGCTGATACCGGGTGTCGCAACTGATGCGGTAGCGGTCGGTGCAATTAGTCAGCGACATGTGCATGGTGTGCATGCCGAAGATCAGCACGTCGCCGGCCTTGAAGTCGGTCGTCTGCCATTGGCCGCCGAACTCATCGACGATCTCAAAAGGATCTTCTGAGAAAAACCCTCGCACCTTGTCCCGATCGACGTCCATTTGACCGTAGGTATCGCGTAGCTTTGCAAAACCCTCGAGCTTGTGCGAGCCGATGCAAAGCGCCAGCCCACCCTGCTCGACCGGTACGTCGCCTATGGGTGTCCAGCACGAGTGCAGCCGCGCCGATCCGCGTCCCATGTACACGAAATCGTAATGGGCGCCGGTGAAGTTCTCGGTGCCAATGGCACGCAGCCATTTGTAATCAAACGTGATCGCCGGCTCGCCGAAAATAACCTCGAAGAAATCGGACACCGCCTTGCTTTCGAGCACGGCCAGCACGTCACGGTCATGGGTGATCTGCCGCTGGCCCATCATGGCGATGTCGCCACTGCCGGGCTCGATCACGGCCATCATCGGGTCCGTGTCCGGCTTGATCGTGCCCGGTTCCTTTTGCATGTGCTCAATAATCCGGCGACGGGCCGCCAACACCTGATCTCGCGGGTGAAGCCCACGAACGAGCAGGTATCCGTCCTCCTCCATCCGGGCCCGCAGCGCGTCACGGTCGTTCATCAGAGCATTGCAGTCGCGTAGCGGCGGGCCCAGATATTTCGTGTCCGATTCGACCTCCTTGGTGCCAATCTTGAGTTTCATTGACGGCCTCTTTCATATTGATGCGACGCAGTGGATTATACCCGGTTCGCCGTGATCGAGTGTACTGTATTGATCCCCGGTGTTATCGGTGTGGCACGGTGCCGCGGCGGATAGCGTCCTTGCCGAACCGATCGGTGATATGGTCCTTGGCCCTGTCAAGCCGCCGCTTGCGTCCACGCTGCTCGGCGTTGAACAGGTCGAGTTGTTCACCTCCGTGTGATAGCTGGCCGGCCGTTGCTCCAATCAGGCGCACCGGCGCGAACGACTGCGATGCCCAACGATCGAAAAGCCCCCGCGCCGCCCGCCACAGATCGTCGCTCAGGTCCGTCGGCGCTTCGAACGTCGTGGAGCGGGTGATCGTCTCGAAGCAGCCAAATCGAATCTTCACGGTCACCGAGCGTGCCGACAACTCGTGCTTGCGGAGTCGGCGCGCCACCTGCTCAACCTGCGCCAGCAGCACGAATCGAAGGTGGTCCGTGTCGGCCACGTCCGTCTCAAACGTCTGCTCCTGCCCGATGCTCTTGGCGCCGCTGTCGGGCGTGACGGCGCGTTGATCGAGTCCGCGCGACAAGCGGTAGAATCGCTCACCTTCCCACCCCAGTCGGTGGGCCAGCGTCTCAAGTGGCACGCGGCGCAGGTCGCCAATCGTCTGCACGCCCATTTGTCGGACCCGCGCCGCCGTCGCCGGCCCGACGCCCCAGAGTCGTTCGATCGGCAACGGCCCGAGCACGCGATCGACATCTTTTGTGTCCAGTACGGTCAAACCATCCGGCTTGTCCAGTTCGGAAGCGAACTTGGCCAGAAACTTGTTGGGCGCCAGGCCGACCGAAGCGGTCAGGCCGAGTTCGGCCCGGATGCGATTCTTAATAGTGAGGGCTATTTGTTCGGGCGGGCCCAGCAGCCGTTGCGTGCCGGTCAGATCGAGAAATGCCTCGTCGATGCTCAGGGGCTCAACGACGGGCGTAAAGCTTTCCAAGATGGCAAACATCTGCCGCGAGACTTGACGATATCGTCGGCCGTTGGGCGGCACGACGATTGCGTGCGGGCACCGTCGTTTGGCGACGATCATCGGCTGGGCCGAATGGCATCCAAACGGCCGGGCCTCGTACGACGCCGTCGCCACCACGCCGCGAGGCCGATCCGAACCGATCAGTACCGGCTTGCCGCGCAGGTCGGGTTGATCCAACTGCTCGACGGCCGCGAAGAACGCATCCATGTCCACGTGCAGGATGGTGCGTGTTTTGCTCACGTTGCCATTGTAGCTCACGGGTTCGTTGCAGTCATTGCAAGGACCGATTTGATCCGTTAGTCCTGGTAACCGCCCGCTTCCCTGAATGTGTGCGGGCACGCAAGATCGTCGAGAAACTTGCCAAACGCGCAACCCTACTTTACGAGCAAGGTGCGGATTCTGCGCCCGCCTTGACAAATGGTGACCGGCGGTGCAACCAATGCGCAACTCCACGCAGTGCAAGTCATCTTGATGTCACTGGAGGCGGGCGATTTTATCACACGTGTACCAGGAAGTCCCGGGCGGCGACCAGCCCGTGCTGCCGGTCCTGTGGCGTGTCAAAAAAGTTATCGTCTTCAAAATCGATACTTAGGCGCTCGTCGTAACCCGCTGCCTGCAGCATTGCTGGCAGTTTGCCCCGGCGTACCCCGCCATGTCCGGAGATGATTTACTCTCGTGATTGCGAACGACCCTGTTTTTCGTTTCACCAGTCGTGGTAACGCCGTATGGATTTAGTAAATAAGCACCCACCACCGGGCATCGAGCCTATTTTGCATGTATAATCCCTTGCTCACGGGCGCTGACGGCGAATCAAGAATCGTAAATTGTACCGGCGAGCCGTGAGTTGCCCCTCATGGAAAGAAAAACATGAATGACCGCTCACACGGCTTACGTCTGGTTGTCATGGTTGGTGTCGTGCTCGCCGTCGCGTTCATCTCGTGGTCGGCACCGATCATGTCGGCCCCCAAGATCACTGGTGAGGTGATGTCCTTGGCCAAAATCAACAGGGTCAACCTGGTCATGATCATGGGGTTGGATACATTGGGACTTGATTCCAAAGAGATCCACAAGCAATGGAGCAAGCGTTTGGCGGCTCAGGGTATCAAGGTCGTTGCCAAAGGTGATACCAGTGCCGTGACATTGAACGTGGTGTTGGTTGTTCTCGAAGATGCAACCGTGCCCAACGCCAGGGGGTGTATCGTCTTCGTGATTGTCGAGCAGCCCGTGACGATTGACCGGATCAATCAAAAGGTGGTAATTCCGACCTATACGGCTTATGCCGCCAGGCTGAAGACAAGTGACAAGCTCACGAAGGCCGCCCGAGAGGCGATGGACGAGTTGCTTGACAAGTTCCTGCAAAGAGTGAGATTGACCATGTCTTTGCAGTGATCGGGTCACCGTGAAAACCCGAGGCTCGGCGCGTGAAGGCCGCTCAAGACCATGTTGGATTGTTTGTCTCTTGAAACAGAAACATTGATGCTTGATTGATGGGATTGCTCATGCAACGCACAATTTCAACGTGGACCGAGTTCAACGAGTCGTGGGACGGCGTGACGAACTTCCTGATGGGCGGCGAGTGTGCGGTCTGTTTCGACTTCGAACTGCCCCCGTTCGACGAGTTGCTCGATACCGTGCGCCAAGACAGCGATATCCATGCGCATCCGGGCAGTAAGGCAGACGTCAGGCACTCATCGGAAATCAATGACGAGTTTCGCGCCATGCCGCTCGAGCAGGCGGTCAATCACGAGTTCAGTTTGGCGCATTACAACATTCACAAGTGGGACGCTCCGGGCCAGATGCTCGACGGTTTCGATGGGCGGGTTGTCCAGCCGTTGCAGCAAGCTCTGCGCGCCCAGGGGTTCGAGTGGATCTGGTTCAGGTATTACTTTTTTTTCGCGGGTCCGAACTGCGCAACGAACTATCACATGGACAAGTCGCACGTGATCGCCTGGCAGCAATACGGGGCCAAGACGTTCAACGGGCTCAAGGATCCCGACCGGTGGGAGCCGCTCGACAAACGCATGCTCGTCGGGACGGACGCGGTGCGCAAATCCGCGCAGATCGTCAAGGAGGACGTTCTGGCCTACGAGATGAACCCGGGCGACGTGCTGTGGAATACGTTGCTGACGCCGCATTGGGTCGAGGCGTCGGACGAGCCGGCGGTGAGCCTCAACTTCTCGCTTCGAGGTTTGCGCCGCGGGGGCAAGCTCTGCCGTCACGAGCAGGAATTGGTCGACTGGCAGCAATCTCCGCAGAGCACAGCCGGCGCCGACGGGTCGTATTGAATCGGCCCGATCACAACCGCCGAGCACCGATTCGATGATGCCGTCGCCATCGCCCGGCGGGCCTTGACGCTGACCCCGGGCCAGAGCCTGACAGACGAAATCACGGCGCACCTGCGCTTGTTCGAGCAGCGAAAAACAATAACGACCGGGTGACCAAACAATACCCAGTTCACAATGCCATGACCCGCCGATGACCAAGCAGGCCGCAGATATCGCCCTGCTTCTCCCTCAGTCCCTAATCCCTTAATCCCTTCTCCTTGCCTGCCCATCCTCACGCAACACGCGCAGGCGACCGTTCTGATTGTTGACGGCATTGACGAATTTATCGGCGTCGTCGAGGCGTAGTTGCACCAATGTGATCTCCTGGTTGTCGTGGTGGTAATACAACTCGAAGTAAGGGCCGCCCTTCAACAGGATCAGCTCGCCGTAAGCGTCAAGGTGCAGTGTACCCTGCTGTTTGTTGCGACAATAGACGATCCGCTGGTCGGTGACGACGATGCCCGCCTTGCCGTGGTCGAACTTCGATAGCTCGCGGCCGGCGATGTAGGAACGAAACCGCTCGCCCTCCATCGCATGGAACCACTTGCTCAGGCGCTGACGCACGGACTCGGGCAGCTTGGTCCAATGATCGACGTCGTCGTGGGGTTCGGCGGAATCGCCCTCGGCAGGCCTGGTGGACTGGGCGGCTTTTTCTTCGGGTGGTGGCTTCGTCGTCGTTTCCGGTTTGACCGGTCGAAGCGCCGGCTGCACGGTCGTGTCGCCCGGGTTGTCGTCGACCAGCCAGCCGGTGACGGTGTCTTCCAGTTCAGCGGTCAGATCAGGAACCCGGAACTTGGTCTTGCAACGTGGACATCGCGCCAGTCGACCCGATATCCCGGTCGGAACGTGAAGGCGCGCCTCGCACTTTGGACAGTTCAGCGGCACATCCATCAGCTGTGGCTCCCGCTTTGCCCGCAATCGTACCACATGCCGATGACCGATGCACGCCGGGCAAGGCATGTCGTGAAGATACTCGTTCGTAAACGGGTTGCGCCGACCGATTCAGTCGCAAGACCGTACTTGTGGGCTGCTGCCGTGTGTGTCACGCTCGAATGGTCGATTCATGACCTCGATCACAACTTCAAGAATGTCAGCAACGTAACGCTCGCAGCTATCCTCAGGCAGATGGCCAATGTCGTTGAGGTGACCGTGATCTTTAGGAACCGAGCGATCCTGATCCGCGAACAAGGTGTCGTGTATTGTCGGGCGATGCCCTTCGATGACCTCGTTATCCATTTGTACCACCGCCGTCATATCCCGGACCGGCCCCACAACTCAATGGCAAACGCTACGCCGCGAAGAATTAGGCCGGTGTTGGCGGAGTTGCTGTCACGAGTAGTTCGGTGGCAGGTATGTGGCAAAAGTCCTCATCAACCGCGGCCCGTCCTTGCGCCTGGTGAGTTCGACCGACGTGTCGGCCGGGGTGTTCCCGGTCTTCTCGCCCGCTGGTCCTCCGGTCGGGGCTGCGTCCCCCCTCCTGCGGGTCAGCAAGCAAAATCACACCAACTCAATTCTCTCACAGGAACTGGTACAAAGAACCCGGGGGGCACTTGAGAAACAGGTGTCACGTAAACCCGGCACGAACTGACCTTTGGATGGCCCAGTGGTCAGTGTCCGGTGGCTTGGGATCAGGGCCAAGGTAGCAGGTCGTCGGGTGATTCGACCTTCAGGGCGATGCCCTGTGCCGAGGCATCTGCGTAGCGTGCCATGGCTCGGTAGAGTGGGACAAGAGCGGCGTCTTGGGTGAGCGTGTCGGTGACCAGGTGCATTGGGCCAGTCTCACCGACGATGGCACGCGAGGACAGGCCGGTGGCGAGCGCGGGCTTCATCAGGTCGAATATCTGCCAGGTCACGCCGCCCTGCTGCCAGTCTGCCTTGGGGTCGTCAACTGCCGCCGACAGGTCGCCCCAGCGGCGTGCCATGCGCATGTGCGTATGGCCGACGTGCTCAAGGATCTTGTGCAGGTGCTGGCCGGCGGTGATGCCGCGGAACAGGTAATGAGACATGTCGCCGTTGAGTTCGCACGCCGCCATCTCGAGTATGCGGCAGCAGGCTGCGGGGTCTTCGGTGATGCGGTCCATGTGTACTTCAAGGTAGAAGTTGAGGCCGAGGTCCCAGGTCGCGTCGCGTAGCCGGGTGACGCGATCGGCGCACCATTGCAGGTATCGCTCATCGGTGCGATAAGCACCGCCGGTGCCCATGTGATCAGGGTGCAGCGAGAGCTGGAAGGATGCGAACCGGCCACCGGCATCGAGCACGAGTTTCATCTGCTCGACGATCGGGCCGAGCCAATGCAACTGCCGCAGCAACTCGTCGGTGCTGTGCAGTGTCGAGCCGACCAGTTGCAGGCCGGCCGACTCGAGTGCGCGGCGCATCTTGCGTGCGACGACCGGGTGGCTGTCACCGGGGAAGTAACGGGCAACGTTGCCCACGCCAAACTCGACGCCCTCGTAGCCGGCGGTGGCAGTGTGGGCAATCAATGCGTCGAGGGATCGCGTGCGTGGCTCGTCAACCGAAGCCGGCCAGTTGGCCAGTGCGACGCGGTGAGGCCGGATTTCAGCGGGTTGGCCGGGGTCGCCCAGCACGCGGTTGTAACCCATCGGCATGGCTTTACCCTCCTTTAATGCGGATTCGCGAGAAACAATCAGGCAGATTCATTGTAATCGATGTTGGTTTCAAACCTATATTTGGCGAGGAATGTGGGAATATTTTCACCTTGAACGGATGTTGGCATATCGACACAAGCGTATTGATTAAAATGATTTACACTCCAACGTGCGAGTCGACGGTGTTGCAACATTAAGAAAACCCCCAATGGCCTTGTGGCCTGGCCAGGCGAGAATGCTCATGTACTGGGCTTCTCGGCCAGCGCCGCGGATTCGATCCGCAAGAGGGACAGTGAGAAACCAGGACGATCCGTTACGACGGGGCTCTGCGGGTGTACTGATAACTCGGTGAACATTTCCTCCTCGAACAGCGGGAACCTCAAGCAGAGCCCTTTCGGGATTCACCGCGGGACGGGGGGCTTATAGCCGTCTGTCGGCCATTTGGCTGTTCGTGTGAAGCGAGGCCTCCTGATATCACCCAATGGTCGCGAGCCGATAGCGTGACCTGATGGTCTGGCTCGTTTAACATGGCCGGTCTGGAGCCCAGAGGGTTGGCCCTGGGCGAGACGGAGTACACGACCATGGATGCACCGACGCTGCGTGTCACCATCTGGAACGAGTATCTTCACGAGAAGACCAACGAGGCCGTCAAGTTGATCTATCCCAACGGCATACACGGCGCACTGGCCGATGCGCTGACAAGCCAGTTGGGCGCGGATGTAACCGTGCGGACTGCGACGCTCGAGCAGCCGGAGCACGGGCTGACCGAGGCCGTGCTGGCAGAGACCGACGTGCTGACCTGGTGGGGACACAAGGGACACCAACGGGTGAGCGACGAGGTGGTGGACCGGGTGCAGGCCAGCGTGCTCGAAGGCATGGGCCTGATCGCGCTGCACTCATCACATGTGTCCAAGATCTTCACGCGCCTGATGGGTACGAGCGGTGGGCTCAAGTGGCGCGACGTTGGCGAGCGCGAGATCATCTGGTGCGTCAAGCCCGGACACCCGATCACCGACGGGCTTGGCGATCACTTCGAGTTGGCGCACGCGGAGATGTACGGCGAGATGTTTGACGTGCCCCAGCCGGATGAGTTGGTGTTTATCAGTTGGTTCGAGGGCGGCGAGGTATTCCGCTCGGGGTGCTGCTGGCGACGCGGCAAGGGTACGGTGTTCTACTTCCGGCCCGGCCACGAAACGTATCCGATCTTCTACGATGCCAACGTACAACGCGTGATCGCCAACGCCGTCCGTTACGTCGCCGCGCCCACGGGCTGCCCGTCGATCACGAGCAATTGTCAGAACACCGAACCGCTGCGCCCGATTGCATCAGCTTGACGATTTACCCGTCGCGGCAAGCGTCGACCCTGTCGAGTCGCCGATGCGGATCCAGATCAACAGCACCATGCCCGGTACACCCGCCGCGACGGTCAGCGCGTAGAACCAGATGTAGCCGACGGCCTCAACGGCAAAACCCGTCAGCGCACCGGCGGCGGAAGCCGTAAAAAAGCTCAGGCTCGTAAACAGCGCATATTGCGTGGCCGAGTATCGCCGGTTGCACAAGCTCATCAGAAACGCGATGAACCCGGTTGTGACAAGCCCGGCGGAAAAGTTCTCGATCACAACGACTCCGGTCAGGACGGTCACGCTCGTGCCGGTCATCGCCAGTACGCAATAGCCGGCATTGCTTGAGGCTTGCAGTACGCCGAACAGCAGCAGCGACCGTCGCAATGACCATCGGGCGGAAATAGCGCCACCCGCAAAGGCACCGATCACCGTTGCCGCCAGACCCAGCCACTCACGCACCAGCACAATCTGCGGCTTGGTGAACTGCAGGTGCTTTTGCAACAGGGGCATCACCATCTTGTTGGCCAGTGCATCGGGCAGCTTGAAGAGCACGACGAACAGCAAAATGGTTAAGCCCATGCCGCCGTAGCGGCGAAAGAAATCACTGATAGGGTTGATGACGGCATCGGTGATATTCTGCGGTGTTTCGCTCTCGCCGGACGGCCGTGGAGCAATGAGAGTGGTCAATATGCCGATCACCATCATGGCGGCTAGCAGTAGATAAACCACACGCCAAGGTAGAATATCAGACAGCAGAATCGCCCCGCCGCCCGCCGCGAGCATGGCGATGCGATATCCGTTGACGTAACACGCCGCACCGGCGCCGCGCTCGGCGGTGGGCAACACATCCGTGCGATATGCGTCGGCGACCACGTCCTGGCTTGCCGCCAGCCATGCCACGACAAGAGCCGCTAGGGCGAACACCATCAAAGACTGATCTCGCTGCACCGGTCCGGCAAATGCCATCGCCGCGATAGCGCAGATCAACAACATCTGGATGATCAGCAACCACCCGCGGCGCCTGCCCAGCAGCGGTGGGACGAACCGATCAAGCAGCGGCGCCCAGACGAAATTGAATGTGAACGGAAGTCCGACCAAGCTGAACAGCCCGATGGTCTTGACGTCGTAGTCAAGGTCCGTGAGCCATGCCGCGACCGTATCGCCCAGCAGTTTGTAGGCCGAGGGCAGCCCGGAGGCGAAACCCAGCCCCAACAGTACGAGCATCCGCCGGTTGAAATAGACCTGTGCGAGCGTTTGGCGTGCCATATCGTATGCTTATCATCCAGATGTCGCCGGATCGCACAAGATGGATCGCCGGGTGCATGACGGGCACGAGCCTAGATGGGCTGGACGTGGTCTTGACGCACGTCACGGGCAGCGGGCTGGACATGCGGGTGCAGTTGATCGCCATGGTCAGCCGGCCTCTCGATGACTTGCGCGATTCGCTGCTGCATCTCGCTTCCGGGCGGGCGGGGACGCCTATCGATTACATGCGCGCGGCCCGAGGCCTGGGCGAACTGCACGCCGATGCCGTCGCAGAGTTGTGCGACCAACATCTGCCGGGCGGCGCGAGCCTCGACTTCGTCGCTGCGCACGGCCAGACCATCCGGCACGCACCGAGAGAGCACATGAGTTGGCAACTGTTCGATCCCTGGCCGATCGTCCGCCGGATGAAAGTGCCCGTTTGCTATGACCTTCGTCAAGCTGACCTGATCGCCAATGGTGAGGGCGCACCGATTACACCGATCGCGGATTGGGTTCTGTTTCGCGAGCGCGCCAATCTGATCGTCAACCTGGGCGGAATCTGTAACGTTACGTACTGGGAAAACCCGGCTACGAATCCGCGGAACATCGAGGGCGTTGATCTTTGTCCGTGCAATCTGTTGATCGACGGCCTGGTGCGCAGGCTGTTTTCTCCACGGACTATTGACAATAACGGCGAAATTTCCGCACAGGGAAAGTTCAGTGAAAGGATTTTTCGCTTGTTCAAGGCCGCGGCGCCGATCCAGGGTCCGGGTGAGCCGTCGCTGGGACGTGAACAGTACGATGACCGGTGGTTTGACATGATCATCGAGCAAGCGGGCAGCAGCTGTGCTCGCCATGACCTGTTGCGCGGGGCGGTCGAGTTTGTGATCGCTGCCGTGGACGAGTGCAGCAAGTCCTTCACTGCTGATGCCGTTGTGCTTGCCGGAGGCGGCGCTCGCAACCTCACGCTCGTTGAGGGGATTCGAAGCAGGAACCTCGAAACCGAGAAGGTGCAGCTATCCGATGGCGTTGGCATTCCATGCGAAGCGCGTGAAGCGGTGTGTTTTGCGGTGCTCGGGGCGTTGTCGCAGGACGGGGTGACGATTACATTGCCCCAGGTTACGTGCAGCGAGAAGCCCGGTATCGCCGGCGCGTGGGCGTATCCTTGATCGTTCGGCAATGGCCGTGACGCAATGCGCCGCGGTACGATGGCGAAACAGTGATGGCGGAAACAACATCTCAGCTACCCGATCGCGGGCACCTGTTGACCGAGCAGCGGCTCGGCGCCTCGCGCGACCTCGATGCCCTTTCGATCGAACAGGCGTTGCGTGTGATCAATGATGAGGATACGCAGGTCGCCGCGGCGGTGCGTGAGGCGATCCCCACAATCGCGAAACTGGTCAAACAGGTGGCGGACGGGATGCGTCGAGGTGGCCGGTTGATTTACATAGGGGCTGGCACCTCGGGGCGATTGGGGGTGCTCGATGCCAGTGAGTGCCCGCCGACGTTTCACTGCGATCCCGGGAAGGTGGTGGGCATCATCTGCGGGGGTGATACGTCGCTTCGGCGCAGCTCGGAGGGTGCCGAGGATGATCGCGACGGGGCGCTCGGCGAGTTGGAAAAACTGCAAGTCAATGGCCGCGACGCGGTGGTGGGTATCACGGCGGGCGGCACCACGCCTTACGTGCTGGGCGGGTTGGAGATCGCCCGGCGGTGCGGTGCGGTGACAGGCTTGGTTTGTTGTGTGGCGTTTGGCGGCACGCGGCGAGCTGCGTTGCGACACGAAGAGCTTGGCCATGTGATCGAGATTCCGGTCGGGCCGGAGGTGGTGACCGGCTCGACGCGCATGAAGGCGGGGACGGCGACGAAAATGGTGCTGAACATGGTCACGACCGCCACCATGACGCAACTGGGCAAGGTATGGGGCAACCTGATGGTCGACCTTCGTGCGACCAATGCGAAGCTGCGTGACCGGGGTGCCCGGATCCTGACCACGCAATGCGACCTGTCGCGCGATCAGGCCTTGACGCTTCTCGATCGCGCCGCCGGCCGCGTCAAAGTCGCGATGATCATGGCGCGCTGCGCGGTCGATTGCGAGGAAGCGAACCGCCTGCTCGAACACCACGGGCAACGGCTTGCGCCTATCATCGGCCGGCCAAGCGATCAAACCCCGAGAGATTGAGTGCCAGTTACTCAACTCGCCCTGGGTCAGGCGTCGATGTCGGCTAGCATTTGCTCGGCCAATTGCTTCTGTTCGGTATCGCGAAGCCTGGGCAGCGCGGCCGTCAACAGCTCGCGGGCGCGCTGACCATGCTCCAAATAACGGAAATAGATCAGGGCGAGGATCAACTCGACCTGCTCACGCTGGTCGTAACGTTTGTATTTCGCGAGAAACAACTCGTAGGCACGTGCCGCGGTGTCGTATCGATTATCGATCATCAGTTGGTTCGAGATGTCCAGTTGCTGCTGCTGGCTCATGACCTGATCGTCGTCGATCTGCAATAACTGTTCGTAGGCGTCGGCTGCTGGGCCGAGGTCGTGGTTGCCCATCGCATCGGTGATGCTCGTTCGCAGGGCCATGATCTGCTGGTCCCGCTCGGTCAGCGTCGGCGTGGCACCTTCTGAGGGCGGCGGGTCGTCCGGATTGGGGTTCTGCCAGGGTTGGTGCCCGTCGCGGGCGACCTGGCGGAACTGGGCGCGACGCCGACGCTGACCGATCATGGCCAGCAGATCGTACGGCTCGCGGGGCAGCAACCGCACGCCCAGCAGCGCCATCGCGATGCCGAACCCGAACGCGTACCCCGCCAAGTGCGCCACATAGGCCACGTTACCGCCGCCGATCAGGTGCATAACAATGTTGTAGCCGATCTGGAACAAGATCAGCACGATGCTCGACGCCTCGAACGCGCCGAAGAAGAAGACTATGAAATAAACGATCGTGATGTTGCTGAGCGGAAAGAGCACGAGGTATGCGCCGGTCACCGCGGCGACCGCGCCGCTGGCGCCCAGCACGGGGTCGACCGCGGTTAGGGCGTGCCCGAGCCCGGCAATCACGCCGCCAGCGAGATAGAAACCCATGTATCCGACTTTGCCCAGCCGATCCTCCACGCTGTTGCCGAATACCCAGAGAAATACCATATTGCCTGCCAGGTGCCTGATGTCCCCATGCAGGAACTGGTAGGTGATAAACTGCTCGAGGCGCTGGGCGATTGGAATCAGGTAATAGTTGAAGACGGGGTACGACCGCGTGATGTCGTCAAGGGT
>Ga0310121_10001695_pt1 | contig 21962 bp, 19 predicted proteins | sample CB27_Tmax_986_MG_FD_203504 | JGI IMG/M metagenome (GOLD analysis project Ga0310121, IMG submission 203504) | Marine microbial communities from Western Arctic Ocean, Canada - CB27_Tmax_986 | ecosystem: Environmental > Aquatic > Marine > Oceanic | place: Canada: Western Arctic Ocean | collected...
CGCGCACATCAGCGGCTCGATATGGTCTTAGCGCTGGTCGAGCGCCTGCGGACGCCGTAACCGTTTCGAAACGGGTCGTTGGTTGGAAATCGGTCGTGTGAGGAAGATTAAACCGACGTCGATCGGGATGGCATGAGGTGGGCGCCCGAAAATGGACCCCCAATGCCTAAACAGACCGGCTGTTGACGGGCGCGCCAAGCAGCGTTGGCTCGGCAAGTTGGCGCTGGAGTCGATCGCTGATCGCGGCTATCGTGTGGTTACTTTCACACACATCGAGCCTTGCTCCCATGACTACCTTGGATCGCATCATCACGCTCACCTCCGATTTCGGCACCGACAGTCCCTACGTTGCGCAGATGAAGGCTGCGATTCTGCAGGTCAATCCACGCGCCAATTTAATCGATATCACCCATGCAATTCCGCCTCAAGATATCCACCAGGCAGCTTGGGTTCTAGTGGATGGCTGCCACCTATTCCCCCCCAAGACCGTTCACTTGGTCGTGGTGGATCCTGGCGTAGGTAGTGATCGCCATCTGTTGGCCGTGATGACGAATGATCAGTATTTCGTCTGTCCCGATAATGGATTGCTGACGGGATTGCTGGCTGACACGGAAACGACCCACATTCATCGCCTGGAACATCCGATCTATTGGCGTCGCGACCCATCCAACACATTTCACGGTCGAGACATCATGGGACCGGTGGCCGCGCATCTGAGTTTGGGCGTAGGGATCGAGCAACTCGGTCCACCGCTGGAAACATACCGGCGAATCGCCTGGCCTCAGCCGCGCGTCATCGATTGTGAGATACGCGGAACGGTCCAGTCGATCGACGCATTTGGGAATCTGATCACGGAGATACCAGCGGCCCTGCTCCAGGAGGTGATGGGTGGTGTGGCAATCACTGTCGAGGTCGCTGGGCAGCAAATCCAATCGCTGGCGAGACACTACGCTCAGTCGGAAGTCGGTGCCACGGTGGCTCTGATCGGCTCCCACGGGCGGCTCGAGGTAGCCGTCGTAGGCGGGCATGCGGCGCGGTCCCTGGGGACCCAGGTTGGGGCAGAAGTGCGTGTTCACCGCCAAAAATGCCCTTAATTTGCTTGCTTTGTGTCTGTTGGCGTCGAACGAACGATCTCCTTTTCGATCGACGAAGCCATGGCACTTTGTGATTCGGTTGGCCGAGCCGGGCTAAATCTCTAGAATGGTAGCCAATCCGGTCGAGGTTTCTCGGGTGTTCAGTACTGGCGAACCACCGAACGTAAGGTACTGGCGAACCACCGAACGTAAGGTATTGGAGAGCCACCGAACGTAAGGTACTGGCGGACCTGGGAGAAACCGGCGGCCCTGGGAAAATCAGCCCCGTGGTAAATAACTAAGCATGGCGAACAAGTTAACAGGGAAAATTGTCGACGTGTCGGCGACCGGCGACTTGGTTAGCGACATTTCCGCGGGCCAACTGGAGGCGGTCCCGCGCGATGAAAGGGTTTCCATTCAGTGCGACGGCCATACAACGATCGGGATCTTTGCCGCCGGTCACCAGGAGCCGGAAATGACCTTTCTGGCCATACTCAATGAAGACAGTCGACTACAGATCAGTCTTGTCGGTGCCAACGCGGCCGATTTCTTGGGGATTAAAGTCGGGTCGGACGTGATGGTCAAGTGGTAGTTCAAGCATTATCGCGCCAGCGCACTTTTAGAGAGCTGCCTGAAGTCTGGATAGTCGAATGACGGCTCGCCCACGTTTTCTTCTTCTGCAAGTCCGCAACCAGGACGACGATATGCGGACTCAGGAAGTCCGCTGTTTTGCCGACGCATTGGACATCGATCCTGACGACATTGAGGTGTTAGACCTTTTGAATCAGTGGCCCTCCGCCGCGCAATTGGCGCGCCACGACGCAGTTTTCATTGGCGGGAGTGGACACTATTCAGCGGTCGGAAAAGAACCGTGGTTGGACTTCGCGTTGGATGTGATGCGTTTGATTCACGACCAGAAGAAGCCGACCTTCGCATCGTGTTGGGGCTTCCAGGCGTTCTCTCGGGCGATGGGAGGGCAAGTGGTCAAGGATTCAGACATGGCCGAAGTGGGTACCAACCGCGTGACCCTCACGGACGTTGGCCGCAACGATCCGATCTTCGCGCCCTCCGGTGAATCGTTCCTGGCGCCCATGGGTCATGAGTACTCCGTGACGCGGATTCCCGCGGATGCAATCCTGCTGGCCTCGACCCAGCGATGTCCCAACCAGGCACTGCGTTTTGTAGATCGGCCCATCTACGCAACCCAATTCCATCCGGAGTTGACCACGGACCGATTGCTGGAACGAATTCGGATTTATCCAGAGTATATCGAGCGGATCACTGGAATCGCGTATGATGATTTTGTCAAGGATTGCCACTCCGTCGCCCAGGCCAACGCGATCTTGCCACGCTTTGCGAACCATGTTTTAGGATGACGACCGTTTTGCTCCACCTGCATGACCAGGTCTCGGCTGCCGCTGAGCGAATTCACCAGGCGTCCTCGTTCTCACCCAAGGTCGGAATCATCCTGGGCACGGGATTGGGCCACTTTGTCGATCATGTCGAGGTCCGCGTCGAGATTCCCTATGACCAGATCCCGCATTTTCCGCGGTCGACAGCCATGGGCCATCAAGGTCGGCTGGTCATCGGTTCGGCCAACAGCGTGCCCCTGTTGGTCATGCAAGGGCGATGTCACCTGTATGAAGGCTACTCGCCCCAACAGATTACCTTGCCAGTTCGGGTGATGAGAGAGTTGGGAGTCGAGTTGCTGATTGTGTCCAATGCCAGTGGCGGATTGAATCCCCAATTTCGGTCGGGTGACATTATGTTGATTGACGACCACATCAATCTAATGTTCGACAATCCCCTCTTCGGTGTGAACGACGACCGTCTCGGGCCGCGATTTCCCGACATGAGCTCGCCCTACGACCCCGGCCTCATCGAGTTGGCCATGGCGTCCGCGCGACGGCACGGATTCACGGCCCATCGTGGTGTCTACGCAGCGCTATCAGGCCCCTGCTACGAGACCCGAGCCGAATACCGGCTCTTGCGTAAGCTTGGCGCGGATGTCGTCGGGATGTCGACCGTCCCTGAAGTCATTGTGGCCGTCCACGCGGGAATGCGAGTGATGGCTCTCAGCGCGGTGACGAATCTATGCCGTCCTGACCAGCTCGACAAGACGTCGGGGGAAGAGGTGGTCCAAACCGCTCAGGATGCCGCACCGAAGATGAGGGACCTTGTTTTGGGTGCGTTGGCCAATGTGAGTGAGACCTCCGCACCGTGAACCCAGCCTTCATCATAGCCCGCAAACGAGACGATCACGCTTTGAGCCAAGAGGAGATCGGATTCTTTGTGCGCGGCTTTGCGGACGGCTCTATTCCTGACTATCAGATGTCGGCGCTGGCCATGGCCATCTTTCTACGTGGCATGTCGACCGTTGAGACCTCCGAGCTGACTCGTTGGATGTTGGCCTCGGGTGTCACGTTGGATTGGCCCGCGGATGGTGTCCCGCGTGTCGACAAACATTCGACCGGAGGTATTGGCGATAAAGTCTCCTTGATCCTGGCACCGCTGTTGGCAGGTGCCGGCTTGCGGGTACCGATGATCTCCGGCCGTGGATTGGGGGCTACCGGTGGAACGTTGGACAAGCTCGAGGCCATCGCTGGGTTTCGGACCGATCTATCGATTGACGAAATGAAATCGGTGGTAGCGGATGTCGGTTGTGTTATCACGGGGGCATCCAGCGAGCTCGCGCCGGCGGACAAGCGGCTCTATGCCCTGCGCGACGTGACGGGAACCGTTCCCTCCATCCCGCTAATCACGGGCAGCATTATGAGCAAGAAGTTGGCCGAGGGACTCGATGCGTTGGTGTTGGATGTCAAGTATGGCACTGGGGCGTTCATGAAGGACATTGACCAGGCGCGCCAGCTGGCTCGCTCTTTGGTGGACGTGGGCCGCGCGATGGGATTGAAAGTCAGCGCGTTGTTGACCGACATGAACCAACCACTGGGCCGGATGGTCGGAAACGCGGTGGAGGTGAACGAGTCAGTGAAGACGTTGGCCGGCGAGGGCCCCGCGGACTTGACCGAAGTTACCTTGGCACTTGGCGGCGAGTTGCTGCGCTTGACCGAAAGGGTCGAAAGCCGACACCAAGGGGCTGAACGGCTCCGGATGGCACTCCATGACGGAACCGCGCTGACCATCTACCGTCGGATGATCTCGGCCCAAGGTGGTGACGTCGATGCGCCTTTGGAGCTCGCTACGGGGTCCGTTGTGAACTCCACCGAGGCGGGGTATTTGCCCGCGGTCGATGCCGAGCGTTTGGGCCAGGCCATCATCACGATGGGAGGCGGTCGGCGGGTGATGACCGATCAAATTGACCACGCGGTAGGCTTGGAGATGTTAGTACGAATTGGTGATCGAGTTGAGTTCGGCCAGCCACTGGCCCAACTTTTCGCTCGAGATGCGACGCGAGAAACGGCGGCCAGCATGATTCAAGACGCCTGTCGATTGCAGGACGATGCCGTGACAGCGCCGATTCTTATTGCGGAAACCGTGACCTGACTGCGATGACTGTTACTCATCGTCCGCGGTCAACATCCCCAGCGACGTTTCGGCCGATTCATCCCTCTTGGCGCGTTTTCGAATGGCCAACTTTCGGTCATCCCGGTTAAACCAAACGAATAACGCTGCCAATAACCCCAACGCCGCGACGAACAACGCGCCCACCGTCACCCCGGATACCGATGAGGTCGTCGCCTGAAGACCAGTCGCTTCGTGTTGGATTCGATATCCGATCAGCAGCGGGCTGACCTGCAAAGCCGGAGCGTCCGTTTCGCGATTGTCACCCCGATTCATGAACTCGTTCTTGTAGGACCAAAGCTTGAGAAACCAGCCATCGATTCGCACCGGCTCGTTGATGTAGTCTCCGGTCGGTAGTCCGACGGGTAGGTGAAGCACGCAAAACGTGACCGGATAGTTGGTGAAAACGATGCCTTCGGTGTCATCGTCTCCTTTCATCACGCGGATCAGGGGACCGGGGTCCATCAACATGGTTATCTCGTAATAGTGGTCGATCTCGTACCGCGCCAAGATGTCTTCTTCGTCCACTTGGACCCTGATCGCACGACGGGCCGCGCCGGACAACGAAAAACGTTCGCCGCGATGGCCAGTGGGATCCGTCAACAGACACTCGAGTTGCCGTGACCGGTCGACCGACTCGTCCCGTGCCGGATCATACTGCTTGGCGGCGGCCAGCAACTGGTAAAACAGTTCGCGATCGCGCGCCGTGATCGATTGTTCGTCCCGGAGTTGGTCGAATTGGCCCATGTCGACTCCCAATCGGCCCAGCTCCCGCCAATCGGCGGGCACGGGAATCGCTGGCTCTTGATCATCCGGATGCCAGGCGACTCGGTCAGCGGCCAACACCAGCGAGGATGAGGCGTCGTCGGACTTCACGCTCCGTAACAACAAGCCAATGGCCGAGAATCGCTCGTCGATTTCGCCAGTATCGGTATTGGCGAACCAATCGCTAGGCACGGAACGGGCGTAGATCGTGGCCGAGGCCGCGGGCGTCCCATCGAGCTTCGCGTTCACTCGATAGTAATTCTCCAACAGGTATCGCTGGTGGGTCGCCGCATCCAATTGGATCCGAGTGACCGAGCCGACTCGCCCTCGAAGCTGGTAGAACTGGCCGCGCGCCGATTCCATCGAACCAAAACACTCCTCCCACGCGGCGCCTCGGAGTTGCCAGTGATGTAGTTTGGCCAGTGGAAATGCGGGAGCTCGCAGGAGAATGGTCAGCAAGGTGTCAGACTGCTCGTCCACGGTCGGCGGAGCGGCGAAATCATCCAGACTCGCGGTTGTGATGTTGATCAATTCCAGGTAGTCGCCCAGTTCGTCACATCTTGAGGCCGAGGGCAAGACAACCATTAGCGCGCTGACCCAAGTGAACGCCGTGAGTCGGCACATCGAGATGCGAAGAAGTGACCTAGGCTGATTCAAAAGTGTCATTGCGTCGACTCGCACTCCGACGCTAGGCTCCTGCTCTCGTATTCTGACGTTTGCGATTCCAATTTCTCCAGGAAAATTTCCGTTGTCGGGCCGGCATCCAACTCCGTGAGTACCCCATCCGATTCCGTGGACTTAAGGTGTCGGTCGTAGTTGGCTGCCTTCTCGGAGAGGCGGACACTCGACCGATACACGGTCAGCGCGAATAATGCGGCGATGGCGGTCAGGCTGATTCCGACCGATAGGACGAGTCGCACGCTGGGAAGTGGTGTTGGCGGTCTGGGGGCCTTCGGCAGCCAATCGCCCAGCTTGGCCAATACGAGCGGCGCGGTGCGAATGTCATCGGCGGCCTGGTAGACCCACACCTTAAAAAAAACGCCCACGAACTCGACCGCTTCGGACAGCTCCATTCCGGATGGGAACCCCTGGGGCATCTCCAGACTGTAAACGACAATCGGGTTCTTACTGCCGGGTGTGAAAAGCCAACATCGCCAATAGCCTTCGATGCCCAGTTCATTTCGATGGGCTTTTAGGTAGTGCGCCCGCCGTATGGCCCCGTTCAGTCGGACCAAATGTCCACGATATTCGGCCGGTTGACGGGATAATTGGATCACACCGACTTCTCGTGCGGATTCTTCCGCCAAGGCCTGGTTAGAAGTCTGCCGCAGCATTCCCAATAACTCAAACCATGTTTCTGTTTCCACACCTCGAAACACCGTATGGTCACGAACCGACGACATGTCCAACTGGGCGGCACCCTCGAACCAATCGGGGCGATCCTCGTTGGTCGGATCCGTGGGTGGCGACGAGCGAGCAATGATCACCGAGCCAGGGTCGTCCCGGGAGGCGGCCGATTCGTAACGAGTGTCGAGATTTTCCGTAGGCCGTGGAGGCTCGTTCGCGGTCGTCCCGTTCGTGCCCCACATCCACTGCCAGTTCTCTGGGCGACCCGCCTCGAGCATGAGAAAAAGCACCGTTAGCAACGAGAACGCCATCGCGAGCAGACGGTATTGCTCGGGGCGAGAAAAGTAGTTCCGTGGGCCTGGCGGCGAGCCGGATCCGACGGAGATATTGTCCTTCGACATGCGGGCTACCTGCTATTCACATTTGAGTTGGGATGGGTGATTTGAAACCAATTTTGACCCCGTATCTCCGGTCTCTCAGCTTTTTCAAGGTAATGAACTGAGAACTGAGAACCTCCTCATGCCGCCACCTACAAAAAGCGTACCTGAGCACATTTCTCGAAGCCAACAAGGGAGTTTGGGCTTGGCAGAATGGGCTAGAAGGAATTCCCTTATTGGGTAAATGTTCGTCGAACCTGTCCACACCCATTTGTCATTAGTTATTTGTCAATCGTCATTGGCTATTTGTTCGGCGCGGTGGATCAAGGATAACCAGTAGCAATCGCCCCATGATCGCCTGCGATCTCCTCCGATGACAAATAACTATTGACAAATAACTAATGACAAATCGAACAACTACTCAGGCGCTGTTAAGAAATAACTTGTCCGTTTCAACGGGGCGAAGTCTCGAATTCCGAATATCGAAATCCGCAACAAATTCAAAACTCGCTGTTAAAAACCCCGTAGAATCCCACTATTTTCCGTGCTCTCGACGTTTGGAACATTTGAATTTAGGTGATTCGTATTTGTTTCGGATTTCGATATTCGTGCTTCGGTTTTCAAGAAAACGTACAAGTTATTTCTTACCAGTTCATTGATGTTGCACTCTCTTCCGTACCTCGGTGATTCGTCGGCGGCTGGAAGCCACTCCCGCGGGATCGACGAATACTCACCCTATTTGTGTCAAAAGTCGTTTTCAACCCACCTGTTACGATCCAGGTACGCTTTAGCCGGATGAGCCACAAAACTCCGGCCCCTAGTCTTATCATGTCTCATCGCCCTGGTTTTTGCGAGACAGATCGCATAAATGATTTCGCAACAGGATTCCAGCGACAATGACCGGGGGCAGTGACCGGGGGCAGTGACCGGGGGCAGTGACCGGGGGCAGTGAACGGTGGCAGTGACCGGGGGCAATGGTTGCGAAAAAGCCACATTGTCGGTCCGTGCGGTCGCGAATCCACATGGTTGTCAATGGAGTAGCGGCGCTCTACCCTAAAACTAAGAGCGTATTTAATCCTGCCCACACTGTCGGATCCGGCTCGTGAGTTGGACAGTCGGTGTTCTCGGCGCGCGGCGACCCTTGGAGAAGGATGACATTAATGGCCAAACGGTTGGTTCGGTATTTGCCGATCGTTCTCCGTTGCTACCTTGCCGGGTGTGTCTGGGTGTTGGCCTACTCACGCACGGCAGGGAAGGAGCCCGCGAAACTGTTCTTGCAACAGCTGCGCGAGGTTGGCTACCACGACATGGCGCTGGTCTACCTCGACAGGATGGAGTCCAGCCGCCTGGCGACTAACGAGTTCACAAACAGCATCGGCTTTGAGATCGGTTCAACGCTCATCGACCAAGCTCGATCGAGTCGCGATCCAGCGATCAAAGAGCAGCTGCTTCAACGAGCCCAACTCAAACTGGACGAATTCGCGGCGGCGCACGCGGACCATTCGTTGCTGCCCCAGGTTCACGCGCGATTGCGCATCATTCTTGTTGAACGAGCCAAGTTCGTGGCCAGCCGCGCGGAGGAGGCCGAGGACGAAGCCGAGCGCGCACAGCTCTTGGAATCCGCTCGGGAAAGTTTCTCGCTGGCGCGAGAGGCGTACATCCAACATCGGGAGACGCTTAGGGACGAGCTGAAACAGCTGCGGGATCAACCCGCTGAAGAGCGTGATCAGAATCTTGTCAGCCGCTTACGGGGTGAGTTCGTTGAAACTCAACTAGTCGCGGCCATGATCACCTACGAGTTGGCGGGCACGCTCCAAGACAACCGCGACGACTATGAGAAACTCCTCCGTGAAGCCGCGGAAGGATTCCAAGACATTGCTAAGAAGTATCGCGTTTTTCTCGGCGGTTTTTTCGCTGTCTTCTACGAGGGCCGTTGCTACCAGGATCTCGGGGACTACAAACGGGCGTTGGTCGACTATGAGAAGATCTTGGAGGAACCTGATCGACCTGGCGCATTCCAGACTCTGCGAACCATGACGATCAAGCATGCGATTCAATGTTGGTCGACGTCGGAGATGTTCATGTTAGACACGGCGATTAACGTGGGGGATGAATGGACCAGGACAGCTCGGCTCCACGATCGCGTCTCCCAGGATGGCTTGGGACTCCAACTGGAACTGGCTCGCGCCAATCTCCAAAAGGCGGACTCCCTGGCTGGGAACGAGCGGACCCGGCGGACTGGCGCGGCACGACGGTTGGCACAAGCGGTGTCCCAAGCCCCTGGGCCGCTACAGTCGGAGGCTCGCGAATTGCTGGAGCAGCTACGCGGTCGTGTCGGAGAGGGAATCGACCTGTCGCGAGTTAAGACGTTCAACGAAGCCCAGGCGGCGGTGCAAAGGGTCGTGGGCGATTTGCAGACGACGGAGAAATCGCTGGCGGCGTTGCGTCAACAAGTGGTCGCGGCCACCGAAGGTGACCGGTCGGTAATCGAAGCCCAGCTGGCGGAAGAGGAAAAGTCGGCCGCTGGCCAACGTGCGCTGGCTTTGGCCACGTTGCAACTCGCCATCGATCTGGCTGGGGAAGATATCGATGAGGAGGTTCTAAGCGCGCTGCACTATCGAATGAGTTACGTCTATTTTGTCCAGCAGAAATATTACGATGCGGCGGTAATCGCCGAACATGTGACCCGTTTCCATCCGAACCATGGGGCGGCCCGCACGTGCGGCGAAATTGCGATGTTCGCATTCCAGCGGCTGTACTTGTTGAACGAAACCCAAGACAAGCGATTCGAAATTAGCCGACTGGTTCAAGTGGCCGATCGCATTGTGGACAACTGGCCCAATACACCCGTTGCCGATAAAGCCTTGCTGACGCTGGTCAAATTCATGGTCATGCAAGGCAATCTGGACTTGGCACAGGCCTACCTGAAGAAGTTTCCGGAGTCTTCAACCAGTCGCGCGGATGCGGAGCTGACAGCAGGGCATGCGATTTGGACCGAGTATTTGCGTCGCGTGCGGGGTGCTTCCAACGGCACCGACGCCACACCGATGGATGCAGAGTCACTAGAGAAGTTGAAAGTTGCCGCCCATTCGACGCTCTCGAGCGGTGTGGAGCGAATGAAGTCGAGAGGAATTTCGGCGCCGTTGGTGCGGGCCATGCTGGCCTTGGCCCAAGTCTACGTGGATGCCGGACAACCGGCCGAGGCGCTGGCGCTTCTCAACGACGCGGAGCTGGGCCCGAAGACACTGGCCGATCAAGGCCATGAGGTCACCCAGGCTCCTCGCGTTGCCCAGGAAATATACAAGACGGCGCTGCGAGCACACATTAGCCTCCTGGGGGCCGGCGGCGATTCGAATCAATCCCTTGCCGACGCGAAAAAAGTGATGGATCAACTCCAGGAGGTCGTGGGAACGACCCCCGATGGCGAAAAGCAGTTGGTTGCCATCTATTTTTCGCTGGCAAGAGATTTACGGAACCAGATGGAGTTGGCAGCGGCGACTCAACGCCCAGCGATCTCCCAGGGGTTCGAAACTTTTTTGGAACGTGTTTATCAGGGAGCCGACGAGCTGAGTGTCTTGAACTGGGTGGCGAGCACGTATCTCGAGTTGGCACAAGGGTTGTCTGGAACGACCGCCGCCGCAGGTCCCACGCCGGCCGAGAAGGCCCTCTATGAAAAAGCAGTTTCCGCGTTTCAGGGGATATTGGATCGCGTTGGCCAGGGCGACCTTGCGGCCGAACCAGTGACGGTTACGCAGGTTCGGCTGCGGATGGCCAGCTGCCAGGCTGGATTGGGCCGATATGAGAACGCGGCAAATTACTACGCGGAAGTGCTCAGCGAAAATGAGACGTTGTTGAATGTTCAAATTGAGGCCGCCAGTTCTTTTCAGTCGGGCGGGGATCGAGGCAATGCGGATATGTATCGCAAGGCAATTGTCGGCGATCATCGACACCCAACGACCAAAAAGCCAGTGATCTGGGGATGGGCGCGGCTGGGAAATGTCGCCGCTCGACAGATGGCCGGCGGACCGGAGAAGAAAGCCCAATTTGGCAAATACTTTTATCAAGCGAGGCTCAATGTTGCCCAGTGTCGTTTTGGCCAGGCCCGATTGTCGTCCGGCGAACAACGTGATGAGCTGATGCGAAAAGCGCGGTTGGACATCGTGCGGATCGCCAAGCTCTACCCGGATCTCGGCGGCGATGCGCGGCGTTCAGAATTTGATGCCTTGTTAAGAGAGATCCAAGAGGCGCTGGGCGAAGTACCACTGGGGCTGTCTCAGCGTTCGGAGCGTTAAACCCAACTCTCAGCGGGAAACCACGGAAATGATTTCACAGACGAAATGTCAGCTGGTTTGGCTGGTGGCCATCGCGGCATTCCTCACTCCTTGTATCGTTCATGCGCAATTTGGATCCGGCCGTTCGGGCGGTGGAGGTTTAGCAGGCGGGAACGTTCAGTCGCAACGCGCGGACACGGTCTTGTTGTACGACGAGCCCGCCGTCCGTGGTATTTTGCGGGATATGACGGCGAAAGGTGTTAACCTCGATGTCAAGGGCAAGACGAAGAACATTCCGGTCCACAAGATTCGCGCCATTGCGTTCGCTGGAGAACCAGGCGGGCTGCGGCAGAGTCGGGAGGCAATCGACGGCGGTCAATATGATGTTGCGCTGCGGAACCTGGAAAGAATTGACACGGACGAATTAGAGCGAGATGAGGTGAAGCAGGAAGTGGTTTTCTATCAGGCGCTCTGCAAAGCGCGGCTGGCATTGGCCAATGGCCAGGAGTTGGGAGCCGCCGTGAACCAGATGTTGGCATTCGTCAAGCGGTTTAAGAACTCATTTCACCGTTTTGAGTCAGCGGAGTTATTGGGGGATCTCGAGATGGCGGCTGGCCATGTCGCTGAGGCGGTAAGGTTCTACAGAGCCGTGTCGCAGGCCACCGGTAGTCTCAAGTATCGCGGTCAAATGCTGCAGGCCAATGCGATGCGCCAGCTTGGCGTTGACCTTGACCAGGCACGACAGCTGTACCAGAGCGTCTCGACGGCTGATGGGGCGGAGCCCAGGCAACGTAAGTTGGCGGTGATTGGCATGGCCGCCTGCAGTGCGGCATTGAACGCGTCCGAGAGCGGCGCCGACAATGAAATTGAAGTCATCGAGCGACTGATCGACGAGGAAGGTCCCGGTGACGAAGCCTTGTTCGCCGCCGCCTACAATGCACTGGGGGATTGCTATCGGATCACGAGTCGCCCCCAGGATGCCATTTTGTCCTACCTTCATGTGGACTTGCTGCATTCCAGCCAAGGCAGTGCCCACGCGGAGTGTCTTCATCATCTCGCCAAATTGTGGGACGAACTAGGCAACCCGGCCAGGGCGCGGTCCTCGCGTCAAAAGCTACAAGCCAACTACGCGGGATCATCATGGGCTCGCTAAGGGATGCCCTACGTTTGCTACAACCGCTACAGAGCATCGCAAGGATGAAAGCTTGCCGCCAAGACGCCCATCAGGCCCTGATCTGCCAGCTCTATCGGATCTATTGTGGAAAGTTAGAATGGAGGCTGGATATCGATAAAATGGACCCCTAGGGAAGCGGCAGTGGTTGGCTGCTCAAGCCGTTCGGGTGGGTCGCGTTCTTTGCCGGGAGACGGTGTTCTTTACACGATGTTGACGAATGCGTATTCGTGGTGTGAATAAACATCGCCATTACTGAAGAATTTCAATCATCTGCGTTGAGGAGTTGGACATGCATTCGCGGAGTTGGCCACGTGCCGCATACGTGGGTCTATCGCTAGTGACCCTGGCTTGGTTGTCGTGCACCGAACTGGGATCGTACGCTCTGGGATTGACCTCGACCGCCATGGCTCAAGAAGCGGAGGGCACCAATCTGCTGGCCTGGGCCTATCGAGCCCTCGGTCCGGGCTATTCGATTATCTTCCTGGCCCTTTCCTTCAGCTTGGGAGCATTGGTTGTGATGAACATACTCACGGCTCGTCGCGAGAACGTTTGTCCGGGCTATCTGGTGGATGGATTTGAGACGAGTCTAAACGAAAAAAAATATCAAGACGCCTACGAGCTGGCCAAAGGGGACGATTCGTTCCTTGGAAACGTCCTCTCCGCTGGGTTGGCCAAGCTATCGTCTGGTTACGCTCATTCGATCGAAGCGATGCAGGAGGTCGGTGAGGAAGAAAACATGAAACTCGACCATCGTCTCAGCTATATGGCGTTGATCGGCACGCTCAGCCCGATGATCGGCCTGTTCGGCACCGTGCACGGGATGATCAATTCTTTCAGCGTGATTGCCAATTCAGCTACGACTCCCAAGCCATCGGAATTGGCCAAAGGCATTTCGACTGCCTTGTTTACTACGTTGGTTGGTTTGCTGATTGCCATTCCGGCGATTGCCATTTATGCGATTCTGAGGAATCGGATTTCGCGTTTGGTGCTGGAAGTCGGAATCCTCAGTGAAGGGTTGATGGGCCGATTTCAAAATGTCGGCGCGGATAAAAAGAATGGCGAGAAGAAGTAGTAGGAAATTCTAGACAGGAAATCCGGATGGGCGGTCCTGTGTCGGTGTGGAGACTTCGGTTTTATGAGAATAAAAAGGTCACGGGAAAACTTAGCCGAAGGCGATCTCACACCGATGATCGATATGACGTTCCAGTTGATAGCGTTCTTCATGGTGTTGATTAACTTCACGGAGGCGGATCAGGACGACCGGATCAAGTTACCCAAGAGTGTATTAGCCAAGCCTTCCGACGGTCCCATGGAGACCCCGATTACCATCCAACTGACCAAAAACTCGCAAGTCGTCTACGCGGGAGAGTTGGTCTCGTTCGAGAAGCTCGACTCGCTGTTGATCAAAGAGATGGACATTCTGATTCTGAAAGACAAGGCCCCGGCTGAGGCGACGGTCGTCATCCGAGCGGATGCCACGGCGCCGGCAGGCCAGGTACAGGAGCTGATTCAGGTTTGCCAGGAACGGGGTTTTGAGACGTTCACACTACGGGCCGAAGAAGAAATTGGCTATTGACGCCAATCTAGAATTACGATGAAGTTCCGTAATCAAGCGCCGAAGGAGAAGATCGAGCTACAGATGACGCCGATGATCGACATCGTCTTTCAACTGCTCATTTTCTTCATCATGTCATTCAAGATCGTGTCCATGGAGGGGGACTTCAACATTCGCATGCCAGCTTCCGCCCCCAACGAAGGCGAGCCGGAAGAGCCGCTTTTGCCGCCCATGAAGCTCCGCATGCAGGCCGGGCCTGATGGCCAGCTGGCACGTATGCAGCTGAATGAGCAGTCATTTGGGACGGATTTCCAACAGCTGCACACGTACATCTTGGATTTGGTCGGCAGTGACGCTGGTCCGGACGCCGCCATGGAAGGCGCCGAAGTGGAGTTGGATTGCGATTATCAGCTTCACTACGAATACGTAATCGAAGCGATCACCGCGGTGTCAGGTTATCGAACTGAAGATGATGAAATCGTCAAGCTGATCGAGCGGATCAAGTTCTCGCCGCCAAACAAGCCCGGGTGACTAGTCTTTAACCGACACCCGATACAGGGGGGTCGGCGTCGCTTCGCTGGTCAGGTAGAGCGTCCAACCATCCAGACCGTAGCAGATGGCTTCGCCTTGTCCGCGATCAGGCATGGAGATCGGACGGCCTGCTCGAGAGAATGCCTCCGCCCAGGTTTCTTCGTTGGCGCGCGAATACTCGAAGGCGTCGGCGTAGGTCAGCACAATCGCGCGATTGCCGTCCGGGGAGACATCCATGGCGGTCACACCAGGGTAGGGTAGAGTGCCTATTTTCTTCGCGATCAAGACCTCCTGGGAGTTTTCCGTGGGCCAATCCAGGGCGAATACCTGTGACGTAATGTTCCAATCTTTAGTGACCAGCAGAACCTGTCGCAATGTCGAATCAAAGCCGATCGACTCACAGTCATGTGGACGGTCTTCATAAGTGAAACGCACCGCTTGCGACAAATCCCAACGTTCGACAACTGGGGATCGTTCCACGACGAGATACAGCACGCAGTTCTTCCGTCGAGCGGCGTTGTCACCGACATCGGCCAGCAGCAAGTAGCTCTGTTCGTCCAATTCAAACGACGCCATATCCTCCCAGTCGATCGCTTTGGCACCCTCCAGTTGGCAGGTGCCTAGATGATTGCCGCCGGTATCGAAAGCAAATATTCTCGCTCGGTCGCCCGAATCGTTGTGCGTCCAAAACCAATTGCTGCTGGACCTCGAAGCGGCTATACCGCTGCTCTCGCGGATCGAGCGGGATTGAAGCTTGCACAGTTTCTTGGGCGTGCCATATTCCACGGCCGAAGGCAGATCCTCTTCGGCGACCGCCTTCAGAGCGAACTGGTTGGCAGGCCATACCATAACCAGCATCACGGTCATCGCTAACCAAATCCGATCTGGTGAGAAAGAAACCGCCACCTTTTCGAGATATGTCTGCATGGAAATCGACGCCCTAAACAATCGAATTAATCTTTGCCCAGACCCTTGAAGCTACTATTCTTGGCGATTGGCCAGTTTGGATCAAGCAAGTATGCGTTCGGCGGCGTGGTGCGGGCCGGCGATCAGTTGGCCGTCGTTGAATCCAGCCCTAGCATCCAGCCCTAGCATCCGGTCGATGGCCATAACCGTTCACCATGGATGAAAGAAGTGTGTCATGTCAAAATCGGACGGTCGAGTTCGAGGCCCGACGAAAAAGAGCGCAGGCAACTCAGTGTGGCTGTTTCTGCTTCTTTTCAGCCTCGCTGCTGGGGCCTACTGGCTCGGTTCGGGCATACCCTCGAGCGACGCTCGGACACACGTCGCGGTGGGAAAACTCCTCGACGAACTCAGCCTGGAGGCTCTTACTCATGAGGGCGAGCCGATCACGTCTCTCGGGCTGGGCGGTCAAGTAGTCGTGATCAACTTTTGGGGCACCTGGTGTCCGCCTTGTCGCGCCGAGTTTCCATATCTAGTCAGTCTATTCCGGGAGTATCAGGCGCGGGCCGGATTCCAGTTTCTTTCTGTATCGTGCGGAAACGGTCCGATCGAAGACGAGGCGGCATTGAGGAATGAAACAAGGGGTTTTTTGGACCAGTTTAAGGCAGAGGATCTTCCCATCTATTTCGACCGAGACTATCGCACGCGTCTCCAGCTGGTGGAGTTGTCGGGTGGAAGTACGTTCGGGTACCCGATGACGGTGGTTTTGGACCAGCAAACGGTCGTGCGTGGGGTGTGGAACGGTTATCAGCGCGGTGTCGAACAGGAAATTCAATCGCTTATCGTGGAGTTGATGTCCGAGGCGCCGAGTTAGAAAGCGCCACTAATTCGGCCCTGCGATCGTCGGCCTCGTCGAGTCCTTTTTGAATCGCCTGGATGGATGCCTCCGGGTCGGACGAAGCCGTCACGGCGGAGGAGATCGCGACGCGGCTGAATCCGCTTTCGCGTACGAGCGGCAGATTGTCGACATTAATTCCGCCGATGGCGAAGGCTGGCAGACTGATGTGTCGGGCCACTTCCGCCAAAAGTTCGGTGCCGACGAAATCCGCGAATGTCTTGGTTTTCGATGGAAACACGGGGCCGACTCCGATGTAATCGGCGCCCACCAACACCGCTTGTTTCGCTTGGTTCAGAGTGTGGGTGGAGAGTCCGATGAGCTGATCTGGACCGACCATGGATCGCACTTGTTGGACCGGCAACTCGTCCTGCCCGACGTGCACGCCGTGAGCTTGAGCCGCCAACGCAATGTCAGGTCGATCATTGACGATCGCCAACGTCCGTGTGCCACGAACGGTCTGGCTCAACGCAACGGCGCGTTCGAACAGCTCTCGATCACACAACTGCTTGTCACGTAATTGGATAAGATCCACGCCTTTTCGCACCAACATTCTGACGTGGTGAACCAATACGTCTCTCGATTCGCAGCCGTCGATCAAGACATAAAGCCTCGCGTTGCCCAGTCGTCGGTGGCTGGCCAGCGTATTGGCCAGTGCCAGTTCCAAGGTATAGGCTCGATAGCGGAGCTGTTCGACTTTCACGGATGTCGCTGGCGAGATGGATTTGAGGCATTCCTCCAGGCTGCGGAGCGCCTGTTCCATGCGCCGAGCGTTAGCGCGTATGAGGTCGACGAGATGGGTACGTTCGTACTCTTGATCGGTGCGCGGATCGCGACCGATGTCACCCGTCGTGTCTCGCGAGGAAAGGGCCACGTCGGCAACTGGAAGAGTCAGGCTCATCAGTTCGTGGCGGATCGATTTCAGCTCATTGGTGAGGTGCACATCATCGAAGACGAATCGTGCTAAATCCTCCAAAACACGCAGCGCCTCCATCGACCGGTTCGTGTTGGCGTCGATGGCCCGCAGCAGGCCGGTCGCCTCGCTGCCCCAGCTGCCAGACTGGTCGGGGCCGGGTGGGTTTCTCGAATTCCCCGCATTTGTCATGTCGTCTGCTTTCCTTCGTCTTTATCTCCAACTCGTGTTACCACTGATGTACCATCTTTGTCCCCGCCGGACGGGAAGGCTAGCCACTTTGGTCTCCGAAGAATATTGGCCGTGGATCGTGAGTATTCGCCGTAGGCGTGGCGGCGGTGGCTTTCAGCCGCCGACGAACCACGAAAATACGGCGGCTTGCGTCGAATGTCGAAGTCGTTCGATTTGTCATTAGTTAATTGTCACTAGTTCGACTGTTTGACTTAGAGTGACGACCCCTGTCCGCCCGGTCTGGTGTCCGCCCATCGCGGTGCATCATCATTCACTGTTCGAAACATAATTGTTCGAAACTAACATGGGTGCCCACGGGTTCGGCGAGTTTTTTTCCGTAGATCCGCCGTAACTCTAGTAATGCCATGTTTTTACGGATTTTGCGCGACCAGAAAGGTCTTGCCCAACTGCCTTGTTCGTGTAATGTCCACACGTTACAATTCCGAAGCGGCTAAGTGACGGAATCCAGGGAGGGAGCCATGGACTTGCCAACCACGGGCGGGCGAAGAACTGCGAACAAGCGAAATCCAATAGTAGGCGGAAACTCAGTCCCCTTGCCGGGGTTGGCTCGGCTGTGGGGCGAGGGAGACTTGGTTGGCCTGGCATGGGCGCTCGCCTTCACGAGTCTTTTACATTTCGCGTTACTGTCCACCTTTGTGTGGTCTGGTTGGATCGTCCGCCCATGGCCGCTGTTGGCCTGGGTGAGCTTGGTGGTTGTTTGGTTGGCCGCTTGGCTCACGGGGTGGACACATTATGCGGATTCTAAGGGCAAAAACCATCCGTCGGATTCGGCATGCGACTTGTTTCGACGAGCACAGAGGGAATACTTAAGAGGCAACTGGTTCCAGGCGGAGACGGCACTGAAACATTTGTTGACCAGGAATCGGGTGGACATACCAGCTCGCCTATTGTTGGCCACGTTGTATCGCCGCATCGGTCGCAATGGAGAAGCTGAGAAACATTTAGTGGATTTGGAACAACTACCAGCAGGCCGCCGCTGGCAGTTGGAAGTCGACAGAGAGAGGCGGCTTCTCGCCTTAGCGGGAACCACGCAATCGGCAACAGACTCGGACGTGCCCTCGCATCCGGAACCGGCCCACAAGCAAGGGCTGACAGACAACGAGGCGGCATGACTGAATTGGGGAGCGAATAAAATGTACGAACGTTTCACGGACCGCGCTCGGAAGGTGATGCAGTTGGCCAATCAAGAGGCCCAACGGTTCAACCATGAGTATATCGGCACCGAGCACATCTTGTTGGGTTTGGTGAAAGAAGGTAGCGGCGTGGCCGCGAACGTCCTGAAGAACCTTGACGTTGATCTCCGCAAGATTCGGCTGGAAGTCGAAAAGCTCGTACAGAGTGGACCTGAAATGGTCACCATGGGCAAGCTACCCCAGACCCCGCGGGCGAAGAAGGTGATTGAGTATTCGATGGAAGAGGCCCGCAACCTCAACCACAATTACGTGGGGACCGAGCACATCCTGTTGGGTTTGCTCCGTGAACAGGAAGGCGTGGCAGCTCAGGTGCTAATGAACCTCGGGCTCAAACTGGATGAAGTTCGCGAAGAGGTGCTCAATCTACTGGGTCACGGACTTGAAGGGGGCGAAGGAGACCGCGGCGGTCGTGAATCAGTGGCCACCGGAGGCGGATCGTCATCGAAGAGTGGCAAGTCGAAGACGCCGGCCTTGGATAGTTTTGGCCGGGATCTCACGGAATTGGCACGGCAGGATAAGTTGGATCCCGTGATCGGACGCGAGCGCGAAATCGAACGAGCGATTCAGATTCTCTGTCGTCGTACCAAAAACAATCCAGTTCTGCTGGGTGAAGCCGGCGTCGGCAAAACGGCCATCGTCGAAGGCTTTGCACAACGTGTGATCGGTGGAGCGGTCCCCGAGCTGCTGGCCGACAAGCGAATTGTCGTCTTGGACCTGGCGATGATGGTCGCGGGAACCAAGTATCGTGGCCAATTCGAGGAACGTATCAAGGCGGTGATGAACGAAGTGCGTCGTGCCAAGAACACCATCTTGTTTATCGACGAACTGCACACATTAGTCGGAGCGGGTGGGGCCGAGGGTGCCATCGATGCGGCGAATGTGCTGAAACCGGCCCTGGCACGGGGAGAAATCCAATGCATCGGTGCCACGACCTTGGACGAGTACCGCAAGTACATTGAGAAAGATAGTGCGCTTGACCGACGGTTCCAGCTGATCATGGTGGATCCAGCGACCAAGGAAGAAACAGTCGATATTCTCAAGGGACTGCGCGATCGTTACGAGACGCATCACCGTGTCCAGATCACCGACGACGCGTTGGAGGCGGCCGTGGAAATGTCGAGTCGCTATATCACCGGCCGCTGTCTTCCGGATAAGGCCATCGACGTGATCGATGAATCGGGTGCTCGTATTCGGCTTCGCTCCATGACTCGTCCGCCGGATCTCAACGAAATCGACGAGGAGGTCGAGCGGCTGAACAAGGAAAAGGAAGAAGCGGTCGCCAACCAGGATTTTGAAAAAGCGGCCGCTTTGCGTGACCAGGCGGACAAGCTTCGTGGCAAGAAGGACGCGATCACGAAAGAATGGCGAGAGAAGTCACGGGAAACTGACGGTGTGGTGGACGAGGAAGTTATCGCCGAAGTCGTTTCCAAGATGACAGGGATTCCACTCACCCGTCTGTCGACCGAGGACAGCCTCCGCTTGATGAAAATGGAGGAAGAGCTGCATGATCGGGTGATCAGCCAGCACGAGGCGATCTCAGCGATTTCCAAGGCGGTTCGCCGCAGCCGCAGCGGCTTAAAGGATCCCAAGCGACCGACCGGTTCATTCGTCTTCGCGGGCCCCACCGGTGTCGGGAAGACGTTGCTAGCCAAGGCACTGGCCGAGTACATGTTCAGCGACCAGGATGCGCTAATCCAGATCGACATGAGCGAATACATGGAGAAGCATAACGTCAGTCGACTGATTGGTGCTCCGCCTGGTTATGTGGGTTACGAAGAAGGTGGCCAGTTGACCGAGAAGATTCGCCGTCGACCGTACGCCGTAGTGTTGCTGGATGAAATCGAAAAGGCTCATCCGGACGTGTTCAACATGTTGTTGCAGGTCATGGAAGAAGGGCGATTGACAGACAGCTTTGGTCGCAACGTCGACTTCCGCAACGTGATTCTGATCATGACCACGAATGCGGGCGCCGAAGCGATCAAAAACGAATCGTCGATGGCGTTTCAGCGTCCCTCGGAGGACGCATCGTATGAATCGATGAAGGAACGTGTGAACGACCGGATCGAGAAGTTCTTCCGCCCGGAATTCTTGAATCGTTTAGACGACGTGATTATCTTCCGTCACCTCACCAACGACGACTTGCAGGAAGTGGTTGAATTGGAACTCAAGAAGGTTCGCGAGCGATTAGAAGAGCGTGGTTTGGCAATGGATCTTTCCGATGACGCAAAGCAGTTTCTCATCAAAAAGGGTTCGAATCTGGATTACGGGGCACGACCGTTGCGTCGCGCGATTGAGAATTTTGTCGAGGATCCGCTCTCCGAGGAACTGCTCAAGGGCGAATTTCAAGGCAAAGACAAGATCTTGGTCGAAGCGGTCAAGAACGACGAAGGAAAGCTCAAGCGGCTGCAGTTCGAGGGCATTGCGGAAGTCAAGCCGCCTGAGCCCGCTGCCGCTGTCGCGGCGGCCGAAGGTGATGATGCCGGCGGTTCGGCGGAATAATCGTTGGTCGGTGCTCAGCCGGCGGTCATGTGCAATTGGATATGCACGCAGCGCGTAAACGAAGATCATGAGCTGGTGGGGATATGCCTGTTTGAGTTGTGGCGCTGCGCTCGGCGCAATGGCTCGATGGTGGTTGGTTGAATCGCTCAACGGAACTCGATTGCCGCTAGGAACACTCACCGCGAACCTTTTGGGTGGTTATTTGGTGGGTGTGGCGGTGGTCCTGTTTGCCAGATTTCCTTCATTGACCCTCGAAGTGAGGTTGGGCGTCATCACTGGATTTCTCGGCGCTCTGACTACCTTTTCGACATTTTCCGCGGAGACGATCGCACTGTTGCGCGACCACGACATTAAGACTGGTTTGCTCAACGTTGTGCTGCACGTCGGTGGCTCATTGCTGGCTACGCTGCTGGGCATTGTGACCGTCAAGGCGTTCTGGCGCTGAGACCGAATCGTTTCTTTGGCGGCCGCTGCTTCACGTGGCGACGACGGTTAATCGCTGCTTCTCACATCCGGCCTTGATCATAACTCGGACAAATGCTGACATAGATTGCAATGCCACCTTAACACTAGTGCCGCAACTCACAATTGACGTTGCACCAAGGGCATTCTTCACCTAAGTTCTCAGAGTTTTTGCTTGCCTAGTTTGCGTCGGCTACCGCATTTATATCGACAAGAAAATGCCTTCCTCC
>Ga0310121_10001696_pt1 | contig 21958 bp, 21 predicted proteins | sample CB27_Tmax_986_MG_FD_203504 | JGI IMG/M metagenome (GOLD analysis project Ga0310121, IMG submission 203504) | Marine microbial communities from Western Arctic Ocean, Canada - CB27_Tmax_986 | ecosystem: Environmental > Aquatic > Marine > Oceanic | place: Canada: Western Arctic Ocean | collected...
GCCTTGAAGAGGACCTCTTCTTCATCGAAGAAGCCCCACTTGTAGCCGTCGTCGCGGACCAGTTCTGGTGTTGCCGTCATCTTGTCGTTTCCTCTCAGACCGCTGAAGCTTCCGCTTCGATCGTGTCGTAGCCGGTGGATTCGAGCTCCTCCGCGAGTTCGGGCCCGCCCGAACGGACGATCCGTCCGTCGATGAGCACGTGCACGAACTGCGGCTTGATGTAGTTCAGGAGCCGCTGGTAATGGGTGATCAGCAGCAGGCCCATGTCGTCGTTCATCAGCTCATTGACGCCGTCGGCGACCGTCCGCAGGGCGTCGATATCGAGCCCCGAGTCGGTCTCGTCGAGGACGGCCATGCTTGGCTTGAGCATTGCCAGTTGCAGCATCTCGGCGCGCTTCTTCTCGCCCCCGCTAAAGCCGTCGTTGAGGTAGCGCCGGGCGAAATCGCGGTCCACCTTGAGGAGGTCCATCTTCACGAACAGCTCCTCGCGGAACTCCCGGATGGGGACTTCCTCTCCGCGCACGGCGTTGACTGCCTGGCGAAGGAAGTTCACGACCGTCACGCCTGGTACGGCCACGGGATACTGGAACGCCAGGAAGAGGCCGACGCGCGCGCGTGCGTCCGGCGGCATGCCTGCCAGGGGCTGGCCCTGGAAGCGCACTTCGCCGCCCGTCACCGTGTAGCGCGGATTCCCCATGAGGGCGTTCGCGAGCGTGCTCTTGCCCGAACCGTTCGGCCCCATGATCGCGTGCACTTCGCCCGCGCCGATGGTGAGGTTCAGACCCTTGAGGATCTCCTTGCCGGCCACGGTGGCGCGCAGTGCGTCGATCTCGAGGAGTGCGTCTTTCGTCATGCGTCCCTTTCGTGCGTCTCGGGGCTGGAAGGAGCGGCGTTCTGCGCGCGGCCCTCGTCGTCTTTGTCGCTGAGGTTAGCCCGGAGCACGTATTCGCAGACGGGCGAGCCGTCGACGATACGCTCAATCTGCTCAACGTCACTTCCGAGGAGCAGGCCGATCGCTTGGCGGTCTGCCTCACAGGGGAGGCGCGAGAGCTCGGCCGCCTGGGGGTAGGGGCAGGTGGAGTTGAGCAGGTGGTAGCCGTCGTCTTCGGCGTGCCAGCTTTCGAGGATGCCCTCGCTGCGCAGGCTCTCCGTGACGCGCTGCACGCGCGTTTCGCCCTGCGCTCGCCCTGGCACTTCGCTGCGGTGGCGATCGGCGAGGGACGCCGCCACCCCGGTCGCCACGGCCTCGTCGACGTGCTGTTCATCGAGGCTTCTGAGCATGCGTGCGAACAGATCGGCGTAGGGCGCGGGGATGTGGCCGGCTGCTTCGGCCGTGGGATAGTAGGCGTGGAAGGGGCGGCCGGTGGCCTGCTTCACAGAACGCGCCTCGACGAGGCCGTCCCCCCGCAGATGATCGAGGTGCCGCCGGACGGCCGCTGGGGTGATCCGCAGCGCCTCGGCGAGCTCACCCACGCGGGCGCCGCGGTGCTCCAAGATGTGCTCGAGAACGCGGTCGCGCGTGCCTTGCATGCTCCCATTGTAGGAGCGGCTGGGACCCTATACAAGCTTTTTTGACCATTTTGTATCTAAAGCCTGAATGGGCGGTAGGGGTCGGGTCCATGCGCACGTTCCGCTGCCTTCGCAGGAAGCCGCCCGGGGGGGCCGGCAGATCCCGCTCAAGGCATCCCAGCGTGCGCTAAGCTCGCGCTCGGAGGTCGTGGTGCCGATGGTCCGGAGCAGAATCCTGGTACGGATCGGGATTCTCGTGGTGGCGGTAGCAGCGCTGGCGCTCTTCGCCTGCGGTGGCGGCGAGAGCGACAGCGATGACGCACCCACGGCAACCACCACCGGCAGCAGGGGCTGCACTCCCACCGCCACGGCCTCACTCGGCGCCGATTGGGCATACCCCAACTACGACGCCGCCGGCAGCCGTGCGACCTTTACCTCCTCCATCTCCGCAGCCAACGTGAACGAGCTCGCCGAGGCCTGGCGCTACGAACTCCCCGGCGGGGGCGCCTTCGGCTCGGCCGCCACCACCCCCGTCATCGTTGGCGGCGTCATCTACCTCGGTGACCTCTTCACGAACGTTCACGCGATCGACCTCGCGAGCGGTGGCCGGCGCTGGTTCGTGGACGTTGGTGTGAACGTCTTCGGACCCAGCGGTGTCGCGGTCCATGGGGGTTGCGTCTACGCCAACCGTGCGGGCAGAGAGATCGCCGCCTACGAGAGAGCCAGCGGGCAGCGAATCTGGACCACGGACATCCTCGCGGCCGGTGGGCAGGTGAACATCCAGCCCACCGTCGCCGATGGCGTCGTGCTCGCGGCGACGAGTTCGCTCGCGCAGCCGGGTGCGCGGGGCACGCTCTTCGGCCTCGATGCCGCGACCGGGGAGATCCTCTGGTCCTTCGACACGATCGAATCGGACGACCTCTGGGGCCACCCGCAGATCAATAGCGGCGGCGGGTCCTGGCAGACCCCCTCGGTCGACCTCGAGGCGGGGGTGACCTACTGGGGCATCTCGAACGCCTACCCCTACCCCGGCATCAGCGGCTTCCCGAATGGAACGAGCCGCCCCGGTGACAACCGCTGGACGGCCTCGATCCTCGCGATCGACACCGCCTCGGGCGAGCTTCGCTGGGGCCACCAGGCCGTGCCCCACGATCTCTTCGATCGCGACATGATCCTCGCCGGCGTCGCCACCCTCGATGGTGGGCGCAAGGTCGTGATCAGCACCGGCAAGGCGGCGCGCGTCATCGGGCTCGACCCGGATGGCACGGTGCTCTGGGACACGCCCGTGGGGAAGCACCAGAACGATGACGTCGAGAGCTTCGAGGGCGAGCTGGAGGTACTGCCCGGGATCGCGGGGGGCGTGGTCACGCCCCTCGCGATCGCGGAGGGGGTCGTCTTCGTTTCGGTCGTCAACGCGCCCGTTACCTACGCCGGCCCCGAAGACAGCTCCGGCGGCGCCGTACGGATCGGGACGTTCCCCAGTCAGCTCGTCGCGATCGACGCCGCGTCGGGCGAGATCGTCTGGGATGTCGCGCTGCCCGGCGACGGCTTCGGCGGTGCGACGGTCGTCAACGATCTCGTGTTCACGTCGGTCATCAGCGGCCAGATTCTCGCGTTCGACCGTGCCACCGGGGAGCACGTGTGGTCGTACCGGGCGCCCGGCGGCATCAATGGCTCGCCAGCCTTCGTCGACGATATGCTCGTGATCCCCGTCGGATTCGGCGACCCCCCGGTCCTGCTCGCCCTCCAGCTCTCACGCTGAGCGCGGAGGGCCGGCGGCGCTCGCGGCAAGCTCTTCCAAGGCCTCGCCCCAGAGCGGTCCCACCACCTCCCAACCGAAGCGCTCGGCCGAGGACCGCAGCGCCGCCCGCTCCGCGTCGGAAGCACCGCCGCCCTGTACTCGGTCAGACGCCTGCAGCGCCAGCCTGACCTTCGCCAAGAACTCGGCCTCCGTTTCGTAGAGGCAGCGCTCGTGCAGTGCCGCGGGGACAAGGGCGGGGTAGTTGAAGCGGTGCGGAACGAGCGGGAGGCAGCCGCAGAACATCGCCTCCACCGTCGCGACCCCGAAGAACTCGTGCCGGGTTGTGCTCACCACGAGGTCCGCCTCCCAGAGCAGGCGCGAATACTCGGCTCGGCTCTCGACGTGCCCGAACTGGACGAGCCGGTCGCCTAAGCGCTCCGGGAGCGCCAGCATCGCCGCGCTCGGATTGTCCCCGCGGCTGCCCAGGACGGCGAGCCGGAAGGCGTGGCCTTCCTCGGCCAGTTGCGTCATCGTGCGTACGAACGGCTCCGGTGCCTTGTCGAATTCCCAGCGGTGGTTCCAGAGGATCAGGGGCCCGTCTTGGACGGCGCTGGTGGCGGGCGGGGCGGGCGGGTTCGCTAACGATCCGAGGTCCACGCCCACCGGCAGCACTGTGCTCTTCGTTCGGATCGTCTCGATCGCCGCCGGTTCGAGCCAGTTGTTGGGCTGCTGCGAAAGCCGCTCGAGCGCGGTAACAAAGTCGTCGCGATGGTAGTCGGAGTTGAAGGCGACGCGATCGGCGGCGAGCGCTGAGAGGTAGTTGATCTGGCCGAACCACGAATTCAGCTGCGTCCCTCGTAGGCGTGGGTAGGTGAGCTGGTTCTCGTGCATGAACAGCAGCACGGGCGTCGCGGCGAAGCGCAGGCGCGTCAGGGCCAGGAACGTCGGCAGGTCGAGCATGTCGGTCACGAGGAGGAAATCGAAGGCCGTGGGGAGCAGCTTCGCGCGCCCCGCGAGCACCTGGGCGCCCAGCCGCATCCGTCGGCGCCACGCCCGCCCCGGCAGCGTGAGCAATTCGAGCGCGTGGCCCCCGTGCGCGACGAGCCCGTCGGCGAAGGCGCGGTGGCTCCCGCCGTAGAACGGCTCGACGAACAGTCCCCGCGCCACTCGGGCAGGCTACCGCGCCTAGCATGGAGCCGCCGATGCCGGAGGACATGGTATTCACCAACCACGCGCTTGAGCGGATGTTCGCCCGGGGGGTGACAACGCAGGAGGTCCGGGAGGCGGTGATTGCAGATGATGTCGTCGAGAGAAGACCTGTGGCTGGGCGTCCGTACGCGGTTCGCCTCCTCCTCGGAAGGTCGCGGGCGGGTCCGATCCATGTCGTCGTTGCCGATGACGACGTTCGGGCCAGGGCTATAGTGGTTACGGTGTACCGACCAGATCCAGAGCGGTGGGCCCCGAGCTTCCGCGAAAGGCGGCGCTGATGGACTGCGTGCTCTGTGGCGATGGGACGACTGAGGCGGGCAGCGCGACCGTGACCCTGAATCGGGACGAAATGACGCTCGTCGTGAAGCGTGTGCCCGCCGAAGTCTGCGCGACCTGTGGCGAGGAATACATCAGTGAGGAAATCTCTGCCCGGCTACTGACCCTCGCGGAAGAGGCCGCTGCCGCCGGCGTTCAAGTGGACGTGCGTGAATTCGTGGCTGCCTAGTGCCCCTGCGACTCAGCTTGCGTCCATCCTTCGGTGCTCCCAACTCACGAACAGATTGGAGGTTGGCCGAGAACTGGCTGGCGAGCACTCGTCCGAGCTAACTTCGAACGGCACTGCCCTTCGCGGATGGTCCCGCGGCCTTGTCCGCGATCGTGGGGCGCCGGAGCGAGCGCGGAGCCGTCGCGGCCGTGCGGCCGCAGAGGCGCAGCAGCCGAGCGACCCTGCATAAAACAAAACCTAGAGGTGCCCGAGCTCCGCCAGCTTCTCGACGATCTCAAGCAACTCGCGATCGCTTTCGTCCACTTCCTTGTACTGCGAGACGACATAACCGCCGTACTTTTCCACGAGGTACCAGTCGTCGTCGATGATGATGTCGGGCGGCGGGTCCACCCGCGGGTCCTTGTCGAAGCAGCCGTCCACCCACTCGCTCAGCCCGTGCCGTTCGACCGTTCGCTCGCTGTAGAGCTGCCCACCGGCCGACCATACGAACACCCTGTGGCCCGCGTCCTTCAGCCTGGCCATGGCTTCGCGGGCACCGGGCCGGAGGGCGCTCATCGCCTGCGTGGTGTACACGAGCGTGTGGTCGACATCGAAGAAGACGTTCAGCAGCTGGCGCTCGTTGGTCATCCAGGCCTCAAGCCTCGGTCACCGTGAGACCCCAAACGGGGCGGAAGCGCCAGGTGCGGATGCCCTTGTAGGAGATCCCGTGACGCTTGCAGATCCGCTTCGCCTTCTGCACGCAGCCGGCGGGGACATAGAGCAGGAGGTCGCCCACCTTCGAGTACGGGAGCCAGCGCTGTTCGGCGCTCTCGTCGTTGACCGTATCCACGGTCTCGACTTCGGCCATGAGCTGCAGCCACTGGCCCGGGCGGCGGACCACGACGATATCAGGGTAGAGGGCGGCGCCTTCCCATTCGCCCACCGAGATCGACGGCTCGGGCTCGTTCAGGAGGGTCTCGAGTTCAGGATACTGGTCATCCGGATAGGGGAACTTCAGGCTCGCGATCTCCGCGACCGTCGCGTTGTGGCGCTGATCTCGCAGGTACTTCGCCGGCACTGGGCGACTCCTTTCGCAGGCTCCCCGCCTACTCGATCACCATGAGGGTATCGCCCTCGGCGACCTGAGCGCCCTCAGCGATCAGGACTTCTTTGACGGTCCCGTCCTTCGGCGCATTGATCTCGTTCTCCATCTTCATCGCTTCGAGCACGAGCACGAGCTGTCCGGACACGACTTCGTCGCCGACTTTGGCGTCGATGCGCAGGACTTTGCCCGCGAGCTGCGCCGCCACGCCGCCGGCGACGTGCGCGCGGGTGGGGGCGGGGCTGCGGGCTGCGCTCGCGGGCTTTGCCCGGGCACGCGGTGCCCCGCCCCCGAGCTGGCCCTCGTACTCGAACGTGAACGGCCGATGGTCGACCTCGATCGTCATGCCGGACTGGCGCTCGCCCTCGGGCGGTGTGGCGACGCGATAGTCCACGCGCCCGGCGGTCACGGTCGCGTACTCGTCGCCGCGCTTCACCACGATGGGGAACTCTTGGCCGTCGACGACGACGATGTCGTCGCGAACCTCGACTTCGTAGGATCGTCCACCGATCGTGACCATCGCCATCGACTACCGCATCTGCCGCATGCGACCGAACTGGCGCCATTCCGCGCCGGCTCCGTTGGCGGAGATGGTCGCCATCGCCGGTGACCGGGGCGCAGGCCCCGGCTCTGACACGGTAAGCGCGCCGACGACGGCCGCCACGAGGGCCGGTTCTGGCCCCCCGCCCTGCTTGCGCCACTCGAGGAAGTGCTTCGCGGGCTGGGGAAACATGACATAAGAGAGGACGTCCTCGCGGCTCTCCGCGAGATCGCCGATTTCGGCCTTCGCGCTCTCCAGCTCGGGCTCGAGGTCATCCGCCGGTCTATGGCTGATGGGGGTGGCACCGCCGAGGACCTGCTCCAGCACCGGCGGATCGACCGGTGCCGCCGTCGCCCCGTAGAGCCCCTGCGCGAGATTGCGGGTCTCCTTCGTGACGGTGCCGTAGCGCTTGCCCGTGAGCACGTTCAGTACGGCCTGGGAGCCGACAATCTGGGAGCTGGGTGTTACCAGCGGCGGGTAGCCGAGGTCCGCGCGAACACGCGCGTTCTCCTCGAGCACTTCGGCGAGCCGGGCCTCCTGGCCCTGCTCGCGCAGCTGACCCACGAGATTCGAGATCATTCCGCCCGGCACCTGGTGGCGGAGGACGCCCGCATCCACGCCGAGCAGGTGGCTCTCGAACTTCCAGTAGCGCTTGCGTACGCCGGCGAAGTACTCGGCCGTTTCCGTAAGGTCGTCGAGCTCGATCTCGGTGGCGAGATCGTCGTCCTCGCGCAGTGCCGCGACGAGCGTCTCTGTCGCGGGTTGCGAGGTGCCGCCCGCCAGGCTACTGATGGCGCAGTCGATCGCGTCGGCACCGGCTCGCACGGCGAGGAGGTAGGCCATCTCGGAGTATCCCGAGGTGTCATGGCAGTGCAGCTGCAGAGGAACGTCGGGGTGGTCGCCCTTGATCTGCTTGACGAGCCGTTCGGCCATCACCGGGCTCAGGAGCCCCGCCATGTCCTTGATGCAGAGCGAATCGGTACCCATCTCGACCAGTCGGTCGGCGAGCGTGGCGAAGCTGTCGACGGTGTGGACCGGGCTCGTCGTGTAGCACAAGGTGCCCTGTACGTGCCCGCCCGCGCGCTTCACGCCCGTGAACGCGGTCTCGAGATTCCGGGTGTCGTTGAGGGCGTCGAAGATGCGGAAGATGTCCATGCCGTTTTCGACGGCACGGTCGCAGAACTCGAGCACGACGTCATCGGCGTAGTGGCGATAGCCGACCGCGTTCTGGCCGCGGAGAAGCATCTGCGTCGGGGTGTGCTTGAGGCGCGATTTCACCTCTCGCAGCCGCTCCCAGGGGTCCTCGAGGAGGAAGCGCATGGCTGTGTCGAAGGTGGCCCCACCCCAGCATTCGATGCTTCCGTAGCCGATGGCATCCATCCGCTCGAGCGCGGGAATCATGTCCTCGGTGCGCATCCGGGTGGCAAGGAGCGACTGATGCCCGTCGCGAATCGCCGTCTCGGTGATGCGCACTCGACCCATGCTCGGCGTGGCCCCTCGCGCCCGCCGGACTCGGCCGCCGGCGAGGCTGCCTGAATCCTATCACGAGCGTGCGTTTGGGCCCTGCTCGCTAGCGATTTCGGACGGCGCTGCCCGTCTCAGGCCCGCGGTCGCCCTGCGCGCGGTCGGTCACGATGATCAGCGCGCCGTTGCGAAACTCCATTCAGACGCGAGCCTGAGCCATTTGAAGGCGAGGACCATGTCGTAGTCGGGAATGACGATCGATTGCTGGGCGCCACCGCCTTGCGCCGCGAAGCGCACCCGGTGCCGCCGGCGTCGTGCTGGAGCCACTACGGGTAGCCGTCCATCGGGGTGTGTTCCGAAGGCACGCGCGTTCGCCCGATCCGGTCCTGGGAGAGAAGCTGCCGGCCGTCCCAGGCGCCGTCGTTGACGTACAGCAGCCCGAAGCGCGCGAAATCGCCGCTCCCCATCCACACCCCGCCACCCCAATGCGCGCTGCCGCTCACGGACTCCACCGTGCTCCGGGCGAAGGCGATGACCGTCTGCAGGCGGTCGCGGTCGATGCCCGCATCTGTGGGCGCGATCGCTTCCCAAGTCTCGCCCTGCGCGCGAGTGATCCCAACGGGACCCGAACGAGCGGCGGTGGTTGGTGGAGGGAAGTAGGGGCCCAGGGTCGCGGCCATCGGTGCCGGATCCTAGCCGCCTGTCCGGGGCGGGGAGGCGTGATTAGGCGGCGATCTTCACGCCGGGCGAGCTGTTCTCGATGAGCTCCATCAGGGCGTCTACCTGCTGCGTGATTCGGGCCATGCTCTCCGGGGGCTCAGCGAGCGTGCCTTCCGGGCCGGGGATCGTGTAGCCCGCCAGGAAGCCCGCGTCGATGCAGCCGCGATCGGCCATCGCGACCACGCCCGCGAGCGACTCGCTGTCGCCTTCGATCGCATGGTGCTGCGCGATCGATGCGCAGACCTCGCCGGGGAGTCCCCACCGCTCGGCGAGCAGCCCGCCGAGTTCGGCGTGGTCGTAATTCAGCTCCTGCGCCTCGATCGCTTCGGGCGTGCCCATCCCCGCAACCACCTGCGCGATCGCTTGGTCGAGACTGGCCGGCTGGGCGTAGAACATCGCCAAGCGCCCCATGTCGTGGAGGATGCCGGCGGTGAAGGCGCTCGGGGGGTCAACGGCGCGGCTGCGAGAAGCGATGTCCGCCGCCTGAAACGCAACGGCCAGGGAGTGCCGCCAGAACACCTCTACGCGGAAGAGGGCGTTGAGCGAGTCCGGTGGGAAGGACGCCGTGATGGAGGTGCTGACCGCGACGTTGCGGGCCTGCACGAAGCCCAAAACCACCAGCGCGTCCTGGATCGAGGTCACTTCGCGGGAGCGGCGGTAGGCGGCGGAGTTCGAGATCTTCAGCAGCCTCGCGGAGAGGCCGGGGTCCGCGGAGACGACAAGGGCGAGGTCCGATGCGGACGAGTGCGGGTCCTGGGCAACCTGGATCACACGCAGGGCGACCGCGGGCAGCGGGGGGGGGGGCGCATCGATCGTCTCAGCGAGATCCTGTTGGAGCGAGGTCATAGGCGATCCTTTTCAGCGCCTCTGGACTGTCCATTGCGGGCGGCAGGCGGGGCGATCAGGGGTGCCCCGCATTCGGACCCGATCGTGCCCCTACAGAGGGATATTGCCGTGCTTCTTCGGCGGATTGCGATCGGCCTTGTTCCGCAGCATTTCCAGCGCCGTGACGATCTTGCTGCGCGTCTCGCGGGGGTCGATCACGTCGTCGACGAAGCCCCGGCCGGCCGGAACATAGGGATTGCCGAACTTCGTCCGGAATTCCTCGGCGAGCTCGAGGCGCTTGGCCGCGGGGTCGTCGGCGGCGGCCAGCTCACGCCGGTTGATGACATCGACCGCCTGCTCCGCCCCCATGACCGCGATCTCAGCCGCTGGCCAGGCAAAGTTCATGTCGCCTCGCAGGTGCTTGCTCGACATCACCAGATAGGCCCCGCCGTAGGCCTTGCGCAGAACGACGGCGATCTTCGGAACCGTCGCTTCGCTATAGGCGAACAGCAGCTTCGCCCCGTGCGTGATGATCCCGTTGTGCTCCTGCGATGAGCCGGGGAGGTACCCGGGGATGTCGACGAGCGTGATCACGGGGATGTTGAAGCAATCGCAGGTACGGACGAAGCGCGCCGCCTTGCGGCTCGCCTCAATATCCAGCACCCCGGCAAGGTGCATCGGCTGGTTCCCCACCAAGCCGACGCTGCTGCCGCCCATCCGCGCGAAGCCGACTACCACGTTCTGCGCGAACGCCTCGTGGATCTCCATGAAGTCGCCGTCGTCCACGATCCGGTAGATGACCTCGCGGACGTCATAAGGCCGGTTGGGCTCGTCCGGAACGATCGTCAGTAGTTCTTCATCGGGCTCAGCCGCCAGGTCTTCGCTAGGCACCCAGGGCGGATCCTCGGCGTTGTTCGACGGCATGAACGAGAGCAGGCGTCGCACCTCAGCGAGGGTCTCGGCCTCGCCCTCGATGGCGAAGTGGGCGACGCCCGAGCGGCTCGCGTGAACCTCCGCCCCGCCGAGGTCCTCGTGCGTGATCTCTTCCCCGATGACGGAGCGGATCACGTCCGGTCCGGTGATATACATCTGACCGGTGCCCGCCGTCATGAAAATGAAATCGGTGATCGCCGGGCTGTAGACGGCCCCACCAGCGCAGGGCCCCATGATCACGCTGATCTGGGGCACGACCCCGCTGGCGAGGGTGTTCATCGCGAACATCTCGCCGAAACCACGCAGGCTCTCGGGCCCATCTTGGATGCGGGCGCCGCCGGAGTCCTGGATTCCCACGATCGGTGCGCCCGTCGTGAGCGCGAGATCCATGACTTTCAGGATCTTCTCGCCGACCGCCTCGCTGAGTGAGCCGCCGGAGACCGTGAAGTCGTACGAGAACAGGTACACCGGCCGGCTCTCGATCCGCCCCCAACCGGTGACGACCGCCTCCGCCCCCCGCTCCGCGCCCCGCGGCCGCATCAGCGCATCGATCTCTTCGAAGCTGCCGGGGTCGAGGAGGAGGTCGATGCGCTCACGAGCGGTGAGCTTGCCCCGCTCGTGCTGCGCCTCGATGCGCTTGGGCCCGCCCCCCTCCCGTGCTTCCGCTTTGCGGGCGGCGAGCTCATCGAGTTGCTCGCGCACGGTCTTCGTCATCGGTCTCTCCTTCGGGCGATTCGCCCCTGAGGACGCCGCTCGCCTGGGCCTCGGCCGGCTCGCGCGAGGCTAGCACCCCGAGCTCGCTGCCGCGAGATGTCGCCAGCCGGGAAATGAGGCCTACCGGAAACGAAGGCTACCGGGAAAAGGCTACTGGGAAAATGAAGGGTGGGTGGTGGAGACAGGGGGAGTCGAACCCCCGACCTCAGCATTGCGAACGCTGCGCTCTCCCAACTGAGCTATGTCCCCATCGACCCGTGCCGATCGTAGGGACCGCCCTTCCGGGGCGTCAAATTCGTTGTCGCGAAAGCCCGGGCGATCCCGCCCGCCACGCACGCCTGACGGCGCGCAGAAGCGCACGCCGCTCGAGGCGCTAAGGCAACGGTCCTGGTTTCGAGTTGTGAGCTAGCGGCGGCGGGAGGAGCCTCGCCCTATGCGATAGCTGGTCTCGCCGGTGAACTGTCGTTCCTCGCCGCACTTCTTGCAGCGACCGGATGTGAGCTCACCCCGCGGTGGCTCCAGAATCCAATGATGAGTACAGCTCGCTACCGCTTGTAGCGCCTCAGCCTTCGACATCGCCTACCCCTCTCGACTTGGGTTGGGCGCGTGGGTCCAACATTTCCCCCGCCCGGAAACGTTCCGGAGTGTAGCTCGCAGACCGGGCGCGTTTCAATGGATCTATTCGCTTTCGTCCAGCAGCCCCGGCAAAGCTGTAATGCGGACCACGCCCCCAGCGATGTCGATCTCGCGGATGACGGACGCGATCGCCGGGATCAAAACCTCACCAGCCTCGCCGGTCACGACGTACACATCGTTCGCGCCGGTGGAGAGGACGTCGCTGATCTGTCCCAGCAAGCGGTCCTCCTCGGTCACCACGTCGAGTCCCACGATCTCGTCGACGTAGTAGCTCCCCGGCTCGCGCACGAGGTCGCCTTCGGCGATCTCGATCAGCGCTCCCCGCCACGGCTCTACCTGCGCCCGCCGGGAAAGGCCCCAGAAGCGCAGGAGCAAGCTCCTACGCTCCCAGCGCGCCCGCTCGATCCGGTAGCGCTGGCCATGGACGTACACGGCGGCACCGGAGCGGAGGTGGGGCGCATCTTCGTTGAACGGCTCGACGCGGAGTTCGCCCGCGGTGCCGTGGGGGCGCGTCACACGACCGACGGCGACGTAGCCCTCGCGTGGCTCCTGGTCGGGGTTGGTCGGCCGGTCGGCGTCGATCGAGGTCAGTCTCCGATCTCGAGCCCGACGCGGACGTCCTCCTTGATCGCCGCGACCTTGATGAGCGATCGCATCGCCGTCGCAATACGGCCATCGCGGCCGATCACGCGGCCCATGTCCCCTTCAGCCACGTCCAAACGGACGATGATGCGTCCGTCCTCGTCGTGCTCGCTAACCCGAACTTCGTCAGGCTCGTCCACGAGCGATTTGGCGATGTATTCAACCAGATTCGACATCATCGTTGCCATCGCTACGCCTCCGCCTCGCTGGCGGTCGTCTCGGCTGTGGTGTCCTCAGTGGGCTCTGGGGGCGCTTCCGCTTCGACTTCGGCCTCTGCCAGTGCCTCTGCTTCCGCTTCCGGCGCTATCGCGTCTTCGCTGCTGGCGTCGGCCTCGGCCTCAGCGGGCGGGTCTGCCACGGCGACGGCTGCGCCATCCCCGATGACGCCGATCCGCCGCAGGATCTTCTCCGCGGCGTCGGAGGGCTGGGCCCCCTTGTCGAGCCACTCGCGTGCGCGTGCTTCGTTCAGGTTGACCAACGGCGGGTCTTGATGCGGGTCATACGCCCCAAGCGTCTCGAGGAAGGCACCGTCGCGCGGAGCGCGCTGATCGGCGACCACCACCCGGTAGTGGGCTTGGCCCTTTTTCCCAACTCTTCGAAGCCGAATGCGTAGCACGTAATCCTCGTCCGCTCTCGTCCTGGTGTCCTGCGATGCTACCGCACCCGTCCGCAATGCGCCGTAGCAGACGGGCGCGGGCGGGGCCGGGCTGGGGGCCCGAGCGAAGCGAGCGATGAAGCAAAGCGAGCGCGGAGCCGGAGCGGCCGTTAGGCCGCGCAGTCGCAGCAGTCGAGCGTCGGTGGCGGGGGGGAGCCGGGGGGCCCGAGCGGAGCGAGCTTTAAAGCAAACCGAGCGCGGGGGCGGAGCGGCCATGAGGCCGCGCAGTCGCAGCAGTCGAGCGTGGGTGGCGGGGCGGGGCGGGGCCCGAGCGAAGCGAGCTCTATCCCAAGGCCGGCATGCGCCCGCTGCTCAGCTGGCGCGCGAGCTTTCGTGCCTCGAAGAACTGCTTGAGCAGGCGGTTCACGTCCGCCGGCACCGTGCCGCTGCCCTGCGCGATCCGCTTCCGCCGCTTGCCGTCGATGCGGTCGGGGTGGCGTCGCTCCCAGCGCGTCATCGAGAGCACGATTCCCTCGGCGTGCGCGAAGAACGAGTCGTCGAGCTCGTCCACATCGAGCTGGGCCTTGATCTTGTTGAAGCCCGGCAGCATCTGCACGAGCTGGCCGAGCGGGCCCATCTGCCGCACCTGACGCAGCTGGTCGATGAAGTCCTGGAGGTCGAAGGAGCCCTTCTTCAGCTTTTCCGTGAGGCGTTGAGCGTCATCCTCGCCCATCGTCGTCTTCGCTTTGTCGATCAGGCTGAGCATGTCGCCCATGCCGAGGATGCGCCCTGCGAGCCGATCGGGGTGGAACGGCTCGAGCGCATCCGCTTTCTCGCCCACGCCGATGAACTTCACGGGCACGCCCAGCACGGAGCGGATGCTCAACGCGGCGCCGCCCCGGGCGTCCCCGTCGAGCTTCGTGAGGACGACGCCGGTCACCGCGACCTGCTCGTGGAACGCCTTCGCCGCCGTGACCGCGTCCTGGCCACCCATCGCATCGGCGACGAAGAGGACCTCGGTGGGGTCGAGCTGTTTCCGCAGGCCCGCGACCTCGTCCATCATCGTCTCGTCGACGTGCAGGCGCCCGGCCGTATCGACGATGACGTGACTGGCGTTCACCCGCGCCGCCTGCTCCATCCCCCGCTTCGCGATGTCCGCCGGCTTCGCCTTCGTCCCCTCCTCGTGGTAAGGCACGTCGAGGTCTTTCGCCAGGGTCACGAGCTGCTCGACGGCTGCGGGCCGGTAGATATCGCAGGCGACGAGGAAGGGCCGCCGGCCCTGGCTCTTGAGCCGGGCCGCGAGTTTCGCCGCAGTCGTCGTCTTCCCGGAGCCCTGCAGTCCCACCAGGAGGATCGTGGTCGGGGGCTTTGAGGCGGTCTGCAGTTCCGCCGCCTCCCCCCCCAGGATGCCGGTGAGCTCCTCGTTCACGATGCCCAGGACCTGCTGGGCAGGGGTCAGGCTCTGGAGCACGTCGGCGCCGAGCGCCCGCTCGCGTACCTGGGCGGTGAATTCGCGCACGACGCGGAAATTCACGTCCGCTTCGAGCATGGCCAGGCGCACGTCCCGGAGGACCTTGTCGAGATCCTCCTCGGTTACGACACCGCGGCCGCCGAAGCGTTTGAACGCCCCCTGCATCTTGTCGGTCAGCGCTTCGAACATCGCTCCGAGTGTACGCGAGCCGGGGGCTCGGTATCGTCTCGATGGTGCCCGAGATCGTCGTTCGCCGTTTGAGCTCCGGCGACGCCGAAATCGTTGACGCCGCCCTGCGGCGTTTCGCCGGCCAGGTCGCACCGAGCGCCGAGGGGTTCCTGAGCGAGGCGAGTGTGGTGGCCTTCGCGGCCCTCGACGGACGAGAGGTTGTGGGCTGGCTCTACGGCTACGAGCAGCCTCCGCCCGGAGGGTTGGCGCGCCTTGAACCTCTACGAGTTCGAAGTCGCGCGGGAATACCCGAGGCCTCGGCCGGCGCCTCCTCGAGGCAGCCTTTGCGCAGGCGCGGGCTCGCGGCTACCGCCGCGTCTGGCTCTTCACGGATGTCGAAAACGATGCAGCGCGCGCGCTTTACGACTCGACGGGCGGCGATTCTGAAATGAAGGCCGGCTACTGGTGGACGCTTCCGGAGGGATGACGCGGCCTAGGGTGAGCGCACGAGCAGTTGCTCCTGATCGACCGCGTAGATCACGCCCTCGCCTGCGCGGAAGACCTCGGTCAGGCTCGCCATCGCATCGAACTTGGCCAGGCCCGCGGGAGTGCTGAAGACGCGCTCGTTCGTGCCCACGATCACGTAGCGGACGTTGTACTTGCGCAGGTAGGCCTCGGCGAAGAGCGGGTCGCCGTCTTCATAGAACCGCCGGGTGTCGCGCACGCGCTCATCGATCAGGTGGGAGTAGTCCCAACGCTGCTGTTTCTGGTGCCAGTCCCAGCCGATGACGGTGGGCAGGCCTGTGTTCCAGGTCATGCGCGCCGTCCAGTGGTAGAGCGGGCCGACCGCCTCGACGATGATCGGCGAGCCCTCGACGTTCTCGCGCAACCAGCGGATGAGCGGCTCATCTTCGCCGAGCAGGAAGGGCACGTCGTCGGCGGGCTCCGCGTTCCCGCGAGTCTCGTTGTAGGGCGCCGCTTCGAGGTAGGCGAGTCCGTTCAGCGTTCGCGGAAGGTCGGCGAAGCGCTCGCCTTGGCGCGCGGGCGTCCCCGAAAACAGGAAGACGCTGCCCCCCGCCAGCAGGAGCACCACCGCGGTGGCCCAGGCAACCCCAGCGAGGCCCCTCCCCGGGCGCAGGCTGATCGCGAAGCCCTCCGCTCGCCAGAGGGCCGCCCCGACATACCAGATGGCGTATCCGCTCCCAATCGCAAAGAGCTGCCAGGCCTGCAGCGAGAACTTGAAGACCGTGTTCATGCGCACGATGTCGTTGTTGATCGTGATCACGTCCACGCCCGCGCCGATTCCTACCGCGAGGACGAACAGTCCCGTCGCAACGAGCCGCGGCAGGTTTGGCTCGCCCGAGCGCCACTCGCAGCGCAACAGATTCAGGAGATAGACCTCCAGGACCACGCTCAGCGCGATCACGGTCAGGCCGGCGTTCCAGGTGAGGAGCGTCAGCCCGATCATGAAGACCCCCAACGAGATCAGCTCGTAAGGGCCGGCAAGGGTTGCGAGAACGAGGTTGCGCCGCCCAGTGCCGCTCCGTTCGCGCAATTCCTCAAAACAGCGGACCGCCACGAAGGCGAGGGCGACGAAGAGATACACGCCGAAATGGGCGAAGTACTGCTGCGCCTGCGTCGTTTGCTCGGCACGGTGGATGCCCGCGTTGAACACCTCCGAATGGGCGGCGTAGGGGAGGAAGGGGAGGACGACCATGGCAGCCGCCAGGGCGAGGTGCCCGGCCCCCCGCCAGAAGCGCCGGTGCGTGCGGTCCGGCGCGAGGAACTGGCCGATCACGACTGCGCCCACGAGGATGAGCAGCGCCGTCGGCCAGTCCCAGGTGTGCACGGCGCGGATCAGCCCAACCGAAATGCCCATGACCCCCGCTAGGAGCCAGCCCTGTCGCCCCAACCCCCGTCCCATCGCTGCCAGGTACCCGAGGGCGAGGGCCACCACCGCCCCGAAGAAGGGGAGGGCCATGAGGTGCGGGTGCAGATCCGCGAAGAGGAACGTCCAGTAGGGGAACTCGGTGATGTCGAACTGGCCGAAGTGGACGCGGCTGCTCCGCCACCAATCGAACGGTGGCAGCGCTGCCCCCTCGAAGAGCCAGCCGTAGAGGCCCCCGACCACCCCTACGCCACCGCCGAGCACGGGCACCCCCTCCAAGAAGGACCATTCGTTCACGGCCTGGAAGCGCTCGATGAGCTGGTGGGCGCCATCGAGGTTGCCAATGCCGATCAGCAGGATCGCGCCCAGCGCGGCGGCTAGCAGCGCGCCGGCCCCGGGTCGCTGCAGACGCGCTAACGAGACCCCCCGCCTCGCCCCGAGCCCCACGAGGTTGTAGACCGTTCCCGCGGCGCCGATCGCGACAAGGCCGGCATACGTGGGGATCGCCAGGTTGAAGGCCAACTCAGGCACGATCCGCAGGGCGCGAATGGGCACGGCGAGGAAGAACCAGCCCATGTAGTAGTAGTTCATCGAACCGCCGCCGAACCAGGGATCGATCGGGGGCAATTCCGTGGAGCGCACGACGGCCGTGAGGTAGGCGAGTTCCATCGGCTTTTCGCCGCCGCGGAAGGGGTGCCAGAGGTCGGGGTTCCAGTAGCGGAACGCCAGGAACACGAAGAAGAACGTCAGGAACACCGCCTCGAGCACGAGCCACGCCCGCCACCCCTCCCGCGCCTCGGTGAGCAAGGCGTTACGTCGCAGCGTGGCGACGATCAGGCCCGCCCCAACCGCCCCGCCGAACACCCCCCAGACGAGGCTGCCGGAGAAGTCGGCCACGCCCCAGGCCACCAGCAACCACGTTGGCAGGGCAACTGATGCGAACCCCAGCAGCTTCGAGAGGCCGTAGCCGCGGTCCGGCAGCGATCGCAGCAACCACGTGCTCCAGGAGAGGGCGGCGAAGGCGGGGATCTGCAGCCACAGGAGCCACCACAGCCAGGGCAGGCGGCTGAAGAAGCCGTCTTCGCTCACGATCGCGGAGAAGGTGCCACCGGCCTGCTGCCGCGCCGCCTGCTCCGCCGTGAACTGGAGGCCGTTCGTGCTGCCCTGGCCGGGCCGCAGGTTCACGGCGCGTTCGGGGTACGCTTCGTTCAGAAGCGCTACCGCCCGCTCCGCATTCCAGGCCTCGGTCTTCGTGAAGATCCAGACTTCGGGATGGTCGTAGACGCTGAACGATTCTTCCGCGCTCGAGTCGTTCAGGCTGATGCCGAGGAAGTTGGGGTGGCTCTCGAAGGTCGCAACTCGCTCGAAGCCGAGCTCGCCGCTCAGCAGCAGCTCGTAGTATCGGCGCATCGCCGGGTACTCCCGCTCGAGTCGGACGATCGATTCGCGCACGCGGTTGGAGCTGATCACCAAGACATCGGCACTGTCGAGTCCGGTCTGTTCGCTCAGGCCGCCCTGGCCGTAGACGAATTCCCGGGCCTTCTGGAGCGAATCGGTGCGGTAGGGATCGGTCTGAACGATCTGGTAGGTCGCGGCCTCGCCGGGGAGGCGGTAGGGAAGGGCGTCGTCCCACAGCTCCATCGTGATCGCGGAGCCGGTGGGGACGTTTTCGAAGATCCACTCGCTCGCAGCGACTCGGGGGTGCTCGTTCCGGTAGACGGACTGGAACGCGAGCGCCCACCAGGCCGTACCCGCCACCACCGCGAGGATTCCGGCGCGCGCGATCCAGGGCGTCGTCCGCGCCACGAGCGACCAGCCCCCGACCCAATCCCAGCGACGTACCTGCAGCCATTGGCCCACTTGGCCGTCTCGTTGGACCGTTCGCCAGAGAGAGACGACGCCCCACGCGGCGAAGACCGCGAACACGGGATAGAGCGGTTCGAAGTAGCGCATGAAGACGACGAATCGGCCCCCGAAAACCAGAAACATCGCCGCTGCGAACCCGAGCGGGATGAGGAAGGCCAGCTCCCGTCTTCGCACCATGAGGTAGCCCGCGACCGCGATCGCCCCCAGGGCCGCGACCCCGAACGCCGGTCCGAGGCCCCAGAGGAAGATGTTCTTGAGCGGGGTGAGATAGGGCGCACGGTCGGCGAATTGGACGAACGGCGGGTAATCGGCCTCGCCACTCTGCAGCTCCCGCTCGCGCTGAAGGTCGTCCCACCACTGCGCGTTGATGCCGAGGTCCCAGCTATTCGGCCCTTCGAAGGCGTAGGGCTGGGCGATCCGGAACGTGGCGAGCGCGATCCACGCGGCAAAGCTGAGCATGGCGATGTCGAGGGCGACGTTTCCGCTGATCGATGGGACCCGGCCCCGCCAGCGCAAGCGGAGCGCGGGCAGGTCACGCAGGCCGATGCGGATCGCAACGGCGAGCGCGGGCGCAATCGCCACCGGGAACGCCGACACCTTGCTCGCCGCCGCCAGCCCCACGGCTAGACCAGCGAGCAACATCCAGGCCGCGAAGGCCCCGCCCCCCCTTGCCCGCACGGCGCGCACGGAGAACAGGAGCACCGCCGTCGCGAAGAACGTCAGGTAGGGGTCGACCGCCCAGAAGTGGGCGAGCTGGGTAGGCAGTACCGCGAGCGCGTAGAACGCCGCCGCCCCCAACCCCACCGCGCGCCCGAACAGCGAGGTGCCGAGGGCGAAGACGAGGGCGATGGTGAGGGTGCTGACGAACGCCGTCGTACGGCGGCCCCAGGTGACGTTCTCGCCTTTGCCGTAGGAGTTGCCGGGGCCCGCGGCGTCGTCACCCGCGATCGTGCTGACGGCTTTCCCGAGGAAGATCGGGAACGTGCCGTAGACGAACGAATCGCGCCCCGTGTTGTAGGGGTTGAGCGGGCTGTTGGCGGTGTCGAAGTAGCCCCCCACGCTCGAGGGCCAGTCCATGTCGTTCGCCACGAAGGCGATGAAGCGCTCGTCGGGGTGCATGTAGAGGGGCGCTTCGGCGCCCTCCGGCTGATCCCAATCGAGGCCGTGAAAGCGCAACCCGCCGCCCGCGAGGACGACGAGGGCGAGCGCTAGGCCCCAGAGGACGGGGGTCGCTCGCAGCAATTCAGCGATGGCCGGGCGTTCGGCGCGCGCTTGCGTCCGGTCAACGGGCGTGTCGGCCACGCACACTCCCCCTGCTCGCCGCCCTACGACCCCACCAACCAGAGGATACGTCCGAGGCGCGCTAAAGGGATGGCCGGCGCTTAGAGGCCTCGCTCTACGAGCGTCTTACTGAGGTCGCTCAGGCGGCAGGCGTAGCCCCACTCGTTGTCGTACCAGGCCGCGACTTTCACGAGGTTGCCCGCGACCACGTTCGTGGAGCGTCCGTCCACGATGCTCGATCGCTCATCGCCCTTCAGATCCATCGAGACGACGGGTTCCTGGGTGATGCCGAGGATGCCCTTCATCTTCTCGGCGGCCGTCTCCTCGATGGTCGCGTTCACTTCTTCCTTCGAGGTGTCCTTCTCCGTCAACGCGACGATCTCGACGATGGAGACGGTCGGCGTGGGGACACGGTAGGCGAGGCCGTCGATCTTGCCTTCGACCTCGGGGATGACGAGGCGCAGCGCGCGCGCGGCGCCGGTTGCGGTGGGCACGATGTTGAGTGGGCCGGCGCGCATCTCGCGCGGATCACCGGCGCCGGCCTGGTCGAGGATCTTCTGCGAGCTCGTGTAGCTGTGCACCGTCGTCATCTGGCCCTTGACGAGGCCGAAGTTGTCGACGAGCACCTTCACCACCGGCGCGAGGCCGTTCGTCGTGCAGCTCGCGTTCGAGATCACGTGATGCTGCGCCGGGTCGTACCGCTCGTCGTTCACACCGAGGACGACCGTGAGGTCCTCGTTCTTCGCGGGCGCACTGATGATGACCTTCTTCACGCTCTCGCGCCGGTGGGCGGCGGCCTTCGTTGCGTCGGTGAAGAAGCCCGTGGATTCGATCACGATCTCGGCGCCGACCGAGCCCCAGGGGATCGCGCCGGGATCGCGTTCGCTGAACACCGTCACCGTCCGTCCGTCGATCGCGATGCCACCCTCGGCAGGGCGGATGTCGTGGCCCCAGGTGCCGTAGTTGCTGTCGTACTTCAGCAGCATCGCATTCGTTTCGCTGTCGACGAGATCGTTGATCGCGACCACTTCGAGCGCCTCACCGTGTCGATCGCTGATGGCTTTGAAGACCTGCCTGCCGATTCGTCCGAAGCCGTTGATCCCGATCTTGGTCGCCACGATGTACCCCACTCGTCCGGTGTGAGCAAAAGCCTAGCTGGCGACCGTCCGGAGGGGTAGTCCGCGTGCGTCCAGACCGTACGCCAGCGCATCAAGGACCGTGCCCGGCCTCGCCAGCCCCCCGTCGCTCTCGCCCGGCCGGTCGGCCCAGCCGGCACGGGCCGCGGCCAAGCCCATCGCCCTTCCCGCCTCAACGTCGCGTGCCCCCGCGCCGACGAAGAGGCAGCTTTCGGCGGGCCGCCCGAAATACGCGAGGCATTCGGCCGCCCGCTCAGCCACCTCCCAGCTCCCGCCCAGGGGCGTCGGGGAGAGCACCGTCACGAAGCGGTCGAGGCCCGTCGCCTGGGCCTGCTTCAGGGCAAGCGCATGCGGTAGCCGCGAGATGACGCCGATTTCGATCCGCCGGCCGCGGATATCGTCCAGCGCCATCCCGACCCCGTCGAAGACGAGCAGGCGCTTCATCGCACTGCGCCCACCGATGCGTTCACACAGCTCCTCGCACCGCAGTCGCTCGTCGGGCGCATCGACGACGATCGCGAGGGCGTCGCGCCAGGGGCGGCGGCGATACTCAGCGACGAGCAGTTTCGCGTCCACCCGCCGGTAACAGACGCTCATGACGGTCTCTTCGAGCGTGTAGCACCAGGCGGGGCGGCCATCGATGAGCGTCTCGTCGAGATCGAAGATGACCGCGGGGTAGGTGGGGTCGGGGGGACGAAGCGTCGCCACGGGGCCCTACGCGTCGGAGCCGATCGTCGCGAGCGCGGCTTCGTACTCCTCGCGTGTATTCAGATCGAGCAGGCAGCTTTCGTCCGAGGGGACATCGACGATTTCGTCGCTGTGCGCAGCCAAGATGCCGCGCAAGCCATCGTGGTCATCAGCGGCCCCGAGCAGCTCCGGGCGCAACCGGCTCGAAACGACGACGGGGTGGCCGTGGCGGCCCTCGTGCTCGGGCCGGGTCGCGACGGCCTCCGCGGTATGGGCTTCGATTAGGGTGCGAATCAGGCTCGCCGGGCGCGGCTGATCGACGTTGAGGATGACGATCACCGTAGCG
>Ga0310121_10001697_pt1 | contig 21947 bp, 22 predicted proteins | sample CB27_Tmax_986_MG_FD_203504 | JGI IMG/M metagenome (GOLD analysis project Ga0310121, IMG submission 203504) | Marine microbial communities from Western Arctic Ocean, Canada - CB27_Tmax_986 | ecosystem: Environmental > Aquatic > Marine > Oceanic | place: Canada: Western Arctic Ocean | collected...
CCCGTATCCCGAGTTCACGAAGACCATGCCGCCAGCGATGGCGGGGCCCGGTCCGAGGATCGACGCTCCGCGGCCGGGAATGCCGTCCACGCGTCCGCCGAACTCCTTGCCGCTTAAGTATGCCGCGATGGCCCTACGCTCGGATCCCCCGATCCGCATGGCCCCGCTCGTAAAGGGCCTCTCCGTCTCCGTCTCCCTCCTCGACCTGCTGGGCCGCAAGGGGAGCGCCGTGCATGGTAGGGACTGCGATGACGGCGGCCGCGATGACGGGGAGTCCCGGCTTGATTCGAGGGAACGCGTTCATCGGAGACCACCCCAGTGCAGGTTCCATGCGCCACTCGTGCCCGACGTCCTCCGAATCTGGATCCGCGACGATCGACGCGCCAGAGCGCCCACGGAGACGTATATCGGGCTGGACGCTCACACGCAATAAGCGTAGGATAGCACAGGGATAAGCCCAAGACTGGGAGGGTCGGATGACGAGTGCACGACCTTTGCTGGCGTATAGCACGGCCGGGCTGGTAACCCTGTCATTTTCTGCCGCCCATCTGGGCGCGGCCCAACCCCAGCAGCCATCCCCCGTCGCGGCCGCACAGTCCGTCTCGGACGACCCCTCAGGCCTCATCGATGAGTATTGCGTCCGCTGTCACAACGAACGACGCAACGCTGGCGAGCTCGCACTCGACGTGATCGATGTCAGGGACGTGGGACAGAACGTCGAGGTGTGGGAGAAGGCGGTCCGGAAGCTGCGCGCACGCGCCATGCCGCCCGCAGACCGGCCCAGGCCGGACGAGCGAGGCTACCGTGAAATGCTCGCCTATCTGGAGACGGCGCTCGACCGTGTCGCCGCGGCCAGCCCGGATCCGGGTCGGACCGACACCTTCCGCCGTCTCAATCGCACCGAATATCAGAACGCCATCCGCGATATGCTCGTGCTCGACGTCGACGTGACCGCATTGCTCCCTCGCGACGACGCGAGCTACGGGTTCGATAACGTGAGCTTGGCCGGGTTGTCGCCGACGTTGATGGAGCGCTACCTGTCGGCAGCGCAAAAGATCAGCCGGCTGGCCGTCGGCAGTCGGGTCCCGACCCCGGGAAGCGAGGTGCTCGTGGTGCCCGTGGATCTGACGCAGGAGGGGCACTTCGACGGACTCCCGTTCGGCACTCGTGGTGGCACCGCCTTCAGCCACAACTTCCCGACCGATGGGGAGTACACGATCACGGTGCGCCTGGCGCGCAACCGCAACGAGAACGTCGAGGGGCTGACCGATCGACACGAGATGGAGATCCTGCTCGATGGTGAGCGGCTACAGCTCTTCACGATCACCCCGAACCGGAACCGACTGGGTGGCTATTACGCGGACGAGGATGTCGATGCCGGGCTTGAGGTTCAGATTCCGGTCAGCGCCGGTCCGCACGTCGTGGGTGTCACGTTTCTCAACAGGAATTCGGCGCTGATCGAGTCGACACGGCAGCCCTATCAGGCGCGATTCAACATGGACCGGCACCCTCGCCAACAACCGGCCGTGTATTCGGTCGCCGTCGCCGGGCCCTTCGAGCAGTTTGGACCGGGCGAGACGCCCAGTCGAGATCGCATATTCACGTGTCGTCCGGCGACGCCGGCGGACGAGACCGGCTGCGCGCGGGCCATCATCTCGAACCTGGCACGGCGGGCTTACCGGCGGACGGTGACGGAGCAGGACATCGCGGCGCCGCTGGTGTTCTACGCGGAGGCGAGCGCTGAGGGCGGGTTCGAGGCCGGCATCGAGATGGCGCTGCGGGCGCTGCTGGCCAGCACCGAGTTTTTGTTCCGGATCGAGCGGGATCCGGATGGTCTCGCGGCCCGCACGGCGTACCGAATCAGTGACGTCGAGCTCGCGTCGCGGCTGTCGTTCTTCCTGTGGAGCAGCATCCCGGATGACGATCTCCTCGACGTGGCCGTCGACGGTGGGCTCCAGGATCCGGCCGAGCTCGGCGCCCAGGTGCGGCGTCTGCTGGCCGATCCACGGGCGGAGGCGCTGACGACCAACTTCGCCGGACAATGGCTCTATCTGCGCAACCTCGACGCGACGACACCGAACCTGAGGCTCTTCCCCGACTTCGATGACAACCTGCGGCAGGGCTTCAGGCGGGAAACCGAACTGTTTTTCGAGAGCATCGTTCGGGAGGACCGTAGCGTGCTCGACCTGATCGACGCCGATTACACGTTCCTCAACGAGCGGCTCGCCAAGCACTACGGCGTGCCCAACGTGTACGGCGATCGCTTCCGGCGTGTGGCGCTGGGCGAGGACAGCCCGCGGGGTGGCCTGCTCGGGCAGGGCAGCATCTTGACCGTCACGTCCTACGCGACGCGCACGTCGCCGGTACTGCGGGGCAAGTGGATCCTCGACAACATTCTTGGCATGCCCCCAGGGGATCCGCCGCCCAACGTCCCAGAACTGGAGGAGCCCCCTCCGGGGCAGGCGCCACATTCGATGCGGGAGCGGATGACTCAACACCGGGTCAATCCAGTGTGCGCCACGTGCCACGAGCTCATGGATCCGGCGGGCCTCTCGATGGAGAACTTCGACGCTATCGGCCGATGGCGGGACCGGGGCGAGAACGGGTCACCGATCGACGCGTCCGGCGGCTTACCAGGCGGCCAGACGTTCGAAGGCGTCGCCGGACTCCGCCAAGCGGTGCTCGCGCAGCCGGAAGTGTTCGTCGGGAGGCTGACCGAGAAGCTGCTCACATACGGGTTGGGCCGTGGCGTCGACTATCACGATGCCCCGGCGGTCCGGGAGATCGTCCGGAGAGCCGCCCGCGAAGACTACTCATTCTCGTCACTCATCCTCGCTATCGCGGAGAGTGCCCCGTTCCAGATGCGGAGGTCGCAATGATCATCACCCAGAAGGCTATTCCGCGGCGGACGTTCCTGCGGGGTTTGAGCGCCACGGTGGCGCTTCCCCTGTTGGACTCCATGGTGCCCGCGCTGTCGGCGCAGGCCGCCACCACCGCCGCCTCGGCCCGCCGCCTCGGGTACGTGTACATCCCGATGGGGATGAATCCAGTTCCGTGGACCCCGAAGGGCGAGGGCCATATCACCGAGCTTTCACCTTCGCTGTCGTCGCTCACGCCGTATCTCGATCACCTTAGCGTGGTGACGAACCTCGAGGTCGATAACGCGGCGGTCACGGGCGGAAACCACGCGACGGCTGGCTCGGCGTTCCTGAGCTGCGCTCGCGCGAAGCGGACGGAGGGAAGCGACTACGAGCTGGGTACGACGGTCGATCAGATCATCGCACGCGAGATCGGTAACGACACCCCCCTCCCGTCGCTCGAGCTCGGAACCGACTTGATCGCTCAGGTCGGGAACTGTGATAACGGCTTCGCGTGCGTGTACATGAACAGCCTGTCGTGGTCGTCGCCCACCACGCCGCTTCCCATGGAGGCCGACCCGCGTGTGGTCTTCGAGCGACTGTTCGGGGACGGTGGCACGCCCGAGGCGATGAAGGCGGAAAGGCGCAAGAACTCCAGCATCCTCGATTGGGTGTTGGGGGACATGGCGAGCCTTCAGCGGAAGCTCGGCCCGGGCGACCGTACGAGGGTCGACGAGTATCTCACCACGGTCAGGGAGGTCGAGCGTCGCATCCAGCGGGCCGAACAGCAGGCCGACCAATCACCCCTGCAGGCGCTCGAGCGCCCGACCAGCGTGCCTGAGGACTGGGAAGACCACGTCAAGCTGATGTTCGACCTCCAGGTGCTCGCTTTGCAAGCGGACCTGACACGGATCATCACCTTCCAGATGGCGAGGGAGGGGAGCACCAGAACCTATCCGCAGATCGGAGTGCCCGAGCCGCATCACCCGATTTCGCACCACGTCAACGATCCGGCGAAGCTGGAGAAGCTGGCCAACATCAACGCTTATCACGTGTCACTCTTCGGGTATCTGCTCGAGAAGCTTCGGACCACGGAAGACGGCGACGGGTCGCTGCTCGACCATACCACGTACGTGCTGGGTAGCGGCATGGGGAACCCGGACGTCCACAATCACACGAACCTGCCCATCGTCGTGGCCCGGGGCGGCCTCGGCTCGATCAATGAGGGGCGGCATATCACGTACGACGAGCACACACCGCTCGCGAACCTGCACTTGTCGTTCCTGGATCACATGGGCGTCGAGTTGGACAGCTTCGTCGACAGCACGGGACGAGCCGGCGGGGTGCTCGAACCGCTATCCCTCTAACGGAAGCGGAGACGACACCGATGGAACCGACACTGCTGGCACCTCGGACGTCGCCTGTGTTGTTAGCGTTGTTCGTCGTCGGGCAATTTGGCCTGGCGCTCGCCCTCGGTGCGCAGACCGATGCGCAGTTGCGGGCGGAAGCACAGTTTCTGGAAGCCGTCAAGGCGGGGGACCAGGCGAATGTGCACGCGCTCATCGCGGAAGGCGCGGACGTAAACGCCAGCGAGGCGGACGGTACCACGCCGCTCCATTGGGCGGCGTACAACAGCGACGTGGCGATTACCGAGCTACTCCTGAGTGCGGGCGCCAGCGCGAGAGCTGCCAACCGCTACGGCGTCCAACCGCTCTCCCTCGCCGCTGTCGGTGGAAACGCCGCCATCATCGAGCCGCTGCTGGTGGCTGGGGCGGATCCGAACACCGAGCAGGGTGAAGGCGAGACCGCGTTGATGACGGCGGCTCGCACTGGGAAGCTGGAGGCTGTCGAGGTGTTGCTCGAGCACGGGGCCTACGTGAACGCCATCGAGATGTGGCACGGCCAGACCGCGCTCATGTGGGCGGCTGCCGAGGGGCACGCGGGCGTCATCCCGACGCTGCTCGACCACGACGCCGACCTCCATGCCCGTTCGCTCGGCGGCTATTCGGCGTTCTTGTTCGCCGCCCGCGAGGGCCACATCGAAGTGGTGGAGGCGCTGCTCGACGCTGGCGCGCCTGTGGATGAATCGCTGCCGTTGGGGGAGGGGCGACGAGACTCCGCCGGGACGAGCGCGGAGGAGGCGCCAACCGGCATCAATGTCTTTCTGATCGCGGCGGCCAACGCGCACTACGAGCTAGCCGCCATGCTCCTCGATCGAGGAGCCGATCCGAACGCTGCCCCCCGCGGGTGGACGGCCCTGCATCAGTTGACCTGGGTCCGCAAGGCTGGCATCGCGGGCAGCAATAACCCCGCCCCTGCCGGGTCGGGCAACATGAGCAGCCTCGAGTTCGCCAGGAAGCTCGTAGCTCATGGTGCCGACGTGAACGCCCTGGTGACGCAGCGTCCCCCGGCCGGCATCACGCGGCTCAACTCCAGGGGTGGCACGGCGTTTCTCCTCGCTGCCAGGACAGCTGACACCGAGTTCATGCGCATTTTGGTCGAGCTTGGCGCCGATCCGCTGCTCACGAACGTCGACAACTCGACACCGCTGATGGTCGCGGCGGGCCTCGGCACCGCGTCGCCCGGAGACGATCCAGGGACTGAGCCCGAAGTAGTGGAGGCAGTCGCGCTCGCGCTAGAGCTCGGTGGCGACCTGAATGCCGTCGACGACAACGGTGAGACCGTCATGCATGGCGCCGCGTACAAGCACTTCCCCTCGGTGGTCGAGTTCCTCGCCGAGGCCGGCGCCGACATCGCTGTGTGGAACCGGGAGAACGAGCGAGGCTGGACCCCACTGGACATCGTGGAGGGCGGCATTCACATCGGGATGAACATCCTCACCTCTCCCTCGACGGCTGCCGCAATCCGTGAGGTCATGACCCGCGCTGGGGTCGGGCCGAACTAGCCTGATGTGAGACTATGCCCAGGCGGACTCGATCGGACCCGACGGTGCTCAGAGAAGGAAATGGGATGGTTGCGCGCTATTCCACCTTGCTTGCGGCGCTTTGCCTGATCACCGCAGCCCAAGGGATGGCCGCCTCCGCGGCAGCGCAATTCCGTGCCAGCGCCGGGGATTGGGTCGTTCCACGGACACCAGACGGTCATCCAGACCTCACAGGGACCTGGACCAACGTTACCATCACCCCGTTCCAGCGCTCTGAGGAACAGGAGCGTCCGGGTTCTTACCTGGGAGCAGGTCCAGGAGCGCCAGGGCAGCGCTGAAGCCCGAATCAAGCGCGGTGCCCGGCCCCGCGACCCCGATCGGGCGGCGCCCCGGGCCGGGGGAAGTGAAGCTACCGGAAGTGTTGGGGGCTACAACAACGTCTATATCGATCGGGGCACGAACATCGCCATCGTCATCGTCAATGGCGAATACAGGAGCTCGCTACTCACCCGTCCGTCGGATGGCCGTAGGCCTGACCTGACGCTCGAGGGCGAGAAGCGGATGGAGGAGTACCGAGCGTTCCGGGACCAGTTCGGCGACTACGATCACCCCGAGGTCCGCCCGCTCGGAGAACGCTGTATCATGTCGTTCGGATTCAGTGCCGGTCCGCCCATGATCCCCAATAATTTCTATAACAACAACTACATATTCGTGCAGACCTCCGACCACATCCTGATCATGTCGGAGATGGTCCACGATGCTCGCATCATCCGGATCGGTGATGGCCCACGGCTTCCGCCGCACATGCGTCCGTGGATGGGCGACTCCGGGGGCCGATGGGAAGGCGAGATCCCGTTCAGGCCGCTGAACGACAAGGTCTACGAGTACGCCTGTCACGAGGGGAATTACGCACTGTCGAACATCCTGGGTGGTGAGCGTTACCAGGAGCGCCTGGAGGTGGAGGAGAAGGCTGGCGCGCGGTAGTTACGCCTCAGTTGGGAAGCCGCGGCGGCGAGCCCACCAGCTCCTGGAAGGGCGCGTAGGCGGCCATGGATTGAGGCACCCCTCTACCGTGCGCCTGTTGCCAGCTTGGTCACATGGTTTGCAATCCTTATCGCTTCCCCCCGATCCCCTTTCGCCAAAATCACCTAGACGTGAAACGCCCAATCTTTCCAGCGAGGCGGGCGTTCTTCGAGGTAGGGCCAGAGAGCCGGGCGTGACGGCTTCAGCAAGCGGCCATGTACGCGATCCTGATCATGCAGATCGAAGCCTCCGCCCACTCCATAGCCTGCGTATCCCGAGAAACAACCCGATTCCGCTTGAGGCTAGCCCACCTAGGCTGAGCACGATGACCCCTATATCCCAAATGGGGCGGCTGTAGTACCAGAATCCGAAGTCCAAGCTGTGAAATCCATGGTAGATCCACCGCTCGACCCGATCGAGGCGGTGCAGGCTCCCCGACAACTGCCCGGAGGCGGGATCGATGTAGAGCCACGTCTTGTTCGGGTCGTCGAATTTGACTCGCAAGATGGGTAGGGGTGCCTGCTGGTCTCGCGAGTAATGGTAGGAGTCGTACTCGTCCAGAAGGCGGACCTCGAGGATCGGAATGTCTGAATAAGTCTCGCGAACGCGGCTCATCAAGGCGTCCACCCCGAATGGTTCTTTTCGGAGCTCCAGGGTCTCTCCTGCGACTAGGACTCGGCTGACCCCCGACGGATTTTCGGCACCCTCTTCACGAGCTGGCTCAGCCGGGCGCGTCGCGGCGGCTGGCTCCGGTGTACTCCGGAGCACAAAGTACGGCTCTCCCAGAATCCTTCTGTAGGTGATCTCTTTGATGACCCGGCCGGGCAGCAGCCCATCCCAAGCGTCGACGTCGATCCGCGGAAAGGAGGGCGCATCGAGCGGTCCACCAGTGAGCGCCCGTCGGAGTTCTCCGGTTTCCAGTCCGGGCCCTGACGCCCATCCGAACGGTTCCATAGATAGAAGGCCGCTGAAGACCCACGTCAGAGTGAGGACGCCGAACACCACTCCCGTGATGTAATGCCACCGCATCCAGCCCACATAGGGGATATAGGAGCCGATGCGTGCCAGTCGAAACGGCCGCAGGAACCTGAACTGAACGATGCCCAAGGCGATTCCCAGGATCGCGAGCACGCAGCCCAGCCCCGCCGTCCAGAGGATGGTCTGCGTCCACAGGTTCTGTCGAACGCGCAGCGGAGTGAAGTAGAGCCAATGAGGGATGGCCGAGGCCCAGGCGAGAGCTCGGCTGGCCCGTGTGGTCAGCAGGGTCACCGCGCCCGATTCCGGCGACACGTAGAGTCGAGTACCGGCTTCGTCGTCGATGCTCAGCTTGTGAAACGGAAGCTGACCTCGCAGTGATAGGGTCCACTGGTCGGACCGCGTCAGAAACTCCTCGTACTCGACGCTTTCCAAGGAAACGTCCATGAACCGCCTCGCCACCTCGCGGGCCTGATCGGAGCCCACTTCTGGCATCGGCTCTCCGGTGTCGGCAAAGATTGTCGTCCGGCTCCCGTGATCCAATCGATACGCGGGTCGGTCCATCACCATGACGAGCCTGACTCTGCTCAACGCGTCGCTCGATCCGTCACTCAATGCGCCGTTGAGCTCCGCCTGTGTGGCGGCTTCCATTGGCGTCAGTCGGACGGACTCAACATCCAGGGGCTCTAGCCGTTCCAGCCGCAGCTCCTCGGTCAGGCTCGGCATGTCCCTCGCATAGATCATGCCGATCCCGGAGGCGAACCAGACCACGAACAGTAGGCCGATGCCGATGCCCAGGTAACGATGTGAGAGGATCAACCACTTCCGGAGCTGAGCCATCATTCGGTCCCCATCCCTCCTTTTCCCTTCCTCCTGCTTCTGCGCCGGGGCCAGACCTGCGCGTGCCACAGTGAGCCGTGTTCGGTACCGGGGCAAGGAGGCCCCGCCCCGTGACGCGAGGACTCCCCCTTCTTCGGATGCTTGACAATGGTCCCTCGCAGCGTCCATCTTCGGGCCGCGTCAAGCCTGGAAGAACGTTTGATGAGTCCCCCGGAGAGTGACGGTGGGGCTATTCAAAGCGCGGGGCCCTGCCACTCCCCCCGCAATGACTTTTGAGAGATGGAAATTCTCAGAATTCTAGGTCTATATAAACTCGTGGCCCACTTCATCATCCGCTCGCTGCTCGCGCTGGTGGTGCTCGGCATCGGGACGCCCGTCGGGCTTTCCGGTCGAGTTTCACCTAAGCAGCAAACGCCGGGTGTCATCGTCGGTACGGTGTCCGAGCAGGGATCCCTACAGCCCATCGCTCAGGCCCTCGTCCGGGTTGCCGGGACTGACATTTCGGTGACGACGAACGCCAGTGGACAGTTCACGATCGTGAACGTCGCTCCGGGAACTCACGAGCTTCAGGTCACGGCCTTGGGATACCGGACCCTTGATACCGCTCCGCTGACGGTTGCCCTCGGAGCCGAGACCCGTGTCATGACCACCATGGAGAGCGAGCCCCTGGTGGTGGAGCGACTGATCGTGACCGCCACCAAGACCGCCCAGAACTCGGCGGAGGTTGCAGCCCTGACTACTGTCGTCGACCGTGAGGACATCGAAGCGCGGGGCGATGTCGAGCTCGTGGATGCGCTCGAGAGCATGCCTGGCCTCATGCACACCGCCCAGGCCAACTCATTCGAATCGATCGAGCTCCGGGGAATGCCGAGAGAGGGGAACGAGTTCGAGACCACGCTGTTGCTTATCGACGGCGTGCCTCAGACCGATTCGAGAAACAGCGCCCGAGTGATCAACCTCCCCATCGATCATGCCGATGCGATAGAGGTCGTCAACGGCCCCAACTCGGCGTTGTATGGGCGGACCGCTCTGGGCGGGGCGATCAACATCATCACGGCCAAGCCTACGGCTCAGCCGCGACTCACCGCGGATCTGCAGGTCGGAGAGTTCGGCCACGTTAAGGGCGCAGTCAGCGCGTCGGGGCCACTCCGGGACAAGGCCGGATACTTCCTGTCCTGGTCCTCGAGTGGGAACGACGGATTCTACTCCGGTGATTCCGCCTATGACGTGGACGAGACTGCGGTCTTCGCCAAGTTCGCGGTCACGCCGGACGACAATTCGGAGGCGTGGATCTCGGTCAACAGCGTCACCTCCGACAACTCGATACCCACCAGCGTGCCAGTCGTGGGTGGCCAGTTGCTGAGCGACATCGAGCCACAATTCGACCTGCTCGCCAACATCAACCTGCCGACCGCCAACTACCATCAGGAGGAACTGCGGCTGACGGCGAATTACACCCGGAATCTCGGCAACGGGCTTTCCTTTACCAACACCGCCGCCTATCGCGACATCCAGTACAAGTTCGAGGAATCGGGAGACATCATCGGGGCACCGTTCGATCTCGTGGCCGGCACGCTCACCATGTATCCGTTCTCGCTCCAGTCCGACGAGGAAATCTTCTACGAGGAAGCCCAGTTCACGTACCAGCCGGCATGGGGGGAGATCGACGACGAGCTGCTGGCCGGGGTGTCTTTCGAGTCGAATACAGGGTTCAGGCGCGGCGACCTCCTTTTCACGGATGCGGGGACCTTCGGGATGCCCATCGACTTCCTCGACCCCACGCCACCCCCACGGACCGATTGGGAGTTTTTCGAGTTCGGCGGAGATGACTACCGCCTTCGGACTTACGGTGTCTACTACCAGTACCAGATCGCACCGCTGTCTCGCCTTCAGCTGACGGCCGCGGGCCGCTTCGATCGACTGGACCTCAGGAACCAGGAGACCTTCAGGGCGGGTCAGCCGGTGAGCGAAAAGACGTTCAACGCGTTCAGCACGAAGTTCAGCGCCTTGTACAGCCTCCTGGACGAGACCCAGGCGGGGTCGTTGGGTCGGGTCAACCTGAACCTCTACGTGGCCTACGCGGAAGCCTTCAAGCCTCCCAGGAGTCCCTCCGGGCTCAACCCCCCCGGCGAAGACGCGAATCTGGATCCGGAGGACATCACCAACTATGAAGTGGGTCTGAAGAGTTCGTTCCTGAACGGCCGGGCCAGCCTGCAGGCCACTTACTTCCAGATGGAACGGGACGGGATCGTCGTTAGCACGCAGGAGGGGCCGTTCTTTCGGGACAGCAACGCGGGCAAGCAGGACTTCGAGGGGCTGGAGCTCGGGGTGGGGTGGGTGGCCGTGCCGAACCTCAACCTCTATGGCAACGTGGCCTTGTATCGAAACCGATTCGGCGAGTTCGTTATCGAAGATCCAACTGCACCCGATGTTGTACTGACTGGCAACCGGCTTCCCACCGTTCCGGACAAGATCTTCAATCTGGGTGGCAGCTACCAGCACACCGACGACTTGGGGTTCACTCTGGGCTTCAAGTATGTCGGCGACCGTTTTTCCGACCAGAACAACCTTCTTCTTCTGGACTCGTACCCGTTGGTCGACGCCAGCGTATCGTGGTCGTCAGAGCCCGTGCGTTTTACGCTTTCTGGCCACAACGTGCTCGACGAACGGTACTTCACCTCCGGAAGCTCGAACGCCGACTCGGTGAATCCGGCGGCGCCTCGTCAGCTCGTTGTCATCATTTCATACGTTTACAACTAAAGGGGGGACACCGCGGTCAGTCGATCAGCGCCTGATAGACCAGCCGCGCGCTATCAAGGACGCTTGGACGCGCAGGACCCGATCGGACAGTAAGTGACTTACAGAATCTGCCCTTCCGTGGTCAGCCGGATTCGGTACAGACCCGTGCTCGCAGTCATGTAGAGCGTGCGCCCGTCATCGCCCCAGCCGGCATTTGCCACCACCTCATCGAGTTGGATGGTGCCCAGGTGTGTGCCGTCGGGCGCAAAGATCCAGACCCCGCCCGGTCCCGTCGCGAAGATGTGCCCAGCGAGGTCGACGGTCATACCGTCCGCGGCGCCCGGTGCGGTCTGATCGTTCACGTCGTAGAACACGCGTGGGTTGGACACACCGTCGTCGTCCAAGTCATAGGCGTACCAGACCTTGTCGTTCGCGTCGGAGTTCGCCACGTAGAGCGTCCTCTCGTCGGGCGAGAGGGCGATGCCGTTCGGGCGGGTCTGATCCGCGTATAGCAGCTCGAGCTCGCCGTCGGGGGACAGGCGGTAGATGCCGTTGAAATCGAGTTCCTTCAACGGCGACTCCTCGAGTCCCTCCAGCCCGTAGGGGGGATCGGTGAAATACAGCCAGCCGTCCGTGCTGTAGACGGCGTCGTTCGGACTGTTCAGGCGTCTTCCCTGGTAGTTGTCGACGATCGTCGTCCGCGTGCCGTCGTCCTCGAGCCGTGAGATGAGGCGATTTCCGTGCTCGCAGATAATGAGCCGACCCCCTGCATCGAGCGTCAGACCGTTGGAGCTGACGGACTGCCGGCCAGTGACGTCGCCTTCGAACACTGGATCGATGAAGGGACTCGCCCCCTCGGCCTCGGTCCACTGATAGATCGTGTTGGCTTGCACGTCGGAAAACAGGAGCCGAGACTCGCTCTCGATCCAGAGTGGCCCCTCTGTGAAGACAAACCCGTCGGCCAGCTTTTCGATTCGAGCGTCGGCGGGAACGAGGGCGTTGAGGCGCGAGTCGACACGCAAGATGCTCCCGGCGCCTGGGGCGGTCGCCTGTTCGGGTGTCCCGCAGGTGACGGTGAGGACGAGGGGGAATAACAGGACGTTCGGTCTCAGTCTCTTCATAGGAACCCCCTCAGGAGGCTATGGCGACGCGCTTCCCGCTACGAAATTTCTATGGTACGCAGGAACAACTCGTTGTTCTCCCAGCGGGTCTTCTTCATTTCGAGGTCGACGGGCTGTGTACGTCCCTCCGCATCAATGGCGCGTGAGACCACGGTGTGTTCACCGGGCTCGAGTCCCTCCGCCACGCCCGTGAAGAACGTCCAGGAGTGGGGATCGTCGGGCCGGTCCAAGGTCGCGGCACGCCAAGCTCCGTCGTCAATGCGCACCTCCACCCGATCGAGTGGCGTGCCGTCGCTCCAGGCCGCACCGAAGATCCTGAACTGATTGCCGGAGCGAGTCACCCTCGCGACCACCGACTTGACCCTCTGATGCGTCACGGACGTCTCGATCCACTCGGTCTCACCGTCCCTTTCCCGTCCCATCAGCGTCACGTAGTCCTTGGCCATGAAACGCGTCATGAGTCGATCGGCGCTCAACTCGATCCTCTCGATCCACTTGACCTGACAGATTCCGTACCAGCCAGGAACGATGAGACGCACTGGAAAGCCGTGGACCACGGCCAGAGGCTCTCCATTCTGCTCGTACGCCAGGATCGGCGCCGTTTCAGTGACGTGGTCTAACGACATGGAGCGGGCGAAATTCTGCTCGTACTCCGCGCCACGAATTTCTTCCGTTCCGGTGTCCGCAGCCCAGAAATGGGCCTCCCGTGAATCTGCCGTCGGCCTGGCTTCGGCCAGAAGTGGCAGGAGGGCGGCTCCGGCCCACCTCGAGCTTCCCACCATGCCGTGGAACATCCCCCGGGAATTTCCGGAGCACTCGAACACGGGATCCACCTCGACCTTCGGCCGCGCCTTGAGCTGGGCGAGGGTGAGGGTCATGGACCGTTCGACCAGCCCGGTGATTTGGAGACGCCAAGAGGAAGCGTCCACCTCCGGATACCCGTAGTGGGCGACAGCGAAGTAGTCCTCGGTGGGAGTCACCCGCTCAGTGAGTTTCCGCAGGTCCTGGGCGACTCTCTGCTGGCCCGGAAACTCGCCTGGTGAGGCCCGAAGCCCCGTGAAGTTCTCGGGCACGTCGGTGAACGGCACGACCCTGTACTCCTGGGAAAACCAGGTAGCGGGCCATCCGGCCACTGGCGTCACGGCCAATCCGACCGTCACCAGGCCAGCTTGTCGCAGCATGTCCCGCCGGGTGAGGTCGACATTCATCGGGCTGGTTGAACGGTCGTTATTCATTGGATGCCTCCGACAAAAGCGTTCGATCAGGCATTCTCGCGTTCGTGCCCGCGGGCCTAGCGCCTTCGGGCCAGTTCCGACGTACCTGCTTAGCCTGTTACCGCAGCCGCATAGCCGACTACAATGGTCCGCATACGATGGAGAAACAAGGGCGCCATCGAGGCGACTCGGCCGCTCTAGTTTCCGCCAGCGTCCCCCGCCGCTCCGTCCAGGACGAACGTCCACATCCGAGGCCCCTCACGTGTGCTCCCACCCTCGATCGATATGTACTGCACGCCATCGAGCTCGTACGTCATCGGTGTCGGCCCAGACCTCCTCGCTGGTCCTCGCGTCGTGCGCGACGAGTCGATTGCCCGAGCCGCGGAACACGAGGTTACCCCCGGTCGACAGCGTGCCGCCGTTCCCTCCCTGGGAGGGGACGCGCCAGACCTCGGTGTTGGTCACCGGATCGCGCGCCACCAACAGCGTCCTGGGGCTGGTCAAAGACGGGCGATCCGGGCGGGGACGCCACCGCCCCGGATGGTCGTACTGGTGTTCCACTATCCAAGCGTGTACCGGAAATCCATGACCATCTCGTAGTAAACTTGTGTGTTCTGGTCTGGCAGATAGACGAGGCCGGTCACCAGATGCCACGCCATCGGACGCCAGTTATGTGCACTGGTCGGACCCGGTGACAGCCAGGCCCCCTGACGGTTCATGCCGTAGCGGGCCTCGGGCGTCTCGATGGGTCGCCCGGTTTGTTGGTCGATCCCCGATGCCCAGGTCAGCGCGTCCGCGTAGGGCCGTCCTGAGATGAACTCCCTGGTCAGGCGGTTGATCACGAAAAAGAAGCCGTTCTTCGGTGCCTGAACGATGACTTTTCGCTCTCGTCCGTAGATGGTCAGATCTAGTAATATCATGGGCTGGGTGGCCGTATAGTCCCAGTTGTCCCCGGGCGTCGTCTGATAGTGCCACACCAGCTCGCCATCGTCCGCGTTGAGGGCAAGGATGGAGGAGAGGTAGAGGTTGTCTCCGCCGCCCGGGCCGCGCACATCACGGCTCCGGGGAGCGCCGTTGCCGGTGCCCACGTACACTAAGTTGGCCTCCGGGTCGAAGGCGAAGGTATCCCAGGCCGAGCCACCGCCACCCACCATTCGCCAGTCCACGTCTCCGCGGCCACGCGCATCGCCGCACTCTCGAAACCGTCCGCCGGATTGCCGGGAACGGTGTAGGTGCGCCAGGCCTGCTTGCCCGTCCCGGTATCATAGGCCGTGACGTAACCGCGAATCCCGTATTCCGCCCCGCTGTTGCCGATCATCACGTTTCCGTTGGCGATTCGCGGGGCGCTGGTGATGCTGTAGTCCCGTCTGGTAGGCGTGGTCTGAACCATCCACTCCACCAAGCCGGTCTCGTTATTCAGCGCCACGAGCCGTCCATCCAACGGCCCCGCGTACTAGAGCGCGACGCCGCGGTTCACGTCTCCACAGCAAACGCTCAGGCCCCCTGATTCTCATCCGGAATCCCCGGGTCCCACTGCCACTTGTTCTCTCCCGTGCGGGCATCGAGCGCAAAGACGAAGCTGTGCGGTCCCGTTGCGTACATCACGCCGTCCGAAACCAGCGGCGTCGATTCGAGCTTGGCTCCCGTCTTGGGGATCTCCCAACTGCAGGCGAGTCCCAGCTGGTCGACATTGTCGGAGCTGATCTGATCGAGCGGGCTGTGGTGCGTTTCATCCTGGTCTCGACCGTAGCTCAACCATTCCGCGGGAGCGGCCTCGCGGAGCGCGTCGTCCTCAGGCCCCGCGACCTCCTGGCTGGCTACCGGCTCGAGCGGCCCAAACACGGCCCCGAGCATGATCGAGCATGATAAGGAAAGTGAAAACCGAAAACCGATTTCCCCTGACTGGGCGATGCATGATGTAGCGGCTCCTTTGGCGAGCTATGAGCCAGTCGAAAGACCAGGCCGGATGAACACCCGTCTCCTTTGCGGGAATAGCGTAGGGGGGAGCGTCTGGAAAGGGCAGGGGGTCGCGGGGCTCGCCGCCCTGGAGGCCGAGCATCGCAGGCTTGGCATCCCCTGGTGGATCCGGAGCTCAGGACGACACGCCGGAATGGAGAACGGTTACAGTCCGAGCACGTTCGCCCGAAGCTTCGTCAGCCCTTGCTCCTGCGCCCAGATATCCAGCTCCACGGCGGCCAACTCATCCACCACCGGTACGGCGTCACCCTTCTTACGCAGATCCACAGTCTTGATGTATCGGGAGCAGGTCGTGCAGGCGTCGACCCGAACATGGGCGATGGACTCCACTGTATGCACGGGAAGCTTGTCGGCCTCGGTCTCGCCGCAGTGAGGACACGTGAGGCGTTGAAAGCGCCATTCTGTCGCGCACATGGAGCACGTCAGACCGCGATGGCCCACGGCGTCAGGAAGATCTCTGATCGTGGCCACCTGCGGTGGCCCGCCGCACACGAAGCAGAAGTTCTGGGTCCAGTCCCTAGGCTGAACCGAATCCGCTTGGGCGACGGACGTGATTACGGGTTCGAGGAAGGCGCGGGGATAGAAATCTTCCACCTCCTTCGGCGCAGCTCTCCTCCCCCACGCGGCGAGCGCTGCGCGAATCGGCTCGAGCCACTCGCCATCGCTCTGGGAGAGCAGGGCCTGGGCACCCAGTTTGACGGTCTCGGTTCCGAAATCGGCCGTCTTTGAGAGAAAGTCGTGGAAGGGAAGGGCGAGCCCATCGAGCGGAAGCCTGTCCACTCGGAGCCACGGGAGGTCGCCTTCGTTGGGGCCGTCACTTTCCTCGGACCGGACGAGGCCCATCCAGTCGGCCACCGGCACTTGGTCAGCCACGCCCTCCTGTGCCTCCGTGAGCTCCACGTAAAACGTGAGGATCTCCTCCGCGTGAGCGGCTTGGCTAAGGAGATGGATCGCCCGGGTGCGACGGGTGCTCCAGAGATTTCCCACGTCTGGGCTCAAGGCCCGGATTGCTCCTTCTGCCAAAGAGGGTGGTGGAGCTTGGCCCAGGCGCGCGACACCGATCCGTGAAGCATTCCGCGGAGGGTTCCCGGGTAGGCGATGGTGCCGAGGTACATGTGCACGATCAAGAGCAGGCCGCCGGCCACGGTGGAGAGGTAGTGGACCAAGCGCATACCGTTCACCACGCCTCCGTAGAACGGGCCCAGGCCCAGGGCTCCTCCGGGCATCCACAAGGGAATCCCCGTGACGATGTACGCGACTCCGAGAAGGGCCATCGACCAGAAAAACAGCTTCTGACCTGCGTTGTACTTGCCGGCCGCGGGGACTTTGTCCTTGTCGTGGACGGCATAGTGTTTGACCGCCTTCAGCCACGCCCGGTCCCGCTCTTGGATCCCCATCTCCTTGGCCCACATCAGAAACATGATCGCCATAGATCCGGTGAAGAGGACGCCCATCCACGGGTGAAGGATGCGAGCCGTCGGTCCACCGCCGACGAGGCTGGTGATCCAGAAGAGCCGGGGGTGAGAGAAGGCCAGCCCGGTGAAGAGCAGAAACACGAAAGAGAGGCCACCCACCCAGTGGACGACCCGCTCGGCGTAGGTGAACCGTTGGAGATCGCCCCGGTCGTTCATGCGTCAGTCAGTCCGTCGGCTTCGCCTCCCTCCGCCTCCCCGCCCGGCTCAGACCCGGCACTGGCAGGCACGGCATCCGCCGCACCGCCCCCCTCCGGCTCCGGTTCCTGAGGCCCGAATCCCAGGTAGTGGAGCGCTGTGGCCATGAGTCCCAGGCCGAGCGCGGAGGCGCCGAGCTTCCTGAGGCCCCCCAGGGTGGCAAGGGCGCCCGGGCTGGCCGTGGGATCAGCGGGTAGATCGTACTCGCCGAGCTGGTCGCCGTGTGGCACCACGTACATCATGTGGGTGCCGCCTACGCCCGCCGGATCGTAAAGGGTGGCGTTCTCGAAGCCCCTCCCTTGGAGCCCCTCCACCTTCTTCTCGCCCAGCGCCACCATGTCCTTCTTCGTGCCCCAGGAGATGGCGTTCGTCGGGCAGGTCTTCACACACGCTGGCTCCAGCCCGGCCTCGACCCGATCGATGCACATGTTGCACTTGAAGACCTTCTTGCTGTCCGGATTGAACCGCGGGATGTCGAAGGGGCACCCCGACACGCACAGCTGACAGCCGATACATTGATCCTGGTTGAAGTCGACGATGCCGTTTTCGTACTGGACGATCGCCCCCGGTGCCGGGCACGCGTACAGACAGCCGGGCTCTTCGCAGTGAAGGCAGGCGTCCTTCTTGATCAGCCACTGGACGTCACCTCCGACCTCAATCTCGTTGAAGCGCATGAGGAGCCAGGTGTCCGGGCTGAGGTCACGGTGGCTCTGCATGCTCCCGAAGTTCTCCGTGGGCTCCACACCGAGCTCGTTCCACTCCTTACACGCCACCTCGCACCCCTTGCAGCCGATACAGCGCGAGATGTCGATGAGCTTCGCGTACTCCGGTCCCGTTCGGGCAGCGGGCGCGCCGTCTGGCCCTCGCTCGAGCGAGTGGCCGGGTGTAGCTGAGATCCGCCTGATGGCGAGACTGCCCTGGGGGGCCTGCGCACCCTGGGCCAGCACGCCTTCGTCCGTGGCGCCGACCCCGAAGACCAGTCGGTCCTAGCTAGCCGTCCTGGCCAACCAGCCCAACAGCGTGCTTTCGATATAGTTCCCCACCCCGGGTACAAACAGAACGATGAGCACGACGGCGATTATCACACCACCAATGATCCAGTAGCCCCGTTTCACCTGGTGGCTCCGGTCAGGTTTGCGTTCCGCGGGGCCAGCTCGAAAAGCCATGTCGTCCCCGCCTCTATGTCAGCCGGCGTTGCTGCGGAAAGACCAGACCCATACTTGCGGTGGTACTCTGCCATTACACCCTCCACCACCGCCCCCGTCATGATGCGCACGAGCGTGCGCTCATACCTCTTACCTGCAATGCGCATGATAGCCCGGCCATCTCGTTCGGCCTGTGACGGCCATCTTTTCCAGAGGCGTCCGATAAGGCCGCCCATGTACGCAGACTCGACGTAGATCTTGCCTTCATGCTCGGCGATCCAAATCAATCGGGACCGGGGAGGTTCGAGGAGCTGCAGCTCGATGGTTCTGACATCGCGTGCGAAACTCCAGTCCGGCTCTGGACCGGTCACGAGCTCACCGGCAACCAGGGGCCCACCACTGAAAACCACGGATGGACCGTCAGAATTACGCGCCGATATGGCCAGAGTACCAAGGGCGACAACCGGGATGAGGACCAGGACTCCAATTACCCGAAGCAGGTTCCGGACGAAGTTCGGTCGGCGAAGAATGTTCATGGTCCCCCCCCTCTTGACCTCATGGCCGGAAGAACGATCTATCCGAGCGTACCTGCTGTTCCCAAGCGTGTCAATTGAGGCCGGTCAGGGTGCCGCGGCTCGCTTTATGACCGTGTCTACCGTTGTGTGACAAAGCACCATCTATCCCTTGACCGGGGGCGGATATACATTCGGCTTGATGCGTTGCCTCGCGAAATAGCAATCAAGGAGAGGGAGGATGAGGGAGACTGGCAGCCCGATGCTTTCTCGAACACTCTTATGCCTGGCGGCGGGGGCGGCCCTTCTTGCCGTAGCGATCGGCGGGGCCTCAGCGGGGGCCACCGCCCAAACGGCCACGGCCGGGGCCCCGGACCTGGTAGGGCTCTGGAACGGCGGCTTCAGCGTGCGCCCGGTCAACGGGCCGAATATGCCCTGGACGCCGGACAATTTCCCGGTGCTCAACGAGCGTGCGGTGGCCTTCCAGGGGGTATTCGATGAGGCGATTGCACCCAAGTACGACTGTGTTCCATCGGCGATGCCCGCGCTTCCGTATGACCCTTATTTCATGGAAGTCGTGCAGTGGCCGGATCGGGTGATTCTTCGGTACGAAAAGGACGACGTGCTCCGTAACGTGTGGCTGGACGAGCGCGAGCCCCCCCTGAACGATTACACGGTGCAGGGCTTCTCGGTCGGTCGCTACGAGGGCGACGCACTCATCGTCGAAACGTCGCAGTTCGTATTCGACATCACGGGCTTCGACGATTACAACGGGATCCCGTCATCCCAGCTCAAGACCGTGACCGAGCGGTACTGGCGCGAGGGGGAAGAGTTGCGCATGACCCTGACGGTCGAGGACCCCATGTTCCTGAGGGAACCTGCGTCGTATACGACGCGCTGGCTCCCGGCCCCGGAGGGCTACAAGCTCAATGCGTACGAATGCGATGCGGAAGGTGCTCGTCGTGCAGTGAAGTACATGATTCCGAAGTACCGATAATGCGTGAATTGATAATGAGTGGCCTAACTCAAGGAGCCAGACCGGTGAAGCTACTTTTCTGGATATCGTCCCTCGCCGCCGTCGTCGTCGCGGGCCTCGTGGTCACGGGTTTCCCGGCCGAAGCGCACCATAGCAGCACCCCCTTCTACGATGACACGCAGGAAGTGGTGGTCGTGGGCACCGTCCTGAGATTCAACTTCCGCAATCCGCACTCGTTCCTCTATATTGAGGGGGAGACCGTGGACGGCGAGATGGTGGAATGGGAAGTAGAGATGGGCGGGTCCGTGAGCATGTCCCGACGTGGCTGGAGGCCTGAAACGATCAAGGCTGGTGACCCGATCAGAGTCGTCGGTAATCCGTCGCGAGCACCGGGGACCCACGGCGTGTGCTGCGCGCAGCTCACTCAGCCCGACGGTAGCCCGATCCAACTAGTGCGTGTCGAGATCGATGACGTGCCGCTGCGGCTTGTTGCGTGGAGTCCTGCGAAGGCCGAGGAGTAGTCCCAATCGACACATGTGACGCCGACGTCACGCGCAATCTCTTTGAATGTCCAGTATTTGCGACGGGTACGCTCAGATGGGGCAGATGCTACCCGTTAGCTCGGGCCCTGACCCAAGACGCCATCATCCGCCACTCCGGGTCGTCTATGGACCTCCAGCGCGCCCGGCGGCAAACACCGCACAGAGGGCCCACAGCAGGAATCGGGTACTCCTTGGTTTCAGCATCGTGACGCCTCCGTCATTCAGAACACCCTAATCAGAACACCGCTATCGGGTTGAGCGGGGAACCCGTTCCGCCGGTTACCGGAATGGGACCCGCCGTCAGCATGAACTCCCAGCGGTTCAGGCGGGCTGCCGTCTCGGCGAGCGCCTCGAGGTCCATGTTGTCGAAGATGTTCGAGCCCAGGGCCGCGATCAAAAATGTATGGAGTGGCTGGGTGATACCCTCGACCATAGAAGGCATCACGTCGGTCGCCGCGTCGCTCCCCACGAACGCCACATCGCGCTCCTTGATCCAGGGGATGACAGACGCGTGCAGGCCGGCGCTGTTTCCCGACACCCGCCAGGGTCCGAGGGCTTCGCGTCGCGCCCAACGGCCGGTGTAGACGAATATGGCGTCGCCGGCAGCGACGGTGACGCCGGCTTGCCGCTCCCAGGCCTCGATATCCTCGATGTAGATCGGTGTCATGGGCTCGAGGTAGGGCACGCCCTTCAAGCGCGGGAGATCGAGCAGGATACCGCGCGTGACGATACCGCTCTTGAGGTTGTGGATACCGTTCTTGCCGCACCCCTCGGAGGTGCTCGCCGACGTCGGAACGTTATTGTAGAGTCGGCCGTTGTGGGCGAAGTGGCAGAGCGCGTCGATGTGGCTGACCCCGTAGCCGTGGTAGGTGAACCGGTAGGTGTCACTCCGGAGATTCCGGCCCATGACGTGATCGAACGCGGCGTCCGGGTTGTCGGGAGCCTCGCCCGGCATCGGGTTGTGCGCGAGTGACACGGTGATCCCGCTTCGGACGAGTGCCGCTGCCTGGCGGGTCTTGGCCGGGGTAATCAGGTTCAGCGTGCCTCGCTCATCGTCAGCGCCCCATCGGCCCCAATTCGAGAATTCGCGAAACATCGCGTCGAACTCCTCGAGGTTGCGCGGAGCCCGCATCGCTTCCTGGGCCTCGACCGTTGTCGTTGCCCCGCCAAAGCAGAGTGCAACCGCCCCCGCACACACCACCACCACCGACCTCATGAACTTCACGCTCATCGTTTTTCCCCTCGGGTTGACGTACACGCGCGCCGCGAGACCAGGACTCATGGGCCGCCGGGGACAGCGCACTGATACCGGGGGCACCGCACTGATAATAGGAAGGCCGACGGCCGGGCGGCAAACAGCCGAGTCCGAGCGGATTTGCCCAATGCTCTCACCTCGCCGCAGAATGATCTAGCGGGCCAACCCATAGTATCGATGGTAACTACAAGTCACGACCCTCAGGAGTCGAAGCAT